>LWDU01033375.1_pt1 | contig 106294 bp, 86 predicted proteins | sample 727161 | NCBI WGS metagenome assembly LWDU01 (sample SAMN04566230, study PRJNA314399) | hydrothermal vent metagenome | isolation source: deep sea hydrothermal plume seawater | place: Mexico: Gulf of California, Guaymas Basin | collected 2004-07-11 | reverse complement strand
TTGCTGGGCAATGTGCTGCTCAACAAGCAGCTGAAAAAGCATTGAAATTTGGCGTCAAAGAAGTGGACGTTCAGATTAAAGGCCCTGGAAGTGGACGCGAAAGTGCTATCACTGCCATGCAAGCGGCTGGGCTCAATGTAAAAACAATTGAAGATAAAACCCCAATCCCTCACAACGGATGCCGACCTCCTAAAAAGCGTCGCGTTTAATTACTGCCCCCCCACTTTCTAACTATCTGTCTGCAAGCAACTGTAGACATTATCCCCACACTGTTGGTAAACGATAACACGGAGACTTTTCATGCATATTCGATGGCGACAACTCGAACTACCAAGTGTAGTCGAATGTGACAAATCTACTCTTTCTGCAACCTATGGAAAATTTACTGCAGAACCTTTTGAACGTGGTTTTGGAGTCACAATCGGAAACAGCCTGCGACGCATTTTGCTTTCAAGCTTAATGGGTAGCGCTGTTACTCAAATAAAAATCCAAGGCGCTCAACACGAATTCACGTCACTCGAAGGCGTTCAAGAAGATGTGACTGACCTCGTTTTGAATGTCAAATCTCTTTGCATTAAGAATCATTCCGATAGTCTTAAAGTCATTCATATTGAAAAGAATGAAGCTGGAGTAATTCGAGGCTCAGACATCATTACGGATTCTGAGGTCGAAGTGATCAATGGCGATCACGTCATCGCAACCTTAAATGAAGATACTCTTTTCATGATGGAAATGGTTGTTGAAAACGGACGTGGTTACGTTCCCGCTTCAGAACAAGAAGCCGGCGAAAACGAAATCGGAATTATTCCAGTCGATGCTGTCTTTAGTCCGGTTACCCGAGTTCGCTATCATGTTGACGAAACTCGAGTGGGTCAAAAAACGAACTACGATAAATTAACGATGGAAATTTGGACCAATGGTTCTCTGAATCCGGAAATGGCAATCGTAGAAGCAGCAAAAATCCTTCGCAAACACCTCAACCCGTTTGTGCAATATTCGGAACTCGGTGCCCAAGTCCATGCTGCTGATCGCTCAGCTCGCAGTCCCGCGGATATCGAACTCGATGCAAAACTAAATATGCCGTTGGCATCTTTGCAGTTGTCAGTTCGTGCAAACAATTGCTTGGAAACAGAACATATCCATACCGTCCGCGAACTCGTTCAACAAACCGAAGACGGACTGCTCGAAGTACGCAACTTCGGCGAAACAACTCTTGTTGAAGTTCGTGAACAACTTAGTGAACTCGGATTACATTTGGGTATGAGGGTTCCACCCCCAGCTCAGACATCCTTCTAAACAGAATTTATTCATGCGACATCGACGACGAGGCAGACAACTAGGTCGATCTTCATCCCACCGTAAAGCAATGTTGAAAAACATGGCTAGCAGTCTATTCCTGACCGAACGTGATGAACTAGCGACGGAAATTCACGGCAATACCCCCCGAGTGCGACGACGAATCACCACAACGATTCAGAAAGCTAAAGAAGTTCGTTCTATAGTTGAAAAGTGTATTACACTCGCGCGGAAAGTTCAGCCAGACTATGAGGCGGCAGATGCTTTGATGCCGGAATCTCTTCGCGAAGCTGACAAACTCAATAAGCAAGAAGAAACCTACAAAGTTTGGCGTAAAAGCGACGATTGGCAAGCTTGGGCTGCGGCCAGGGCTCCCATCGTTAACGCTCAACGTAAAGCACTGCGAATGTTGGGTAGTCGGGAAGCTGTTGATATTTTGTTCAACGATATCGCTCCAGCATTGCTCGAAGAAAACCCAGATCGTGTCAGCGGTTTCACGCGAATCTTGAAGATTGCAAAACCACGACTAGGTGATAATGGTACACAAGCTATTCTCGAAATTCTCGGTGAAAACAACAACCGAGATACTAGCGAGTCTGTAGCTCCGGCAGCTCCCGTCTTAGAAGACGCGCCTGCTGACGATGACGTGCCTGCTGACGATGACGCACCTGCTGAAGAAGAAGCACCTGCTGAAGAAGAAGCACCTGCCGAAGAAGAAGCACCTGCCGAAGAAGAAGCACCTGCCGAAGAAGAAGCACCTGCCGAAGAAGAAGCACCTGCTGAAGAAGAAGCACCTGCTGAAGAAGAAGCACCTGAGCACCTGCTGAAGAAGAAGCACCTGCTGAAGAAGAAGCACCTGCTGAAGAAGAAGCACCTGCTGAAGAAGAAGCACCTGCTGAAGAAGACGCACCTGCCGAAGAAGACGAATAGGCAGTGCCTTATGCCGCCCGTGTCCTAGCAAACCCGTGCCGCTTTCGGTAGCAATTTAGGTTGTGGAATTTTCATCCCCACAATGCGTCCATGACTAGCTTCTAGTTGCTTAAAGTTGCCCTGCAAGAATTCAAATAGCTCCGCCGGCGGATTCTGTCCTAACCACTGTTGGGAAAATTTCAGCATCTGCTGATCATATTCTTTTTCAGACGCTGAATGGATATAACAGCGTCCCTCGAATCGCCGTAAGTCCCCATTGAATTCCGCATTAATATGCCACAACTCATGGAACACCGTCGTTAGTTTTTCGAGAAACGGCTCGTTTTGAAACCGTGGCAAGTAGAACTTGAGGATATACAACATCTCTCGACCTTGATAATCAAACAACCGCTGAGCCCCATACCGTTTTCCATTTCGAATACCCTCGCGTGCACCGTTTTCGAATCGCATTGGTGTGAGCGTTGCATGCACACCATGACGAACGCCTTTGCGAGTTTGTGAAAAGGCGACCGCAACAAAATCCATATCAATATGGGTCATGCGATCATGTCGTTGAGTGATATCGACGCATAACCGCCGCATGTTTCCAGTAAAATCAAAACCCGCAGGCACAACTTCTCCCGTGAGTTGATTGCGGGACTTCGCTGGGTCATTATGCGAGTAAGATGTTGGTTGTTTAGATGTCATTTAGGGCAGGCACACTCATGTTGATATCAACAGATCGTCGTAGTGACTGATATTGATTTTGAACATCGATAAAGAGTACTCTGTGGAACTCATTTTCGGCTTTTATAAAGTCCGCCTTACAGAGATTTCTTAAATCGTCTTTAACTTCAAATAAATAATACCAGTGATTTCACCCCGTTGCACCACCAATATTCTCGTTATCGTAGCCATCGCGATCGGTGCAACAGGATGCCGGTCCATCGTAACGCCACAATGGTCGCTTGAAGATGAAGTCACTAAAACCGCACTCTCCCCTCCTCAACTGGCCCGTGACGCCGTTATCCTCGAAATTGCCTTTATCCGTGTTGCAGCAAATGCAAACAGTAGCAAGTCCAGGTTTTGGCCAGATATCGACGAAACGCATTTAGCTGCGGACGACCGCAAACGGCTTGCGCAAAACGGAATCCGTTGCGGATTAATCGCGGGTTCACTGCCTAATTCTCTCACTGAACTCATCAACGGCGATGCCAACACTGTAGACTTGGAAGCGTTGACTGGCAGTTTGAACTTAAACCTTGAAAACCGTAATCAACGCCTCCAATTTAGAGCGGGGCAAGCGGGGCAAATTGTGATGAGCAAGTCGGTCAAAGAAAACATTACTGTGATTACTTCCGATTCCCAATACGCAGCGGCCGAACGCTTCAGTCAGGCTCAATGCCAATTTCAAATCAAGACATACCCTCAAGGTGATGGGCGAGTCAGAATCGAATTGATCCCGCAAATCCATCACGGAAATCCGCGAGCTGAATTTACGGGGCAAGACGGAGCATGGCTACTAAAAACGCAGCGTGCTATAAAACAATACGACGCAGTTCCGATTACAGCACTGATATCCCCTGGGGAATCTTTACTGCTCAGTGCCGATTCTCATAATAAAGGTTTAGGCCGGCAATTTTTTGTGATCAATGACGACGACGAAAAAACCAACCACTTGCTGTTAATGCGCTTAGTGCACACTCAATACGACGATCTTTTCGCTCCAAATGAAACTCCACTCGAATAACACCACGTTTCTTTGCGCGGAACCCGACAATCTTGCGTTTCACCCGCTTGAGGATATTCGAATGTCCAATAATAATGATTGTTAAACAAGCGGTAAAAAGAGATGGTCGACAGTTGGCCATCCACGCAGTTACAAATTTTCTCACTTAATAGCTCTCAAGGAGTAAACACATGGCTTTGGTTCCCCTACGTGTCATTTTGGATCACGCAGCTGAAAATGAATATGGCGTTGCTGCATTTAACGTAAACAACATGGAACAAATCCAAGCCATCATGGAAGCCGCACAAGAGACCGATTCTCCAGTCATCGTACAGGCGTCACGAGGTGCTCGCGGATATTCGCAAGATGCATACTTACGACACCTGATGCTAGCGGCTGTTGAGCTCTACCCACATATCCCAGTTGTCATGCACCAAGACCACGGAAATAACGTTGACACATGTGTCAGTGCTATGGAAAACGGTTTTACTTCAGTCATGATGGATGGATCATTAGAAGCAGATGGAAAGACTCCAGCGAGCTACGAATATAACGTGGACGTGACCAAGCAAGTCGTTGATCTAGCACACGCACAAGGTGTTTCAGTCGAAGGCGAATTAGGATGTTTAGGTTCACTTGAAACAGGCATGGGCGATCAGGAAGACGGTCATGGTGCTGAGGGCGTTCTATCCCGAGAACAACTACTAACCGATCCCGAAGAAGCGGAACAATTCGTTGCTTCTACAGGTGTTGATGCCTTGGCCGTTGCTATTGGCACAAGTCACGGTGCTTATAAATTCTCTAATAAACCGGACGGTGAAGTACTGGCGATGGATCGCATCGACGCAATCCACGCTCGACTCCCCAACACACACCTCGTGATGCATGGTAGTTCTTCCGTACCACAAGAATTGCAAGACATCATCAACGAGTTTGGTGGGAACATGAAGCAAACCTACGGTGTCCCTGTCGAAGAGATTCAACGTGGAATTCGTTCCGGCGTTAGAAAAATCAATGTCGATACCGACAATCGCCTGGCCATGACCGGAGCAATCCGTAAGGTACTCACCGAGAACAAAGCGGAATTTGATCCTCGAGCTTACCTCAAGCCAGCCCGTGAAGCAATGAAGCAAGTTTGTGTCGCTCGCATGGTCGCTTTCGGCCAAGCCGGTCACGCTGAAAAGCTTCGAACATCGCTATAGTTTAACGTCTAAACTCGACTATCATTTGCGTTCCATAGTAGACCAAGACTACCAACTGCTGCGCAATAAATTTGGCCGTTTGATAACAGCATTGCTCCCAAATCGCTTTCTGCAGTAAAATCTCTACGCAGTTTGACAATTCCAAACGATGGGTCTCTGCTGCGCAATAAAACCGTAAGGAACGACGTTTCGATGAGTACTCCCGCGCGTGTTTCAGGTGCTCCTGCAAACCCCCTGAACACATTTGAACAAATACGACTTGCCCAAGAAATTATTCTAAGCGAAGCGTCTGCGCTCACACAATTAGGGAACAATCTACCGGAGCAGTTTTGTGATGCGGTTGCAGCAATTTCACAAACAACGGGCAGCCTGATTGTCATCGGTATCGGAAAAGCAGGACTCATCGGTCAAAAGCTTGTCGCGACGTTTGCTTCAACTGGTACTCCAGCACATTTCCTACATCCCAGCGAAGCGATACATGGAGACTTAGGTCGAATCCAGAGCAACGATACCGTATTGCTACTATCGTACAGTGGTGAAACGGAAGAGATCACGCGTTTACTGTCCAAGTTAACTGCTCTAGAAATCCCTCGCATTGCCATCACATCGAGTCTCAACAACACGCTAGCTCGACAATCCAGTATCGTCCTACCCTTAGGAATTCTGCATGAAGCAGGATCGCTACGACTCGCACCAAGCACAAGCACCACTGCAATGTTAGCGATTGGCGATGCCTTGGCATTAGTCACGAGTGAACTTCATCAATTCACAGCTAACGATTTTGCTCGATTCCATCCAGGTGGGTCGTTAGGACGTAAGCTTACGAGTGTCCGTGAAATCATGCGACCGTTAACGGAATGTCGTGTAGCACACCAACATCAAACCATCCGTGATGTCTTTGTGGCAAGTAGTATGCCTGGGCGTCGAACGGGAGCAATTATGCTCATTGACGGTGGTGGAGTGTTAACCGGTCTATTTACGGACAGTGATTTGGCACGAATGCTCGAACAAAACAACGATACCAATTTCGATACTCCGATTGGCAATTACATGACAGCCAATCCAATTACGATTTCCGATACACAAATGTTAGCGGATGCAGTGGAAATTTTCAGTGACAGACGCATTAGCGAGTTGCCTGTAACCAATGACAACGGTGAGCCCGTTGGATTAGTCGATATCACAGACACCGTCGCCTTTTATCCAACACAATCTGCAAACGAAAACGCAACCGTCATTAAACTATCAACCACGGACAACCCCAACAAATCATGATGTCTAGTACTACTATCGAAAACATCAAGCTGATTTTATCCGATGTAGACGGTGTTTTGACCAATGGCGCCATTGGTTTCGACAACGCCGGTATCGAAACAAAACAGTTTCATATCCGCGATGGATTGGGGATAAAAATGTGGCAACGCGCTGGTTTTCAATTTGGCGTATTAACAGCTCGAACTTCCCATATTGTCAAAGTCCGCTGTCAGGAACTTGGAATAGATATTGTTCGACAAGGTTTTGAAAACAAGTTGCCTACTACGATTGAGTTGATAAAAAGTCTACACCTCAACCTCGATCAAGTATGTTTCGTCGGTGATGACTTGACGGACATGCCAGTCATTTCTGCTGTTGGATTAGGGGTGGCTGTAGCGGACGCTGCGCCAGAAGTACTTGCCGAGGCTGATTTCGTAACCCAAACCAACGGAGGGAACGGAGCCGTTCGCGAGTTGGTCGAAATGATTCTACGAAAAACTGATCGCTGGCAAGGGCTCGTTGAGCAATACTATCCATGCCATCCACCGGAGGACCAACCGTGATCCGCCGTATCATTGGTACCTTTGCTTGCCTTGTTGGTGTTTCGATCGCCTATTGTACCTATGCGCTTACATTTGCCGCAACAATTGAACCGACCTATCACACATTTGAAATCAACGACGACAACGAATTTTGGCAAACTACAGCTTCCGACAATCGACTGACCCTCAAAACACTTTTTCCACCAAACGCTTGGCAGCTACAGCAGCCAAAAGTGATTGAAACCCGCCATGGAATTCTGCTTTTCAAAGAATACCAACGCAATGGCGATGAGTTTGTTATTAAGCCCTGCACGTATGTTATTTTTCAAGACGACGTGGATTCTAATGACCCTACTTCAGCCGACAATTCGCAGCGGATCATTACTTTGAACGCCGTTAATGGCGCTGTCATTTCCGCTAATATTCTCAACGAATCCAATGCTGCAGATACCATTCCCACTGGCCGTTTGATCGGTGATGTATTAATCCATAGCAGAGAATCCCAACCCAATGCGAATGATGCTTTCCGAGTTGAGACTCGTAATATCCAATTCGAAAAAAACCAAATTTGGACAACCCACGACGTACATTTCCAATATGGGAATCATGAAGGTCAAGGCCGTGACCTTGTAATTAACCTCAAGGAAATAGAACCGTCGCGCATTGCAAGTGAAAGTACGAATGCAGTATCACAAATTGATTCCATTGAACTTATCGACGTAGATTATGTACGTTTGGTGATTGACCAAAACCTCTTTGCGAAGAAAAGTCTGGCCAAAAGCGAACCCAATCCAGGGCAAATGTCAGTCCATTGTCAGGGCCCTTTACGGATCGACTTTTCCAATTCACTGATCACCTTAGAAGATCAAGTCGACATGGTTGTCTCACGACCTGGACAGAGCGATGACCGCATGCAGTGCGAACGGCTAGAACTGGCATTTTCAATGCCTAACCAGATACCTCTGGATGCCTCCATTCCCTCGGCGCTACAACCAACAAAAGTCTTTACCTTTCAAAGCTTAACAGCATCCGGGAATCCGCTTTCAATAGAATCTCCCGAACAACAATTAACCATCCGCGGGCAGACCGTTTCCTTTGACATGGTTGAGGGCACGTTTTCCATTGAAGATTCCCAACAGAGTGAGGTCAACATTGGTAACCATCGGTTTGAAGTGGCCAGCTTTCAATATCAAATGGCTGCCGACCCTAAACAACTAGGCGCGTTTGTCGCCACGGGCGCTGGATCATTTCATTCCGCGGAGCCCGATTCGGCCACGAATACAATCGCTGTGGTTTGGAATCGCAATTGCACCTTGGAAAAGCTCGAACATGAACATCTACTATCATTAGAGGGACAAGCGGAGATCAGCCTTACGGGCGTTGGTACAATCGCCAGCGATCGTATCCATATCTGGTTGGACGAATTGATAGAATCCCCCGATCAAGTAACCAACCAAGCCAATAAAAACAAAATTACTCCCGTTAGAATATTGGCGTCGGGAGATGTGTTGCTCGACACTGTCGAGTTACGAGCCAACACGCAGAGGGCCGAGGTTTGGCTGCGGAAGAAAATACCTGCAACGGGAAATGCTTCGACACCGCCTGCACCCAATCTAATAACAAACGATGACAATGAGGCGGAGGAAACCGGCCCTAAATATATTGTGCAGGGTGATTTGATTCAAATTCAATTAGCACAAAAGGACGGTAAACACATTTTGCAGGAAGCATTGATTAAGGACAAATTAGTGCTGCGTCAAGTTTCAAGTTCACCAGGTGGGCGGTCTCCCTTCGTATTGCATGGAAATGGTGTCACCTTAAAAAGGGACCTTGCCGGTTTGTTTGAAATGACGCTCACGGGAAATTCCGACCGTGGCCAACCAGCGTGGATCGCCTTCGAAGAATTTCAAATCAGCGGAAATCAAATAAGTCTCAATCAACAACAGAACCTCATGTGGATCAAGGGGGCGGGTGAAATCGCGTTTAGCCCTCTCGATACCGCCGCCCCAGCAACACAAACTCGCCGCATTTCATGGCAAGAGCAAATGGCTTTTGATGGTTCGCAGATAGAGCTTTTTGGTAATGTAAAAACTAGAGGTCAATTTGCTACCGACGAGAAAACGACGTTTGACTTGACGTTGGATTGTGGTGTTCTCCGTGGTTACTTAACAAAACGAGTCAATTTTAGTTCGCTAGAAAATCAAATACCTGCCGAGTTGTACATGCTCAGTTGTGGCAATGAAGTTTCGATATCGAACCGAGTGCTCGACGCGGACAAACTGCAACAAGCGTTTCATCAGATGCAAGCAAACAATCTTAGCTTTTACCCTAAGACCGGAGAGATAAAATCTAGTGGCCGAGGCTGGATTCGTTCCACATTTAGAAATAACGGCAAGGCACTTGGTACGGCATTAGAAGCCAATGCAACGGGTGCATTACAGAGTTTATTTGTCACGTTCAAAAAGAGTGTCGCTGGAAACATAACACAACAACATTTGACGTTTAGTGGCAATGTCGAGTCGTTATTTGGCATAGTTAATAATTGGAACGTTAAGCTCGACCCCAATGCAACCGTAGGCATGGGTGCGCCCGAGATTGAATTGAACTGTGATCAGTTGTCCATCTCCAACATCTCAGCCACTGCCACTCCCTCGATCGTATTAAATGCCAGCGGTAACACTTATATTGAATCACAACAATATGTCGGCCTCGCACATCGAGTTACCTATTCGCAATCCAAGAATAATCTCGTCATGGAGGGTGGCCGCGGCGACGCCAAATTATGGATTAATCGCAATAAGTCACCAGTGCCGAATGTTGCGGCGCGTAAGATCATCTATTCCATTGAAACGGGTGCCGTCGACGTCTATGCACCCAACGTCCTCGACTCAGGACGTACCCCATAACAACAATATTTCCAGACATCCCTCTACGGATGCCGAACCGTCCTCTTATCACTCTTTGAACAGCAAAACGGCAACGTAAAAACTCTAATTCGGCACGCTAAAGAGGGGAAAGACTCAACCTCCCTTCAAGGCAAACGGCGAAAAGAAAAGCGCCGAAACCTGCGCAAAACTTCTTTAGATTCAAAAGTTTACTATTGCGCTGGATGCGCGATAATCCAAATAGTAATTGACTGAATTGCACCCCGGACGGTAAGGCCCGGCTACAGTTTCTAATACGCGGGTACCGGACAATCAAATACTCCGTTGTCGTTCTTGTTCTAATCGCTGCACAATAAATTCCACGACTTTAGCTGCTTGGGCATCATAATAATCCTCACCATGCCCACCAGCCACCGTGTCAAAGTCATGTTCATGTGGAACCCCAAGCGAATACAGTTTCATCTGCATCCGATCCACACCTGCAAACCAATCGCGATCTGTTGGGTCGCAACAAAAGAACTGATGCCGAGGCCAATTTAGGGGGTGAATATGTAACAGTGCCGTGTCTTGTCGAGCAGCTTCTGGATCAGCATACATGCCGGGTAGAGTCTCATCTTCACCGCGCTTCATCCGCAAATGATAATCAATCGCTGGTGAAATCGCTGCCACAATAGGGAATGTTCTAGGATACTTATAGGCAAATCTCAAAGCACCTTGGCCACCCATGCTGGTGCCCATCAAGGCAATCTCCTGGCCATTGTGGCCCCACCGCTGCTCAATAAAGGGCAATATATGTTCCAATAAGTATTGTTCAGCCGTGATCTGCGAGTCAAATTCCTCGCAAATCACATCTGTCCACCAACTCCGTTGAGTGCGCGGACCAATGACTCGCAAACCATGTTTCTCAAACTGCTCAGTAAAAACCGGCTTGTCTTGTAATCGACCTAAATGCACTCCATGCAAATAGATGACAACGGGACCATCAGCGTTTGCCGTAACTGGCTCAAACACCTCGCATTGATGACCTCGCACTTCAATATTTGACCACATGAACTTCTTACCTTTTGCTTTCCTTTTCAATCTCACCAACAATCAATCGCATTCAAAAAACCCCAATGGCAGTCACTGGTGCATAATACTAAACAAAGCTGAACAATGAAGTTTAATTGATGTTACTAAAACAGTACAATGGGCGGAATTATTCCAAGGAAAGCCTCTGTGAAAACACTGATCAGCCAAGCCGAACTTGAAACTGGTATCACCAGCATGTCGGCAGACATAAATAAGCAACTCGGATCAACTCCCCTTACGGTCATCTGCGTGTTGACAGGCAGTATTATACTCGTAGCAGATTTGATTAGGCACCTAGAAATGCCCATACGATTGGGTGCTTTGTCTGCGAGCAGTTATAAGGGCAACACCGTCCGCGATACATTAACACTCGACGCCCATCTATTGCCCAACCTCCAAGGGCAACACGTATTGGTCGTCGATGACATTTTTGATACCGGCCACACATTAAACGAGGTCCGTAAACATATCCAATCATTACAACCTGCGGCTGTCTATACCGCAGTGCTGCTGCGAAAAGATGGCCGCCAAGAAATTGAACTCGATATTGACTTCGTTGCTTTTGAGATTCCGGATGAATTCGTCGTTGGTTATGGACTAGATTATCAAGACCTCTATCGTAACTTACCCTATGTCGCCGTTTTAGAGGAGCACGAGATCGAACAGGCCGCCGACCCATCCGTATAGACTTTACACGCCCAACCATCACAGACTAAGGATTGCTATGATCACTCGCCGTTTTTGGCCACTCGTGGGTGGCGGAGAAATGGTTATGGCAAACCTCGCCTGTGAATTCAAAAAACTTGGGGCACAACCAACCATTCTGACAGCCCAATGGGATCCCAGTTGGCCGCTTCAAATTGAACACCGCGAAATTCCTGTACAACGGTTACTGAACCCCGCTCGCCGAGGTTGGGGCACCTACGTATACATGGATGCGTTATCGCGTTGGCTCCGACAAAACGCATCACAATATGACGCTGTACTAGTTTCTATGCTGAAACACTCAGCCTACTCTGCTGTGCGAGCCTGTAATAAACTCGGACATCCTGTCATACTACGAATTGAAGGTGGAGGCGAAACCGGTGATTGTGCCTGGCATGAAACCGCCAGATTTGGGAAACGCATTCACCGCCGCTGTCAACAAGCCGCCGCAATTATCACGCCTAGTCAAGCTACGTACGACGAAGCATCAGCTGCGGGCTTTAAGTCTAGTACTTTACATCATATACCCAACGGCGTGGCTGTTGAGCGGAGCAGTGTAGTTGATAAAGCTACCATCCGCCAACGACTTCACGAGATAAATCATGACCTAAGCTGCGACCCCGACACTAAAATCGCATTGTTTACGGGAAGGCTAACACGCAAAAAAGGGTTATTCGAGTTAGTTTCCGCATGGCAGTCGGTCGCTAAGCGCATCCCCAATAGCCAGTTGTGGCTCATCGGCGAAGGGCCCGACCGAGACCAATTATTCGATAAAATCCGCGATCTAGATTTGGTGGGCCGAGTAGTTATGCCAGGTACATTCGACGCTGTGGATGATTTTCTTGCTGCTGCCGACGCCTTCACATTGCCCTCCTACACCGAAGGTCTTTCCCTCTCGCTGTTAGAAGCGATGGCCCATCGTTTGCCGGTGATTGCCAGTAACATCGAGGGTAATCGACAGCTCATTGTCGACGGAACGCACGGTCGACTTATTCCAGTGCAAGAAGTCGAGCCACTAGGGACTGCCATTTACGAAGCGTTTACCAATGACAATCAGCAACAAGTTGACGCAGCGGAAACTCGAGTCGCAACCCAGTTCTCGCTCGCCAGCATGGCCCAAGCGCATCTTGATCTGCTCGCTCAAGCCGTTGCAAACTCTTGCGAAAGTTAATCGATGACCAATGATGTGCTACACATTGTATCGAGCGACACAGCTGTGGATGCAATCATGCAAATCCGCGCACTCGCAACCAATGGCATCTCGACGCACCGACTGTTGTGCCTCAATCAAATCAGCGCTGCGTCCACCACCCAGCTACAAACATGGCTCGGTGACCACGTCGAACTGACCGTCATCGACAATAAGTCAACCTGGAGTAGCATTTGGAATCGCTGGCGAAAAAGCGCCCTGTTCACCGCAGCAACAACGGTCTATTGGGATCCAATGCAATTCTCGAACTTTCAAGCCACATTACTATTGCAAAATCAATCTCGTAAAGTTGCCGCCTTGACTCTACCGAGTTCCCGTGAGTTGCGGTTCCCAACATATATGGGTAAGAAATTACTGCAGCGCGCCCAATGCATTGTGGCCTCATCGGCAACGCTCGCTGCCCAACTTGGGCAACAAATTTCCGATATCGCGGAGATTGACCAAATCACACCTCAATTTGTATTACCAGTATCCAGCAATAGCGACGGTTTGGACTTAAGAGAACATTTATGCTTAGATGCTTCCGCACAATTAATCGGATGCCTTGGCGAATTCAAACCACATCTTCGACTTAAAGAAGCCACCTGGATTGTCGACATTCTGCAAAAAGTTAGAACTGACGTACACGTCGTACTCATTGGCGACGGACCCCAACGTGAAATACTACGTCGCTATCGGGACCATATGTGGCAGAGAGACCACGTACATTTTTTGTCACCGTGGCATCTATCGCCACAGGTATTTCAGCAACTTGATTGCATCTTGACGCCTGGCGATCACATCGGCCAAAGCATCGGAGTTCCGCTGGCCAATGCATTTGGCTTAGCCAATATCGCGACTCAAAGCGTTTGTCATAGAGAATTGGCGAATCTTGCGAATCACGATGGCATGAAATTAGGCGGGCCCGACGCTGGCAGTCTCGCAAAACATGTGCTTTTAGCACTTAAGTCCAAGCAGCCGGTCAGTCCATCCCAAGACGACCCTGACACCCAACAGCAACTAACAAAGTATCAAAATCAATTCAATTCGATACTAAACGGCTAAATATCTTTGATCCTCTTAAATTCATTAGTGAACTGTAACCGCGCACAGTGCGATACATATAGAGTGTCTTTTGTTTTTTCCTTTAGCGTGCAGAGTTACTGATGTGTGGAATAACCGGTGGCGTATGGTCCGATCCCTCCCGAGCGATTACTCAGACGCGATTGGATGATATGACATCCGCCTTGCAGCACCGAGGCCCTGATGAAATCGGGATGCATCTTCCTGCTCGCGATCCAAGTTCCACAAACTCAGGCAATCTCGGCGTCGCCTTAGGTTTTCGACGGTTAGCGATCATCGATGTCCAGCAAGGTCAGCAACCGGTTTGCAATGAAGATGAATCTATTTGGTTAGTTTTCAACGGTGAGATTTACAATCACGCAAAACTGCGACAACAGCTCATAAGTCAGGGGCATAGTTTTCGTTCGCAGTGCGATTCCGAAACCATTGTCCATCTCTATGAACAATACGGCGTCAACTTGCTCGATCACCTAAACGGGATGTTTGCTTTTGCGATTTGGGACTCCAATCATCAACGGTTGATGTTAGCTCGCGATCGCCTTGGACAAAAACCACTCTACTACCATTTCCACCCGAGTAGCGGGCAAGTCCTGTTTGGTAGTGAATTGAAGAGTATTCTTGCGAGCGGTCTTGTGAAACGCGAGTTGAATCCCCGTGCGCTCGACGATTTTTTGGTCTATCAATATGTCCCCCATCCACGGTCTATATTTCAATCCATTGATAAACTTGCTCCTGGCCATTACGCCGTTTTTGAAGATGGGAAATTACAAACGCAATGTTACTGGAATCCCGATCTTCAACGCGTTCACGATTTATCCCACAGCGATACAAAAACAAAATTACTCGAACTACTTACCAACAGCGTTCATTCTCGGATGGAAAGCGAAGTGCCTTTAGGTGCTTTTCTCAGCGGTGGCGTGGATTCTTCGTTGATCGTGGCCCTGATGAATCAATATCAACAGATGGAACAAAACGCATCTAAGATACAAACCTTTTCCATTGGCTTTCCAGTCAAGGAATATGATGAAAGTAAATATGCTCGTCAGGTCGCGGAGTTTATTGGCACCGACCATCATGAATTCACCGTTGAGCCCGATGCGATTAATATTTTGCCCTCGCTCAGCAGTCATTATGACGAACCATTTGCTGATAGCAGCGCAATTCCCACATGGTATTTGGCCCAGTTGACTCGCGAACATGTCACGGTAGCACTATCAGGTGACGGCGGAGACGAATTATTTGCGGGTTATCCACGATACCGAGCGATTGCGTTGGCCAATAAGATCGACCGTATGCCTCCCATCAAAGCCCTGCTGCGTTTAGGATTACATCGACTATTACCAGGCAGTTCACGCTACAAGTCGCGTTTACGGCGACTCCATCGGTTTTTGGACCCCATTGGGTTTTCGCCGGTACATCGCTATTTGGACTGGATCAATATCTTCCCCTACCAACAGCGGCTAAATTATTACACGGATTCATTTTGCGAGCAGTTAGCGGAGCAGGGAGATCATGATCCCGCGTTGTTCTTGAGTGCAGCTTGGAACCAAGCGGGGAAACGTGATGCCATCGCCGCTGCTTGCACGGCTGATTTATTGACCTACTTGCCTTGTGACTTAAACACCAAAGTTGACATCGCCACGATGGCGAATTCACTGGAATGTCGGCAACCATTTTTAGATCATCGGCTTGTAGAATTTGCAGCAAGTATACCGACTTCGATGAAGGTCCGTAGAGGGAAAGGTAAACAGATTCTGCAGGACACGTTTGGGGATTTGTTACCAGCAAATATTTGGCAGCGCCCCAAAATGGGGTTTGGCGTGCCACTAGATCATTGGTTTCGCAATGAACTGCGTGACCAAACTCGTGATACACTTCTCGCGAGTAACGCTCAGTGCCACGACTGGGTACAACGTAAACAAATCGAGACCATGCTCAGTGATCACCAATCTGGAAAGACTGACCACAGCCAACGACTGTGGTCACTGCTGATGCTCGAAAATTGGTTTCAGCGCTGGCACGCGTAGATTCGTAAGACATTGTCATTCCCTGTGACATCTGCGACTCAATAAATCTATTCGCGGCGGATAAGTGCGCTTAAAATACTATTTCCCTCACATCGCTTGCGCTTCTGCAACATTAGTGAATAGGGAAAAAGTGATGCCACCGATTACCCAGCACCCGTCGTACAAAACTACCTTTGAGCCACCGCCGTGGTTCGCTCCATCAGTCGGAAACGCCATTGGCAAACGCCCCTATATCTATCGTGGCGAACTACCTCCGATCCAATCTCTAGCAATAATCTCTTCACGCCTTAGACATCCGCTCTACGAACAACTACCGTGGTTCGCTGCACTCAACAAATGTCTAGCACAAGCCTCTCAACAGACACAACTAATCCTAACAATCCCACAAACAACGACTCACGAGTTCATCCATACGCGACAAAAGAAATTGGATTTTGCTCTCGGCACCATACATTGCTATTCCAACCCCGCCCAATGGGCCGCGATCGTAAACAACCCCCAATCCAAATTATCTGCACCCTATGACGTTTTAACAGGTCCCGCCGTCAACACCGCAGCTACTGCTAACAACAATATTTCGCCTCTCCGTCCCGCTCTCCGCGACCGAGTGCTAATCGCCAGCGCCAATATTATCGATGTGTTACAACTCCGCAGAAACAGTTTATTAGGATCACTACTTCATAACAGACAACCCGACAACGTTCGGTACTTGCAAGTCAAATCACCACCTGTAAGAGCGGGTAAACTCAAGCCATACACTTCCGCAAGCACGATTGTTTTACCTGATTGGTTCACCTCCAAGAACTATCTTGGCCACTGGACCCGCGATTGTGATGGCCCGTGGCCAGATGAAACACGTCAACATTGGATCAACCAATTACTAGACCAACTTCCACAATCAAACCATGCTGCGCTAAATACCTTACGACGTATCATTGCATCGAATACGCTGACTGCTGCAAGTAAGACAATTCAGGGAGAATTACCGCTGACATGTTTTACTAGAGTACCAATCACTCAATGGTCGGCAAATCATGTTTACCGACCTCATCTTCAGCGTTGGGATTTTTGCCCTGATGGTCTGTTAATCAATCGGGATTGGTTGCAAACCCAAGGCTTACACCCCGTCTCCTATGGCACACAACAACAATTCAACACCCTAACAATCACCGACCGCCGCTATTTTCAAATCAACGAGGGATCGATTGACTGGCGTGTGGAGCAAGAAGAGCGTGTCGCCGGAGACCTTGATTTACGCAGTGCTAATTCCAACGACATTATCTTTTTCACTGAAAATCAGGCGGATGCCCTGCAATTGCAAGCCTCTTGTCGCTGGCCCGTTCTGTCTTTTGGTGAACTTTGCCACAATAAAATTGTAGCCCCGAATATTGTTGAACGCTAATTACGTGGTACTCTATAGGAACAATGCACCCTGTAATTCAACTCGCAGACTTCCCACCCATTCCCATTACACCACTGATTTAATGGCTGTCTCCTTAAAGCAATTTATCAGCTATTTAGATGAAGCGGAAATCATGACCGCCGAGGCGGTTCGTGTATGGATCGCTGAACAGACAATCGAAGCGAGACCAATCGATGGCGATGCGTTGGCAAAGGCACTACGAAACGAAGGGATTCTAACTAAATTCCAAGCTCAAAGACTTTGCCAAGGAAAAGTCCAATCCCTTCAGCTAGATAACTACCGCTTAATTAAGATAATTGGCCGCGGCGGTATGGGCATTGTTTATGAAGCTGAACATAAAACGATGAAGCACCGAGTGGCTATTAAGGTGATTTCATCGAAAGTAACAGCCAACAGTTCCACGTTGCGCAGGTTTTTGCGCGAAGTCGAAGTCGCCGCCAAGTTGTCTCACCCTAATATTGTCACAGCGATTGATGCCAACCAATATGGCAAAAAACACTACATGGTGATGGAATTAGTGCAGGGTGAGGATTTAGGGGTGATCGTGCGACGCGAGACTGTCCTAACTGTCCCCGAAGTCATTAACTATATGACTCAAGCGGCCGTGGGACTCGCCTACGCTCATGATCAAGGCGTCATTCACCGTGACATTAAGCCACATAACATGCTGCGTGATGATGATGGGGTCATTAAGATACTCGATATGGGCCTCGTCTCCTTGCAGCGGCCTCAAGGTGCCGACGACGACGACAGCATCACCCAGCACAACCAAATCATTGGCACCGTAGATTACATGTCGCCTGAACAAGCGGAAGACGTGCACCATGTCGATCAACGCGCTGACATCTACAGCCTCGGCTGCTCCATCTTTCGACTCCTCGTGGGACAACCCCCCTTTCCAGGGTCCTCTGCAATCCAAAAGCTTCTATCCCACCGAGACGATCCCATACCTTCGCTTCACGATTCTCGTGATGACATCCCAGATTTATTGGATCAAATATTCCGCCGTATGCTAGCTAAGGATCCAAACAATCGCTATCAATCGATGGACGAAGTGGTCGGAGCATTGGAAACATGTCGTTTGGCAACGGTGTCATTAGAACCCAATATCCAAACAGGCGAGTCGGTCATCCACCCGATTCAAAGTATCGACTTGAACCTTGGGAATGACATTGCCTCGACCATGGAGGTCGAACGGCCCGACATTTTATTGCCCGTTGAAACAGTAAGAGGACCAAGTCGCCGAACGATACCTACGATCGAATCCGATTCGGTCACGACCAACCGAAATGCAATACGTACTTATGGGAAGGTCAATTATTTTATCACGTTTCTGGCCATCGTTATTTTATGCGGACTCGGCGGCGGCGTTTGGTATCAAAATCGCCCAGGCTATGTGCAAGTTCAATTCCCTGTTGAATATCGAAATAACCGCTGGGAAATTAAAATAACATCTGCCGGAAGAGAGATTTATAGAATCAACGACACGCAAGATGATGGGCTGTCAAAGTCAAACCCGATTTCAATCTCATTGCCGCCAGGACGTTACGAATACATACTAGAGCGACCTCCGTATTTTGCCGAAACAGGTAAGTTCGTTGTAGCACGCGGCAGTACCATCATTGTCAACGGTGAGAAATGGACCACCAGCGACCTACAAGAATTGGGACTCGTACCGTCAGAGCCCGAAACCAGTCAATGAGTGCCTGACAAGGAATATCTATTGGTAATTCCTATCACAATCATTGCGGTTCCCGTTAATAAACCTTTTAGGCGGCAAAATCTCGTTGGTTTAGATACTCGATCGCTCTGTGCAAATGTGGGTCCACATTGGGTTTAGCAGACTCCTTGTCAAATTCAACACTTGTCGCGGGTGCGGCAGCTGGGTCACTGTCAGATTCCTTGGGCGGTGGTTGAATCACAAATCTTCTCAACCGATCTGCTTGATTTGCCGCTTGCTGTTCGGACGTCAGGACTACTTCGTAACCATCCGATGGCCGGACGCCCCATACGGCGTTTGCGTCAGCTTTTTCGAGGGGTTCTAGGCGATGGATGTTCTGTCCATCGGGTCTCCAAAAGTGCGCAATCGTAAATTTAATCGCGTGCTCCTCATCACCCGCTTGTAAGATTTCAACATCCTGAACCGAGCCTTTGCCATAACTGCGCTGCCCAATTACAACAACTCTCCCATTATCCTGCAAACACGCTGCTGTAATTTCACTGGCGCTTGCCGAGTTCTCGTCAATCATAATCACCATTGGCGTGGTCGCATCAATCGTCGCATCAGCCGTGCCCTCATAGCTACGGTCTTGTTGCGTATTTCGAAAACGAACACTTACGATTTTTTGCTGATTGATGAATAAATCACAAACGTCGACGGCAGTGTTTAACAGTCCCCCGCCATTGCCTCGTAAATCAAGAATAATCCCGCGATAGCTATTTTGTGTCTTGGCCACCTCTAGAATTGACTTAATCTCGTCTGCCGACCGTGCTGCAAAATCGACCAATTGCATATAAATAATTCCTTCGTCTTCTCCTGGCAGCCGGTACTTCCAATGTCCATCCGCTTTTCGGTTGTAACCTCGCACTGACGCCATTTGAATAATCGCTCTAGTTACCGTAAACGATAGCAATTCCTCCTCGCCCTCTCTCCGCACCGTCAACTCAACATCTTTACCAGCGGGGCCCTTCATAAGTTTTTGCGATTCCTCGATTGTTAGATCTGCGGTAAGGCGGTCGCCGATACGGACGATTACATCCTCCGCCTGAATCCCTTCCTCAAGCGCTGGACTTCCGAGTGCTGGTGTTATTACCCGTATTTCATTGGACTCGTTGATGCGCTCAATATATATTCCTAGACCCCCAAACTCTTGATTGAGAACTTCATCTAAGCCACGGTATTCTCGGGGCGCCATATACACAGAATGCTCATCAAGAGTCGCCATCATCCCGTTCATGGCACCTTGGAATAACTGACGCTGATCAATCTGTTCGACATAGCGAGCATCGAGCATTGCTGTTGCCCGTTGATAGAGCCGAGTGTAGTTGTTTTGCGGAATCTTCGAATAACAAATCAGTGATAGCAACAACGTGGCAACAATGATGGCGACATTACGTTTAGGCATAGTTGGTAACAGCATTAAAAAGGAAAGAAAGTCGATCTCGCACTATTCTACACCATCAAACATTCTACGTATTAATCTGAGCGGTAGATTTCAATGTCCATCAATATATCATAGGATTGAAGAAGTTGATTTTAATCCTTTTTTGCTCAGCGAAACGCTCAAATAACTATGTTGCATTACACTCCACGCCATATAAATCTCTGTCTGTTGATTCTGTTTTTGGGAACGATTTCTTTATCCGCACAATCTCAGCCACCAACCACAGATCCGGTCGTTGGCTTACAAAACAACACTCCAGATTGGACTGTTCTAAAACATGCTAGCGTTATTACCAAACCGGGAGAGAAATTAGAGGACATGGAGATCGTCATCAAGGGTGACGTGATTCAAGAAATCCGAAAGTCAGGAGCCACACCTGCGGGCGCCCGGATCATTGATCTTTCCGGAAAAACCGTATACGCAGGCTTTATCGACGCCTACAGCGAAAACAGCATTGAGAACAATTCTAATTCACTCGGAGCGCCCTATTGGAATGACACGATTACCCCACAACTCGATATGGCCACGAACTACATAAACAGTAGTTCACTAAACACCTCTTACCGTAGCCAGGGATTCACAACACGATTAGCGATTCCTTCCAAAGGGATCTTTCGAGGCAACAGCGCTGTTGTGATTTGTGGCACCGGCAGCAATGATCGTGTTGTGCTGCGTCAAAACGTTTTTCAACACATCCACCTAACAGTGCCTAACGGGCGCGGGCGCACCGATTACCCTAATTCACCGATGGGAGCCGTTGCCCTAGCGCGACAAGCACTGTTGGATGCCCAATGGTATGGGAAAGCTTGGGATGCTTTTAATAGCGGTCAAGCGACCACTCGTCCCGAACGCAATGACGCCCTCGTGGCTTTACAGCCGTTGATTTCTCAAAAACAAGTAGCGCTGTTTGTTACCGGCAACGAACAGTATTTCCTTCGAGCCGATCGATTCTCCCGCGAATTCAACCTGTCAGCTATCATGCTCGGCTCCGGTAAAGAATATCAACGTCTCGACGCAATTAAACAAGCCGGCCGAAGCGTTATCGTACCTGTTGCTTTTCCGAAAGCGCCCAATGTTGGCAGTATCGAATCCGCACGTGCTGTATCACTAAAAACGTTGATGCACTGGGATATTGCACCTGAAAACCCAGGACGCATTGCCAAAGCTGGTATCCCAATAATGCTCACGAGCCATGGTCTCGATAAACGATCGGATTTTCTCAAAAATCTACGCCGTGCTGTTCAACGAGGACTCAATCCTGAACAAGCCCTAGCTGCTCTCACAACTCAACCAGCCACGGCCCTCGGAGTAACAAAACTCGTAGGCACGGTCGCACCTGGAAAACTAGCAAGCTTGGTTATTGCAACCGGTGATATTTTTGATGCAAAAACCAACATCCATGAAGTGTGGGTCGCCGGACAACGATTCGAACTCGATAAAAAACCACTCTTAGACGTCGGCGGGCATTGGAAACTGTCGCTCGGCGCAGAACCCGCAATATGGAACCTTAAACTTTCAGGGAAGGCTCCCAAACTATCCGGGCAATTAACACAAACCGTGAAACAACCAGATCAAGCAGACAAAAAAGATGCCGACAACGAATCTAAGGAAGACGAACCACCTCAAGTCATCATTCCGCTTGCCAAAGTTTCACTGCGAGGTGCGCGGCTAAGTGCTGTCTTGCCAGGGAAGCATTTTGGGCAAGATGGATTTATCATGTTCAGCCTGACATTAACAGGTAACGATTCTGCCACGGTTCCAATTCACGGACAAGGACAATGGACGACGCCGGACGGCACCATCACGGATATCACAATAACACGAGAACTCGAAAAGACCACTGAACAAGACGACTCAGCGAAACAAGAAAATAAGGATGAAAAACCTGAAGTCGAAGACCAAGCAACGTTTGCTGTTAATTTCCCACTTGGTGCCTATGGCCGAGACACTAAACCTAATCAACCCAAAACGCTGCTCATAACCAATGCAACAATTTGGACTTCCGGAGAACAAGGGATTCTACCAAAAGCGGACATGCTTGTTGAAAACGGAATCATCGTCGCAGTCGGACCCGATTTAAAAGCACCTCGCGGTGCGATCGTTGTCGATGCAGCGGGCAAACACATCACTGCCGGAATTATCGATTGCCACTCACACATGGCGACTGACGGCGGAGTCAACGAGAGTGCCCAGTCCATCACTGCCGAAGTTCGTATCGGCGACTTCGTTGATTCACATGATATGACAATCTATCGCCAACTCGCCGGTGGCGTCACGATGGCCAATATTTTACATGGCTCGGCAAATCCAATTGGCGGGCAGAACCAAGTGATCAAGTTACGGTGGGGTTCACTCGGGGAACAGATGAAATTTGCCGCAGCCCCACAAGGCATCAAATTTGCCTTGGGTGAAAACGTCAAGCAAAGCAACTGGGGAGATGAATACACAACACGCTATCCTCAAACTCGCATGGGCGTTGAACAAATCATGCAGGATGCATTTGTGCGGGCTAGGCAATATAAAAAAGATCACCTGCAGTGGAACAAGACGCATCGGGGATTACCGCCGCGAGTTGATTTAGAACTCGAAGCACTACAAGAAATACTCGATGGGGAGCGTTGGATTCATTGCCACAGTTATCGACAAGACGAAATTCTTACGCTCATGCGTACTCTAGAGCATTTCAACATTCAAATCGGTACCTTTCAGCACATCTTAGAAGGATACAAAGTGGCTAAGGAAATGGCACAACATGGTGCTATGGGGTCATCTTTCTCCGACTGGTGGGCTTATAAATTTGAAGTCTACGACGCGATTCCCTATAACGGGGCAATCATGCACAATGCAGGTGTCGTCGTCTCCTTTAATTCAGACGATAGCGAGCTCGGACGCCACCTCAATCATGAAGCAGCAAAAGCCGTGAAGTACGGTGGCGTGGCACCAACGGAAGCACTCAAATTCGTTACTCTAAATCCCGCCAAACAATTGCGTATCTCACAATATGTGGGGTCGCTTGAAGCGGGCAAGCAAGCCGACTTTGTAATCTGGAGCGGTCCACCGCTATCGATATTTAGCCGTTGCGAACAAACATGGATAGATGGCATGAAATATTTTGACCGTGCCACTGATATTGCCCAGCGAACTACCTTACTCGACCGGCGATCCACGCTGATCCAAAAAGTACTTGCCTCAGGCGAAGCCATGCTGGGACCCACTGAAACCAACAAAAGTGATATCGATTTATGGCCCCGCGAAGATTTGTTTTGTGCCGGTCATAGCCATGCGGACGGGCGCTGCAACCATGGTGCTCAAATCCAACAAGGACGCTTACAACAGTTGATGCAAATGATCAACGAAGAGCAACGTCAACAGCAAGATAAAAATGACAAGTAACACTTAGAACAAAACGAACAACACTGTCTACACGAACACATTTTCAAACCACAACTGAAATGAACATCATGCTTATTCGAATACTCACGAGTATCGCCCTTATCGCAATCACAGCAAATCTGCTCGCATCACCTGAAGTACCAGGGGCTAAACAAACTCACCCCATCGCTTTAGTTGGTGGTACGATCCATACCGTCAGTGGTAAAACTCTGACCAATGCTACCTTGCTGTTCGACAATGGTAAAATAACGGCTGTCGGTACCGATTTCGACCTACCGCAGAATTGTGAAGTCATCGCCATCAAGGGAAAGCATGTTTTTCCCGGCATGCTAGATGCATATACCAATATGGGATTGGTCGAGATCAATGCTGTGCGGGCTTCTCAGGATGAAAATGAAACGGGCACTTTTAACCCAAATGTACGGGCGGAAGTCGCAGTAAACCCAGACAGCGAGATTATTCCGACAACTCGCAGCAATGGTGTCTTGCTTTGCCTTGCTGCTCCTTCAGGAGGCACCGTATCCGGTCGCTCGGCCATACTGCAACTCGATGGCTGGACCTACGAAGATTTGACCATTCGCTCTGCTGCGGGCTTGCACATCAAGTGGCCATTAATGGCAGTTGTTAGCGATTGGTGGGTTACTAGTTCGGCCAAAGATCAAATTGCATCTCGAGAAAAAGCGCTGGCAAAGCTAGAAGAACAATTCGCAACCGCTCGACGGTACGATAAGGCTCGACAAAGTAATCCTGACACTCTGGTCGACATGAAGTGGGAATCGATGCGAGCGGTACTCGCCGGCGATGTGCCGATCATTGTCAACGCCGATAACGCTAATCAAATTCAATCCGCTGTCGCGTTTGCCGTTCGTCAAAAGGTGAAACTCATTATCAATGGCGGGTATGACGCTATATACTGTGCGGATCTCTTGAAAAAACACAACGTCCCTGTAATCCTCGGTGGCGTATATCGCAGCCCGAGACGTAGTGATGATTTCTACGACTTACCTTATGAAATTCCAGCGATGCTAAGTCGCCTCGGTGTCCAATTCTGCATTTCTTCCGATGGCCGTTTTGGTGCGTCCATGTCACGCAATCTGCCTTATCATGCTGGCACAGCGGCTGCGTATGGTTTGGATAAAAGCGAAGCACTCAAAGCCGTTACACTTTATCCAGCTCAGATTCTGGGCGTCGCGGACCGTGTCGGATCACTCGATATTGGCAAAGATGCCACGCTCGTGATAACCGATGGAAATATCCTTGAGATTGCTACGCAAGTTGAGCAAGCTTACGTTCAAGGCCGACGCGTCGATATGTCAGATCGCCATAAGCGACTGTGGAATAAATACCAACAACGCTACCGCAAGTAATATAAGTTTGTGGCTTCGAACTCAGTGTTTTTGCAATGTCGGGCGCGGCACACCACACATTTACTATAGATCTTTTAGTGCCGCAATGATTTCTTGAATCGCTTCGCGACCATCACCGAATAACATCGTGGCATTGTCTTGAGCAAACAAGGGATTGGGAATACCCGCATAGCCGGGGCCCAAACTACGTTTGATAATGACCACTTGTTGAGCTTTATCAACATCGAGGATCGGCATACCAGAAATCACGGTCCCCTCTTTTCGAGCTTCAGGATTTACAACATCGTTGGCTCCTAGCACAATGGCCAAATCAACCGTATCGAATGTTGGATTGATTTCTTCGAGTTCTTTAAGTTGTTCGTAGTCTACATCCGCTTCGGCCAGTAATACATTCATATGGCCTGGCATCCGACCAGCCACTGGATGAATCGCGTATTCGACGGTCACTCCTCGTTTCTCAAGAATTTCCGCCATATCACTCACGGCGTTCTGGGCTTGTGCGACGGCCATACCATATCCCGGCACAATCACCACTCGCTCGGACATATCAGCCATCATCGCGACATCATCAGCCGTAGTACGTTTAACCGTTGCATAGACTTCGTCCGCGTCGACATCGACACTCGCTTTACCACCGCCGAATAATACACTCAGCAGACTTCGATTCATCGCCACGCACATCAAGCTCGTTAAAATAATACCCGAGGCTCCGACCAACGACCCAGCAATAATTAAGATATTACTGCCGATGACAAATCCTGTTGCCGATGCCGCTAACCCTGAATACGAGTTCAACAATGCAATTACGACCGGCATGTCCGCGCCCCCAATGGGAGCGGTCAATGTGTAGCCCAAGATAAAGCCAAAACTACAGATGGCAACATACAGCAGAACCGCTTGGTCGTGAGAAGCATTTAACAGTGCATAGCCAGCCCAGCCACAACTCAATACTAATGCCAGGTTAATAAGATGGCGTGCGAACGTTGGTAGTGGGAAATCCTTTTTAAAGAACTTTAATTCCTGAAGTTTTCCAGCTGCTACCGCACTCCCGATAAAAGTAATCGAGCCAATAAAACCCGATAACCCAGACGCGAGTTTTTCATCAGCGGAAAAATTGATGGCAACAACCAACGCTGCACCAGCAACCAATACGGAAGCTAAACCACCGATGCCGTTAAAGACTGCAACCAGCTGTGGCATTTCGGTCATCTTGACGCGTGTCGCCAAAATTCCGCCAAATAATATTCCAAGCAGACAACATAATCCAATCACAAACAACGTAAATATCTTCATGGATTCTAATTGTTGATTGGCATACAATATCGAAACAACGATAGCGATCGTCATTCCAAGAATGCCAAACATGTTCCCGCGACGCGCTGTCCGCGGATGCGCCATTAACTTAACCCCGAGAATAAACAGGATCGCCGCTAATAGATAAAATACGTCGTATATTAATATTACTTTCGAATCCACTGTGATTCAGCCTTAAAAAAATCGTAAAGTCGTCTGCTATTTCCAACTAACGTGTTGCCCCATCAAGTTGATGGCGCTTTTTTGCGTTTCGTAAACATGCTCAACATGCGATGCGTAACTCCAAAACCGCCAACTACATTAATCATGGCCAAAGCTATCGCAATGCCCACGAGAACGACAGCCAGCCCATTATCCTGTGCCGCACATTCAGCCGATACAAGAATCGCCCCCACAATAGTAATTCCACTAATGGCGTTGGAGCCGGACATCAACGGAGTATGTAATTTCTGTGGAACTTTAGTGATGACTTCAACGCCTACAAAAATCGAAATGACGAAAATCGTCAGACCGGCCATCAGCATGGCATATTTATCATCATCAGCAGCATCAGCAGCATCAGCAGCATCAGCAGCATCAGCAGCATCAGCAGCATCAGCAGTATCGTCATCAGCCACGGGGGCATCACTTTGTTCTGCTACTGTGTTTTCCGAGGCTGGTGATGTATTATCTTGGGCTAGCAAAAAGCCTGCAAACAGAAACAGATACGCTCCGAGCATGATGATTAATTTGGATCGTTTTCCTAAATTCATAACGTTTGTTTTTCTTTTATTCGTTTTGCGAATCTTTGTAAAAATCGTAACCTTGTTTCTCTTCGTCGTCCTTATTTAGACCTTCTGTGAATTTGATCTCCGTATCTAAATCATCCTCACCGGCACTGTCTTTATCAGAATCGATTTCACCCGCGGGGTCTTCTTTGGCTACATCTTCAAATGCTAATTCGATGTCCGCATCAAAATCATCGTCGCTGTAGTCTTCAGCTTTCGCTTCGTATCCGACGTCGATCTTAAATTCATCTACGGACGCTCCATCCCCATCGTCGAGGCTAAATTCGTCTGTTGTCGCTTCATCTCTTTCGTCGAAGCTAAATTTTCTTGGTGAATCGTCTGTTGGCGCTTCATCTGCATCGTCGAGACTTAATTCACTTGATAGATCATCTACTTCCGCTTTACCCGGGTCGTCGAAGCTAAACTTTCTTGATGAATCGTCTGCTGGCGCTTCATCTGCGTCGTCGAGACTTAATTCACTTGATAGATCATCTACTTCCGCTTTACCCGGGTCGTCGAAGCTAAACTTTCTTGATGAATCGTCTGCTGTCACTTCATCTAAGTCGTCGAGGCTTAATTCACTTGAAGGATCATCTGCTTCCGCTTTACCCGGGTCGTCGAAGATAAACTTTCTTGATGATTCAACTGCTGGCGCTTCATCTGCGTCGTCGAGACTTAATTCACTTGAAGGATCATCTGCTTCCGCTTTACCCGGGTCGTCGAAGCTAAACTTTCTTGATGAATCGTCTGCTGTCACTTCATCTAAGTCGCCGAGGCTTAATTCACTTGATAGATCATCTACTTTAATCGTTGTAGATTCCATATCGCTTTGCGTGGTTGCTTTAATTTCGACGCCGAGCATCGAGGCGATGCGTACATTGACAACTTGTCCGTTGTGTGAGACTAAGCAGCCTTGGATGATCTCATCTTCCAAATCCAAACTAACTTCACCATCCTCACCAATCAGATGCAACAACAACTTAGTTATGTTATTGCCAAACATTTGGCTCGCGTGGTTGGGAATTTCTGACGGGAGATTTGTGGGTCCCAGAATCGTCACGTCATGGACAACCACTGTTTCATCGGCTTGGGTGAGCTCGCAATTACCACCTCGTTCTGCGGCGAGGTCCACGATAACACTACCTGGCTTCATTGCGGCCACAGCATCAGCTGATATCAAAAGCGGTGATTGCTGCCCTGGAATTGCGGCCGTGGTAATAACCACATCACTTTCCGCAGCCAATTCAGCCATCAGTTCTCGTTGCTTGGCAAGAAACTCTTCGGATTGTTGTTTGGCGTATCCACCTTCGTCTTCAGCATCATCTGATTCCAATTGCACTTCGACGAACCGAGCACCAATACTTTCCACTTGTTCGCGGCAGTCGGGCCGCACATCATAGGCGGAGACAACAGCACCTAGTCGCTTCGCAGTCGCTGCAGCTTGTAACCCGGCAACACCCGCTCCGATGATAAAGACTTTAGCGGCCCTCAGAGTACCAGCTGCGGTCATGTTTAGTGGGAACATTTTAGGTAGTTCGTAAGCCGCGTGCAACACAGCACGATATCCAGCGATCATTGCCATTGAGCTCAGTACATCCATACTCTGGGCTCGACTAATACGCGGTATCATTTCAAGCGCAACTTGACTGACGCCATAGTCTGCTATCATATCAATCGATGCGGCGTTACCTAATGGGTCACACATGCCAATAACAATTTGGCCGGCGTGCATCAATTGAACATCATCATCACCGTTGACCGTATTCGCGCCAGCACTACGAACTTGTAAGAGAATATCAGCAGCAGCAGCTTCCGCTCGATCAATTAACTTTGCACCAGCCGCGAAATAATCTTCATCTGCAATCGATGCGCCAAGACCCGCTCCACGTTCAATTAGTATTTCATAACCAGCAGCTTGTAGCTTTTGAACGTTTTCGGGCAATAATGCAACTCGTCGTTCATCTGGAAATCGTTCTTTCAGGACCGCTGCTTTCATCGCATCTTCTTTATCTTGTTTTGTCGTTTGTTTGTATTTTCTGCATTCTCCACAAGATACCCAACTAACCACCGTTCGTATAGACCTTACAGCAATACAGTGTTGCTTTATTGCATAGATCTGGCCATTTGACCTAATCGAAAAATCGGTATATCTTAAGCGTATAGCCGTTGAAAAACATCAAACTAAAAGTATTGAATAGCCCTTGTTAGGTCTAATTTACGGGGTTAGAATCGGCTGTTTCCACTAAATTAATATAATCCACCTATATAGAGGATAGTACGTTGGTCGCTCAAAAGACCTACATGGCGAAACCTAATGAAGTCACCCAAGATTGGTGGCTTGTCGATGCTGCAGAAAAGGGAGTAGGACACCTTGCTTCTAAAATTGCAGTTATTCTCATGGGTAAAGATAAACCATCTTATACACCACATGTTGACACTGGCGATTTCATCGTCGTTGTAAACGTCGAAAAAGTTACGTTTAGTGGTAAGAAGTGGGAACAGAAAACATACACTTGGTACACTGGTTACACAGGGCAGAAATCGATTACCGCTGGGAAGCGACAAGAAAAGGCTCCAGAGCTTATTCTTATCGAAGCTGTCCGTCGTATGCTACCCAAGAATAAACTAGGCCGCAAAATGTTGACCAAACTAAAGGTTTTCGTTGGTCCCGATCATACACATCAGGCGCAAGACCCTCAGCCTCGTGAGTTGGTCTAATTTTTCACACCTCTAAACGAAGTAAATAAATAAGATGCCAGCAGTCGTAAGAAAATGTAAATCCAATCAAGACAGTCTTGGAACTGGACGCCGTAAATCATCTGTCGCTCGTGTCCGTGTTCGTCCTGGTACAGGTCAGATCACCATCAACAAACGCCCATTTGAAGAATATTTTATATTCGCTCAAAATCGTCGGGTTGTATTAGAAGTACTGGAACTAACCGGTAACTCTGATGATGTCGACGTGATCGTACGATGCAATGGTGGTGGCACAACCGGACAAGCTGGTGCAGTTCGCATGGGCTTGGCTCGAGCTATGGTCAGCCACAACGAAGAAAACTTTCTCGCTCTGCGTAGCGGTGGCTTCTTAACTCGTGACTCAAGAATGAGCGAACGAAAAAAGCCAGGTTTGCATGGTGCTCGTCGAGGATCTCAGTTCTCGAAACGTTAATCGTCTCTGCTTAACCGACGTATTGCATCACCAGCATAGCCCGATCGTTTTCGGTCCAAGTTTTCGAACGCTGTCGTTGATGATCGCACTGTATGGATTCAATGCTGGCAATCAATTTTGCGGCTGTCATCTTGGATTTTGGTGCCGACGTTATCGCTTGTAGTTCATCGACCCAGTTATCATCACGGTGGAAGCCACATTCTGTCGAGGCAACCAAGAAATCTCCAGGCTGCATAATGTGACAGCGGTTTTCATATTCGCCATAGTCCATAATGCCGATTTCTGGGGAGATATTCTCTAAGACTTCGATGCCCAGGGGCGTAACAACTAGTAACATCATCTCGCCGGCACAACTATAGGTAACTCGCCCCGTATCCGCATCGAGAGCGATCTGCAAGGCATCTGCAAATTGCTCACCCGCCGCACCTTCCCAAATACAGGAGTTCGTGCGTTCGAGTATTGCTGCGGGATCGCTTGTCGCCGCAACCATACGTTGTAAAGTATTGCCAACTACGCCAATCGACAACAACGCTTCAAGCGAGCATCCTTGGGAATGTGCCAGAGATACGTTGATCCCATGTTCGGTTTCCTGACAGTCGTAATAATTACGACTGATCGTTGTATCATCAAGATGCCAACCCTGCACTTGCCACATATCGTGGGAGCACTGGATAGGCAAACGACGACTCTGCTGCCAATCTTGAGCCATTTTGATCAGCTGATCATCAACTCGGTGATTACCACCATTAAAGATGGCGGTAAAATAGTTAGCCGACATAGCTGCAATCAGCTCGATTAACAGCAATTCACTGTCGTCTAACACCCGCGGGCTATCAAATGAGAACCACAACGTTCCAATCGGGGTATCTTGGGCGACCAGTGGGACACACACCGCGGATGCTGCGTCCATTGGTGCATTGCATTGTCTTACGCGGTCTGCCGTTGTTAGGGTAACTACATGCCCGGTAAGTGCTTCAAGATCTGCAGTCGCTTGCTGTAACATCCGCACACCAATATTTGCCAGCTCAGTTTGTGTACCGCCGGAAGGACCAAGCGTCAAATATCGAGTGTCCGCATCCAAGAGATAGATAGCAGCGAAATTCGCTTCTAAAATACTTAGCCCACATGCCAGTGCCTGCATCGTAAGGTCATTGGTTTGCCGAGCCAGTTCATTTTCTGTCAGTCGCGGAGGCTGATAACGCGATGTTTTCAAGGCGTCCAAGTCAGGTTTAGCTGGGATGAATTTTAGTGTGGGAGGGTGGGGATGCAACATGATGAAGGGATTAGGCAGAAGAGGTGCTTGTAAGATTCCTCAGTCCATCGGGTATCTTACGGTGATCAAAGTGTATTCAGCATTTCAGGATTTCCATTGCCGGTAAGATAACTCATCGACGCCGAAAACCATTCTACGTGACTGCAATCCCCCAAAAGGGGGCATGCATCATAAGTCGCCGTCAGTACGTTTGGCGAAACCCAACTAACCGGAATAACCCGCGCCCGACTTGAGTAAATACAATCCCTTGCACTTGATGCTTAACCTATTATGAAATAATCTAGAATCAATCCTCTAGGAGCGGGTGTGGCGGAACTGGCAGACGCGCATGGTTGAGGGCCATGTGGGAGTTAATCCCGTGGAGGTTCGAATCCTCTCACCCGCACTTTATGATCTCGACCCTGCCGTCTTCCTTGGTCACAAATATTTAGATATAGCGTGCCCACTCGATGCGATGTTATCGACTTGACTGCTAGTCTCCGCATCAACTTCTAATAGCGGAGCATGGTGCGGTTTGCGGCGAGCATCAATTACCAGCGAACCGGTACAACCCCAATGCTTATTGTTGATCGACGCACCGAGACCATGCACATCCACTGCTGGGTTGCTACGAGTAAATGTTACCCATAAAAACTCATTAAGATTGTTCGTGAGTGGTTGGCTTTCATCTACGATCACGATCAGCGGAAAACTATTCACATTGTGATCGTTATCCAATGCCAGACAGAAATCGTTTACTTGTTGAACGTAGCCTGCACCCGCCGGCGGGCCCTGAATAGCCAATACACCTGGCATGACAACACGGGATTCCGTGTACCCTGCTGGCAGCGACCATAATGTCGGTAAGGTACTGGTCAGATCGCGTTTAATCTTACCGGCAGCGGCAATTACTAATTTGGAACCTTGATTCAACCCTGTGCCAGAATAATCCAGCGTATCAATCGTCGTCTTGGTTGAAAAATGCAAGTCTCGTCGCCAATCAACTCGCTGCAGCACCTCTAACAAAAACGATTCTATCTGGCCAATATCCAAATCAGGAACATCTGATTCATTCAATATGAACAGATACTTTGCCAGAGACAATTGGCCCTGTCCCAAAATCGCATGCGCTTGCGTGAGTAATTCCTGCGGATGGTCCACTTCGCTATACGGCGTATAACGTTCACTGCCAATAGCCAACAATAATGGATGGACGCCGGCGGCATCCACAGCATGAACGGCTTTCACTCCAGGCAGAACCGAGGGAATCACAGGCCCAGTGATTTCATGTATGAGCTCGCCGAATCGCGTATCCTCTTGAGGTGGGCGACCAACAACCGTGAATGGCCATATTGCACCTTCACGATGAAATACGTTAGTTACCCGCAATACTGGGAAATCGTGCGCCAAACTGTAATACCCTAAGTGATCACCAAAGGGACCCTCTGGCTTTAACTCGTCTGGAATAATCTCGCCTTGGATACAAAAATCTGCATCTGCATATATTGGTAACTCACCCGTCTGACAGATCATCTTGATCCGTTCACCATTTAGCACACCGGCAAATGTTAATTCACTCATACCCTCTGGTAGAGGCATTACCGCCGCCACTGTCATCGCCGGACTTCCACCTACAAAGATATTTACTTTCAGTGGTTTACCTAATTCATTTGCGGCTTGCTGATGGACTCCAATTCCTCGATGAATTTGGTAATGCAATCCAACTTGGTTTTCAAGATAATCGCCGCCCGCCAGTTGCACTCGATACATCCCTAAATTCGAATGCAACAATCCATCTTGTTCTGGATGCTGCGAAAAGACTTGAGGCAGTGTTATAAACGGGCCACCATCACGAGGCCAGCTCTGAATTTGCGGTAAGTCACTCAATTCGCATCGATGCTTTAATACCGCACCGCGGGAACATCGTTTAGGAATCATCTTCAGTGCCTGTCGGGCCAACCCGAAATGCCGCCAAGGCCGACGTAAAATTTGGCTGGGGTCTACCTTGGCTTGCACCAGTCGGCGGACCTGATCAAGTGAATTACGGAAAATGAATTGGCTACGTTCTAGAGTTCCAAATAGATTGGAGACTACTGGAAACTGACAATCCTTTACGTTAGTAAACAGGATTGCCGGTCCATCGTTGGCAAACACCCGCCGCTGAATTTCAGCTATCTCTAGATAGGGGTCGGCTTCCTGCTCATACCGTAATAAGAAGTCCTGCGACTCCAATTCACGTATACATTTTTCAAGGCTATTCACTGCCATCGGATCTCTTATCACACATTGCTAGTCATCAATCGGTCGCCACTGCATTTATAGTATCCTACCAGCGCCAAAAAATAACGGCGACATATGACGCGGTGCCCGAACCTCTGATTCTACCTATAGGGTACTCGCATGCGAAATGCTTCACGTTAAAATAAAGCCTGCACACACTTCTTTTCAATAAATAATCACAAACACATTACGCTATCAATACGAGGATTTTGACACCATGGCAACTGCAATCACGCAAGAACCACTACATTTAATCGACGTTGACGCCATTGTTGTTGCCCTTGGCGGCGGCGAACTATCCGGACCTGCTCTGGAATTAAACACACAAACTGACGGTGCTCTGCAACGCATGATTGACGCCAACGAGGCGAGCTTAAAAGTTGGAGTTACGACATCTTGGCTAGCGCCCAGCGGAATCAAAGCTCCCGTAGTCATGCTCGTCGGACTCGGTAGCTGCAACTCACCTGAAAACATCTCGTCTTTCAAAGCCGCCGGTGCGGCTGCCAAGGCATTAGCAGCGAAACAACGTGACACCGTTGCCTATTATTTCCCCGAATGTGATGCCGCCGCGCTTGAAACAGCGGTCAGCGGAAGCCTAGTCGGTTGTCATGGTCAAGATATTTGCCGTAGCAAACATGATCTGTACACACCGAATAACATTCTCTGGGCGACTAGCGACAAATTGACCGTTGAAAATGGCGTGATCATCGCCCAAGGCATTAACTTGACTCGTGACCTAGTCAACGGTCCTCCTAACATGGTGTACCCAGAAACTTTCGCCGAACAAATCCAAAGTCTCGGAGAAACCACCTCGCTAGAAATTGAGGTCTGGGATGCCGCTAAATTAACGGAGGAAAAGTGTGGGTCACTGCTGGCCGTTGCTCAAGGTTCTGCTAGAGAAGCTCGGCTCGTAATCATGCGTTATCGTGGATCTGATGTTGCCGATCCCCAACTTGCATTGGTAGGTAAAGGAGTTACCTATGACAGCGGTGGCTTGTCACTGAAACCATCAGATGGCCAAAAGACAATGAAGTGCGATATGGCAGGCGCAGCGACTGTCGTGGGCACGATGCAAGCTATCTCTCAATTAAAACTACCATGCCACGTCATTGGACTCGTCGGACTCGTTGAAAATATGGTGAGTTCAAATGCTTATCGACTCGGCGACGTCATTACAGCTCGCAACGGTAAGACAATCGAAGTGCTCAATACTGATGCAGAAGGTCGACTTGTGTTAGCTGATGTATTGGATGTCGCAGTCGAACAGAAACCAGCGCATATGATCGATCTTGCCACTCTAACCGGCGCTTGCTGTGTTGCACTGGGACTGAACGTCACGGGCTTCATGACAAATGATCAAGCTTGGTGTGATGATTTAACTCGTGCGGCAGCTACTACCGGCGAGCAAGTCTGGCAACTTCCGATGTTCAAAGAGTTTGGCAGCGAACTACAAAGTAAAGTCGCTGACCTGCGCAACATCGGTGCCGGACGCTGGGGCGGTGCAATTACCGCCGGAAAATTTCTCGAAGAATTCGTCTCGGAAGTGTCTTGGACACATATGGATATTGCTGGCCCCGCCTTCGCGGACTCGCCTAAAAAATGGGTCGATGGTGGAGCGAGCGGTGTCATGGTTCGGACGCTGATAGAAGTTATTCGCCAGTTAGAAAAATAACGTATTATTGAACGTGTGAACTACCTATAATGTCATGCGTAGTACAATTAATACAATTGAATATCGTTTGAGATCAAAAATTAAGAAAGTAATCCACTTATGGCTATCCTCAATTCAACGTCACTTTGCCGACGCCAAACTGGGCTATTGTTACTAGCTTCAATTTTCTTTTATGGTTGCTCTGGCGACGAGGAAAAAGCACAGTCACCGGAGTCTAAATTCCAAGTCGTTGAAAGCAATGATCATAATCATGACCATGATCATGATCATGAACATGACGTCGAACCATTAACCGTCCCGACGAATCCCAACACTCCAGCCATAAACCAACCAACGACCGCACAAGCGCCAAATCTTCTACAAGCTGTCGCAACGCAAACGAATCTTCCTGTACCAACCAAAGATTCGTCAGTCGATGCCCTCCAACAGTTTATTTCCGCCCTGATTCAAATTCCTCCTCAGGGACAAACTCAACAGCAGCAAATTCAATTTGGCATGCTGATCACCAACGAATTACAGAACTTGTCGACGATGCTACTCAACAAAGAAGGGCTCAATGAAACCGAACGTCGTTATGGATACAGCATCAAACAAACCGCCATCACGCGTTTACAACAATTTGGTAATCCCAAAGCGCTTTCTTTGAAATTGGCATTAGCCAATGAAATGGCCAGTGACGAATTCGAAGAAATCGCCAAAGAAGGAAAATTGCTGGCATTTATCACAACCACGCAAAAGCGGCTATCTGAAGCACAGGGTCAAGGCGACGTTGTCACAACCGTCGCAGCAATCAGCAAAGAAGCAATCACTTGGATCGAGGGTAACGAAGCCGATGCGAGAGTGTTTACTTCGCTACAACAAATTGGATTGCACCTGTCACAGATGGATCCAGAAAATGGCAACGTACTACTGGACACCCTCGGGAAACGATTCAGCGATAGCTCGGATATCAATATCGCGCGTAGTGCTCGAGCTATCCTTGAACAACCCCTCATCGACAAATCAGGCCTCCTCGAATCCGCTCGCGACTACTCAGCCAGCAGTGAAGCCACTAGAAATCCAGCTGCCATGCTGGCAAGTCTTGCAACGGTACTCGAAAATCCCGGACGTGGACTTAATACTTTTGAAAAGTTAGCTCTAATCATCCGATCGATCGGCGAACAAGACACTGACCTTGGTTTCCGTATGCTTGACCAAACCATCGAATCGTACAAACAGATTGCAGACAAAGAACTCTCTATCGAACTGGTCGCCAGCTTGCAGCAATTGAGCGACGAAATTCTATTCGCAAAATTCAAGATTGAAGATACATTTCGATTTTACATACAAGTTCAAACATCTCAGGGGAAGCAAGATTTTATCTCGGCCGTCACATCCCTACTCGAACATGAACGCACAAGTCCCGCAGCGTTTGAAGTAATGGGAGTCAACATCGTTGACTTAGTAGATCAACATCCTGAATTGGTAAAAGACTTGCTGCAAGTCGTACTTAAAACTTCGCAGGAAAAGCTATCCCCGGAGCAACAGGCGGATCTAAAAACACAACTTTCGCGGACTGTTAATCGCCTTAATCTCGTGGGTTCAACCATTTCGATACCAGCCAGGTCGATGGACGGGACACCCTTCGATTGGACTGTGCTCAATGGTAAGGTTGTGGTCATCGACTTTTGGGCAACTTGGTGTGGACCATGCATAGCTGCTATACCTCATTTAGAAGAATTGCAGAACAAATACAGTGATCAAAATGTCTCATTTATTGGTTTTAGCATCGATGCGGATCGCCAAGCACTCACGAAGTTTCTCAAAGATCGCACGCTTGCTTGGCCTGTGATTATTGATGACATCGAAGTCGACGTTGCTGAGATCGCGGACAGTGTTGTCGCTGCGTCATGGGATATGCCGTCCGCAACTGCCTGTGGAATCAATGGTATTCCAGCGTTAGTTGTTATCGGCCGCGACGGCAAGGTAGCCGCCATGGTACATAGCCCTCAGGAATTAGAGGTCGAACTGGCTCGGGCTATTGGTGCTCCCGCCTCCAAGGATTCTAGTTCCCACAACCCGAAGACGAGGACTCTAACGGCCGCCGGGGGACAATTGCACTTCATTACGACCACAACTTTTCTCCAAGATGCGGACGATGACTCTGACGAAACAACACCTAACTCTGCTCGACATGCAGGACAAAGTTAAGTCCATCCGCTATCGCGATGGGTTTGCGGTCGCCGTGCACGAAGCAGCGACTCGTTTGCTCGCGATTGAGGCATCGGATCGATTTCATGTGTTAGCCGTAGAGACCGCGATTACCATACTGCACGAACAAGCCTCACTCGGTAATGAGAAACTTGACCAGCAGCTTAACGATTTCATGAAATCGCTCGCCGCTGACGAGCGACCAGCCATCGCCGCACACGTTGCCTTTCACCAACTCGAACAACGGGTCATTGCATCCGATGACTTGCCAATAGACAAACTTCAACCGCTATTGGATGAAACCTTTAATTATCTCAGCAAACATGACTTGGACGACACGCATTTACGTATCGCGTCCACGGTTGTGCATGCCGTCAATCGTTACGACGACGAAGAAATTCGCAAAGAGCAATTCAAACGTTTTGGTAAAGTGTTTAGTCAAAGCGAAAGTCGAACATTAACAGCCTATGGAAAGAAAATCATAAAGTCGGCAACTGCCCCCGCGAATGTTTCTCAACTCGTTGGCAAACCATTGGAATTGTCAGGCGTTACTGATTTAGGCGGTGAATTAGATTGGGCGTCTTACCGAGGAAAAGTAGTACTTATTGATTTCTGGGCATCATGGTGTGGCCCTTGCCGTGCTCAAATGCCAAAGATCAAAGCGATCTATGAGGAGTTGGACCGCAAGAAGTTTGATGTTGTGGCTGTCAACCTCGACCGCAGTGCAGAGGCATTTGAGGAATACTCCAAAGAGCATCAGTCTCCTTGGCCAAATGTCATCGGAGACGATGGTCGGGCGTTGGCTGAACAATACGGCGTTACTGCCTTGCCTACGATGATGGTGGTGGATGGTAAAGGCAAAATCTTGGCAGTGGGACACAGCGTGCAAGCATTGCGAGCCGCAATCGATACGGCCCTCAAGCCAATCGAGAAATAGTGCTTGTCCGTTAAAACTTGGTATCGCCTTTCCCTGAAGAAATTCAATACGGGAAAGAGGATTCATGCATACCGTCTCAGCAGAGAACCTTAGGGTAACTGATGCCCCATCTTCTCACGTTTGGTTTCCAAGTACCGTTCATTGTGTTCGTTCACGGTTGCAACAATAGGCACTTGATCAACAACCGTCACGTCATATCCACGTAAGTTAAATGCCTCAAGTTTCTTTGGATTGTTCTTTAAGAATCTGTAGGCCAACACCATAATCACGCATATCTGCTTTGAAGCCCAACGCATGATTGGCTTCAACCGTATCCATTCCCTGCTCCTGTAATGCATACGCACGAATTTTTTCCGCTAAGCCAATTCCTCGGCCTTCCTGCGGCAAATAAACCAACACTCCACATCCTTCTTTGCTAATCATGTCCAATGCCATATGCAACTGGTCACCACAATCACAGCGTAAGCTGGATATCAAATCGCCCGTAAAGCAACTTGAATGCATTCTTACTAGCGGTGGGTTTTCATTCGTGGACGGGTCACCCAAAACTAAAGCGACCGGTTCGTTTCCTTCAAAGTCCACCACATACACAATAATATCCAACTCACCGTATTTCGTGGGCAACTTCGCTTCGGCATTACGGTGCACTAGCTTTTCGTTCACCCGCCGATGGGCAATCAATTGCGCAATCGAAATGATTTCAAGATTATTCTCTTTTGCCACAGTGAACAGAAAATCCCGCGAACCACGATTTCCCGTTTCGTCGAGAATCTCACACAACACGCCGGCGGAAGCTAGTCCCGCCATTCGTGCTAAATCCATACTTGCTTCCGTATGCCCAGCTCGACGCAATACTCCACCTTCCTTGGCAACGAGTACATGCACGTGCCCAGGCCGGACAAAATCAGCAGGGCTACTATGCGGATCTGCAATCGCACGGACTGTCATCATCCGTTCCTCGGCCGTAATGCCAGTCCGGCAGTCTCGGTGATCCAATGGAGTCATAAAGGCCGTACCCAGCGGTGTGTTATTTGTATCCGCCAGAGGCGCCAATTCTAATCGCGTCGCCGTATCGGGAAGGATTGACAAACAGAAATCCCCTCGACCACTGAGCAACAGATTCATGTTCTCTGTTGTGGCCTTTTCTGCTGCACAAATAAAATCGCCTTCGTTCTCTCGGTCTTCCGCGTCGACAACAATAACCACTTCGCCGCGACCTATTGAGTCAACAGCTGCTTGGACCGTGGAAAATTCTTCTGACATGCGAAACACTCCGACTACAGGCACGCTACATATATGTAACAATCCTGTTATTTACCAATGATTAATGTACCGTCAATTATAGACCCATCTATTCGCCTTGCTTAGTGGCAACCTGCTAGAATAAATCAGCGGACAGGCCTCTCACAACGAGAGATTTGCTAGTTATTCCAGTTACACCAACAATTCACCCTGTTTTTCGGTATATTCGACGATCATTCACAATGCCGCCCGGACAAGACAGCATGCCATCACAAACAACTATGCTGCAACGTAATGAGTATATTGAACAGGCCTATTTTTTTCAGATTCTAGGCGAGCGTTTACCCCAGGATATCCCAATCCAAGATATTTTGGAGCAAGTTCGCGACGAGACGCTAACAACCACAAAACTACCGATTGCCCTCGACTATATGCTCGCCGAACTTTGTTCCACAGGCGTTGTATCGCCCGCCATGGAACAACTATCACATTATTTTACGCCTTTTCAAACGCATTTGATTCGCGAAGCTGAACGCGACGATGGTAAATTCGATTTACGAGCGGCGGTCAAGATTCTGCAAAACGAAGCGGAATATAGAGCCGATGAACCCAGTCGAGCTGGTCTATTTTTGTATCAGTTAGAAAGCATCTGCCACAACAACCTCCCCTATGATTCAGGATTGTTCGCAATGTCTGAAGATGCGTTTTATGATGAACACTGGAAGCAATGGATATTAATCGTCCGTCGCCAAATCGGTATCATTGAAATCGCAGACCTCATTTTCTCACGCAGTTGGCATTACATTAATCTCCGCAACCGTCATCAAACCCAACCGCCTAACCCAGAACAAGCCATTCTATTCGGTGAGAAAGAGGGGCGCATTGCATTAGCTAATTTAGGGAAGGATCCGCTGTTTTTATTTGCATCGCTGCAACGACAACTAGGTTATCCCAAGGTACCGCGACCTAAACCCTTTGACGACACAAAAAACATAATTGCGGTACTTCAACAAAAGCTAGATCAGCTTTCCATTCGCACCAAGCTTCTAGAAGACGAGACCCGCGGGGGAATTGATCTAACACAATACTATGAAAAGCCATAGTTCTTGAGTCCCGATAATTTCTAGCGGCGCTCCCACTGGCCACCGCTGCTATACTCGCCACTGCCTCGAAATAGGGTAAAATGATGACTAGCAATACATTTACTTTTTTAATATTACACAAATAACAAGGCGACTTAGTTTTATGAAGTTACAAGGACAAATCGCAGTCATCACTGGTGGCGGAACAGGGATCGGACTCGGTATCGCTCATGCATTTGCGGAAGCGGGCTGCACAGTAGTCATTGCGGGTCGCCGCGAGGAACCACTTACATTGGCTACCTCTGCTTGGCAAGGCAACGGTTCACTCCTACACCATTGTGTAGACGTCTCTAACTTAGAAAGCGTGCAGGCATTGTTTGATTGGGTTCACTCGGAGGTGGGCGAAATTGATATCCTCGTCAATTCCGCGGGTACCAATATACCCAATCGAACATTATCGGATATGGAGCCGGACCAGTGGGACAGCGTGATGGCCATCAACGCTAGTGGCGCGTACTATTGTATGCTGGCCGCAGTGCCCGCTATGAGATCACGCGGTGAGGGTTTGGTCATCAATATATCGTCCATCTCTGGAGTACGAGCGACGGCGTTAGGTGGAGTGGCTTATTCCGCTTCAAAATTCGCAATGGCAGGCTTAGGAATGGCAGCCTCGAATGAAGTCAATGTTGACGGAGTCCGCGTAACCAACATCTATCCGGGTGAAGTGAACACACCGATCCTCGACAAGCGTCCGCAAGCCGTAACCGATGAACATAAAGCTCGTATGCTCAAACCCGCAGATCTTGGCCATCTCGCATTATCAATCGCAACTCTACCGGCAACGGCACACGTGCCGGAAGTCACCATCAAACCGTTATGCCAGGAATTCAGCTAGGGACTATTCAACGTCCCAACTGGTGCCTGAGTTAAAGAGTTCATCCATAGTTGCATCTGGGTTTGTTTCTTGCGCTTGATCAACTTGTTGATTGACGCCTTCGTCATAAACAGGCGTCGCTACATCGCGAAAGACACCTATCGCTTCGGGGAAGTCTGGTTGCCGCAAACGAGAAAGCAAGAACCCTAGTGAAGGTTCGATAGATTTCTCATCATGGAATAGTAAATCATCTTCCGAGATACCTTTGCCTAACTCTACAACTTCAGGTGTCATACCATTAAGACGAATTCCCTTATCGCGGTCTTTCCCGAAAATCAGTGGCTTGCCATGTTCAAGTTCGATTAGATTATCGGTTTTCGATTCACGATCCGTCGCATATTTCCAAGCACCGTCATTAAAAATATTACAGTTCTGATACACTTCGACAAACGACGTTCCCTTGTGAGCTGAAGCGCGTAGAAGTGTCTGTCCTAAGTGCTTGATATTCACGTCAATACTACGAGCGACGAATGACGCTCCACAACCCATCGCCATTGATAGCGGAGATAGGGGATTATCAATCGAGCCAACGGGACTACTCTTCGTTATCTTCCCTGTTTCCGAGGTTGGTGAATATTGACCTTTGGTTAGTCCGTATATGCGGTTATTAAAAAGAATAATATTGATATCCACATTCCGGCGAAGCGCATGCATCAAGTGATTACCACCGATACTTAACGCATCCCCATCACCCGTTATCACCCACACTTTCAAATCCGGACGACATACTTTCAAGCCAGTCGCAAATGCAGGAGCACGACCGTGAATGGAATGCATACCATATGTATTCATGTAATAGGGAAAACGACTTGAGCACCCGATACCCGATATGAATACTGTATTCTCGCGAGGATCACCGATCGCAGCGAGTGCTTTTTTCATTTGGGCGAGAATAGAATAATCACCACAACCTGGACACCAACGTACATCTTGGTCGCTACCAAAATCAGCTGGTTTCAATACAGGTAATTCAATACTCATAAGTGGATTCCTAGTTGCCTGTTCGTATAATGCAAATTAACTTGTCAGTTCTGCAATGCTTTCTTCAACTTCAACGATTGCAAATGGACGACCTTGTACCTTATTCAATCCAACACACTCAACAAGATACTTTGATTGAATCACGGCTTTGAGTTGTCCTAAATTCAATTCCGGAATAAGTACTTTATCGTAGCTTTTGAGAACTTCTTCAAGATTGCTTGGGAACGGATTAAGATAACGTAGCTGAGCGTGAGCTACACTTGTACCGGCTGCCTGAGCACGAGTCACTGCTGTACGGCAAGCACCGAAGGTACCACCCCAACTTAAAACCAGCAAATCACCCTTTTCAGGTCCGAACACTTCTTGGGGTGGGATAAAGCCAGCAATGCGGTCTACTTTTTCCTGCCGTAATTCACACATCGCTTGGTGGTTGTCCGGGTCGTAACTGACATCGCCAGTGTCGGCAGCTTTTTCCAAACCGCCGATTCTATGTTCAAGACCCTTGGTACCGGGCAAGGCCCACGGTCGCGAGAGATTTTCATCACGCGCGTAAGGCAAAAATGCAGGATCGTCGTCGTCCCGTGGGGCAGGGTGTGTAATATCTATTTTTTCGAGCGAATCAAAGGTGGGAATCTTCCACGGCTCAGCACCGTTCGCGATGTATCCATCAGACAAAATGATCACTGGGCACATAAAGGTCACCGCAATTCGCCATGCATCGATTGCCGTTGCAAAACAGTCTGAGGGACTCTGCGGTGCAACTATCGGTAAAGGTGATTCACCGTTACGACCATACATCGCTTGATACAAGTCGGACTGTTCCGTTTTGGTCGGCAATCCAGTACTTGGACCGCCTCGTTGGACGTTGATGATGATCATAGGTAACTCGAGAATCATCCCCAGCCCCATCGCTTCTCCCTTTAGTGCAATACCAGGGCCGCTCGATGCCGTAATCGCCATGTGGCCTGCAAATGAGGCACCAATTGCTGAACAAACAGCTGCAATCTCATCTTCTGCTTGAAACGTTCGTACACCATATTTTTTATGTTTACTTAACTCGTGCAAAATATCGGAGGCTGGGGTAATTGGATAAGAACCCAAAAACAAATCTCGATCACTGAGCTTGGCTGCGGCAACACAACCAATTGCCAACGCTTGATTCCCCATGATATTACGGTATCTACCCTCGGGCAACTTCGCTTGGTCAACTTGGTAGGTACTAATTGCCGCTTCGGTTGTCTCGCCATAATTAAACCCGGCCTTGAGTGACTTCTCGTTCGCCTCGGCAATGCCTGGCATACCACCAAATTTTGCTTGGATAAAATCTAAGGTAGACTGCAAGTCGCGATTGTAGAGCCAGTAGACAAACCCCATGGCAAAAAAGTTCTTACAGCGATCGGCGATCTTTGTGCTCAGTCCTAATTCTTCGACAGCGGTTCGAGTGAGTAGCGTCATTTTGATTTTGATGACTCGATAATCATCCATGCCTTCGCCATCTAGAGGATTCTCATCGAGCTTAGCTAACCGTAGGTCTTTGTCTTGGAAGCTATCTTCATTGACAATCAGCGTGCCACCGGTTTTGAGGTCTCCGATGTTCGTAACCATTGCTGCCGGATTCATCACGACAAGCGTATCAAGTTGGTCGCCAGGCGTAAAAATATCTTCAGCAGCAATCTGCACTTGAAACCCAGAGACACCGGCCCGCGTTCCACGAGGTGCGCGAATCTCTGCTGGGTAGTCTGGAAAAGTCGCTACATCATTTCCCGCTAGGGCCGACGTGTTGGTGAGTTGAGTCCCAGACAGTTGCATACCGTCGCCTGAGTCACCAGCAAATCTTATTGTTGCGCCTTTTACTTTTTCCGGAGTAGTCGTTGTAGACATTTTTGCTGAGCTCTTAGATGATTATTGAACGTGTGTTAATACTACGGAATACGTAATTCAAAATTAGAGAATATAGCGGTGGGAAATAGAAAAAGCAGTGCTGACAATCATCGCCAACTCAAGTTAGTAATCTACAAATTCTATTTTTCGTTTTGCAGTTTTCATCCATAAAAAATATAAACTATCCAGACGCAAAGTTTACACATGAATACCTGAAATCTACCACCTCAACTCGACTCATTGAACCACATAATCACCATAAAAACCAACTTTTCTCTACGACATTTCCTCGATAAAAACACCAGCTTTCAGCGGTAATCCCCGCTCTAAAATAAGGCCTTCTAATAATGTTCTTATGGAACCAATTCGATTACATTCTATACATCTTGATATCTGCGAAAACGCAATCAAAATGGGCTCTTCGTGATATATAAATAATATGTGCTATCATGAGAAGATAACCAACCTTTGCTGTTTTTTGGGTATGATTTAATTGAAGTTAGACAGTTTTCAATAACTGATTCTCCCTTTGTCAAATCGTTTCTTTGATAGTACACAATCGCTAGGCATCCATGACGCACGATATCCGAGGTATCCGAGACGCCATTGATCCGATTGATGGCACCATCTCGATCGTCACGCCGGAAAACATCACCTTTGACTATCACGTAGCAGGGCCATTTCAACGAGCTTTTGCTTTTCTAATTGATATTGGTATTCGTACTGCCATCCTCTTTGGCTTATATATCCTCACGCTCATCATCGATACTCAGTTGGGGGGAATTGGCCATGCGATATTCCAAGTTACTCAGCTCATTGTTATCTGGATGTATGGAATACTATTCGAAATTTACATGAACGGCCAAACTCCTGGTAAGCGGATGCTCGGCTTACGATCAGTCACGGTAGACGGCAAACCTATGAATGCAATGCAAGCCGTACTTCGGAATATGCTACGCATGGCCGACACGTTTCCATTAGTTGCTCCCGCAGCCTTTGGTATCAATTGGGGAAACTCGCCGGTTTTCCAATTGTCGTTCATCCCAACATTCATGGTTGGATTGCTCGTCATGAGTTTGAACAAACGATTCCAACGACTCGGGGATCTCGTTGCCGGCACGATGGTTATTGTCGACCAAAAACAACCGACGCAAGGATTACATGATGTGCGACACCCCAGCGTACTCCATATTGCGTCACTGTTACCCGCAAATTTCAAACCAGACCAAGGCATGTCTCAAGCCTTGGCCCACTTTATTGACCAACGCAATCGATTAGCTCAACAACGGCGCGATGAAATTGCCAACCATCTCGCGGAGCCATTATGTAAACAACTCAACCTTGACCCAAACATTAACCCCGACCTGCTACTGCAGGCATTATATTATCGAGCCTTCGTTTCAGACGCCCAAGACGAAATGCCGTTAACATCTCCAATGGCAACCATCGTGCCTATCAACACCGGATACGTTCAGCCGCCGTATCCGCAATACGTGGCTCAGCCTATCCCTCCCCAAATCCCTCCCCAAATCCCTCCCCAAATCCCACCCCGCCAAACACCTCCGTCTAGACCGCCAACGCGAGGTAACATTCAATGAAAGTAGCTGACCTATTAGCCCAACGGCAACATCAATGGCAAGAACTTGACGATCTCTGTGATGCCGTCAATTGGAGATCTGCAAAAAAAATGGGAGCGGAGCGGCTTTCAAACTTTGCCTCTCTATATCGCAGCGTTTGTGCGGATCTGGCTTTGGCGGATTCCTATAATTTACCACCCGACACAGTAGAGTATTTACACCGGCTCGTCGGTCGTGCTCACAGCCGACTATACCGCACTCGTCGTTTTCAAATCACCGCTTGGATCACGGTATTAACGTTTGATGCTCCACGGCAAATTTTGCTGGACCGCTATTTTTGGTTTATGTTTATATTTTTCTACGGCACATTTATGGTGTCCGCATATCTCGCTTATGAATCTACCTTTTTCCCGGATTATCATACGCAAATCGTCGGCGAAGAAGCTTTGATCAGCTTAGAAGCAATGTATACCGATCCGATTGGATCAAAAGAATCCGGGATCGGCATGAAATCCGATATGGCAGGGTTCTATATCAACCACAACACAGGAATTGGCTTAGTCTGTTTCGTCACCGGCATCCTGATAATTCCTGGTATCGTGACGACGTTATTTAATGCGGCATTTCTAGGTGCTGTCTTTGGATATATGGCGCGGCCGGATGTTCCCATGACTGATAATTTCTTTGAATTCGTAACCGCACATGGGCCGTTTGAATTGACGGCCATCGTACTCGCAGCGTCCGGCGGTTTGAGGTTAGGATTGTCTTGGGTCAACACTAATGGATTAACACGCAAAGCCTCACTTCAAAAAGCGGGTCGCCGCTGCATCCCGATTATTGGATTATCGATTTTGTTCTTTGTCTTTGCGGCGATTATTGAAGGTTTCATTTCACCTTCGGATCTTTCCTATTCCTTCAAGGCGACAGTCGCGGTCGGTTCGGCATTGTTCATTGCATTTTATATTCTTGTCCTGGGTCTCCTATCTGCTTTGGGAATCGTCAAAGGAGAACAATATGCAATTAGATAAGACCCATATCCAAATTCGCAATCGCAATGAAAACGAGTTGCTAGATATTGCCCTGCACGTCATTAGCAGATTTCCCGTCCAGATATTCTTGTCTTTTGCCCTGATAGCTATACCACTGCTGGTGCTTAACAATTTGCTTGTTGGACATATCCTCACATTGGACTACAACCTAGCTTTCCAAATGCGAACTTCGATCGTCGAAGAAACCTATACGTCGTCAGACATTAGCTACAAGACGTTTCTCGTCTTACAAGTAATATTGATCATCATTGAAGCCCCTTTAGCATCGATTCTGTCGACCGTCATGTTAAGCAAACTGATTTTTAACGAAGCACCAACTCTCTCGAGCATCACCAAAATTGGTCTGCAAAGTGCTGGGAGAATTTTTGGTAGTCTCGGTCTGAAACGAGGTATTCTATTTATCGTGCTGCTAGCAGCGCTCATGAGGACACCTGACAGCGTTTCCCGCGGATTTACTTTGGCGACCATTATTATTTCCTTCCTCGTATTCATCTGGGTGCGCGGTGCCAGACCGTTCATATTGGAAATCATTCTGCTCGAACAATCCGATGACGAAACGTCTAACAAGATGTCCTTAAAACAACGCAGTAGCATGCTTCATACAACCGTTGGCGGCAATGTATTTGGACGATCCATCTATGGATTAGTCGTTGGTTGTTGTCTGGCAATTTGCTTACACGGTTGTCTTACCTTTCTAGCTGTTAATCTGTTTACCGAAACCGGAACGATGGAGCATCTCGACTTAACCGCCCGCTGGATCTTTCCAATTGCTTGCTGGTTTGCGGTACTCTACACATCAGTCGTCCGATTCCTCAACTACCTCGACACCCGTATATTACTAGAGGGTTGGGAAGCGGAACTAAAAATTCGCAGCGAAGCTATGCGGATTAAACAACGACAACCACTTGGCACAAATTGGTAAGGGAAAGGAGGGTTATTATGAAACTACATTCAACGCTGTCGCTTCTCGGCATCCTATCCGTCTATACATTCCTTGCCTTGGGACACCCTCACGAATCGCTAGCTCAAAGCGACACACCCGTCGAATCTGGAAAGCGTGCTTTACAACGTGATACACCTTTTCCTTGGTATGACGAACAACGTGACGTCTTAAAACGAATCCCGCTTGATACCGAGTGGATGCAGCGACTACGCGACCGCTTAGAACAGAATGAACAAAACATCGAGGAAATGCTCAGGGGCCTCGAAGACATGGATTTCGGCGATATGGATTTCAGTGGGATGCCAACGCCAGATATGGAAGAATTTGATGTGGACTTTGACTCCGAATCATTTTTAGATAAATGGGAAGAGTACATTGATAAATTAGGTGAGGAGGCTGAAGCAAACTCTGGAGGTAACGGACAAGCTAATCCAAATAGCCCGCGGGGTAACGGATCTGCATCCGATGGAGGCCTCGACCCCTCTAGCGGCAATTCATCTGCAGCGCCACCGGCACAACGCAGTAGTGAATGGACTCCCAATCTCGACTTCTTTGAAGGTGCCGGCGGACTTGTTGAAATTATTTTTTGGGGAATCCTTGCCGTCCTAGTCATTGGTGTTATTGGCTTAATCGTTTGGGCGATTATCAATCGCGAACAAACAAATAATGATCCTGGCTTACCGTCGCGACCCAGCGATTTATCCGAAGAAGAACGTTTAGAGGAACTACCGGTTCAACTGGACCCCGCATTTAAGGACTTGCTCGATCGTGTCCGAGAATGCTATGACAATGGCGACTACAATCAAGCGATCATCTATTTGTTCAGCTACAAGCTTATTCAACTCGACAAAAAGCATCTAATACGTCTGACGCGGGGCAAAACAAATCATCAATATCTACGTGAAGTGACCGGCCATAACCAACTGCAGGATACTCTGCGGCTAACCGTTCGCGCTTTTGAGGATGTCTTTTTCGGGAACCACGATCTAACCAAATCTCGATTCCAACAATGCTGGGACAATGTCGATATTTTCCGCGCGCTCAGTCAACCCACTCCGACAACAGGAGTGCAAGTATGAATCCTGATTCCCACAATAGAAACATCCCTCGCAGCCATTTTAAAAATCGATTGTCAAAAATGTTGGTCATTTTGACAATCAGCATCTTCACTTTTAGCGCTACCGCTCAAGATGAAGACGACATCGACCGCACCTACGGCGAAGGCAATCAATCCAAAGGTGCCTACAGCATAAATGGGACTGGTGTATTGGCGGATATGTTTAGGAATGAGGGGTCGGAAATCTTCTATTCTCGTATCCTCGGTGCACCAACTCGGCGAGCCGACGTAATTGTCTGGGCGCCGAATAGTTACCGCTTGCCCGGCAAAGAAGAAGTCCAAGCGATTGAACAGTGGTTAGATGCTAAACAGGGTCGCACCTTTATTTATATTGGCCGCGATTACGACGCGACGATGGATTATTGGGTCGAAGTCACCAAGGATGCCACTGAGGATGAGAAAATATTGCTTGCTCTAAAAATGCTCGATGTGTGGGGAGCTTTTCAAGTAAAACGAATGCAGCTCGAAGATGGGGAAGATTGTGGCTGGTTTACCATGAACGCCGAATCGACCGTCAAGACAATTAAAAGTCTCGAGGGCGATCCTACGTGGCTGGCTGGGACAGAAAATGGCGAATTCCATCTGCGGGTCCAAGGATTTTTAGACTTCTCAGGAAAAATCAACCAGCCCCCGTTTTCTTCAACGTACGACTACGATATTAAACTTCACAGCAACAACATCCCGATCGTGACGGAAATAACGAGTAACAATTTCTATCGCAGTAAGATCTATGCTGTGGTAAACGGATCATTCTTACTAAACGTACCGCTAGTAAATCATGAACACCGCAAACTCGCAGCCACCATGATCGAACAATGTTCTGAAAAAAGAGTCGTCTGTTTTCTTGAAAGTGATTATGACGATGCGGAAAACGTCCCAGTGGTAACCAATGATCCCGCTCCACCTTTGCCGCCCAGCATCCTCACTATTTTGCAATCATGGCCATTTGGCTTCATTCTGATGCACCTGATTGTCGTGGGAATCGTGTATTGCTTTTTTCGGTATCCCATTTTTGGGAAAGCCAAAACAACTTTTGTTTTAACATCAACGGTTGATGACAAAACTAGGACACAATCTGTCGCAAATTTTGGGCGACATATTCAGGCATTAGGAAATCTAATGCGACGCAGTGGCAATGAAACCTATGCGCGCAATTGTGTGTCGCAATACGAACAACGAGCACATCAAAGCGAAACCTATAAACCTCAACGACAGAAAAAGAAACCGAATTGACTTCGGCGCATCCATAGAGAGAGACGAATATGAATTCTACGACCTTCAACTGCCCAGCTTGTGCTCAACCGTTGAGCTTACCCCCAACATTTACGGGACCTCAAGTGCAATGTCCCAGTTGCCAAACGGTGATCCCCATGCCTAATTCACCCCAGCCGATGGCACCTGTAGTCGCGACACCAGCCGTCTCGATGGCGCCGCCCGCAGCAGTAATGGACGCGGAAATCGAAAAGTCCATCGGCAAGATGTCTATTGAAACAACCGAGAATACCGGTGAAATGACAGTCACTCGAAAGTTGTTTCTCAAATTGACCGAGCAAGTGAGCAAGATATTTATTGGGCAAGATGAGTTGGTACTAGGAACACTCGTTTCGCTTTTCTCCAGCGGCCATGTACTGATTGAAAGTGTGCCTGGTCTGGGGAAGACGTTGTTCGTGCGAGTGCTTGGTCACGCCTTGGGGTGTGACTTTGGCCGAATTCAATTTACCGCTGACTTAATGCCATCGGACGTCACGGGAGCACCTGTTTTTAATATGAAAACGCAGGAATTCAAGTTCCATCCGGGCCCCGTTTTCACTCAATTGCTGCTAGCCGATGAAATCAACCGCGCGCCGGCTAAAACACATGCTGCATTACTAGAAATCATGCAAGAACAACGTGTCACCGTCGATGGCACTAGTTATCCCATCGCGCCGCCATTTATTGTCATCGCCACACAAAACCCTGTTGAGCAAGAGGGAACTTATAACCTGCCAGAAGCTCAGCTCGACCGGTTCATGATGAAACTAATCGTCAATTATCCGAGCGCCAATCAAGAAGCAAACATTCTGAAAATGCATAGTCGGCAAGAAAGTATCGCCGATCGGTTGCAAACTGAAATCGAAACGGTAACAACACCGGAGGAAATCAATGCCGCGATTAAACAAAATGGCGAAGTCACGATTGACGATGCGTTGGTGGATTATATCAATCGAATTGTTCGAATGACGAGGAATTGGCCTCAAATCTATATGGGTGCTTCGCCTCGCGCGGGGCTCGCATTGATGCAGGGTGCACGGACGTTAGCCGCATTTCAAGGTAGAGACTACGCCATTCCCGATGATGTTGTACAAATCACGTTACCTGTTTTAAGACACCGAGTCATCTTAACCGCCGAAGCCGAAGTCGAAGGCCAAGAAGTTGATCAAATACTTATCGATATGATTCGCACTGTCGAAGTGCCTCGCAAATAGATCGAACCCGTCAGCGGCAGTAGTAACAGCACCCTTAACCACTCGCAATTTGGATTAAACAATTGGAAACGTTTCCGCAACAAGCCGAACAACTGCAGGAACAACTGGCGCTCATCCAGATGTTTCCTTGGCTGGTGCTTGCTGCGCTCACGATACCTTTAATTATTGTTGCACGGCGTAAAGTCTATCCACACACTGTCTATCCGCTGGTACTACTTATTCCAACCATCTTAACTGCGGGCATCATGTTTGATGCTTCTTGGCTTGTACCCGCTTTAGCGGCTGACGCTTTAATTCTTGTTGTCTCGCTTTTAGACTTGTTCACTTTACCGTCCACTTCGACCTTGCGAGCCGAGCGGCACCACAACAAGGTAGCTTCCATCGTCAAGAACTCTAACGTCGCGTTTCGTATGATAAATGAATCATCTCGTCGTTTACGACTAACACTTTTGGATGATTTACCTGAGACATTCGCAGTCGAAGAATCTATTTTTCGGGCTTCCATAGGCGGCCATGAAACGAAAGAATTCCAATATTCGTTCAAACCAACAAAACGCGGACAATTCAACTTGCAGTGCATCCATGTTCGCAGTCGCAGTCTCTTTGGTTTTTGGGTGCGGCATTTAACCGTCCCCGTGAAAACTCAAATCCACGTCTACCCGGACTTGCATCAACTTTCACATTACGCCTTATTAGCTCGAACCAATCGCTTGAATCTATTGGGCGTCCGTAGAACTCGAAAAGTCGGGCAAGACAACGAATTTGAACGACTCCGCGAATATACCCGCGATGACCATTACCGAAATATCAATTGGCGTAGTACCGCGCGACACAACAAGTTGATCGTCCAAGATTATCAAAACAATCAAAGTCAGCGAATCATATTTTTGATTGATTGTGGGCGAATGATGACCAATGAATCTGCCGACATGACCTTCGTTGACCACGCGTTGAATTCTATGCTGATGCTCAGCCACGTAGCATTATCCAAAGGTGATTCCGTCGGACTGATTTGCTTTTCCGATAAGATTCACTGCTTTGTGCCGCCGCGTGCCGGCATGAGCCAAATGAATCAATTGTTACACGCCTCATTTAATCAATTTCCCCGCATGGTGGAATCGCGCTACGATGAAGCATTCCTTTATTTGGCGAACCGTTGTAACAAACGAGCACTCGTTGTCTTGATTACGAACGTCGTCGACGAAGTCAATTCTCAGCAAGTTGTTCAATATATGCAAACGGTTTCACGACGTCATTTGCCCATAAGCGTGATGCTACGAGACCATCATATTTTTGATGAGGCCGAGCAGACAGAGAGTCTCTACAACGCTGCGGCAGCAGCACAGATTTTAAATTGGCGGCATGATGTTTTAAATACGCTGACGCACCGCGGTGCGTTTGCGATGGATGTCTTTCCCGAAGATATGACCACGCCAATCATTAATCAATATCTTGAAATAAAAGCTCGCCATCTGCTGTAACGGTTTTTGATGCTTTACAGATCAATCGCCAAGCGGTTGTCGATCCGTCTTTTTTGCATTAGGGTAAATATACGATTCTCCCTTTGCCACTTTTATTTGTTACTTTGAAACTTAATCATGAGCGACCCCTACTTTCAACAATTATTTGCCGACCGCATTGGTGGTGTTCAATATGGCAAAGATACCGAAATCTATAAGTTTGAGAAAATAAAACGGGCAAAACGACAAGCGATGGCCGATCAACCTGACCGTAAATTGCTCGATTTTGGCATCGGGGAAAACGATAGTATTGCGGCACAATCCGTCCGGCAAGTCATGGGCGAAGAAATCCATCAACTCGAAAACCGAGGGTACGCCGACAACGGTGTTCCAGAATTTAAAGCGGCAGTCGCGCGATTCATGCAACGTGAATTTGATGTGCAGCTAGACCCTACTTCAGAAATAAACCACTGCATCGGTTCCAAAACTGCACTTTCGATGATTCCGGCATGCTTTATTAACCCAGGCGATGTTACCTTAATGACCGTACCTGGTTATCCGGTCGCTGGTACCCACACAAAATACTACGGCGGCGACGTTCATGAATTACCACTGCTAGCGGAAAACAACTTTTTACCCGATTTGCAATCCATCCCAGATGATATTTTGCAGCGGGCCAAATTACTGGTAATAAACTATCCCAATAGTCCAACCGGTAAACTCGCGAACGCCGCGTTTTATGCCGAAGTGGTTGAATTTGCAAAACAACATCAAATCGTCGTTATCCAAGACGCCGCCCATATCATGTTAACGTTTACCGGCAAACCAACTAGCTTCCTAGAAACACCTGGAGCCCGCGACGTCGGTGTCGAGATTCATTCAATGTCCAAAGGTTTCGACATGATCGGCTGGAGAATCGGCTGGGTCTGTGGGAATCCTTTGTTGGTTCGGGCGTTTGCCGACGTAAAAGACAACTGTGATAGCGGTCAGTTCATCGCCATCCAAAAAGCGGCCGCTGCGGCGCTCGACGATGAGACCATCGCTCCGAGTGTCCGCGAGAAATATCGGCGGCGGATGACCAATCTAGTCACCGCACTTAGCACTTGTGGGTTTCAATGCTCGATGCCCGGTGGTTCTTATTTCCTTTATACCCCAGCTCCTACCGGCGTTGAAGGTGGACCCTCTTTTGCCAATGCCGAAGAAGCCTGTCAATATTTAATTACCGAACACGGGATCGTCACCGTGCCTTGGGATAATGCTGGCAGCTATTTGCGATTCTCCGTTACCTATGTTGCTGATGGAGAAGAAGCAGAGCAGGCGTTGTTACAAGAAACACTCGAGCGATTGGGAAACATCCCCTTCACGTTTTAAACGACGTGTCCGAGTGGTTTCAACCCACTTCAATTTTGATTAATCACGTGGACGCACATCAAGCGATTTTGCGTTTTTTCATGTTACCCAAATATTTACTTCGAACATCTTCGTTGTTCCAAATATCTTGAGGCTCTCCTTGGAACATTACTTTACCGGCGTCAATGATATACCCGCGATCAACGATTTCAAGCATTTCACGAACGGCGTGGTCGGTAATCAGAATAGAGATGCCCTCGCTTTGTAATAATTTAATCGTGGCCTGAATGCCCTGCACTGTAATTGGATCAACGCCCGAAAATGGCTCGTCTAACATTACGATCTCTGGGTCGGAAACCAAGCATCTCGCAATCTCCAAACGCCGTCGCTCACCGCCCGATATCTTACCCGCTTTGGTTTTACGGATTTTAGTGATGTTAAATCGATCGAGCAGTTTATTACAAAACTCTTTTTTCCGTTTCCCTTTGATTTCTTGCATTTCGATCATCATGAGCAAATTCTGCTCAACCGTCAGGTTTCGAAACACACTGGATTCTTGGGCCAAATAACCCATGCGACATTCACGAGATCGTTTATACATCGGCCAATTAGTAACGTCCTGCCCGTTGAGGAAGACTTGGCCAGAGTCTGGAGGCAACATCCCACATATCATCTTGAAACTCGTCGTCTTACCAGCACCATTCACGCCGAGTAAACCTATGATCTCGCCCGCCTCGACACGTAAACTGATCCCGTTGACCACTCGCCGGCGACGAAATGATTTGACTAAGCTAATAGCTTCCAAAATAGGCATGTGCATATCCGAATTGATGGTGACCGGTTCAACAACAAGTTATCCCGCTGGCATATCTTACTGTATTACCTTGATTTTCGGAAAGTTCGGAATTGCCGGAATCGCACGGCCGCCTAAATCGACGTACCACGCATGGGGCCAATAAATCATCAGCGCTTCCCCAATTAAAAGGCTGCGATGAAAACTGTTTTTGCCAAGAATCGGATACCAACCGCGACCATCACTGCTCGCTGGACTGTTATCACCCATCGGTAAAAATTCTTCCTCAACTACCTTGAATTCAACGGTCGCTCGGTCTGTGAAGAATTTCGTTTGATTCCATGATTGGAAAAAGTCCAAGTGCAGTTGCAGTTTAACGATCGGGATAGTAATCGAATCCCAATCATCCACTTTCGTCCAAAATGGTTCGACACCAGCTACCAATTGTCGCATCGATTCTAATTCGTTCATGTACCAATGGTTGTATTCCGTTCCCACCTCTAATCTGGCTTGATTAGTAGCAATATAATAACCATCACGAAACACTCGCGCATTTTCAATCGACATGGCAACGCCTTGGGAGCTAATTCCCGCAGGCATTAAGTCACCTGGATCGCGCTCGGACCATTTAGGGCCAAGTATTTGAGCAGTCACATATGTCGCCTTTTGGGATAACTCAATTAGTTCACCGTCAAGCCAAACTCGCAATTCATTATCAACATTTGAAAACCGGATTTGATATTCACCAGCCCCTTTTAAATTGGTTGTGCCTTTGATCGCTGCAACTTCAGAGCCTGCGCCGACAAACAATTCGTCTCCGTTATCAATCGACAACGTTAGTGCGCCAGTTGCCACGTCAATGCTGCCTTGGTAATAAACACCTGATTCCACAATGTCAAAACCAATCGTTCCAGTATCATTGGTAACACTGATTTCGAATTCAACTGTTAAATCACCGACCCAATAGTTACCTCGATCACTTCCATTGGGCCACTCAACTTTCAAATGCTGTGCTAGCAAATCGCGCGATTGGCCTTCGATGATTTGATCACCTTCTAAATGCTCACGAAAATTAGAGATAAAGGCTGCTAGCTTGGCTTCATCCGAGTTGTCGACCGGTTGTGCCGCTGTGTCCCACGACGCAAATACCCCTTCGCCAAAATAGGATACATCATCCTTAATCACTCGATTGTATGCATACGAGTCCGTGATGAGTTTTGGAAGAGGCCACCAGCGAACTTTCATCTCATCACGAATTTTTTGAGCCTGAGCAACGTCGCCTGATTCTTCTGCTTGATTTGCTTTTACTCGATGTTGGTTGTAATCAACCCAAAAAGTTGAATCTGGGATCGTGTGGTGGTATCGCAATCCAACTGCTTCTTCCTTACGACTACCATCAATCGTAGCTTTGAATCCCTCGGCGGACATGAACCAATAGCCGCTGACGCCTTCCTGTGCACTAGGATGATATCGTGAGCGGTAGTCGCCGACCATTCGCCACGGTTGGGGCCACATAACGTCATCCAACGCTTTTGACCGGTATTTGGTGTCGTGCACCAATTGCATCATCGAGAGCTGCTTGTTTACTGGTTTACGAGCGATTTCAAAGACCGCATCTAGGTTATCCTTGGGCCGCGTATAAACATCGCCGTTGGCTAATCGCACAATCTCACCAGGCAACCCGATCAATCGCTTGATGTAGTTCGTGGTCGCTGAGGCGGGATACTTAAAGACAATCACATCCCACCGCTGTGGATCACTAAATGAATAGGCAAACTTATTAACCAAAATGCGATCGCCCGAGAAGGACCGCTCGTTTATTTCGTTTACCTTGTCTAAGACATCGATGAATCCACACTGGGGACACGTCGTTGCAATTACCTCTCCATTGCCGTCATTTTCTTCGCTCGCACCCGATCTATATGGGAAATCACACTTAGAGCATTCGTGATCCATATGCCGCCCTTGTAAACCGTGAGCCATCGATCCTGTCGGAATGACATATGCTTCGGCAACAAATCCACGGAAAATAAACGCTAGAATTACTGCGGCAGCAAAACCTTCCAACAAATCACGAAACTGCATCAACGGCAACGTGCGGTATCGCTCAATTTGATTTTTGTCCTTCATCTATCAAAATCTCTCAGTTGAAAATGAATTTGTACTGGGTCGCATAGAGGATTCTACGGCGTTCCGTGGGAAAAGGTTCCGTTGGTTGCAAATATACTCTATCCATCTATTTATAACGAGGGCCATTTACTGCACGACGCCTTGAATCAGCGACCGATGGACGCCTTGATTCCAATGACGAGAATCTCGCGAGACGGGCTGATTATCTCCTACGAGAAAAAAACTATCCGGCGGCAACTCGGCTGAAAGCTGCCATGAATCGTCCATCCCGTTAGGTGCTAGCCAATAAATATCTCGAGCAATTAAGATCCGCTGAATATCCAGTATTCCCACGGAGGCTGCCACAGCAAACGGTCGTTGTCGCAGCAATCGGTCATCGTTGTAGTTGCCCGTCGGCGGGGTTGGTTCAAAATCGAAGGCCCATTGCTGTGAATTGATTTGTACAACGACTCGGCCATCTAAGCGTCCAACCCGAATTTTCCATGGTTGATTCGCTGGTACTGACTTTTCGTCAATCGTTTGTTGCCCGCAATATCGAGCACCTTGAGATACGCTGACCGTACGGCCTTCGCCGTCGACAGTCACGTCAACATCCAGTAATCGAAATTGAAATGTCGCTGCGGTATGGGTCGTCACCCAAAGATCCACGACATAATCATCAACGAAATTCAACTGGGGTCGCGAGATATATTGGTTATAGGGATGGTAATCTAATATAGCGTCGGCCGAGCCTCGTCGTACTTGAGGTACAAATCCGGCAATAACATTCCAGTGAATATATTCGAGCCATTGTTGAGATTTATCTTGGGCAGCATCAAATGCAAATTCGCCAGCCGTGGTGATCAACCAAGCCTGTTCATTCATTGCAACCGCAAATCGACCCAGAAATGAATGCTGTGAATCTCGCGGGCGGTGTTGGCTGTCAAAAACAGGGACCTGCAATAAATCAAACTCTTGCAAGGATTTTTGGTAGCGCGCTCCATTGATCCACAAGTCGCCATCCACGAATCCCAATTGCTCACCCGGTAAAGCTACGATGCGTTTTAGCAACATTCCTTGTTCGCCCACTGATACCGGAACGGTAAAGACAACCTTCGACCACCGCCGGATGTCGCCTGCTGTATACGCAACTTGACCGGTGTGACCGCGAAGGCCCTCAATCGAGTTCATCGCACCGCAATTGTAGCAAACCGGTAAATGGTCTTCACCGACAGTCTTTATATCGCAGCGATATTCAATGCCGCAATCGTGACACTGGATTTGTAGATGGGGTCCTGGAGCAGCGTTGGCCATGCTCCCCGACGCAATTGGGCGAATCGTATGCACTTCCACTACTTCAGCAGAGCGTGATAACAACCAACCGATAGCTCCACCGGTAGCAACAATCACGAGGCACAGCACGGTGACCCCTTTGATGTGATGCGGTTGTTTATCCACGTTTATTTCTGATCCTGTCCCGTTTCCAATACTGCCATGAAGGCCTTTTGAGGAATATCAACACTCCCCACACTTTTCATCCGTTTCTTGCCTTCTTTTTGTTTTGCCCATAGTTTCTTTTTACGAGAAATATCACCACCATAGCACTTAGCTGTAACATTCTTTCGTAATGCCCTTACGGTCTCGCGAGCAATCACCTTGGCGCCGATAGCTGCCTGTACCGCCACTTCGAACATGTGACGGTTGATTTCGATTTTCAGTTTTTTGCAAACAGCTCTGCCCCGCCGTTGTGAATCGATGCGATCACAAATAATGCTCAAGGCATCCACACGGTTCCCATTAACCAAAATATCCATCCGCACTAAATCTGCGGGGTAATACCCTAATAGTTCATAGTCCATCGTTCCATAACCGCGAGTTGCACTTTTCAGTTTGTCATGTAAGTCATAAATAACTTCGGCCAAGGGCAAGTCGTAAGTCAACATCATCCGCGTCGTCGACAGATACTCTTGTGATTGCTGAACTCCGCGGCGGTCGTTACATAATTTCATGATCGCACCAATGTACTCAGCCGGCGCAATGAAATTCACACGCACGATTGGTTGCCGGAATTCTTCGATTTCACCACTATCCGGAACTTCTTGAGGACGATGAATAACCAGCTCTTCACCTTTTTTCGTAGTCAGTTCATAAGTCACATTCGGCGCCGTTTGGATAAGATCCACATCGGACTCTTGCTCCAATCGTTGTTGCACAATTTCCATATGCAACAGTCCCAAGAAACCACACCGAAAACCAAAGCCTAATGCTTTGCTCGTCTCGGGCTCAAATACGAAACTTGGATCATTTATTTTTAACCGACCTAGAGCGTCTCGCAGCTCTTTGAAATCCTGTCCATCGGACGGATATAATCCACAGTACACCATGCGCTTAGGCTCTTGATAACCTTGCAGCGGCTCGACATCGGAATTATGTCGGCACAACGTATCACCAACATGAATCATATCTAACGACTTGATATTACATATCACATATCCCACTTGGCCAGCACCTAAACCTTCACAAGCTTGCGGTTGTGGTACAAACTGACCAATTTCTATGACCTCGTGAGATGACGATGCTCGCATGAACGTAATCTTGTCGCCCTTACGAATCGAGCCATTCATAATACGGATGTAGGTAATAGCTCCGCGGAATTCATCGTAATGAGAATCAAAGACCATTGCCTGCAACTCCGCTTCCTGGCCACCTTTAGGCGGAGGAATCGTGTTGATTATGGACTCGAGCAATCCTGCTATGCCAATGCCTTCTTTGGCGCTTACGCATTGAATTTCATCCGCACCGAGCCCAAATTGCTGTTCGATCTCTTCCGTCACCTCATCGATTCGAGCGTAATCCAAATCGATTTTATTAATGACCGGAATGATGGTCAAATCGTGCTCAATTGCACTATAAGCGTTGGCTACCGTTTGTGCTTCGACACCCTGAAAAGCATCCACTAATAATAAGGCACCTTCGCAACAAGTTAATGCCCGCGAGACCTCGTACTGAAAGTCAACATGTCCCGGAGTGTCGATTAAGTTGAGCTGATAGTCTGTTCCCTTAAAGCAATATTTTAGACTCACACTGCGAGCCTTAATCGTAATACCACGCGCCCGCTCAAGCTCCATATCATCAAGCATCTGGTCTTTGAGTTCACGTTGATCAACCGTCCCGGTATGTTCCAAGATACGATCAGCAAGCGTACTCTTACCATGATCGATGTGAGCGATGATGCTAAAGTTTCTAATGTTGCGACAATCCATAATGTCCGTCTTAATTGTGTGTTAGTTCTTTGTCAATTCGATCGTATCAATCCGTGGTCCCGAATTGCGCCCGCGCTATGCCCGCTGCACCAATGAAGCCACAGTGGTTCCCTAAACTTGCAAAATCAATAATCGTCTGTTCCGCTAACACGGGAAAAGTAGCCTCGGTAACCTTCTCGCGAATCGTCTTAATGAACATTCGCCCCGATTCTGTTTCGTGAGCTCCAAAATTCATGGCACCACCTAAAATCACCATGTCGGGGTCAAGGATGTGCATGATCGAAGTAATCCCAATAGACAAGTAAACCGCCGTTTCCTCAATGACACGAATCGCATAGGCATCCTTGGATTGAGCATGCTCAAACACCGTAAAGGCGGATAACGCCGCTTCGTTTTCTAGGAACTCTGTTAGCGATGATTCGGCGCCGTCGCGTAATCCCTCTAACGTTCGTTGAGCAACACTCCTCGCGCTGACGTATGCTTCGAGATGTCCCAATTGGCCACACGGACAGCGCCGCGCGTTTGGGCTGCCATCAATAATAATATGACCACATTCACTGCCATGGCTATGTTCACCGTCAAGCGAACGGCCCGAGATTATTATCCCGCCGCCAACGCCTGTGCCAAGAGTCAACATAACAATACTACTGCACTCCTTACCGCGACCAGCCCAAAATTCGCCATATGCAGCCGCTGTGCCGTCGTTCATAAAAACAACCGGCTTGCCAGCTTGTTCTTCTAAATAGGATCGTATTGGAAACTCATCCCAACCGCTCATGTTGGGCATGTGCAACAACCGACCTGCTCGGATATCCATCGTTCCCGGTGTGCCAATACCGACTGCATCAATATTATCCCAACTTAAATTCAATTCATCAACAATACCCTTCGCGGCAGCCAAGATGCGACTTACTCCGTCAGCAGCGCCTCGCTCGTGCTCGGTGTCAATTTGTGCATGTCCCAGCGCAGTACCTGAATCGTCGACAACACCCAATTTGATGCCGGTTCCTCCTACGTCGATACCTAAGTAAAGTCGACGAGTTGTTGTTGAACTTTCAGACGCTGTTGTCATCGTTTACACAATTCCAATCAATCTTTTTGTAACTTCTTAGTAAACAGTCTAATCGACATGTCTCCTTGATGTCATTGCCGTTTATTGCGGAAGACAGTGGTTTATTTACGTTTCATGATCATCAAACCGACAACTGTCAGCAGGATACCGGCAATCATCCATGGCGATGCCGGTTCAGCGAAAATTAAAACGCCAGCAATCGCACCAAATGCTGCTTGGGAAGCGTTAAATAAATTGACATTGGTCACCGGCAACAACTGCAATGCGGCCACTAGGGCAACAAAGGCAATCGTATTGCACAACCCAGCCAATAACATCCCACCGATATTCCAAGCATCTAGGTTTTTCGGAGCAACGAACACGTCCCGTTGGTAACTAAGGGCAAGCAAGAACAGAATTCCGGCGGCAGAAATAATCAACATAATCATCGGTTGAGATATGCCTCGGCGGCACGCAGTTTTAATCACCGCACCAAATGCACCGTAGATAATCCCCGCAACAATAACCGATACAATTCCCAATCCCAATAAAGGCCGAGAGACGTCGACTGCCGTGATTTCATCTTTCAACGCTTCGAATGCTGTTTCGCCACCGAGCGACAAAACGATGACTGCCACAATCAAAACACACATGGACACTATCGTACGTCCACTGGGTTTAGCGTCCATAAACAGGCCGTCGATAACGGCGCCACTAATAATTGCCATACCTAAACAAAGCGGAACAGCAATGCCAATGCCGATTTTATCTAGCGACCACTGGAAGCCTACATTGCCAAACAAATGGGTGACGACTGCCACCAAGCTCAAAACCGCAATCGCTTTTAATGACGGCATTTTCCGATGCCCGTTGCAATAGCGAATCAATAGCCAAGGAACCATGATGGCAAATGTCGGCATTGCTTTTACACACGTTACCCACACAGCATCACAATGATCAACCGATCGCAGAAAAATATTTGCTGTAGAATAGGCAACCGACGAAATAGATCCCAAAATGAACCCTTTCGTATATTGCTCAGTCGAAATCGGATCCGCATGAGGTGTATCAGTCGTCAACTTGTCTCATTCCTTTGGCGTAAATCTCTTGACGATTGATCATATCGAAATTCACTTTCTGGGACTCCGTCGCACATCTGCTGCAGCAGCGGTGGCAATTCTAATTGCTCCAACTCCCTATAGATTTTGACATCTCCAGCACCCGTTTGAAAATCATTACTCATCTCACGACCAAAGACAATAAATCGACATCCACGATCGCTCAGCTCTTGTAAAGCTAAATCCCTCTGCTCATCACTGCCAGCGGCATCTTCTTTGCCGCCATAGTATCGACTGTCACCGATCCTCGCGATAGTATCTACGCCCGTTATGAATTGAACACCCCCGTAAAGGCGGGCCTTCTCCACAAACGTCGCTGCTTGGGAAATTATTAAGTTTTCCGAAAAACAAAATGGTAATGTGCGGATCCGTGCGGCATTCTGTTGCACTTGCGTCTTGTCCACATTGTTAATAGACAACTCATAGAAAGGTCCATGTCCATATTTATCTTCTACATAATGCGCCATAGCGACGTGACCTGCGTGCCAGGGATTAAACGAACCAGGAAAAACCGTCTGCACGTCACCGTCCCCTAATTGGGCCCACGATCTCTTGGCGGACATCACTTCTGCTATTGAGTTAAATAGCTGTAGGGTACGAGCTAACACCTTCAGGACCAACAACGTCGCTTCCTGTTGCCGTTGCTCGCGGGATTTGCTATTCAGGAGAAACGAATGCGAAACGGTCGATGCATTTCCGTCCTCATTGCGAATCGAAATACCAATAATGACTAATCCATCAAGCTCCGGAGGCGCGTCGGGGCCGAGATGTCCCGTAATAGAGATTGCTACATCTGCTTCCTCGGTTTTCGTCAACGCGGCGGCGGCCATCGCTTTTGCCACGACTTCGCTAACTGGACCGTCGTCTTGTAAAAAACCCGAATCGACGTCCAGCCAATTTTGTTTGGATTTGTTGCGATAAGTTACTAACGAACCACAAAAATACGCTGAGATACCCGCTTTGCGGCCAAGTACAGCTGCCGCTAAACCTGACGTGCAGCTTTCTGCTAATACAAATCGAACTGATCTATCGATGCAATAACAATAAATCGACTCAACTGCATCTCGCAATTTCGCGGAAAAATCTATGTTGGCCACGAGCGTTATTTTTCTTCCACTACGGATGACTTGAGAACCGTTTCTTTATTTTCATCCCACCATTTTTCCCAGCGGGAATGCGCCGCTTCACGCTCGGCATCTTCAATGAATCCCGCGGAATAAACACGGAATACCGTAATGGGATTCGGCTGTACAAATCTGAAGCCATAATCCGCAGCGTCTTGCTTCGTCTGATGTAATAGCAAAACCAAAATCGCATCGCGAACTTGAGTCTTGATGATCTTCCCTTTGGCTTGTGATGTACTCCATGAATGGATGACACTCTCTTCCGTTAACATTGGTAATAACTTGGGAATCTCAGCAGCAGTTCCAAAACGGACTAAGCAAATTGCTGCATACTCTCGTACAAGTGAAGACATCTTAGAATCAGCAATCAGTTTGCGGCCTATTCGTAAACCAACATCTTCAAATCCATATTCCAGCACTAACGTCAACGGTAACTGGCTATTAGCCGTTTCGATATTTTGTTCAATATACGTGGCTATCATGCCTTTAATAATTCCGGAGTTATCGCCACCTCGTATGCCATTCTTAGTTTCTTGGAAATTCAACAAATTATACATCGGCGAAATGATTCGATTAAGCTGTGTACTATCTAATTGAGTTGACGCGAGCAGAATAGCAGCGATGCTTTCCAGCCGCGCAACCTTAGGGCCGTTACTCGGCGTAGTGCCATAGGGTTGCAAGTCTTTTAAGCGGTTGTTAAGCGTCGAGTAAATATCGGTTTTCGTTTCAAGTGCTATCAGAAACGGCGCTTCAACTCGAACCATCGAAGCAAACAACTTACGGTGTGCCAAGCTGCTGCCAACTTTTTCTCGATAAATTTTCCAAGCTGGCAAATCATGCTCCAACTTGCCATCAACATCGTTGACAAATAATGTCAGACGTCGTTGAAAATCCATCTGCAGCAATTGAACATATATACGCCGAACGCGAAATCGTATCTCTAAATCAGCGCTTTTCAATGCTTTGCTTAGTTCCTCCTGAGCGGCTAGGCCTGTTGCTAGTAGCTGCGTTTGAGCTTGTTCCCTGATTTGGAACGACTCCGATCCCAATTGTTCTATCAATGCCACAATTTTCGCCTGCTCCGCCGACGGTGGTGCATTTTGAGCCACGAGTACTGCAGAACTCAGGCACATAATAATCCATGCTCCAACTGTTGCTACGAACAGATTTTTGCGAATTGTCCTAGAATTTTGGTTCATCTCTCGATCTCACACATTGGGAATATCCAAGCAGTATGGCGAACTCGCTGTAGTTTGATTATAGAGCAACAATGTCGGACTACGATGTTCGTAAATAATGAATAACACCTATTTTTGTAGTGAAATACCGCATCTGCCAAGTTTTTTCCGATTTTTAACCTGTCGCCGCCAATATTTTTACTCGCGTTGCGAACAGTTTGGTAAAGGTTGGCAGAAAACGATTTTCGGCCACGTTTTGAACCACCGTGGTTCTTAAAACTTAAAATGCTTCGGAAAGCACCAAACGGGCCGAAATCAATGGCCCAATCAAAATGTCTTATGAAAGGACATCAAGTCATGAAGAAAAGAGTATTATATTTTGGAGGTGGTGCCACTGCAGTATTATTGCTTTTGGCCCTCCTCTTTGGTAGCGACGCAACCAGCTATCTAACCACATCGGTTGCCAGTGTTCGCGATTCCGTTAAAAGCTCAGTTCCTGTGAACTTTGAACTAGAACGAGCTCGACAACATATCTCTGAGATCACTCCCGAAGTTCGTAAAAACATGGAGTTGATCACTGGAGAAGAAGTCGAAATCGAAAAGCTTGAAGAGCACATCCAAGAGTTTGAAACAAAGTTATCGACTGACGAAAAAGCCATCGTCCGGCTCAATTCGGACCTGGCTTCTGGTAGCGAGACCTTTGTCTACACCGGAAATGCTTACACTGCTAAAGAGGTAAAACGAGATTTGAAAACTCGGTTTGAAGAATACAAAACCGACGAATCGACTTTGCAGAACCTCAAGAGACTGCTCACAGCACGTATGAGTAATCTTAACACTGCCCGTAACAAGTTGGCAGACATGCAAGGTGTGCAGCGTAAACTGCGCGTGCAAATTGATAATTTAGCAGCTCGCAATCGCATGATTGAAGTTGCTAAATCGAGCAGCCAATTTGTTTTCGATGACAGCCAGCTCGCTAAGACGTCTAAATTGATTGATGAAATCGATTCTCGTCTAAGTGCCGAAGAACGTATGGCCAACTCGGAAAGCCGCTCGGATCGCATCCCAGTTCAGGATAGCGAATCCCAAGTAGATCTGATGGATGAAATCACGAACTACTTTGGAAACAACGATAGTAGTGACGAATCAACACAAGTGGTTAAAAACTAGTGTTGATCGCTCCCGAATCGGAGCTCACACATCCTTTGTGTGAGCTCCATTCTTGCGCGGATGCAATGAAACTCCATGTCCATACAATACGATGACTCTAATATCTTCCAAACGTAAACCAAGGTGTCGTAATCAAGAGTATAGTAAATAAGACCTCATTAACTAACAAAACCATGCAAAACGCACTATCACAAACCGCTCCCAAGATAACACTTGATGAGCAACATTTTGCCCAGGATCGCATCATGAAACCGATCACTCACACTCAGCGATTTATCCTCTGGGTCGACGCCGTCGGCGGCTACTTAGTATGCCTGCAGGATGTTGTTACTTTAGGGCAAGCCATCGCCGGATCGACAGTCGATATTCCCCTGCTGGCCGATGTGTCGCGGAACCATGCTAGGATTCGTCGAGTCGGTGACCAGTATATCCTGGAACCCATTTCAAAAGTGCAGGTTCGTGGCAGCGAAACAACGACCGAAACGCCACTACACGACGGCGATCAAATTCAAATCGGCAAAGTGGAACTACTGTTTCGCAAACCCCACCCGCTCAGCGCAACGGCAAAACTAGAGTTCACAAACGGCCACCGTACACACCCACGGACCGATGGCATTCTACTTATGGCCGATTCACTCATTATTGGTAATCGTGACCATGATCATGTTGTTTACCCTTATGATGAACATCAAATCGTGTTGTATCGCAGCGAAGAAGGCGTCGATTACCGCTCCGACCAACCGATCGACATGGATGATAAACACGAACAAACCACAGGTCCTATTTTCCTCGGTTCGAAAATAAAAAGCGAATACATTTCGCTCGGCATCGAAGCGTTGCAGAAACTCGATTAGGAATCTAGACAAAACACATAAGTGACCATTAACCTATCAGTTAACCCCCAGCAATGCGAACTCCTATTGCAGGATTGAAACCATGAAATTCACCTACTCCAGCGGCGATCGACCACTTGATGGTTACACGATCAAGCGTGGCTTGGGCAGAGGTGGTTTTGGTGAAGTCTACTTCGCCATCAGTGACACGGGAAAAGAAGTCGCCCTGAAACAAGTGCATGCGGCTGTCAGCCAGGCTGAAGCTGACGACCCGACAGGAGAACAACGGGGAGATCATCTAGTCTTAAATGTCAGCCATGCGAATTTAGTGACACTGTTCGATATTAAAGAAGGTGCCGATGATGATACTTGGATCATCATGGAATTTATGGAGGGCAATAGCTTACGGCATATTCTTGACAAAAACATAACCGGCCTTAGCACCGATGATGCCGCTGCTTGGTTTTATAGTATTGCCAGTGGCGTTGAGTATCTACACAACAAAGGCATTGTCCACCGCGACTTGAAACCTGGTAATGTTTTTATTAGTGATGGATATGTCAAAGTTGGTGATTATGGTTTATCCAAATTCATCTCTAGCAGTCAACGTGGCGGGCATACTCGCAGTATTGGCACACTCCACTACATGGCACCGGAAATTGGCGACGGCAATTACGGCCGCGAAATTGATGTCTATGCTCTAGGGATCATGCTATTCGAATTACTGACTGGCGAAGTGCCTTTTACAGGTGAAACCGACCAGGAAATATTGGTGAAACAACTCACCGCTAAGCCCGATCTTTCGAGCATTCCGCTGGAATTTAGAAAAGCGATCGAGAAGGCACTACAAAAAGACAAAGCAAAAAGATATCCACATGCCGTCGATATGTTACGCGACATTCCACCACCCAACTATGAAAATGTTGGCGATGTTCAACGGCCGCAATTGCCGGAAGACCTAGAAACGCCACCACCCAACTATGAAAATGTTGGCGATGTTCAACGGCCGCAATTGCCGGAAGACCTAGAAACGCCTCCAATCGATCTCAGTGGAAAGGAATCGATTGGTGCCGTTACCCCGACCACGCAACCTCCCGTGTATCGAGAATCACCTCCCTATGTTCCTCCAACAGTACATCGGCCAGTTTCCGCACGATACTGGAAGGACATTGCGATTGAGCACTTATCACTGCGCTCTCCTAGCGACTTGATCACAGAACTCACTTCGTCGCTGGTCAAGTCCCTGATCGCCGCATTGGCTTTCGGGTTTGTGATATTGTCGCTTTCTACTCACGCCTCGTCATTTTCCTCAGTTGAAATGTTGCAATGGTACGCTTGGATTACATCTGTCATTACAGTCAGCAGTTGGACTGTGTTGAGCATCAGTAAATACTGGGAGACGGATCTGGAAAACAGCACCGTAAAGCGATTTTTGATGTTCCCTGCAGGCGCTGCGCTAGGGCTGTTTATGTTTAGCCTCGCTAACTTTCTGCAACTCGATCTCATGGAACTACACACTGAAGATGCATGGTTTCCGTGGGTGTTGGAACAATGGCAAGCCGGCAAAGATTGGCGGCTAGGCGGTCAACCGGCGCCTGCCTATCAGCACTATGTTGTATTCGTCGGTATCTTGTTTGCAGTGTGCCGTTGGTGGAAACAAGCAAGTCCCATGCGTGCTTTTCGAATGGACCTCATCAGTGCACTGATGGCCGCACTCATCGCGTGGTTGATACCCGTTGCACCCCAACCTTGGATGCCTGCCATCATGGCCGCCACCGTACTCGCAATCCAATTCAGTGCACCACAATTCAATAGAGCCCAGCGCCGAGAGTTTGAGCGAATTGCGAGGTTAGGGTAATATCATGAATAACAGCAAACCACCAACAAAAACGAATAACAGGATGCTATCCAAAAACAAACTTGGCAAAGCGACAATGGCGTCACCGATCCTCCTGGCTGTGGTACTCGTTGTGACTTCACTTACGCCGGCACCAAGTTTACCGGACGCTCGAAATACGATAACCGAACGCCGCAAACCAACAAACTCGACCAGTGCTATCCCTCCAGGTTCCACGTTCTATGATTTTGATCTCACAACCGGGGAAAAAGGAGCGCTCGTTGAACAACCACAACTCGTATTGCCAATCAATAATCGCTACGTACGGCGAATAGAAACGACAGCCAAAGTCGAATTCACCTCTGCGATTGACGAACTCGAACAACAGACAACCGAATTAATAACAACTGCTGCTAGCGACATCACATCGGACCCGATGGCTATCGAGTTCTTTCACACGCAAGGAATGGAATTGGATCCCCGTCATTCCTTATTGGAGTCGAACGTTTACGTGGCAGAATATACGCCCGTGATCGACGGAAGACCTTCGGATATCACGCAATATCGATTGTTTACTGTCGTTGACGTGTCCACCCAGCACACGCAAATGCAGCAAGCATGGCGTGACTCTCATATTCTACAGAGATTAATAAAGTTCTTTGCCGTAGCGGGTACAACTGTTCTTACATTGCTCGTCTTCCGTGGAAATCAAATCATGATAGCGCAGAAAACGTCATCAACAAAACGGCTTTTCTTCAATATCACCACATGGGCGACTAGCGTTTCCGCGTTGGCATTCTTGGCCACCAATTATTTCTAATTCATGTTTTGATTGTACAACGACGCATTACTTGATTAAAATCTCAGTAAAGGAAGTTGTTTTGTTTCAAGGGTTCGTATGACGTCACCAGATAAATTACTTGTCCAACAAATTCGCGCTGGCAGTGAAGACGCTTGGCAAACCCTAATCGATACCTACGAGGGCCGGCTTACCGCTTTCGCCAGACGACGACTGATACATGCCAGTGCCGTTGAGGATATTGTTCAAGAGACGTTCATCGGTTTTCTCACGAGCATCCCGAATTTCGATGACAGCCGGCCCATCCAGGGATTCTTGTTTACGATCTGCGCTTTTAAACTAACTGATCATCTGCGAAGAGAAGGTCGTCGTCCAACAATTCCAATCAACATGAATAACTCTTCCAATGGTGCGATACCATTAGTGGGGGGAAACCGCAAACCATCCGCTATTTTCCGCAGCGAAGAGCGGATGGGAATTGAAACGGATGTACTTGCCGAAATCATCGGCCAGCTTATTCACTCCTATAAAACTCAAAAGAACTGGCTCAAGATTAGCACCTTGGAGTTGCTATTTTTACGCGGTATGAAGAACAAGGATATTGCAGACAAACTAGAAATTAGCCAACAAGTTGTGGCTAGCACTAAATTTGAGTTCATCGAAACAATAAAGAAACAGATGCGCAAGCAAGGGCTCAATAAAGATATTTTCCCCGAGCTTAATGATCCAAGCTCCACGGAGGAGGACACCAATCATGTTTAGTGATGCGGAATTATTTGCTTATCTGGATGAGGATTTAGAAGCTAGTCGGATGACAGACATTGAACGCGAATTACGCGCTGACCCCGATCTACTTAATCGCTTGACGGCCCTACGAGCAAACACCGATGCGGGAAACCATTCACTCGGCGCTATTTGGCAAAGCCACCATGTCAGTTGTCCTAACCGTGAAGACTTGGGAAATTTTCTACTCGGCATCATGCCACCAGATCAAAAAGCCTTTGTAAAAACGCATCTTGAAATCAACGGGTGTCGACGATGCCAAGCCAACGTAGATGACCTGCAACAACAACAATCAGAATCTCAATCGTTAACCCAAAACCGTCGCCAGCGATATTTTCAGTCCAGTGCCGGATACTTAAGTCAACAATAGTCCCTTCCCAAAAGACGTGTGAACTACCGATGAAATACCCAACAGCTGTACTTCTTTTTCTGTTAATTAGTTTGCCTGTCGCCACCTCAGCCAAAGACCCGCCTCCACGCACTTCGCTGAGTCAAGAAAAAGGTGATTGGACAAAATCCACAAGTGCCTATGCTGTCCTTAAGAGACAGGATGTGGAAATGACGGTCGTTACAAACCAAGCCGTGGACGATGAACAATTACCTGGTCATCGCGCGGGTTATAGTGGCATTGCCCAGCTACGTCACTCCCGACATCAAGCAAACCTGTTTGTGCCAAATTACGCTGGTATCAACTACGAACATATTCATGATGGCACTACACAATCACGTGACATCTTGTTCGAACCACGACGTGCCCCAATGGAATTACGATTGATCAACAAGCATTGCGTCGACTTATACCAACCGCCGACGCCACACTTTCAACTAGAAAGTTGCTTGCGATACGAGTTGTTACCAGACGGTGTTATTCAAATGACGTTGGAGTGTATTGCCCGCAAAGATACTTTTTCTAATGGTTATATTGGTTTGTTTTGGGCGAGTTACATTCACCAACCTGAATCGCTAGACATTCATTTTCCGGGGTGGCCCAATATTGGTGACCGACTCGAGGAAATCAAGTTACCACCACCGACAATAATTGTTGGCGTCACAAAAGGACATGGCCTCAAGGCAACGCATCGCTCGCTGCAGGACCGTAGACAATTGGTGCACGATGAAGACTTTCCGTTGTCACTCGTTTTTGGGCACTCGGATCACCGCTATAGTGACCCTTGGTATTACGGCGTTAGCAACAACATGGGTTTTGCACAAATTTTCCGCCCCAGCGACAACATCCGTATCACTCAGTCACCGTCTGGTGGCGGACAGGGTAATCCAGCCTGGGATTTTCAATTCATCGTGGAGAATTACGAAGTTGGCAAGAGATATCAAATGGTAATGCGTGCTGTTTACCAACCGATCGAACCGCGAGCCAAATTCTTGGAAACTGTGCGGTCGCACTACCGAGCATTAAATGTTCTCAAATAGCTGGGCCTTACGTGCATGTGCTAGAGGTGGCCATTTTTCACATACGTGGTCGAAGGTGCAAAAACGGACTTTCACCCTAACTCGCCTAATCGTCCAAATAATCCGTATTGGGCACAGTACCCTTGATGCGGTTCGGTTGCGAGGGAGAAGGGAACTGGATATTCGGAGCGGGGCGGTTTTTGGGAGCAAATTCCAATGTAGCCACCAGGTTCTGTAATATAAAATCCTCTGGTAGCTCCTCATCAAATTGCTGTAGCAATTCCATGTAATTCGAAATGGAAGATTCCAAGTTCTGACCCGTATCACGCGTAATCATCGATGGGTACTTGTCAAATATTTTCCGCCAATCTACCCAAGCGATCTCATACAACTTACGTGCTTCTTCTAGTCTCGCTTTGGCAAACAAATCATCCGCTTCTTGTACCGTTTTACGGGCCGTGATCGCTAATGTCATCTGCTCCATTTCACAACGCTTGAGCCAGTAATCATAGTTGATCATCTCACGCATATAGTCGATGCCGTCCACTTTCATCGCAGCTTCCTCAGCAGCCATCGCAATGCGGCGTGCCTGATTGCGAACTGCTTCAGGCATCGATTCAGCAATCTCTATTTCAGGGATTATCAAAGCTTGGGTCGCTTCATTCGCTAACTGACGGTGATACTCCGATCGTAATCCCACTTCCATGTTATAAGCATCTTGCTGCGGTTTACTGAGCCCAGCGAATCGTGCGTCTATCAACTCTTGTCGCAATTCCGGAGCCAACGCGTCCATTTTGTCTTTTAATTTCTGTAAATTCTGTCGGAACTCACCAAATTGATTCAATCGCACGTTAAAACCAAACTGCGTAGCCAAGTCTCTATTGCCTAACTTGATTAACGCTGCATGAGCAGCCGCAAACGCTTGTTGTGCTTCCGCATCTAAATAACCGTCGTCCTCCAGCGCCATCGCATAATAAACCAACGCCTGTGGTTTTTTCTCAAAAAATCGGATCGGGTCGCTGTGCACGTTGTGTTCGTTCATACTGGCAACGTTTTCACTCTTTTCGTACCACAGGTAACTCGCCTTCCAATTATCTGGCTTTCCGTTAGCGCCTAGTGCTCGGTTTGAAGCCAAATCAATACCTTCATCAGACATCTGACCGTGAAACATTTCATCTTCTGAGAAGAGACTGCGGAACTGAACCTTTTCGTCCGAATAGCCAATTTTTGAGCCTGTATAAAACGCTACTTCCTGAACAAGCTTAGCGTTGCGAGAGTTATAGCGAGTACCCTCCATCAAGAATTGTATCCCACGGCGAACCCATTGATATCGGTGTCGATAATTATCGAAATCAACTGAGATGTTATAGGCAAGATTGTGTGCTTGAAATTTCCAGATGGAAATGAAGTTTGGCTGCAGCTTTGAGATCTGATTAATCGTCGCCGTTACGTTATCGTAGTCTTCCATCTTTTGGAACTTGGTCGCTTTTTCCCAAAGAATGATGACTGCCACTGGGCGAAGACCGAACGTTGCCAACTGCATTGACGAACTTACGGGATTGATCTCACCCAAATTAGATTGCGCCAACTCACTTTCCGCTCGCAATTGTGCTAACTTACCACCGACCTCACCGTTGCCATTGCGGCCACTCGTTGCCGGTTGCCCTAAGAAAAATAAAGGGAACAGCAGTAGAACGATGCCAGTGATATAGGCAACTTTACGTTTAAATGTCGAGTTTAGGTTCACGCTGCAATCTCCCGCGATGTGAGAATAAAGTAACCGGCCAGCACCAATACAAAGAAGTAAACCATGGTGGTGACCAATTGTCTTAATACCAAGTTTATATGAATGTCATACCCATAAGCAACTTTCGACGACATATTAAATTTTGATAAATCTGGAGCTAGTTTTGCCAAGCTCTCCATGGTGTTCAGATAGAATCCATCGAGCGATTTGATAACTTCAATCGCTGTATCACCCATTTCCAATTCCAAGGTAGCACCCTGTTGCGTAATGTTTCGCACGATCGACTCGATCGGCCCACCACCTGGGGCTTCACCCGTTTGAATGTCGCCAATAAATCCGGCAAACATCCCCATCGCGACAATCGCGACTGATGAAATCAACGCAACAATACCGTTTAAGAATGTGCTAAAGAACACACCTAGCAGAATTACCAGTAACATCTGCATCCAAATACCTAGATAGCATTTAATGAGATTGGCTTCAAACGAACCTTCCGGAGCTCGAATATACACGTCGGCCTGAGCCATCCCAAAAAACTGTGCGTGATCCTTACAGCGGATATGGACTTGTAGTTTTCCATTATCAATTAAGTCTTTAAACAGGTCTATATTTTCAAGTTCCCCGGTCATTGGATTTTGACGACGGATGTCGCTGAATTTTATATTAACTTGTGTGGTTACAAACTCATCTGCTTCAAAAGGGATAGGGGCACTGAAGCGTTGTTCCTTGGCCAATGTCTCTTCCGGATTTACCAACATAATCTCGCCGCGAATACGACTTTCGATTTTCCCTTTGGTCGACCTGAACACACGCAAGTTCAATTCCAGCGGAAATACACCTTCTGCACTGTCGCTTGTAACAAACATCTCTGAGGTCAGGTTCTCAAATTCCCAAATAGCGGTGTTCAGCGTATTGCCTTCGATGTAAGAGCGATAGGTCCACTCTTTACCGACATTTAATCCGCCGTCTTCACTCGGCTGCCCATAGCGATTCAAGAAACTCAAGACGCCATAGACTGGCACTCGTGCAAGCAAGTCACCTGTCGGTGATCCAACGATATATTCGCCATCCCGCCAATAGATATTATGCGAATGCCCTTTGGCTAGTTCAGTCGTACCGACTAGAACATCGCTGCCATCGTCTTTCTGCAAATTTTTATTGATCGTAAAATCATGCCGATGATAAGCGTCTACCGAAGTCTTGCCGGTGCCTAACCCCGTTGATGTATCCCACTCAATCGCCGTTTTGTCGATCGCATGTTCATGACTCAAACCACGTACAACAAATCCATAACTCACCGATGCCATTAAAACCAACAGCAATGTACCCACGGCTGCAAATCCAAACACACGACCTAAAAATATTTCATGCGCTCGAACCGGCTTCGTCGTGATCGTATAGATCGTACGATTTTTAATATCATTCGGGATGCTAAATGCACTGAGGAACATAGCAAGTGCTAACAACAAATAAGTGCTCGCCGATAAAACGAATCCCAGATATAGCCGTGCGGGATGGTCATTTTCAACATCCAGAAACCATCCGGCACACAACAGCAGGGCAACAAATAGCGCAAAAATGATAAGTACTTTATTACGAATCGCTTCCTGAATCGCCAAACGTGACATTGCCATAGTACGGCGAATCGAGGTCCGCGGAAAATCAACAATGAACGCCCGCTTGATCGTGCCCGCAATCATCTTAGCCGCGCGGACGGGACTGTTACGAATAGCTGCTAATGCAAACGCTAAAATCGCCCAGCCAACCAGCATAAACAATGCAAGCATGGCAAAATCAACCATGTAACTGGAAAACCAAAATCCAAAAGATTCGAATTCGCTTTGATCTACAACCATTTAACTAATTACCCTGCGTTACCATTGGAGTGCTAACTCCATAATTTATATTAATGTATTTTTGTGTCGAACGACCCAATAATTCTTACTCGGCAGTCGCCGTTTCCTCTTGCTGCTCGGCGTCTCCCTTTGCGTCTTCTTCTGCGTCTTCTTTGTGACTGACAAAACCAGGGCGTGAATCACTGTCACGCACAATACTAAGAAACAAATCTTCTAACGTGGTCGTCGGGTTCTCCATCGAAATCAACTCGCCTTGGCTCTCAGCAATCAACTTACGTATTGCTTCCTCTGTATCAGGCGTAAGATTCTTAGCTTGGAATTGAGTAATGTCTTGCACACTCAATAAACTATCAACGGCGCCAAGTTCCTTCAGTTCACCTTGATGCAAAATTGCGATTCGATCACAGACATCTTGCACATCTGCGAGCAAGTGACTGCACATGAGAATCGTTTTACCTTGGTCCCGTAAGCGAACAATGAGATCTTTCATGTCACGCGTACCAATGGGGTCCAGGCCAGTGGTCGGTTCGTCCAACACAATAAGCTCAGGGTCATTAATCAACGCTTGGGCTAATCCAATTCTACGGGTCATCCCTTTCGAGTATTCCTTCAACTGACGACGTTTGGCCCAATCAAGATCGATCAGATTAATCAGATCTCGAATACGGCTTTTACGGCGAGCGGCCGACATGTTAAACAGGCGACCATAAAAATCAAGTGTTTCTCTTCTGGCAAATATCCGATGCGTTCATTTTTGGATACATCCGCAGCATCTTTGCCAAACACTAATGCTTCGCCACTGGTGGGAAACAACAACCCCAACAATAATTTGATCGTTGTCGACTTGCCCGAACCATTAGGACCAAGCAAACCAAATATTTCACCACGTCGAACGTTTAAGTCCAGTGCCTTGAGTGCATGCACTTTACTTCGACCCCAGAAGTCCTTATAGGTTTTTGTAAGGTTACGGGTTTCAACAATGACTTCGCCCTTTTGGCCAGCAGACGTTGACATGGATTATCCTCTTTCGTGATTCGTTAAACTTTACCGCCCGCGACTATCGTCGAGAGCCAGTATTTATTCGTAATGTAATTTGTGCTCTTGCATACTAGATTGCTAGTTTGGTAAGTCTATTTTGTACGCACGAGCCTATGCGGATGTTCAACCACTAATTTGCAGCAAACACCCTTTTGATGTAGGACCTACCGATACGTCCATCGCATCAATGCCACGGATAATTCAACAAATTCATGTAGGGTAGGTCTTAAAGTATGGCGTGTGGTCGCTATAAATAAGGGTTGCCTTGCTCTGCAAAGTCGAAACCTTTGCAGACACTCGTAGGTGCTGACGATCGTACGGATTATTCAGCCCTATTCCGTCTAGACTTCAACCCCCAAGCCCATTTTTAACCTTCTATCTGTGACCGCCCATAGACATGCATACCAACGTGGCCATTACAACTTTCGCTGAAGCACAGGCCTATCTTTATCGCCGTTTCGACTTTGAACGCACCATGGTCGCTCAGGCAGCGATTCCATTTAAACTGGACCGTATGCGAAATCTCGCCGCTCGCTTAGGCAATCCGCAGCAAGCTATCCCCGCCGTACATATCGCTGGCACTAAAGGCAAGGGTTCGACCGCCGCGATGACTGCCAGCATCCTCACTGCTGCCAAACACAAAACCGGTCTATTCACGTCACCTCATCTCGAAAACCTAAGGCAACGTTTCCAAATCGATGGGAAATGGTGTAGTGAACTGGAATTCGTCAAGTTAGTGAATCAACTGGTTCCGGTTGTACAAGCCATGGACGTTGCAGCCAACCTTGAACCAAACCAAGACCTAAAGCCGACGTTTTTTGAATTGACAACTGTTTTAGCTTTCTTATGGTTTCAACAACAACAAGTAGATATTGCAGTCATCGAAGTCGGACTCGGTGGCCGTTTAGATAGCACAAACATCTGCCACAGCATTGTCACCGCGATTACAAACATCAGCCTCGATCACACTTCACTGCTCGGCAATACCGTGGAGTTAATCGCAGCCGAAAAGGCCGGCATCATTAAACCCAAGATCCCGCTTGTGCATGGATGTACCGCCGGACCACAAATTGAAATTGAAACGCGAGCGCAACAAGCTGACGCTCCTATAACTCGTGCGACGCAAAATATCGAATATTCCATCGCAACACAGTCTGCTCAGGGTGCGACGCTGCGAAACGTGTCTATGAAAATCGGCCAAACTTCCAAGCAATGGCCGCTGCTTGAAATAGGATTGCCCGGACAACACCAAATCGATAATGCGTTAATCGTGTTGGGAATCGTAGGTTGCCTGCTGGAACAGGGATTCGAAATTGATGACCAGGCGATTATCGCGGGGCTTGTGGATGCCGATTGCCCAGGTCGCTTGGAATACATTGCGGGCCAGCCGGCGATATTACTCGATGTGGCGCATAACCCAGATTCCATCACCAAGCTAACCGAATACCTTCAGCAGCACTTTGCCGACCAAGCTTGGCATCTCGTTTTCAGCTGTAGTCAAGACAAACCAGCCACTGACATGCTTAATATCTTGATCGACAAATTTGAATCCATTACATTGACGCAGTTTCACAACAACCCTCGAGCAGTCGACTGTGACGGATTGCTAGAAATAGCACAGCAATCAGCAGCGGACAACAGTTCCAGCGAAACTGCAGTGCTGCAAGTAGACGCCGATCCTGTCAACGCCATTGCCGACATCGAGCAACGAGCAGATTCAGCAGACCTCATTGTCATTGCGGGTTCTTTTTACCTAATCGCCGAGTGTCGAATACAACTCATCGAAAAATCACAGTCCAGCACTAAGCAATAATATCCTGAATAACCTTTCCAGCAATATCGGTAAGACGAAAATCTCGCCCCTGATATCGGATAGTTAAGCGATCGTGTTGCAAACCAAGCAAATGCAGCATCGTCGCGTGTAAATCATTCACATGTACGGGGTTCTCTACCGCGTCATACCCTAGTTCGTCGGTATTGCCATAAGTGGTTCCACCTTTCACGCCACCGCCCGCCATGAACATACTAAACGCGCGCATGTGATGATCACGCCCAACCGTACCTTTGTTGGTTTGAGCCATCGGCGTGCGTCCAAACTCGCCACCCCAAATTATGAGAGTGTCTTTTAGCATATCCCGTTGTTTAAGGTCCTGAATCAAAGCAGCGGTAGCTTGATCACACAATCCACTACAAATACCCATGTACTTGACCAAGTCATTATGATGATCCCAGCCGCGATGATATAGCTGGATAAAACGAACTCCTTGTTCGGCCATACGTCGCGCTAGCAAACAGTTGTATGCAAAACTTCCATCGGCTTTGGTTACGCCATACATATCCAAAGTCGCTTGTGATTCATCCGCGATATCCATTAACTGAGGAACACTGTCCTGCATTTGAAATGCTAGTTCGTATTGTTTTATACGTGTTGAAATATCGGGATTGTTGACCTCACGATTACGAAGTCCATTTAGTTTGTTGACGGTATCTATAACTTGACCTTGCAAATCCCTACTGACCCCTGCGGGGTTGTGCACATAATAAACCGGTGAGCCGGTCGAATGGAACTGCACACCCTGATAACGGCCGGGTAAAAATCCGCTATGCCATTGCCGCGTGGCAATTGGTTGAGGGTTGCGGCCACCTTTGCTCGTCAGCACTACAAATCCTGGCAGATCACTCGCAACGCTACCGAGTCCATAGGTCACCCATGACCCCATACTCGGGCGACCTGAAATCGATGTACCTGTATTCATCACGGTATGGGCTGGATCATGGTTGATCTGATCTGTATGCATACTCTTAATCACACAGAGCTCATCTGCCACTTTCCCAATGTGCGGAAACACGTCCGATATCTCAATGCCTGACTCGCCATGTTTCTGGAAAGGGATCATGGGTTGCTGACAAACAAGTTTCTTGCCTTGCAACTGAGCAATCGGCTGATTTGCTGTATATGATTCCGGCATCGCTTTGCCATGCATTTCAGCAAGTTTTGGTTTGTTGTCAAATGATTCCAGATGAGATGGTCCACCCGCCATACAAAGAAAAATTACTCGTTTAGCTCGTGCAGGAAAATGAAGGCCGCCTTCAATTCCAGGCATCAGTCCCGTACTTTGTGACTCTTCAGCTCGCAGCAGGGAAGCCAATGCGGTCATTCCCAGTCCGCCCGAAGCACGACCTAGGAACTGACGGCGGTTTGCTGGCATGTTTAACATCCTTGGATTGCTTCCGTTTTCAAGTTGATGGCGTTGCATCTATAAGCCTCATTAATTACGAGTTATGGTTTCGCTTAGATTTAAAACCACACGACACGCCATAGTCCACGCGCTGACTTCAATCACGTCTACCGTCGACTCCAATTTAAATAGTCCATTGGTCTGCAATTGGACTGCCGCCTGCGGATTGTCTCTATAATACTCACGGGCGGTCTGCAATATTTGCATTACAGCTCCTCGTTCTTGTTGCGTATCCGGCCGTGATAGCACTTGCAAAAACAACCAGCGGATTTGGTCGTTTTCCCGTTCGCCACCCTGCTGAACCACCCTCGCCGCCAAGGCCCGCGCAGCTTCCACAAACGTTGGATCATTCAGCAAAGTCAATGCGGCAGCAGGAGTATTGGAAACACTGCGGATCGCAGTACATTCCTCTCGCGTCGGAGCGTCGAGCGCCAACATCGCTGGGTGTACTAACGTTCTCTGCCAATGTGTATACAGTCCACGACGATACTGACTCGTACCGCTATCGGATTTCCAAGTGCGTGTAGGAAAATTTAAGTAACGCCAATATCCTGCTGGCTGATAGGGAAATACACTAGGACCGCCAATAGTTGAATCCAACAAACCACTGACCGACAATACGTTGTCACGAATGAATTCGGCCTCAAGACGCCATCGTGATTGTCTAGCAAAGTACAAGTTGGTGGGATCCGCGGTAGTATCCATGGGGCGTAACGTCGATGATTGTTGGTACGTACGTGACATAACAATCAACTTGATTATTTGCTTTACATCCCAACCCGATTCGACAAACCGTACCGATAAATAATCCAGCAGCGCTGGATGTGTAGGCCACTCACCTTGGATGCCCAAGTCATCGAGACGAGACGACAGCCCGCGACCAAAAAACATTTTCCATAACCGATTTACAAACACCCGGCTCGTCAATGGATTTTCCTTGGCGACAATCCAATTGGCCAAGTCAAGTCGTGTAAACCGTTGTTCGTGAGAATTTGTCTCTTTGACAAAGTGCGCGGGTACGCCTGGTGCCACAACAGGACCGCTGGAGTTCAACCAGTCGCCACGTGGCAATACTCGGATCACTTTGGGCTCCACGCTGCGAGTAATCATCGTCCGAACAAACTGTTTTTCAATGGTCGTCTGCTGCGCTTTGATACCGTCAATTTGTTTTTGGATTGCTTCCCCTTGTGTATCCTTCAATTGTGCTTGCAACAGAGTAAGTTGCATTTCGAGTTCAGCAAGTTTTTTAGCTTGTGGAGCCGTGGCGACTTTGATTTCAGGGTCACGTTTACTGCCGCCGTAAACACCTTTCTCCTCGATATCTGCAAAGCACGCTACGAAGCGATAAAAATCCTTGGTGGTAAATGGGTCGTACTTATGATCGTGACATTCACAGCAACCCAGCGTCAATCCGAGCCATGTTCCGGCTGTCGTCCGCACTCGGTCGGCAGCATATTTCGTTAAATACTCACCTGGCTGAGCACCGCCCTCTTCGGTCGTCTTGTTCAAGCGGTTGTAGCCCGTTGCTATTATTTGGCGTTGTGTGGGCTGTTGTAATAAATCGCCAGCTAGCTGTTCGCGAGTAAATTGATCAAATGGCATATTTTCATTAAACGCTTGGATGACATAATCGCGGTAGGGAGAAATATGGATCGGCACATCACTGTGATAGCCTCCCGAGTCTGCGTATCGCACCAAATCGAGCCAGTGCATCCCTAATCGCTCACCAAATTGTTCACTGGCCAACATTGCATCGACTACCGATTCATAATCTCCAGACGTTTCAAATCCCACCACTTCTGCTATCGTTGGCGGGAGTCCTCGTAGGTCAAAACTCAAGCGACGGATCAACGTTGCTCGACTGGCAAGCGGACTTGGCCGTAGACCGTTGTTCAACTCCTGCATGCGAGCGACTACAAATTGATCCACAGCGTTGTTGACCCACTCTTGTTTCGCGGTGGGCAAGGGCGGGCTAATCGGAGAAACGAAAGCCCAATGATCGTCCCACGGGGCGCCTTGGTCGATCCATTGAGCGAGTAACTTTTTTTGCTTAGCGGACAATGGCTTGTCAAACTCAACTGGTGGCATTACCAAATCATGATCCGCTGTGCTAATTCGCTTCACTAACTCGCTAGATTTAGACTTGTGGGCAACAATTACCGTGGGATCGCGATCCGCCTTTGCCGCGGATTCCAGATCTAGCCGTAGCTCGGCCTGCCGCTGCGCAGCATCGGGACCGTGACAGGCAAAACAGTGATTCGCCAAAATTGGGCGGATGTCACGATTGAATTGCACCTCGTCCGCCATCGCATTTGATTTTACGACAAGCAACAGGCAGCAAACGAGAATCGAAGTTTTGCATTCAGATAATTTCATGCGTGCATTTTACTCTATCGATAATCATTCGCCGCTACATTGTCGCGTTTATTGATAAACCGTAACTTCCATTATTAGCTACAGTTTTCTCAATGACTCCGCCTACTAGAGCTTCACGGTTCGCTAGATCTAAGAAGGGCACCGTGTATTAGCGAGGTGACGAGAATGAATTCCGCAGAGCCAATGGAATGCGGCTAGGCAATGCTTTTTCGGTGGCCGGCAATAGTCCAACCGCTTGTTTGGCACGCACGATGTCACCCCCGAGTTTCAATACCTTACGATCAAGTTCGTTGAGATCGAGGATCTGAGCGCCTACGACGGATTGTGTACTGCCAAGAGTTTGCGAGGTCGCTCGGTGGTTGAAAAACGGTGAGATACCAAACAATGGCAACATACCCATTCCCGAACCATAAGATGTTCTTCCTAACGCACCATACCGAACTCCACCTGCTCCAATAAATCCGCGATCTGGAACCGATACACTTGTTCCAACTGAAAAGGTGCGAGTCGTTGGTAAAATAATGACTTGAGCGCTGACTTCCGTCGGCTTCACCATAGCAAAGGTCGATAAGACCACGAGGGAACACAATAAATAGCGTGCATTGCAGTTAATCATATTTGCTATCCTTCTTTTTTCTCTTCGACTTTAGCCAGTAAGCGACAAATCCTCAGTTGTTTATCATAATGTGCTACACAGATTTGCACACCATCTGGATGTAAATCCATGCCTCGTGAAACATTTGGCAATTTCGCTCGATGGTAATCTTTGTCTTCGTTTGGCTTGATAAACGTCAAATAACCACCAGCGCCACCGCCACAAACACAAAATAAAAATCCTTGGGGATGGAGTTTAATTTCCCAAGCGATCGCTTTGAGTCCAGCGACTTCCCATTTTTTAACCACTTCTTTGGATTCCAAGTCGAAGGCTAGTATTAACGGTTCTTGCACTGCCCCAAATGGATTACTCGCTTTGTGTAGCCCACAAGCGTATAGAGTTTTATTATCCTCGCTTAATGCCATCCCGCGGATACCGCCGTAACCAGCTTTTTGACCTGGGTTCGCGGTATAGAGATCTTTGCCGTCATAAACTACGGCCGGTTTATCGGAAACTGTATCCCACCGGTAGATTTTCCCCGTCAAGTCACCGCTAAATAGTGTTCCATCATTGGGATGCCACATCACACTGTAGACATCGATTTCATGGCCAACTAACTCTTTAACTAATTTGCCATCGGCCATATTCCAAATCTTAACAACGCGGTCATTGCCACCACTGGCGAGTAACTTTCCATCAGGGCTTAGTTGAATGGACCGAATCCAGCCTTTATGCGCATGAATCTCTCGCGTCGGTTTGGGCTCCTCGGCGGCGTCTTCAACATCCCAAAACAACAAACGATCATCACATCCACTGGAGACAACAGTCTTGCCATCCGCTGAAAATTCGATATCGCGAATCCAAGAATCGTGACCTTTATAAACCTTCATCGTACCGTCAGCCAAAGTCCAGCGAATTAGAGCGTTATCTTGAGCAGTTGCAAAAACATATTTTCCAACTGGGTCAAACCGGCAAGTAATTAACGGACTCGTATATTTCCATGTCTTATCAACATGAGTAGCAGTAGGATCTACGGTCACTGTAGTGGTTTCCAAGAATGTCATTATATAAGTAGTTCCTCAATCGGGGCATGAGAAGGATCGGCCACAGGAATATCTTGACCACCGATGTTAAAGCTGCCTAATGAATCAACTCCCACAGCCTGTAAGTATGTGTGGAACAAATGGCCATGATCAACTTCTCGGTCTTTCACGGCTGTACCGTTGTCATTGGTCGAACCTATCACCGCACCAGGTTGAATCCCAGCACCACCTAGACAAATCGACCACGCTGTCCCCCAGTGGTCACGGCCATAGTACTGATTGATACGAGGCGTACGGCCAAATTCACTCATGACAATAATCAATGTGCTCTCCAACATCCCCCGTACTGCCAAGTCCTCGACCATAGCTGAATAGGCTTTGTCGAACTCTCCAACTTGTTCTAGGTGAAAATTGAAATTCTCGTTGTGGGTATCATAGTTAGAGTGCGTGACTTGTACAAAGGTAACGCCCTTTTCTAACAATCGTCGTGCTAACAAGCTGTGTTGCCCTAGCTCGTGTTTTCCATAACGATCATGGTCTTTAGGGGACTCCTTGGTGATATCAAAGACATCACGGTTTGCCATGAGTTGTTGAGCTTGTTCAAAACTCTGTGCATAAGCGTCAGTCTGAGCACTGCGACGTCGCAAAGAAAAGCGATTGTCCGCAGTACGACGAAATTCGTTTCGCAATAAGTCTTGTTTTTCCGTCATTCCCTCAGGTCGAGCGGAATTTGCGGGAGGCTTGCCGCTGGCAATCGAAATACTAGCAAACGCTGGCCCTAAGTAAGCAGAGTCATTACTACGACCACCGGTGCTGCTAGATACTCGGATATGCCCTGGCAACGCATTTTTATCGGCTCCTAATGATTTTGCCATAACTGCACCGATTTGCGGAAACTCTTGGGCGGGTATTTGACGGCGCCCAGTCCACATGGCATATCGACCTTTGCCATGATCGTTTTCTTTGCTGTTAATGCTCCGCACTAAAGCCAGATGATGCATTAACTTAGCAGTTTTGGGTAATAATTCTGAGATGTGGACACCTGGCACCGATGTCGGAATTGCCCGAAAGGGTCCACCCGTATCTGTACCTGGCTTAGGATCCCATGTTTCAAGCTGGCTGATACCGCCGGCCATGTTAAACACCACCACTCGTTTTTGTTTTCTTTCGAGCTCCGTGGCTATCGAGGGATTTGTGAAGGCGCCGAGACCACCGACAACCCCAGCCGTCCCTAGCATTGTGCCTAAAAACCCCCGTCTCGCAATTTCGTGCTCGTTTGATCTGCATGCATAATTACATTTCATGGTCTTGCTCACAACTAATGTTAAAAACTGGTGGTTATGTAAATTCCTAGTGATTAAATCTAAACTCGGTCGATGCCAACAATGCCCAAATCATCTCACGCACCGTCTCTGCTTTTTTATCGGTACGAGCCGTTAGGTATTCGCTTACTTGTTTAGCTTCTTGTGCGGTTGGGCGACGGTTCAACAAACTAATATAGAGTTGTTCCGCGATTTCTGAGGCCGATTCGGTTTTGATCAAGCGTCCGGACAAATAAGAATTCGAATTCACCCAACCCTTTATTCGACTGCCGTTGGTGAAATACAATGCCTGATCAATCGTCGCAAAAAAGTCCGTTTGAACTTGTCCCGCTCCTGCCGCATATAGCTTGATGAATTCGTTTTCTAAACTAGCAATTTTCACTTGTACTTTTTCACTCACCTCTCGTTGCCGAGTTGCCATTTTTACAGCATCTTGTTTATCCGCATCAGTCAGCGGATTGGCCTTGGCGACTTCCGCGTCTACTTGAACACGAAACGTTTCTGTGACGCCGAGAGATTCCATGACCGTGTTTGCCAACTGTTCCGGCGTCAGTGGTTTAAGATCACTAACGACAAATTCGTACACTAGGACGATCGCAAGTTTTTCATGCGATTCCGCCTGTTTTTCGCGGGTGGTCGCAAGTGCCGATTGCTCGATCGCTAATTGTTGCTGTTGCGTTTGTAAGATAGCCAGCTTTGCGTCAAACGCCTTTTGCAATTCTGTCACCGCAGTAGCTGCTGGCTGAAGCTGTTTTTCCTCGGCGGCGACTTCGGCCTGAGAACTTATGACTTGCTTGGTTAATTCCTGTTTGTCGGCATCGATTTGATCGGTGCTTTGTTTAATTTTTTGCTGCAGCTCTGCCAACTGCGTCTGCTGAGAAACAACTTGTTCATCAAGTACAGCAGCAGCCTGAATTCGTTTCCAACGCATTTGTTGTGCGTCCATTGCATGGAATTCTTCTTGTATTTTTTCGTAAGCGTTTCGTAGCACCTGCTCTTTGGCAGCAGCCGCTTGCAGTTCAAGTTTGCCAGGCTCCCAAGCTTGCCAGGCCGTATCGAGAGCGACTTGTAATGGGCTGAGTTCGGCTAACTCCTCTTTGGATTTGCCTTCGGCTTTGACGCGAGTTGCTGTGAGCTTAGCGATTTCAGCGTTACTTGCATCTAACTTTTTCTTGAACGCTGCCGCCGCATCCACAACCCCTTTCTCTTCTGGTAATAGCTTTAGAACCGTATCAATTTCCGCTGCTGCGGCGGCTAAGGTATCTCGTTTAGGTGTACGCTGCGAGATGCCATTCGACGCGGTGACAAGACTACCATCCTCTTTTAAATATTTATCCAACTTGGCCGACGCCGTTTTATCCGCTTTTACGTAAGCCGCTCTAATTTCAGTCCATTGCGTATCGAGTTCGGCTAGGACAACTTGCTGTTGCTCCCAGGTTTGAGATGCGGCGAGGACTTTCTTGCTCAATTCCGTCTGGAAAGTTTCGGCGCTTTCAAGTTTCTCTTGGATATGTGCTGCCGTCACTTTGGCACTAGAATCCAATTGATAGGCACGTTGATACGTTTTTGACAATGCGACCTCACGCAAGAAAGCCTTGACGTCAAAATTCAATTGCACAATACCCAATTCAAGCACATTCATTAATTCAGGATTGAGCGGTGGATTTTCAGCGTGTTGTAAGTCGACGGGTGTGACTAATGCGCGACCGTTCATTAATCCCCAAAGTCGATTGGCAATATTGCGATTGAACGCTTTGTTTTTGCCATTGGTTGCTGTCTGGGCCAATTGCTCTCGCCGACTATATGTCGGCACAGTCACAACGTTCGCCCGCGGTCGGACTTTATATTCATCTACTTTTTTATGAACCGGCTCAGCAATTGGAGCGTCTCCAGGCAAATGAGGGCCTGTCTCACCTGCTTCCTCCGTGAACACGCTTTTAAAGGAAACGTTGCCGACGGGTTTTTCCGCAAAGTAGTTCTTCTTGGCAGTGTCAGTAAAGATATGGCTACGATTAAGAAATGCAAATAACCCGTAGTAATCGCGCTGAAAGTAACCATCAACCAATGGATGATCGTGACATTGTGCGCATTGCATATCCATGCCGAAGAACATCCGGCCAACGTCCCGCGTCAACCGATTTGTTTCACCTGCTCGATCCAAGTAAAATCGCGCTGCTGGTCGAAAGGCTGGATCAGCGCCGTTGGAATTTAATATTTCACGAGCCAGAACATTGTAAGGTTTATTAGCAACAAATGAATCATACAAATACTGACGCCACTGGGCAGATTTGACTTGCCCATCGGCAATTCGCTCCATCAACATGATGTCAAATACATTTGCTAGGCGGTGGTTCAATCGAGGATCAGCAATGATTCGATTCACCAGTTGTTCGCGTTTATCCGCAGCACCATCGTCTAAAAAGGAACGCGTCTCTTGGGCAGATGGAATGGTACCTAACAGGTCCAAGTAAACACGTCGCTGAAACTCGGCAGCCGTAGCCAAGCTCTCATTGTTCAACGCCTGATACTTGGAAACCGCTGTATCGATTTGTTCGTGTAGAGGACTCTCAGCCACCGCTGGAAACGACAGTATCGTGCAAATCAGTGTTGAATAGATTAATCGCTTCATGATATGTCACAGAATAAAAAGGTGGGATTCTGTATTACACCAATCGCTCTATGATCGATGTATCGTTTTTATATTGAAGTCATGCCCAGCAACTTAAATCGCCGGTAGCTCGGGAGGTCTTCAAGTTTCTTGAACAAACATTCGGTGGGTTGTTTTGATTTTTTATAGTAAATGCTGCTCAAAATCGTAAAGACTGCCATCCGGTGCATGTCTTATCTACTTTCTATTGTATCTATTGACTTATATCGACGTCAAACTCGATCTGCTACGGAATTCCCGCTAGCAACTCGTCACAATAGTGTCAGTGAAATGCCGCCGAGCCAATAACCACCAATAACAGATGGTTTACTACATTGAGGCTGTATATCGATACATAGATGACACTTCAGCGTCACATAATCCAGCATGATTATACGACTTTATTTTTTCCCGAATAATCGCCTCAAATTGTTCCGGTCCCCCCCAATGTTGGGACATTGCTAGTTCCTGCAAGTGATAAAACACATCCTGCACAGCCGTTACCCATTGTGAGTCATCTGCGAGTAACATCGCATTGCCAAGATTTCGACCAGCGGAATCCATGCGACTTTTCTCATAAGTCGTAGCCGCCGCAAAATAAAGCATGCAATATGCTTCAAAATGGCGTTTCGATGGCAACGCTAAGTAGCAACCTGCCACCAACAAATCAATTAACCTAAGTTCATCGAGTACTTGTTCTCCATAGGCATCCACTTCAGTTTGATGCACTCCGTCTGCACTCAAAAAGATATCCGCCAATCGTTCTACTCCGCTCATCGAATGCGCAATACCAGTGCTATGTAGCGGATCGATAAAGCCAGCGGTATGAGGCAGACTCACCCAACCTTGCCCCGCAGCCTGCCCGGCGATACGTTGCAATCGCTGGGTCTTGATATAGCGATTTGGCGTATGCGACAGCTGAGCGTCTTGAAACATTCGGCACAAACTGGGATAGCGCGCAATATGAGTCCGCCACATTTTTTCAGCGTCGATCTGCTGCCAATCATCGTTGAGATAATGGCCATCCAGTACAATCCCAGCGCTCGTCACGCGATGATCAAACCGTAAGCACCACAGCCAACCTCTCTCAATGACATGATGTTGCGCTGACGCATCCGTTGGAAACGGAAAGTCCTTGGTATTTTGTCTCTGTTCGGCCAGCATTGCATCCCAACTCTTAACACCATCAAAATGGCTGAACACTGCTACCGTGTTCGTATGCAGACCAGGCAGATCACCGCTTGGCAAACCCAATAACCGGGCGACGACTTCGCCGTTGCCCGAGGCATCCACAACCCAATCAAATGGCAGGCTCTGCTGCGCACCCTCGCTATCGACCACCGTTGCCGCCCACTGGCTACTCACTTCGTCACGCTGCAAGGACTTTAAAGTCGTGAGCTCACGCAGGACAACACCTTGCTGCCTAGCGTAGTCACATAAAAACTGGTCTACGTCTGATCGCAACCACTGGGCATCCGCTAAATCGAGCGAGGAACTGGCAGTGACTAATAATTCATTGGGATGAGCCTCCTCAACTTGAAAGTCCGAATCGGCTTGATGAAAGAAATAACTAAACCCTCGTTTTGCTCCTCTTCTAACACTCGCTAATTCGTTCACCCAGCGGCCATATCTCGCCAACGGATCAAGTTCAGATAGTCCATAGCGTTTGACCAACGTCCGCAAAATCAGACTGGCTGCTGGTGTTGAAGATTCGCCAATGACAAAACGGGGATGCTCGCCGCGATCAATCAAAGTAACCTGTTTGCCATGCCGCGCTAAAATGGCACTTAGCAGCGAACCGGAAAAGCCCGCGCCAATCACAAGAAATCGGTTACCTTGTTCACCCACAGTCGCCACAATCATCCCCTTGGATCACAGTCTGTGTCTGGTTCATTTGCAGGATACGATTTTGTCGGTCACTCGAACAACGGTGACAGGTCACAAATTGTTGCACATCCCATAAATCCATAAATACGCGACCACGATTCATACCCAGTCCAGCGGCCAACGCACTTTCCATTGATTTGAGATTCGGTGGTGTAAAATCTCCTCGTTTTTGCAACTGGTCTAACACACCATTACCGCCACGTACGGGGACCAAAGAACAACATTCCACCCCACATTCAAAGGCAAATTCCATCGATTTTGTAGCCCAATGCACTCCTTCTTGTTCACTCAAAAAAGGTGGCCTTAATAAAATGAACGCGCGGACGTTAATACCATACGAGATTAACCTTTGAGTAGCATCTTGGAAGTCTTGCAAGCTCATTTGTTTATTTAACCACTGCAATACTTGAGGATGTACGGTTTCGAGCCCGATCGCGATTTCCAACTGCCCCGACAACAAGCTGTTAAACTCCAAACAGTTCTGCTGGCACAGTCGCGGGTGGTTTTCGACGATCACAGATTCGAATCCTGCAACCAACTCTGCGATTTCAGGCCAGTCGTTGCGAGGTACCGCGCGGTTGTCGAAAAAGTTGCCACTGTTATAAAGCTTGATCGCGGAAATCCCTTGTCGCTCAGGAGCGGCTAGATCGATCTCTAAATCGTTCAACGCCCACCGGATCTGTTTTCCTATCGCCCCTGACTCGACCGGTTGCTCAAGCGTATTTTTCCAGAGGTCACACATGGAGCAGCGAAACACACATTCACTGCTAGTCAAAAAAATCGTCGCGACTTTTGTCGATTCGCCGCTGGCTGAACATTCTTCTTCCACCATAAATGCATACGGCTTCAACGGATCAACGGAATTACGCTGAGGTCGCAAACTGACAATCTGCTGGTCCGACAGAGTTGGGAGATCTGTAACCATTAGCGAATAAAGATATCTGCGAAAGTATCTCGGTACACCTGCTCGTCAACGGGAAACAATTCAGCAAAGCCTTCTGGAGAAACAGCGCCGTGTTGAAATCGACATTTTTCAAAAATCGGCATCGTAACGCCGGTGATCGCTTCCACTCCGCGTTTTACGATTTCACCTTTCAAGCGATACAACTGTTCATGGTCCCAATCGGTCAATTCGATAAATGGAATCCCCTCGGCAACTCCGATCACACTCGTCAACGCGAACGGACTGAAACCACGAAATCCAAGTTTCGCCGCTGGTGCATAAGATCGTACATGGCCACGACTTTGTCCACCGGAATAGGTCAGGGAATGTTTGATAGAATCAACGCCCCAGCCTTCTTGGTACAGCATCAAGTTATTCAAAACACTCACAATCGTAAGTTCAGGGTTATCTTCAATGGGATAATCTTTGAGGTTTTCGTCGCCGCCATCTCCATCAACAAGATACTTCCAATCTGGATATTGCTGACGAATTTGTTTCATCAAAGCCCAAGCCATCGTTGCGGACTGAACGTCCAAGGGTTTGTAGTCTTCAATAATCCGAATCGCTTCGCGAAAATCAACTTGCTCGGCGGTAACATCAATCACTTCGAGCAACATGCTTAGATCTGTTTCGTCTAAGAACTGTTTTGCGTTGGTGGCATCGGACGATGTACCAGCAACACTCAGCGTAAATGCTTTGAGTCTCGTCGGAGATTCACCGCGTTGCAGCAACAGGTGATTCAGCAACAGCAGGACGGCACCACTATCAATACCACCGGAGAACAACACGCCCAGAGGTTCATCCGCGGGAACCTGATCAAGCCAGTCATTCAATTCTTGAGCAACTTTACCAATATACATCTGACCTATTTCATCAAGGTCTGTGGCATGTTCATTACGTTGCGGCGTGAAAAACCGCTTGTTCACCGGATTGGGATCGGGGCAACCGATCAATGTAATTTCAACAATATAATGTGCGGGCACCATTCGTGTATACGATGGATGAAACTGGTCAGCAAGTCCTTCCTCGGCTAGTGCTAGCTGGATTTCTTCCATCCGCTCAGCCACGATCAAACAGGGGCCTTCTGCCCGCTTTGCTAAAAAGTAACGCATCGGACGTCCGATGGATCGTGCCATCCGCACGATATTACCGCGTTTTTGAATAATCGCAAACTGTCCGTCGATTTCGCCAACACGCTGTGTATCGCCGGCAGCAACAGCTTCCGCAGCTTCTTCGTTGGTTACATTTAACAGCACGTTTGCCGCAGGATCTATCAAATCAACTAAACGCTCAACATAACGGTGCGGATGCATACAAGCTCTCCTAGTTTTTACTAATTACTGAGTTACATTTTGGCCACTTTAAGACGCACCGTATTCTAACGCATTGCGGCTTATTTGGGGATTCATCACAAATCTACTTTTTTATTTGGCTTTTTGACGGTTTCAAGGGCGCCTTTGGCAGAGTGTTGGCAACTGAAGAATATAGAGCAGTTGTTTTTCCGCTGTTGTTACTGCAATCAATTGCAACTTTTTCACAAGGCACGAATTTTGCATGGAGGCAAAAATCACATGACTCATAATTCATCCGACAAAAAAAATATTGCTCGCACCCTGGAAATCATTTCCTGTATTCAACAAGGTGCCGGACTCAACGCCGTTGAATTAGCAGATCGATTCCAAGTAAGCAAACGCACTATTTATCGAGACCTAAGTGTAATACGCAATTCTGGGTTACCTGTTCGTTTTGATAATCTCGCCGATGGTTATCGCATTTTGCCGACTTCAGGAAGTTTCACGATCCGACGAGAAATAACACTCGAACAAATCCGCGAATTCGTCCTCGGACTATACTGCTGCCCTTGGTTCCAAGTCGATGGAACCCGCACCATCATCGAAAAAACTCTCGAATTGCTTATCGATAAACTCGACGAAGCACAACGTGTAAGTATCCGTCGTTTGCAACGTGCCTGTCGCTTTTTTTCCAATCAAGCGACCGCCTGCTCGCTCCAGCGAGATATTCTACAGGCAGTGGCCGACAGTATCATGCAACGCCATCGGATTGAGCTATTGGTAGCTAACGACACGAAAGACGTTGCGAAACTGCCGAGTGATCCCCAACCGCTAAACGGGGAGACATGGATTGAGTTCTCGCCGCACGCAATTTTCTACGAAAATGGAGCGTGGTTTATCAGCGGTCAAAGCAACGGTGGAAAGTCTATTTCATGTTTCAATATCGCCTGCGTTAGCAACGCAAAACTCACAACTGTTGCATTCACTTCCAAGCGTGACGATCAAACTAGCGCCACCATTTCACAATCGCGGCCCGGGCAAACTAATCCTCTGACGGAACGAATTCGCCAGTGGCAAAACAGTCAAACGGTTGCCGGTTCCGTCTAAAGCCTAAAAAACGAATCCGTCTCAAGAAGTGGTATGTCGCTGTTTATTCATCACGCAAAAGCGTTGTTGGAGGGAGCCTGTGAGAAGGGGATCAAAAAGCGACATACCCTTTTTGAGCGGCGTTAACGTCGTACAGCGTCAGCGGGGGAGTTGGAATTCATTCCACCTCAAAACTTTCCGTCGGCAGCGTTAAACTTGGTGGGTTTCCCTAGAGATTCACCGCCTTGCTGTAGCCACTGCACAGTCCACCGCAGCATAGTTTCAAGGTCCATTTGAGGAGCTCCTAACAGCTCATAATTATGAGCCGCTTGACTCAACAACGCCTCGCTTCGTTCCGTTCCAGTCACATCTAATGCCACCCCAACGAGCGCGGCTACCTGTTGAGCAACATTTCTCACGTTAAGCCCAACTGGTCCGGTAAGGTTTATTGGTCGTATGGGAATGGACGGCAATTCCAAGCAGCGCAAAGTCATCGCATTTGCATCTCCTTGCCAAATCACGTTGACAAAGCCGGTAGTCACGTCAATGGATTGATCGTTCAAAACCGACGCCGCAATGTCAACTAAAACTCCATAGCGCAATTCCGTGGCATAATTTAAACGCACCAGTAACGTCGGAATCTGTAGTTGCTCACAATGGTATTGAAACATCCGCTCGCGACCCAATGCCGCCATCGCATACTCGCCTACCGGTTCCAATCGATCAGATTCCACGCTTCCACCTGTAGCAGGAGTCACCATGGCATAGACATTGCCGGTCGAGAACGCAATGATCTTGCTTTTGGTAAAACGACGACAAAGTGCGGTGGGGATATCGCAGTTGGTTGCCCAAGTAAGTGCTGGATTAGCAGAAGCCCCAAATTTGAATCCTGATAAATTTATCAAATGGGTACAGTCCGGTAGCGCTGCCACCTGTGAAGGCTGTAATAAATCACAGGACATCGTTTCAATTCCCCACTCTTGCATACGGCTCCGTACGCTAGCATCGCTAAAACGGGACACCGCTGTTAGTCGCATCTTACTTCCCGATTGGGCAATCGCACGTTGGGCCATGCGGGCCATCGTTGGCCCCATTTTTCCGGCAGCACCAACCATCAATAGATGCCCTTCGAGACGGGAGAACATTTCGATCACCGCAGTGGTCGGAGTACTCAACACATCTTCCAATTGCTCCACCGATTGCGGGCAATCTCCGGATAGTAATTTTTGTAGATTGGCATCAGCCATCAGATCGCCTCCATCCAAATAGGCCGAGAACTTATTAGCGGGGTCGTTTCCAAAAAGGCCATGAAAAGATGACGAGGATAGCGAACAATTCCAATCGGCCGAGCATCATCAACCATGTAAAAATCATTTTACTCGCGGGACTAAAGTCACTGTAATTATTAGTTGCTCCAACAATCCCCAACCCCGGGCCAATGTTATTTAACGTCGCCGCCACCGCACTAGCGGAATCAATCAGCTGGTTTTCTGTCTGGTCGATCGGCCAAGTACTATTAGGTTCCACCGCAACAATAGCTATCCAACTCGCCAGAAAAATTATTGCAACCAACCCAAAGTAGACCAAAATACCTCGTCGCATTTCCTGATGGTCATAAACCACTCCGCCCAATCTCAACGGGCGTACTACCGATGGATGATAAGCATGTTCAATTTCTTGTCCCAATATTTTCACGAATAAAACATGGCGGATGACTTTCAGCCCACCACCGGTACTCCCAGCACAACCGCCGATGAACATCAAGGCAAACATCAGGCACCGGCTGAATTGGCTCCATGAGTCAAAATCATTTGTTCCGAATCCAGTTGTCGTCACAATTGCCACAACCTGAAATAGACCGTAGCGGAGACTGCGCAGCAAAGTGGCTCCCATGGAATTTTCTGAGGCGGCAGCGGACGTCGAACTCCAATCCCCGGCGACCATCCCAGCAGCCATGATGACGATCGTCGAAAAAACAATAATCCCTAAATAAACTCGGAATTCGACATCGCTGAAAATACTGGTGAACTTACCTTTAATCCACACCCAAAATTCTTTTCCGGATTTATCCAAGACTACCAAGGTGTAAAACAAGGCAAAGTTAGTGCCTGCAGCAATCATGAAGAGCGTAATAATGTAATCGATTGCCGCACTATCAAAATGTCCAACACTGGTGTCGTACGTACTAAAACCACCGGTGGCCATCGTGCCAAAGGCATGACAAATGGCATCAAACAAGTTCATGCCCGCGAACATCAGAAAGACCGTTAGTACGACGTTGAGCACCAAATAGAAAATTCCAAATCGGCGAGCCGTATCTTGCATCTTAGGGGTTGCACCATCCTTGGACGGGCCGGGCATTTCTGCTTTCATGAGCATTTTGCCAGCCGAATCGCCGCCAAGCAGCACAACAAACAAAACAATAATCCCCAGGCCACCCAAAAAGTGCGTCATGCTTCGCCAATACAAAATACAATATGGCACTAACCCAGGGTCTTCTAGTTTGTTTATGACCGTGGCCCCGGTCGTGCTAAAGCCGGATTGGGATTCGAAAACAGAATTCGCAAATTCCATCTTTAGCCACTTAAGTCGAACCACGCCACCAGATTCATTGGAAACAGCCAACCAGCGATTAAGCTCTGGAATGGCAACGAGACTTTTAACAATATTTACACAATCATCTAGGCCCGTGTGTGAATTCAATTCAACATAGGTCATTCCATCTGAGGGTAAGTAGTCTTCTATGTCCTCGCCAAGTTTGTCAGTGCCAAGTAAAGCATTGAGCACTGCGAATTGGCTGGCCGAAACCGGTTGACCTAGTTCTTTCCATTGCTTCCTCGGCACAAAAGACATATCGAAGACTTCAATATGATCCGGTGAGTCGAGTCGCAGAGGAGGTGCATAAGAAACACCACTAATCCAAAACGGTAATGCTCCGAGAATCGTAGCGATCACCCAACTCAAACCGACCACTGCCATTGCTTCTTTACGCCGTGGAGTCTCCGATTTGACATCATCACCGGCATACCGTCTTAACATTAACCCAATCGCAAAGCTCACAATCACACTTAGGAGCAAGCCCAAAAATCCCCTAGTCTCAAACTGTTGTGATTGCCAATCATCTCCCGTGCGATGCCCCAACCATGGAACCGCAAATAGAAAACAAGAGCACATCGCCGCAGCAAGAAATGTACAAACCGTACTGAGATAATAAGCAATCAGACGTTTATTCATTCGCTATCGTCCCGTGCCAGTAAACATTTTGATGACCTCGTCAACAGCATCATCGTGGATTAACGCAACAATATAATCACCCGCCTCAAAATGATCATCTGGGCGTGGCACTCTCACGGTACCGTTATGTGTAAGCGTAGCTGCTCGCCATCTACCGACAGGCAGATCCAAATTCGTAAGCACGTGCTCAATGGCTGGAGCGTCTTCTTCTATTAATATTTCATACACACTAATGTCCGAACTGGCGATGCGTTGACTATAGCGAACAGCGCTATCACCTACGTACTTATGTACCTCGTCCTTCATTGCGGTCCGCGGACTAACGGTCTCATCAATTCCCAATTTCTTAACAATATCCGAATAGTCCTTGCGATGAATAACACACATCACCCTTCTATCCTCACGGACTACATTTTCCGTATTGTTAAAAATATGGTCGACTTCAACGCAAGCCATGATATTATTTTCTTCGTCACCAATACATGCCACAAAAAAGTCGGCCGTGTCAATTCTCAAAGCGATCAGTGTTTTATTGGTTGTCGCATCTCCGTGTACCACTTCCACGCGATTTAACTTGTTAGCCAAATCCAAAACTTTTGCTTCATTTTTTTCAATGAGGCATACATTAAATGGGCCTGCCTCAAGTGTTTTTGCCAAGCATTGGCCCACTCGGCCTCCACCGGCGATCACCACATTCTTGTTCTTACGTTTCTTATAAATCTCATCGATCAATGCATCCACACGCTCATCGTCACCAATAAGCGTTATTTTATCACCATCGCAAAGCACATCATCTGCTACAGCAATTCGTGGAGCTTCCCGCTGACCGGTCTCAGCATTCTTTCTGCGAATGAGCCCAATGTGAACACCCTCGGGAAGCCCTGATTCTTCTATGCTCTTACCAATCATTTTGTTCTTGCCATTAATTTCAACTTCAATTGCTTTGATGGAACCTTGGGCAATGTGTTCGATGAAGTCCGACGTCGGTGTCCTGATCTTCGTGGCGAGGTGCTCGGCCGTAAGAGATTCAAGACTGATCAAACGATCAAGTTCAAAAGTTTCTAGACAATCAAAAGTTGTAGTATCCAATAGAATGGGATTCTGAACTCGCGCAATGACCGTCGGAACACCCATGTGCTTCGCCATGCTTGCCGCAAGAATATTTGTGGCATCATCGCCGGTAACAGCGATGCAGAGTTCCATGTTGGATATATGCGATGCAAATAAAACCGCGGGGTCACAAACGGAACCTTCAAGGACTTGGACGTCACTACTGTCCATCTCTCGAATACTTTCCAAGTCTGTGTCGACAACCGTCACGTCATGTTCTTTGCAGAATGTCTCAGCAACCCAACTACCAACGGTGCCAGCGCCAAGAATAATGATTCTCATTTGAGGTAAATGTTAACCTCCAGGAAAAGATTTGTGTGAAAAGCCATCTCAAATGTCTATTAGATTTTTGAATGTCTATTTTAATAGCTAACGAATCAAAATGACTAGACAATAAATAGGATAGATTGTGTCAAATTAGATTTAAATCGACCACCAGAATGGTAATAACGGCTTAATTGAACTGACTTAGCACTAAAACGACGATAAACATACAGCCGGTAAAAAATCCGAACCAAACAGCCATCCGCGTTGCTTCACGAAAAATCACAGGCCAACGTTCATGCCGTGTGACACCATAAACCAAGCTCGAAATCAAAACCAACGGCACAAACAGTAATAACTGTTCGATACCTGACATCGCACCGCGTTCAACAACGGCCAATAAAAGATTCCATGAAAACATCTAACTGACCTCCTCGTCTGCCGCTGCGGCCGCTGCCGCAAGTCGTTTCTTACGCTGCACCGGATCATGCCAAACACCTGGACCTCCGTAGGCATCGTAGATTGCAAACAGGTTTAACAGACCAGCGACCAATGTGTATAGAGTTCCCATTTGAAAAAACGAATGGTATTCACGATGCCATTTATCGAGCTCAGCGGTACTAACAGGCGGAGCCAAGAAACCGCTCCATAACACATTCACCATTGCACCCTGCTTTTGCTGGCTACGTAACGAACGATTCTGAACAATGGCCGGTACGGCTGTAGCTCCTAAAAAGAACTGCCCGACAAATTGCCAGCGCAAATCCTCCGAAGTGAAAGAACAATAAACTACTTTTCCACCTCCCATTTGATAGCCACTAATGAACAACATCATCACCGCAACGAAAATCGTAATCGCCTTAGCCGTGCGGCCTTGGTAAAAATGCCCCATGCCTGGAATAATCCAAGCCAATAGCGCAGCAACGTAGGGATTCTTCAGATCGAGATCGATCCCAGAATCGTCATTGAGCTCGTCTCTTTGTTCATCTACTGTCGTCATCTAATTTCCGTTTTCGTCATACCAAATATCACAGGTGTTTTATTGTACTCAAGGAGCAAAACAACGAACACTCCACAATGACATTGGTTTCCAATTGTTTAATTGATTTAAATCCCTGCTAATAAACGAGCAGCAAACGTCAGCGCGGCTGTTTCAATGCGTAAAATTCGCGGACCCATATCAACAATTTTCCACTGCAATTGAGTGGCCTCTGAGATTTCCTCGGCTGAAAACCCACCCTCAGGACCAATCGCCACTACCGCATCACCTGACTCAAGCTGAATATCTCGAATGCTAATAATGCTGGACTCTTGTTCGCCGATCGTTTCAGCAAGTGTATTGTTGACTCCAATCTGAGCGGATTTAGGGTGAGCAATAAATCGGTTCTCCCCTGCTTGCTTTATAAACGCCTCAAACGAAGCTACTTCGCCAATTTCAAGTAACCGATTTCGGCCACATTGTTTGCTAGCGCTAATGACATGATTTCGTAAGCGGACAAGTGCTTTGTCGACAGGTTGAGCAACACCTCGTGTCGTGGTTATTGGAATTACGGTGGTAACGCCTAATTCCACCAGTTTTTCAATGATCCATTTTTGTCGGTCACCTTTTGGAAGCGCAATGCCAACGGTTAATGCCAAGGCGGGTTCGAGATCAACTTCTGCTGTACTAAGTATCTTGAGGGTCGCTTCGTTTCGACCGACTTGAGCAATTTCGGCGCTCCATTGCCAACCGCTGCCATCAAACAATTCGACCCGATCACCACATTTGCCGCGCATCACACGGGTTAAGTGTTGGGCTTCACTGCCTTGCAATACCACACTTGTAGCTGGACCAATCGGAGTGTCTAAGAAATATCGCTGAACCATTAGAAATCGAAACTCATACCGGTGATTAAATAGTTCTTTTTGAAATCGCCAATCGAAAGATACTCGTAACCAACATAAACCTTTGCACGTCCAATCTGTCGTCCATAAGTTGTCCGTATACGAAATAGTCCAGCACTGCCAAGGCGACCCCAATCGAGATCTGCCGATATAACTTGCGGCTCGGACAAATAAAAGTCACCGCCATATGTAAAGTTGATTCCCTGTTCGGCCCCCGCGGACGTTCGCTGCCAATTCATCCCGAGGCCCACCCGCATCTGTGCATTTTCCATCTGAGCAAAACGCCAAACCACATTAACATCGCCAATCCACAATTGTTCGTGCTGACCCACGGCAACACTCTCCCGTAAATAATCAAAGCTCGCATCGACTCCCAAGCGATTGCGTGACTCGAAAATAAAATGCGAGCTGATTTTTTGTTGCGCTAAAAAATTATCTGCGTAATCCAATCGTATTCGCAAGTGACTGCTCTCAACTTTATCTCCTAGTTGCGGATTCATCATCATGCTACCCGTGTGCGCTCGGGCAAATGGATACTTGATGAATCCACCTGGGGTATCAACGTCGCCAAAAATTGCTTGCGGTACCGTCACAGGCAATGACAAAACCCACGCGGCGACCATATTCGAAATAATAAACAACTCCGCGTCCATCGTAGAATCATCGCTATCATAATAATGGTCATGATGTATATGATGCTGATTGAGGCTATTGTTTTTGGCCGGCGGTGGCTCCGCTGCCCCGCCAGTGCGACCCGTGGCAGCAGTCAGTCCCTGCAAAGATCCATCGGCCATTAGATTTGGCACGGTAATCACGGCCCATATCCAAGCCGCCGTTAGGATACGTACTCGTGCATTTACACAACAACGGTACAACCGGTACATGAAATGACTCGACTAGGATTAAAATGATTACAGAAAAGAAGAAAAACTACTTTGGATTGTTCGTAAATAGTACAAATCCAATTATCTCTGCGTCAATAACAAACTACTTGGAATTGTGCGTTCAGTGCAATGTCAGCGGGTCTTCTTCATCTGTGCTGGCCCACACCGCCAATTCTGAAAACTGATCAGCTAAGGTTGCTGCTAGATTATCTAATGCAAACCGTTCACTTGCATAATGTCCAAGCAAAATCATGGCGATTCCCAACCCGCGTGCTTCCAGACACGTGTGAAACCGCGCTTCGCCAGTTATTAATACGTCACATCCTTGACGCGAGGCACAGCGAATAAACTCGCCGGCGCTGCCACAAGCAATTCCTATTTTCGTCAAAGGTCGTTCGGTATCTCCCACGATGTGCAGCGATTCAATGTTGAACACTGATTTTAGGCTTGGTACGATCTCCGCTAATGATGCAAATTCAACAGTACCACTGCGACCTGCACCTAAGCCTTCCGTTGCCGCTGACTGGGGAGCATCTAGAGGTTCGAGTGGTTTGATATCTTTCAGATTGAGGGCCTCGGCAATTTGCTGATTGATACCTGCCGTAGCCGAGTCAAAGGCAGTATGCGCGCTGTATACCGAAATACCTGCTTGAGCGAGTTTCCACAGCATCGTTCCAATGTGGGTGTCAGTCGTGATTGTTTTAACAGGCGAGAAGGGGAAGGGGTGATGCGTCACGATCAGCCCAGCCTGTTTGTCAATTGCTTCGGCTATCGTTTCCGGAGTCACTGTTAAACACGTCATGATGTGCGTCACGGCAGATTTGCGGTCGCCAACCAATAGCCCAACGTTATCCCACTCCGCCGCCAAACAAACCGGCGCCAGCTGTCCTAACGCTTTGCAAATATCACCAACACTTGTCATTGGGTTACTCGTTTTTTCTATTTTTTACTGGGACTGTCTGTTGCATTGCCTGCAGGGTTCGCATCTGTATTGGGACCGATCGTGCCAAATAAGTGACCGCCGACATCCCCATGCGTCCAAGTGCCCGCGTATTTGTTTTTATAGATAACCACGCGTGAACTAAACGTCCCTAATCCTGGAATCAACACATTGGTCAATGTAATGACTGGCGTCGTTCCCGCCCACTGGACTTGCAGTGGCATTGGCAAGGTTACATCGCGGCCACCAAATTGCACGCGGGCAGTAAACAGCCACAATTCACCTTCCGTGAGTTTTTTAACACTGACAATTGTGTAAGACTCCTTTGGCAGGTTGTCCTGTTGCTTGCCTAAAACTGTAAAGTTACCGGTGAACTTTACGTTTGTCATTTTCTTTTCAAACAAGTCGTAGAGCTTTTGCTTCTCCGCGGAAACTTGTGGGGGGTCTGTTGGTTGGGGAGGTTCATCAACCCCTTGCACTACAGCTAACGGCAGCAAAAACAACAAACATATGACCATTGCTGAGCTTTTATTAAAACTTTTCTTGTTCATCACACCACCTCAGGGGTTGCTAGTATTGAACCATCCATCATACGACATTTTTTTGGCCTATCGCGTATTTTATTCGCATTAATCGATGGCTCAATTTTTAGTTCCTTTTAGCAGAGATATCTGGACCAAACTCAAAATTTGTGGAATTGCCGGGGTACGGCGGCCTGTTTTCGTTCGAGGTGCACGGCCTTCGCGTAAAGTGAATTCGCCTTCGCATTTTTGCCTTGATTTTGAAGTGCGGCACCAAAATTCCGATAGGCCTCGGCGAGAGCAATGGCGTGCTCTGGTTGTCCCGGATGTTTTTTTACGAGTTTTTCCTTAATCTTGATATCCTTCTTATAGAGTGCGATCGACCCCCCATTTCGATCGCACAAACAGAATAAAGGTCACAAAAAAAATGGCCGGTAAAACAAATTGCCTGCAAAACTGAATCCACGCCTCTGTTAGAGTTCCGGGGCCAACTACGAAATACGCTATTACTAACATAAACCATAGTAATATTTTGAAAATATCTAGTTTAGAAGATACACTCTTCTGGCATATCTCAATCACCAACCGTAACGCTTTTTTTGCCATTAATTTTATCCAAAAAATCTTGACGTACTAGATAGATTGCAAACGTTGCAGCGCCGTGGCCACTTCGCCGACAACATTCCGCGACGACTCTGGATCGATCGTGAAATACCCAGCGTAATTTTGCTCTTCAAGCAACGCAAACAACTGATCAAAATCAACAGCCCCCGCTCCAAATGCAGCAGCCGCACCTTGCCCTCGAGTAATATCTCGTAACCCATCTCGAATACGCATGTGAACAACATAAGGTGCTAGACTCTGAGTCGATTCCGTGGCGGAATAACCATTCATTACTAGACTGCCAGGGTCCAGATCAACCGCTCCATAACCAGCAGGTAAAGTTGCTAGCAGCGCCGCTAGTATCTCTCCGTCTTCAGATCCCGTCCGAGCGGCTAACGACGCGCCCACTCGTTGCCCATACTCGCCTAAATCCACCAATATTTGTTGTAGCGCCGTAAAACTTGGATCTTTCTGGTCTTCAGGCACCACTCCGATACGATTGGTAACAACACTGCAACCCAAATTAGATGCCAATAGCATCACTTGTCGAGTGGCTGCGACGCGACGGTCTAGGTCAGCCATAACGTTGTAGCCACGGCGAGTATTAAAGGATAACGCGCTAATACGTAGCCCTTGATCATCTAGCAACTTACTAATTTGACGAATCGCTGTTTGGCTCATCTCCCCGAGTTGCAGTTCCCGCCGGGCATCGATTTCCACCGCTTCCGCTCCAAGCTCAGCAGCTCGTATAAGTGCCTTGCGAAAAGGGAGCCCGAAACAAGCTAGTCGAACGGCGGGGCGTATTCTCAACAACGGGCAACATCCTTATAATGTAGTTTCTTAGCAGTTTCTAAAGTTCCTCTTTATCTTACTTTGCAAACTCCGCCTGTGAGAGGTCCCTCTGAGGCGATACAATAAAAATTGTTACTGCAGTGATATGGCATATCCGCGGTTAACTAATTTTTCATTCACATCGATTGCTTTGCACCACGTAAAACTCCCTACCCAAAAGACAAATGTCCTCACCACGCTTTATTACCGCCTTACCCGTATTCAACGAAGTGCAATACGTTAACGAAGTGCTGGATTTAGTTAAACAATATAGCGCTGACATTTTGGTCGTCGACGATGGATCTACCGACGGTACAACGGAACAATTGCAAAAACGCGACGATGTAAGAATCGTTACACATGCGGAGAATCAAGGGTACGGAGCCGCTCTGCGTACCGCATTTGAATACGCGTTGGAGCATGATTTTGAGATCATTATCACCATTGATTGTGACGGTCAACATGAACCACAACGGATACCCGAATTTGTGGCGGCGTGTACCAAATCTGTCGACATCGTTTCCGGCAGCCGCTATCTCACTCAATTCCCTGATGACACTCCACCACCGGAACAACGCCGTAAAATCAATCAAACCGTCTCCGCTGAACTAAGCCGACGTTTAAACATCAAACTGACAGACGCGTTTTGTGGCTTTAAGGCTTACCGTACAGTATCACTCGATAAACTCTCACCAACGGAAAATGGTTACGCGATGCCGTTAGAGCTCTGGGTCCAAGCTGCCCAAGCTAACATGAATATCATCGAATTGCCCGTACCCCTGATATACCTCGATGAAGCTAGATCGTTCGGCGGTGTCCTCGATGACGCGGCCACTCGACTAGAATACTATCACTTGGTCTTGGACCGTAGCATCGCTAAATGCGAATTGTTTGCTTAGCAACGGCCCAAGGATTCTCCTAGCGAAACTAGACGTGATATGAATCAGGCCAGCATTACTTATCGCAAGCTGCAAGCACCATCGGGCAATGGTGATTGTTTAATCGAGCCACCGGTTTCTGAAAGTCTGAGTTACCTACATGCCAACCACCAACGGTTCGCTGCCTTCACTGATATCGAAATCGGTGGTCTGAGTTTCACAGCTCTGCGTCAACAAGCACGCGACGAAATAATCACTGCGGCACAAGAACATACCAAAACCTATTTAGATTTCACAAACACCGAAGTTACCGCGACAACATCGATCGTTCTTACCGGTCACCAACCCACACTGTTTCACTCAGGCGTCTGGTTTAAGAACTTTTGCTTAGATCACATCGCTAAACGTACTCAGTCGCTGGCCATTAATCTCATTATTGACCATGACTTAGTTAAGTCGACTTCCATTAAAGTTCCTTCGCAAACTCGCAATACGGTCACACTAAAAACCATCGCCTACGATCTGTCCGGTGCATCTAACAGAATTGAGACAACCGGCATCCAAGACGAGAATCTGTTTAACTCGTTTCCACAACGCGTTGCCGATCAGCTTGATATTTTTGTCGAAGATCCGCTCTTGGAGTCATTTTGGGAACTTGCTCAACAAGCCCCTACGGATATTATTGGTCATAAATTTTCTCAAGCGCGACATCAGCTAGAACACCGCCTGGGCATGAATAGTTTGGATGTCCCGTTTAGTATGCTGTGTCGCGGTGCCAGCTTTGCACGTTTGTTGCTGCATTTGATGAAAAATGCCGCTCGATTTCGTAAAATTTACAACGCCGCCATTGGTGAATATCGAAAAGTCCATCGCATTCGTAACCCCGGAATCGAATTGAGTTGCCGCTGTGGAGTTGGACCAGCTCAACGGCTCAACGGCAGCGGCTTTTTTGCCAAGTCACTGCTGAGCAACTCATCCTATCCGACCTGCCGGCTTCCTTTGAACTACGGCTAGACCTCGCATCTTCATCAAGCGAATGTGTCGAGCAGCTACAAGCATGGCAGCAAACTGACATCCAATTTCGCTCGCGGGCTTTGTTAACTACCATGTTTTCTCGCTTATTTTTGGGCGATCTATTCATTCACGGTATCGGCGGAGGTAAATATGATCAGGTTACGGATCAGATCATATACGAATTTTTTGGACAGCAACCGCCCCTGTTTTTGATCGCTACGGCCACGTTAAGCTTGCCGGTGTCGTTGCCTAACGATGGCTCAACAGCCATTACTGCTGCCACGGTGGACCTGCGACACCTACAATTCGCACCCGACAAGTACCTGCGAAGTCTTGAACAGCAAGGGATTATTCTTGATTCGCAACAAGCGGCACTATTGATTGAAAAACAACAATTATTGGATGACCCGCGGGCAATGACTGACAAACAAGCGTGGCATCAGGCGATCGAGAAAATAAACCAAGACATCCGTAACACACTGCCTGCTGCCGCTGCACAACTCGAGTCGCATCGACAACAACTGGAAAAAACACAAAATGAGCGGACCTTGCTGCAATCTCGTGAATTTCCGTTTCTATTATTTCCTCTAAAAACTTTGGCTACCTTACTGGAAACTGGTTTGAAAACGCCTTAGAGTACAGATGTGGATGGAACCAAGGTACCGCAGGGAGGGATTCGCTCGGGATGAGTTCA
>LWDU01035192.1_pt1 | contig 106352 bp, 102 predicted proteins | sample 727161 | NCBI WGS metagenome assembly LWDU01 (sample SAMN04566230, study PRJNA314399) | hydrothermal vent metagenome | isolation source: deep sea hydrothermal plume seawater | place: Mexico: Gulf of California, Guaymas Basin | collected 2004-07-11 | reverse complement strand
CAACATGGCAAACTATCGTTTGGAACCTCTGATTAAGATCGGTATGCCGCACCACTATTTCCGCCATGTCGGCGTCACACAACAAGAACTCATCATTCGACGGAGTAGCGGACCATGACTGACAGCGCGCTGACCTGCTATTGCGACTCAGGCAAATTGTTTTCCCGTTGTTGCAAATCAATTGTGTCTAGGCAGACAACAGCAACCACGGCAGAAGCGTTGATGCGATCCAGATATACGGCATTTTGTCTCGGCGACCGGCAATACCTGCTTAAAAGCTGGCATCCAGATACGCGGCCAAGCCGCGTTGCCATTAATCCCGACCAGCAATGGCTTGACTTGAAGATTCTGAANNTCAGACGAAACGGGTAAGGTGGAATTCAGAGCCAGGTACAAATTAGCCAGGCGTGGATATCGCCTCCACGAGACCAGCCGGTTCATTAAGATAGCATCTGATTGGTATTACCTTGATGGTGTCCACCATGGCTCATAGCCTGCCGTTTTCTTGCACTGAACCGACAAGTAACATAATGTCCATCACATTCATCTCAAAGGACACAAGCATGAAGCTCGGAACAGGTGTAGGCGGTAAACTGGACGGCGTTGCTGCGATAGCAGGCAAAGCAGAAAAAAATGGCTACGATCAGCTCACCTGCGGCGAACTGGCACACGATTCAATTCTGACCATGACAGTCGCGGCGACCGCTACCAGCAAAATTGACCTGATGACCACCGTAACGATTGCCTTCCCCAGGAGTCCGATGGTACTCGCAATGGAAGCCTGGGACCTGCAGGTTTTATCAAAAGGCCGATTCAATATTGGCCTCGGCAGCCAGGTTAAGGGTCACAACGAACGCCGCTTCGGTGGAACCTGGTCTCCCGCCGCGCCGCGTATGAAAGAATATATACAGATGATGAAAGCAGTCTGGAACACCTGGCAGGATGGTGCCGCTGCGGAATTCCTGGGAAAACATTACAAATTCACCTTAATGACCCCCAACTTCAATCCTGGACCGATCGATTTTCCCCGGCCAAAGATCTACCTCGCCGTGGTGGGTGATGCAATGGCCCGTGTTGCCGGTGAAGTCGCCGATGGTATCTTGCCTCATGGTGGCATCATGACAGACAAGTATATGCGGGAAGTTCTGCTACCCAATGTCAAAATTGGCCTCGAGCGTTCGGGTCGAACCTGGGACGATATTGAGATAGCCGCGAGTGGCTATACCGTCTACGGTAAAAACGATGAAGAGATTGCACAAGGTTTGGACGGTCTTCGACAGGCGCTATCCTTTTATGGTTCCACTCGCACTTACCATGACGTGCTCGAACTGCATGGGCTGAAGTATCTGGGGGATAAACTTCACGGCTTATCCCTTAACGGTGAATGGCAGAAAATGAAGGAAGTCATCACCGACGACGAATTATTGGAACTTGCACAGATATCAACCTACGACGATATGCCCACATTCCTGGCGGAAAATCGCGAATATGCCTCGAGTATGGGTTTTGGTCTGAGGGGCGCGACGTCGGAAGATACACAAGATCTTATGGCGAAGATCCAGGCGTTACAAACCCCCGGTGTTCCACGCGGCCTGGAAATGTGATCCTGAGAAAAAGCCTTCCAAGAAACATTTCAAGAGAAACAGTTTGAGTAGGAAACAGTAGATGCGAGTCAGTGAAGCAGTCATGAACCGAAAAACCATCAGGGCTTTTCTGGACACGCCGGTCCCGGATGAGACCATTCGAACCTTGTTGGAAAAAGCCTCAAGAGCCCCTTCCGGTGGCAACGTGCAACCCTGGCGAATCTATGTTGTCAACGGCGACTCGATGGTTAGGTTCAAGCAGTTTGTTTTAACCCAAACAGAACCTGAAACCGCTGCTTATGAAGTCTACCCGCGCAAGCTCAAGGAGCCCTATCGTTCCTCACGATTCAAGGTCGGTGAAGATATGTATAGCTTGTTAAACATTCCCCGAGAGGACAGAGGCGCCAGAATACGGCGCCTGATGGAGAACTACCAACTGTTTGGTGCACCTGCCGCTATTTTCTGTTTCGTCGATCGCCAGATGGGACCGCCGCAATGGTCAGACCTTGGCATGTTTCTGCAGACCTTTATGTTGCTCGCTCAGGAAGAGGGACTGGACACCTGCCCACAAGAGGCCTGGGCATCAAAGCCTGAGACCGTGCGTCGCTTTGTGAACGCGCCGGACGAACAAATAATTTTCTGCGGTGTTGCAATCGGCCATATGGATCCGGATGCGCCGGTTAATACGCTGGTCGCGGACCGTGAGCCGGTAGAAGATTTTACGACTTTTGTGTAACGCTGTTATCCGTTAATCAGCTGATGTACATAAATACTGGCTGCATACCCCAATGCAATCGCCCAGCTCCATTTCAGGTGGGCAAAAAACGTATAGACACCACGGGCCTGCCCCATGAGCGCAACGCCTGCCGCAGAACCAATTGAAAGCAGGCTGCCGCCGACGCCTGCTGTCAGGGTAATTAACAACCACTGGTAGGTATCCATCTCCGGGTTCATGGTCAGAATGGCGAACATGACTGGTATGTTGTCGATCACGGCCGAGATCACACCCATCGCAATATTGGCATTCGTCGGTCCCCAGCCGTCATAAAAATACACTGACATTATTTCCAGGTAGCCGATGAAGCCCAAACCACCCACACAAAAGATCACACCAAAAAAGAAGAACAAGGTATCCCACTCCGCTTGGGCAACTCTGCCAAACAGGTCAAACCTGCGGATGTCCTCGTGCCCTTCTGGTGAGGATTTTTTTATGTAGTAGGCATAAAAAGCGAGGTAGGACAAGCCAAACATCATGCCGAGAAACGGCGGCAGGTGTAAGAACTGTTCAAATGAAACTGCCGTGGCGATGGTACATAGAAAGAGCCCACAGACGATAAATGCGCCCCGTCGTAACTCCACTTCATCTCTGACTGGATCCGGGTTCACTCTCGGAACTGCAAAGCTCATGATAAACGCCGGTACAATGTAGTTGACAACTGACGGCACAAACAACTTAAAAAACTCAAAAAATTCGGCCTTGCCGCTCTGCCAGACCATCAGAGTTGTGATATCTCCAAAAGGACTGAATGCACCCCCTGCGTTAGCTGCCACAACAATGTTTACGCAAGCCACTGCCACAAATTTAGCATTCCCCATTCCCACCGAAAGTACAACGGCCCCCATCAATAACGCTGTGGTTAAGTTGTCAGCAATCGGCGACAGAAAAAACGCGATGCATCCCGTGATCCAGAACAGTTGACGATAGCTAAACCCCCGTCCGACCAGCCAGGCGCGTAACGCCTGGAATATGTTTCGTTCGCTCATCGCATTGATGTAGGTCATCGCTACCAGCAGAAACAGGAACAAAGAGGCGTATTCAATCAGGTTGTGCTGCAGGATACTGCGGAGCATCTCCGGGTCTGAGGAATGCTGGCTGGACAGATAGGCAACCAATATCCAGATAAGACCCGCCGCAAAGATAACGGGTTTTGACTTCGGCAGGTGGATAAACTCTTCTGCCATTACAAAGCCGTAGGCAACAACAAAAATCCCTAGGCAAATGAAACCTGTGATTGAATTGGTTAGGCCAAGATTAGATGCACTCGATGAAGCAAAAACCGATACTGGTAACAGACACGCGAGAAGCGCGAAAATGGTCCTCATAATTCCTCATTTAAGAAAACTGCGCCTCCATTATGATGGAATCTCGAACGATTAAGCAACTCAACGAAACTGACCAGACCAGGCTTGGTCTGCGCAAATCAACACCCTCATCTGATAGATCTCACTGTTTGTTAGAACTTCAGCTCAAATCCGAGGGAGAGAATTTCACGATCTGTCGGGGCATTGTAGTCCCAGTAATACAGGTACACCTTCCTTTTACGGGTGAAATTGTAGTGAATTCCCAGGTTGTCACTGGTGATACCCTTTGCATAAATATCCGACTCACCATGCTGAGCCATGAGTGTTACGCTACCCACGGTATAGCTTACACTCCCCAGGTAACCCGCTTCCCAACCGGCAGCAGATTCATTTTTTGGCCGCGATCGTTGTACCAGGAAACCGAACTTCCACGCTCCGGGGGTGTACTGAATGGCAGAGCGGTAGGAATCAAAAACTTTGGTACTCGCCGTTGAGCGGTTGTTTTTACGCATGTCGTGATCTAACCCGAAGCTGGCGAACCAATCCCCTGTATCCCACAGCACCGAAGCAGACTGACTACTGCTAAAATTGCTATCTGAAGGTACATACATGACCTGGCCCTGAAATCCACTAGCTTTCGGTGAGTGATAGAAATAGGTATCGAGCGCGCGAACTTCACCAGGGAACAGTACGCCTATATCACCTGCCTGGTCGTTAAACAGGTCGATCTTACCCTGGGCCATTTTAAAAGCAGAATCATGGGCACCGAACATAAAGTTGCCATATCGGCTGCCAATGCCAATAAACGTGTTACGCGTACCAAACAGTTCCTGAATCTCATTACCCCCATGAATGGGGTCAACGAGTTCTTCGGCCTGAAAGATAACGTCCCAGTCTTCTTTAATATTATACTCACCCTTCAACCCCAACCTGGTGACGTTGCTCTGCCAGTCATCGTCCCCGTGCTCCATCCAATCATAGCTAAGGTTTAACTCTGCATAGAGCTTGAGGTTCAGATCTGCATGGGCTGTATTCGATGCCAAAAACGCAATGACTATCAAGATCCGATAACTTTTTCTCATCTGAGGGCGGCACTCATCCTGCAACGGTGAACAGTTTAGTTGGTTGATTTATTGACGCACAGCTTAATGCCCTTTTTTAAACACAAAGTAAAGACAGAATGAAAACGCCAGGACTTCCATAACCCACCAGATCCTTCGTTAAACCGAATTCGCCGGATCTCCGGGCTTTGTCCTGGTAGCTGCAATTCATTTTCAGTCCAGCAGCTCCTTTGCTATGCTGCCGTTTCACAATAACAAGAGCCTGCAATGCATGCCGGAAGCGCGATTGCGAGATATCTTCAACACGGTCTCGACGCAGCCGATAAAACAACCCGATCCAAAGAGGAATCACCCGATGCCATCCGTACCTGGTTCTTATGATAGCTCCCCAGAGGAAATGCCCGACCTGGTTCTGGTCTCACTCGAACTGGCTGCCGACAAAGCGGGCGACATCACCCCGGAAATCTATCGTCGCTACTTTGCCAGCTGCCCGGGTTCCCAGGATCTGATGTCTCACATTGATGACCTGGTGCGTGGCAAGATGATGGAAGAAGTCTTTCGGCTGATCATGGTTCAGAATTACGATGAGGAGAGTCATTATCTCAATTTTGAGGTAAAGAACCACAAATACGCCTACAGCGTTCAACCCCATATGTATACAAACCTGTTGAACGCAGTGCACGTTACTGTTAAAGAGAGTGTGGCTGAAGCGTGGAGCCCGGGGATGGAGGATGCCTGGCAGACTCGAATTGGGCGCCTGATTTCAGAACTGGAACAACGATCAAGTCTATAAAGCGCGATGCTTTATAGACATGAGCCGATTCGTCTATACTGAGACTCGTACCGACCTGAATGAGCGCTTCTCCAGACAAAGGGATCCATCGTGAGCCAACTACCTCTATCTGCCTACACTGTGCTGGACCTTACCATCGCCCGTGCCGGACCCACAGCCGTTCGATTGCTGGCTGACTGGGGCGCAAATGTTATTCGCATTGTGCCTCCGCCCGCCAAAGACAGTTCCGGGGGCTCGGTAACGGGTGCTGACATCGGTCCGGATCAACAAAACCTGCACCGCAACAAACGGGGTCTTGCTATCGATTTGAAAAGTGCCTCCGGTCAAAAACTATTCCAGCAGTTAGTGGCCAAAGCCGACGTGGTTGTCGAGAATTTTCGCTCCGAAGTCAAGCAACGACTGAATATGGAATACAAAACCCTAAAGGCTATCAATCCGGGAATTATCCTTGCCTCTATCTCAGGCTTCGGTCAGGACGGACCCTATGGCAAAAGGCCAGGCGTTGACCAGATCGTACAGGGGCTTTCAGGTTTGATGTCGGTAACCGGGGAGCCTGGCAGGGGCCCCATGCGGGTTGGCATTGCCATCTCGGATACCTCCGCAGGGATGTTTCTAGGGCAGGGGATTCTATTGGCATTGATTCATCGTCAACATACAGGCGAAGGTCAATGGGTTCACACTTCTTTACTGGAGTCCATGCTCAGTAAACTCGACTTTCAAGGTGCGCGCTATACCATGAATGGCGAAATCGCCGGGCAACAGGGCAACAATCACCCCACCCAGGCACCTATGGGTGTATTCGAGGCCAATGACGGCTTGCTCAATGTAGCAGCGTCTACGGGCAAAATGTGGGGTAACTTCTGCAAGGTTTTGAATGCAACGGCGCTCAGCAATAATCCAGATTATGAAAACGGCAAACTTAGAATCAGCAACAAGATTCAGCTTAATATCGATGTTAACAAGGTAACCAGGCAGTTCAGTACGGACGAACTTGTTGAGAAACTGAACAGTGTAGGCGTCCCCTGCGGGCCAATTTACAATATCGGGGAAGCATTCGAAGATGAGCAGGCGCAGCATCTATCCATGCAAAAAAATGCACCCCATACCTCTCTCGGTGATTTCAGCCTGGTTAGATCGCCGATAAACCTCACTGGTTGCGAGGTACCTGTCAGGTTTCACCACGCAGGACCCACACCGGGGGAACATTCAGCTGAAATTCTAAGAGAATTCGGCATCGATGATGCAACCGTTGCTCAACTAAAAGAAGAAGGTGCGATCGCCTAAATGAAGACCTACATGAAAACGTACCTTGGCTGATCAAATAAGCCCACTGGAATCGATAGACGGGGACAGCTCCGTTGACCCTTATACGGTTAAATCCGGCGGTGTACTCACTCCCCCCTTAACCCTGCTGAGGCGCCTTAAGTATCTCGGACCAAGCGTCATTGTTTCCGGCTCGATTGTCGGATCCGGCGAAATCATTTTAACGTCCAGTCTCGGTGCCGCTGCCGGGTTTTCATTGCTGTGGTGGGTACTGATGTCCTGTTGGATAAAATCCCTGGTACAGGCAGAACTGGCGCGATACACCATCGTCACAGGGGATACCTACCTCAGGGCACTGAACAGACTCCCAGGCAAGCTCTGGGGTCCAAAGGGTAAGGTCGGCTGGCCCATCTGGTTAGTCCTGCTGGCTTTTATACCAGGAATCATGGGTCTTGGCGGCATCATGGGCGGTGCCGGACAAGCCCTGTCACTGCTGTTCCCGGTTATCGATTCGAGAGTGGCGGCGATGCTCGTTGCGCTGACAACCATTGGAATCCTGAATTTCGGCGGATACCAGCGATTTGAGAAGATACTGTTGGGCCTTGTGATTGTGTTTACGACCACCACCCTGATCTGCGCCATTACGATGCAGTTTACCGAGTTCAGCATTAGCTGGTCTGATATCGGCTCCGGTTTTACATTTGACCTGCCGGTTGAGTACATTGGCCTTGCTCTCGCGGTTTACGGCTACACCGGGGTTAATTCAGGAGAAACAGCCGCCTACACCTACTGGTGCATTGAAAAAGGTTATCCCACCTTTATTGGTCCCAGGAGAGACGACGAGCCCGAATATGCAGCCTGGCTGGCTCGCGCCAGGGGATGGATCAAGGTTTTGCACATGGACGTCTGGCTTACGCTCATTATCCTCACCTGTGCAACGCTGCCATTTTACCTGCTGGGCGCCGGTGTGCTGCACACCCTGGGTGAAACTCCGGACGGGCTAGACACCATTTCAATCTTGTCAGGCATGTTCACGCGTACACTGGGCAACTGGGCACTGTGGGTCTTTGGCATCGGCGCGTTCTTTATCCTGTTTTCAACGACCCTGTCAGCTATCGGTGCCGGTGGCCGCTTTCTGCCGGATTACTTCATTGAACTCGGGTTCTTTTCACGGAAAAACCTGAAAACCCGACTGGCTTTCATTCGAGGCTATGTCACTGTTGCCCCTCTGCTGGGTTGTGGGCTCTATATGGGTGTTCAAAACCCGGTAACCCTTGTCACCATTGGCGGCCTGGTCGCAGCCCTGATGTTACCAATTCAGAGTGGCGGCACCTTGTGGCTGCAACGTAAACACATGGATCAGCGGCTAACGCCTCACCCTTTTGCCAGGACCATGCTCTGGTTAATATTCCTGTTTCAATTGCTGATGTCGATGCTGGTCATTCAATACGTCGTGTTCTAACTCCTGGGGACCATCATGAATCTTCCTTTTGACCTGGCATCGGAACCATACATCAACCTCGCCACTTTTCGTAAAAACGGCCACGAAGTCAGGACACCAGTTTGGGTCGCTTCGGCCGGTGATACTCACTATGTATTTTCAGAAGCCAGGGCGGGCAAGGTGAAACGTATCAGGAACAACGGCAGGATCAATATCGCTGCCTGCGACGCCCGGGGTGGGGTGAAAAGCACCTGGATTAGCGGCACGGCAAGGATCGTCACCGATGAAGCGGAAATCGAAACCATGTATCGCGTCTTCGACCAGAAGTACGGATGGCAGATGCGTCTGTTAAATTTTACTGCGCGGTTGTCGGGCCGTTACAGGAAACGGGCCATCATTGCCTTCCAAACTGAAAGCAGCGACTGACGTCATAACACACGCATACCGTCGATAGATATCCGGGTTTATGATGATTTCGATGGTGATTTTAATGATGACTTCGATGCTGACTTCGATAAAAGCCCAGCAACAACCGACTGTAGCTCAGGCAACAACTCTGCCTCGAACCAGGGATTTTTCTTCAGCCAGATGTTGTTTCTCGGGCTGGGATGAGGCAACGGCACTAATTCGGGGAAGTAACTTTTCCACTGTTTTACAATCTGGGTAACTGATGATTTCTTCTTCATACCCAGATGCCAGGACTGAGCATACTGTCCGATAACCAGTGTCAATTCGACGTTCAGCTGTTTAAGAATCCTGTCACGCCATGCCTCGGCACATTCTTTTCTCGGCGGCAGATCACCCCCTGTGCCGGTACCGGGATAACAGAACCCCATCGGTACGACAGCGACTTTCGTTTCATCGTAAAAGGTCTGTCGATCAATACCGATCCAAGTGCGTAGCCGATTTCCGCTGGCGTCATCAAAAGGTATCCCCTTTTCATGAGTGACCCTCCCTGGTGCCTGGCCCGCGATCAGTATCCTGGAGCTGGAATGGAACTGTATGATCGGGTTTGGCCGCAGGGGTAAGTCCGCTGCGCAGATTTCGCACCGCCTGATGGATTCTATCAAGGTAATTCTGTTCATGTTCGGCCTCGGATTACCAATCCGATTAAACAATACTTAAAGGTCTTCGACATTGTCCGAGAATACTCCCAGGATTGACAGGGTCAAAGGGAGGAAACCACGTAACATTTTGCGTATTATGTTATCCAGCTTTCGTCAACGGATAGGAGATTCATCATGACCCATGTGACGCCAAAATCCCGTGAAGACCTGCCGGATATGGAACCGATGTTCAAAATGGTCGAAGCGGGAATGGGTTTTGTACCCCGGAGTATGTTTACCATGGCCCACTGGCCGGAACTGCTACAGGCATTCGGTGGCATCGCGGGGACAGTACTTAACAGCGGAGAAGTTGACGCTGGTTTAAAGCAGATGATCGCTTACGTGGTCAGCAATGCGGCGGGCTGTCGATATTGCCAGGCGCATACGTCTCAAAATGCACAAAAGCGAGGGGTCGATGCAGAAAAGGTCAGGTCTGCATTTGAATTCGAAACAAGCCCTTTGTTTGACGATACCGAACGGGCAGCGTTACGCCTGGCTCTGCACGCCGGTATGGTGCCCAATGCGACGGAAGCAGCTCATTTCGAAGCCCTGAAAGAACACTTCACCGACCGGCAGATTGTGGAAATTGTCGCTGTGATTTCCCTGTTCGGTTTTCTTAATCGCTGGAATGACACGATGGCAACCACTCTCGAAGCTGAACCCCGCGATTTTGCCAGCAATAATCTGAATGGCTGGGAAGTCGGGAAACATGGTTAACCAGTTCGAAGACATGACTTTCCGGACAGGAACCAGCTAAATGAATATCGAAGACGACGATGATCTGGAGCGGCAGTTTACCGGTATCACTGAACCTGCACTGGCGGCACTTAGAAAACGAATCGACATCCCCATTGAAGACTCGTTGGAACCCTGGTGTCATGAAGCAACCAGGGACAACATTCGCCACTACGCACATGGTATTGGTGATGATAATCCGCTCTGGTGCGACCCGGACTACGCCAGCAACAGTTGCCACGGCAGCATTATCGCCCCGCCGTCTTTTCTGTTTGCCTGTGACCGGATCATCTCCGGTTATGTGGGGGGCTTGCCCGGGGTACATGCCATGTGGGCAGGTGCGGACTTCACCTGGCATCAGGTCATCAAACGCAATGACGAGATCAGAACTAAAGCCTGGCTAAAAGAGCTGATCCCTCACGAGACACGATTTTCTGGCCTGGCGATCCAACAGATCTACCATGTCCAGTTTTTTAATCAGGATAACCAGTTGCTCTGTGAGGCTGACAGCTGGTGCTTCCGCACCGACAGGGATCTGGCGAGAGAGAGAGGTGTTAAGTACGATAGTCTCAATGCGCAGCAACCAAAACAATACACCGACGACGAACTCGTTGAAATTTATCGTCACTACGCCAACGAAGAAATTCGTGGCGCGACTCCCCGTTATCTGGATGATGTTAAAATAGGTGATGCCTTACCTACCATGGTGAAGGGTCCGATGACGGTCACTGGATTTATCGCTTATGCCCAGGGTTGGGGTGGGCTTTATATTCGTGCCAACAAGCTGGCCTGGCAGCAGCATCATAAACATGCCGGTCTTGGTATCAAAAATCAGCGTGGCATTCCTGATTGTCCGGAGAGAGTTCACTGGGAAACCGAATTTGCCCAGACCGTTGGTGCGCCGGAAGCCTACGATTACGGGCCGGAACGTTTCTCCTGGTTGACTCACTACATGACCAACTGGATGGGGGACGATGGCTTCCTGAAAAACACCCAGGCGAAAATCCGACGCCACAATCCAGTCGGAGACACGCTTTTTATCAATGGAAAAGTCATCGCAAAAGATGAGACCCTGGGCACCGTGACTATTGAACAACGCGCAGAAAACCAGGATGGTGAATTATCCATCGAAGGGACATCGATAGTGCAGCTCCCCTTAAGAAACTCTCCATGAGCGACTATCCATAAGAGACTATCCATAACAAACCCTCCTTAACGGACCCCTGGTCCGAGATACCAGTCTGCATAATCTATTGGCCGAGATGCGCCTGTTCGCAACACCACGCGCTTGCCCTGGGCATATCCCCTGCTGGCACCCAATCCTCTGCGCCTACTTTGAGGCACTGAAAGTAACCTGTCACCGGGTCGAAACACCCAGTAGTTGTTCCGGGGATCTACCAGGTAGAACGGCAGGTTAGTTCGTTCAACTAATTGCGTATCAATGCTGGAGAAAGATCTGCGGGTGTGGTGTGGTGAGCCGTGGGTATGCCACAGCGCAACCAGTTGGCCCCCTTTTGGAATGCGAATTCTTGCAGTGACCTGGTTTCGACCCTTTATTCCAGCAGTCACTGTATAACTGAAACCTGTCTGGTACTGCAGTATTGCACCCATGTATTCACGATCATCACGGACAGATACCGGGTTATATTTGCTGCCAACCCTACAATAAAAACAGGGACTCCATTCGCCAGTCCTTTGAGGCGGCCCTGTTAATAAACCCATTCCAGGTGGAAGCACTGATGTCCAAAGCGATAGCGGTTCGCTGGGAAACATGGGACTGGCTGGCTGTTAAATCCATGTTTGACAAGGCGATGGCATCCGCGCCGGGTTGCGCCAACGTGCTAACCCAGTTTGCGACACGATACTACCGTGATACCTGCCAATTCGACGTAGCTGTTAATCTTTTGAACCGGGCCATTCACCTCGACCCAATCAGCGCAGGCCCGACAACTTCCCTGTCATACACGTTGCGATACCAGGGTAATTTCGAAAGCGCATTGGTAGAAGCAGACCGGGCGCTTGCAATCAACCCGCAACACGGCTATGCCAGACTGGCCAAAATGCTCGCGCTAGTTTCGTTGTGCGACTACGCCGGAGCATATGACTATCTAGATAAAATTACTTCAAGTCTGCCGGAAGATGATTTAATGGTGATGAATTGCCGCGGTCGCCTTTACGCCAGCACAGGTGCAACTGAAAAGAGCACCCGCTTCCTGAATCGGGTCAAAAAACTTGCTAAAACAAGCGGTGGTGAAATGTACGCGCCATTAGCGGGCTGGATCACAATGATAGAGGGAGACTTCGAACAGGCTATCACCTGGATGCAGATTGCCCTGGATAATCGCATTTCCCAGGTGTTGAATGTCCGCGCTTTCGCACAGATCCTGCCCAACTCGCCACTGCGCGATGCAGACTTTCAGAGGTTTCTGACGCAGCTCAATCTGGACGACCAGTCAGTCTCAAACCTGTCTCGGGCAGTAAACAACCTGTCGATCTAGTGGCCCATGCTCTCATTCAAAGCGCCCTCATCCAAAGCGACTTCATCAACATTTTTCCGGCTCAGGTCCTGCAGAATCAAATAGCCTGACGGTACAACTAACAAGGTCACCACCGTGGCAAACAACACGCCGAAGGCTAACGAAATACCCATTGGCACAAGAAACTGTGCCGATACGCTCCTGTTCAGCATCAGTGGTGTGAGTCCCACAAACGTCGTCAGCGAGGTGAGAATAATAGGTCGACAACGAGATACTGCAGCATCCAGTACCGCATCATGAATTGAGCGCCCTGCACACCTGCGAGCATCAATGGTATGCACGAGGACCAGGCTGGAATTCACAACCACGCCCGAGGCGGCGATAAATCCCAGTACCGACATCATCGCCAGGCCAGATATCAAACCAAAAGATTTCATAATCATATGCCCCCATATTGCACCCACCAGCGCAAACGGTATGACGCTCATGATAATCAGTGGCTGGCTGTAGGAGCGAAGAGGAATTGCCAATAGTGCGTAAATGACGAACAGGGCTAATCCAAACAACGGGATAAGACTGGATACAGCCTCCCCTTGTTGACGCTGTTGCCCTTCCAATCGATAGCTGACGCGCGGATGATCCTGCATTATTGACTCCAGAATGCCGTCCCCAAAATCCGCAATCACCTCATTTGCAGTAATCTGGGTCCGGTCAACATCCGCGGTCACATTTACAACGCGTCTGCGATCCGACCGTTTAATGGATGAAAACCCCCTCCCCAGGCTGGCATCTGCAACCGTTGTAAACGGAACTTCGGATCCTTGCGGGGTTCTTATTCGCATTCGATCGAGGGTTCCCAGAGTACGGCGTTCTTCTTTGGTATATCGAACCATGATTCGAACATCATCACGACCGCGCTGAATGCGCTGTATCTCTTCACCGTAGAATGCCTGTCGAACTTGTCGGGCAAGCATCGCAAGGGTTAAACCCAACGACTCTCCTGAGGGGAGTATATCCAGTTTCAATTCCTTCTTGCCGGACCTAAAACTATCAGAAATGTCGATGACTCCCGGGTACTCAGCCAGTCGCAGGCCAATTTTTTCTGCAACAACCCTTAAATCATCCAGGTTGTCACCCTCCAATTGAATATTTATTGCCTCGCCAGCACTGAACAGGGAAGAACTAAAAATGAGTTCCACCGCATCGGGGATTGCACGGGTTTCTTTTCGCCACAGATTTGCTATCTCTCGTGTTGAGATATCCCGGGACTGACTCGATGTCAGTTGCATGGTGACTTCGCCAAGATGTCCGCCCGATGCATTGCTACGGGGCCCGGAGGGTGGACCTCCCCCGGAATTGCTTGAAGGATGATTACCAATTGCAGTCAGCATATGTTTCACCGGTGGCATTTTCGGCGTTTGTTTTGACAGCTGATCGGCGATTATTCTGGCACTGCGCTCCAGCTCCACTACAGCTTTATTGGTAACGGTTGCTGGCGTACCGAGTGGCATTGTCAGCTTGGCCACCACCTGATCAGATGCCAAAGGCGGAAAAAACGAAAATGGCAGTCGACCACTGGCCAGGATGCCGATGGAGGACAGCAGGGCAACGAGTGCAATTGATATCGTGATGTAGCGGGCAGCAATCGCTTTGTCAACCACGTCTCGAAACTGAACCTGGATCAGGCTCTCAAGCTTGTTGGCAAACCTCGATTGGATAGTAATGACTCGGTTAGCAAAACCCCTGAAGCCCCCGAGCAACTGCAATGCCATGAATGCTGATGCCACGGCAATTGCAATGGCGATATAACTCCGGGTATCCCAGGCAAGCTCCAGTATCAGGATTCCGAATATCGGAATCAACAACAGTCCAACCTCCCACTCTGCAGACTCGGTTGTGTGATGTCCGAGGTGAGAAGGCAGGATCAGCTGGGACTCGATCAATGAAAAAAACAGGCAGCACATCACGACGGTACCGATGACCGACTGTATTTGTCCCATGACTCCCGGGCCAAATAGAAACGGCATAAATGCGGTTACTGTCGTCAACACACCAAAAATCACAGGCACCGATACCTGCTGCGTACCTTTGATGGCGCTCTCTAACATTGAACCTTCGCCACCTCGTTCTGCCAACCGTTGGTTGGAATGAATATTCTCTCCAACCACGATCGCATCATCCACAAGAATCCCCAGTACAAGGATAAATCCAAACAGGGAAATCCCGTCAATTGACATTCCAAGACTGGAGACTAAAAAGATCGCCCCCATGAAGGCAACCGGTACGCCAAGACTCACCCAGAAGGCCAGTCGCGGGCGAAGGAACAACGCGAGCAGAATAAGCACCATAAAAAAGCCCTGCCTGGCACTGCTAAGCAGGGTGTCCAATCGATCCCTCAGCATTTTTGAACCGTCATTCCAGATAGTCAGTTCTACACCGTCGGGCAGATCTGCCTCGGCTTTGACAAGGTAACGGCGTAACGCTTCGGTAATTTCAATGACATCCTGGTCACCAATTCTGGAAACCCGAATAATCGCTGCGGGTTCACCATCAAAACGTAACATCTGGTCCGTGTCTTCAAATCCATCGACAACGTCGGCCACGTCCCTGAGGTGGAGCCGGGTCCCATCGGGGCGAGTCAGGATGACAAGGTCATCAAATTCATGGCCCCAATAAGCCTGCCCTTTGGTTCGCAGCAACACCTCTCCGCCTTCGGTTTTAATAGAGCCACCCGGTAAATCAAGAGACGCCGAGCGAACCGCCTGGGCCAGCTGCTCGAAGCTCAGGCCATTACGCCTGAGCGAGGCTTCAGACACTTCGACAGAAACTTCATAGGGCCGGGTGTTGGTTAAACTGACGTGAGTAATTTCCGGCAATGCGGCGATTTCATCTCTCACCCGTTGGCCCAGCACTTTCAAGGTGCGCTCGTCTTTGGGACCGGTCAGCGCGATGTCCATCACCGACCGTTGCGGAGTGGCCAGGGTAATGATGGGTTTTTCCGTTTCTTCAGGGAATGTATCGATAGCGTCAATTCGGTTTTTTACATCATCGAGGCCCTTCGAGGGATCAGCATTCTCGTACAGTTCAACCGACACGGTACATGTACCTTCATTAGCGGTTGATTGAATCTGCTTTACCCCCTCGACTCCATCCAGTTCTTCCTCTATGCGAATACAAACGCCCTCTTCCACTTCTTCAGGAGCGGCACCGAGATAGGGAACTGCAACTGTAATGATATTGATATCAATATCGGGCATTGATTTCTGCGGCATGCCAGGCAGCGCCATCAGACCTGCCATCACGATGAGTCCCATCATTAGATTCGCCGCCACATGATTGTTGGCAAACCATGCAATCGGGCCTTTCATGAACTGGCGACCGCGGCTTTATTCTCGAGCCTGATTTGCATACCCTCAACGACACTATCCAATGTCGAGATGCAAACCCTATCCCCTCTTGACAGTCCACCGCTGACATAAACCTCGTTTTCGACAATCCTGAGGATTTCAATGTCCCGTGACCGAAGTCGATTATCACCGTCAACCACGTAGACTTTTTGCTCACCGCGAATTGCTGAGCGAGGCAAAACCACAATATTGTCGAAACTTGTGCCAATGATCTCGGCATCGACGAACAATCCCACCGCCAGCGGTGGTTTTGAACCTGATTGTGCATATGGCGCTTCAACGCTGGCAATTACGTTCACCATCCGGGTCCGGGGGTCGAGTTCACCTTCGGTTCTGACTACCTGCCCAAACCACTCATGGACTGTCCCGGCGAATCTGGCGCGAAGAATAACCTGTGGACGCTGCGCCCGACTCTCAACATCGGTGTACATCAACGGGAGATTCAGGAAAGCCAGTTCCTCATCCCGAATAGGGAGTCGTACCTCGGCAAAATCGGTCGCATAGATAGTTGCTATTGAACTGCCGCGATTAACGAACTGGCCAACATCGATTTTTTCTGACCGGACACGGCCGTCATAGGGGGCGAGGACGCGCGTTCGGGCAATATCGCGTTTTGCCCTGGACAGTTTTGCCAGGGCTTCTCTGATGGTCGCTTCCGCGATCCGCAGTCGATTCAACGCGTCATCCTGCTGAGAAGCACTGGCGGACTGTTTTTTGGCAAGATCAAGTTGCCTGGCATAGGCTTTTTTAGAGTTGGACAATTCGCTTTGTGACCGGGCGAGTCTTGCCCGGGCTTCTTCCAGTGCCACTTCATAGTCCAGGGAATCAATTCTTAACAGTTCCTGACCCAGGGTAAAAAATCCACCGGAAACCATCACTGGAGAAACCTCAACTACCCGCCCCGACACCTCTGGTGTTAGCTCACTTTCCGTTCGTGGCAGAACAGTGCCATGGGTCTTGGTCCGCATTTGTATTGTCATCAGCTCTACGCTTATTGCCCGCACCAGCGGCGGCAGCACGGTTGGTTGCCTGGATTCAACTTTGGGCCCGGTGGCAATAAGCACTCCGGCCAGACCGAAACCAAACAGAATAATGATAAATGGATATACACGCTTCACTGCTTTTCTTCCTTCATTTCAATGCCAGTTTGTGTCAGACCGGCGATGGCAAACAGTTTTAATCTCTCGATTCCTTCTCTGCGCGCCTGCAGTGAATCGTCAGTTTCCATCTGCAGTGGGCTGGGAAAATTAAGTAAGTGAACCATCGACCCAATGACCATATGAAACCGCCATCGCAGGTCCACCGGGTCAACACCAGGCAATGCTTTCTCCATAGCTGCCAGATATCGCGCACCTACTTCGCCAAATTCCTTTTCCAGCAAGGGACGCGAAATTGAAGCGGGCTCGCCGTGCACCCGGGCGATTAACAAGGGCAGGTTCGGATCAATTTCTTCGCTCAGCAGGGGGTCAAACATCGCTGCGATAATTACCGGCACCGCGAAGTTCTGTTCTGCTTCGAGCTGATTAAGATTCGCGAGGCGTAATGCATTAATGGGTTCAATCCGCCGGTGGATGGTGGCAGAAAGAAGCCCTTCCTTGGAACCGAAGTGATAGTGAGTCGCGGCCAGATTCACCGAAGCCAGATTGGCAATTGCCCGCAAGGACGTCGCAGCAAAGCCTTTCTCGATAAAAAGGGTTTCTGCGGCATCAAGAATTTTTCCCTGGGTATTGCTCGAGGTTTTCACGTAGCTTGCACGTTCAGCGGATGGCATATTGTTTTAAAATTCATTCAAACGATTGTTTGAATTCTAGCAAGTTATTAATGCCCAAAACAACAGTGCGGGATAAATTCTATTTCGATTACACGTTCGCCAGTTCCAGGGTTTGTAGCGCGCGAACGCGTAACTTCGGGGAATCCCTGGCAAAAACTGGAAAAATCACCTGATCTGCGCCTAACTCACTGAACGTCCTGATATCATCAGCAGACAGCGACCCGGCCGCAGGTGAGATGTAGATCGAAAGATCAGCCAGGCTCCTGTTCTCGGCGACCATCAAGGATTCCAGTGTTTTGAGATTTTGTTCGAACGAGGCAGGCGTGAGGTTAAATCCATACCAGCCCTGTCCCTGCGTCGCGACTCGTCGTAATGCAGCGTTGCTCTCGCCACCAAATATCAAGGGTGGATGCGGCTTCTGCACCGGCTTCGGATTCTGGTAAGCATCCTTGATGTTGAAATACTGACCTTCGTAACTGGATAACTCGTCACACCACAGCGTTTGCATCACCTCGATACACTCTCTGGTTCGACCAGCCCTGTCTGCCCAGGGTATCCCCAGTGCCTCGAATTCCTCTTTCAGCCAACCGATGCCAATACCAAATTCGACCCGGCCACCGGACAGGTAGTCCAGATCAGCGACCTGCTTCGCCGTGTACACAGGGTTCCTTTGCGGAACCAGACATATGCCGGTACAAAGCCTGATAGTCGAGGTAAACGCGGCGACAAATGTCAGTGCCGTCAAGGGATCGAGCAAACTCCTTGGATCCCCGCGAATCTTGCCATTCTCGGAATAGGGATAGCGGGATTCGTATTCCGGAAAAAACAACACATGCTCAGGTACCCAGAAAGAATGAAATCCCAATTCCTCAACCAGGGCCCCAGCCTCGGATATATATTGCGGAGAAGTAGTTTCATTAAACGCCATCTGGCAGCCAACTTTCATAGGTACTCCTTTTCTTTGTCAAGATACATGGTTTCCTTGGATCACAAATTTAGATCAATTCAACGATACTTCCTACCCTTTCATACACCAACCCACCTTCTCTATAGTGATCACGTCGTTCAAATGTAAGGATACTGAAAAACTTTCCGGTGGTGTTCGGATAGCAATGCATCTCATGTTCAGATTGTGGAATACCATTAGGAGATTTAGTAATGCAACTTCATGAGGGGAATATTGCACGTTTCCGTTTGCATCCTATGGAGTACCAAACATGGTGGAAAACGTGGCGCTGAGTTCGCACTGGCCTCGATTACCGGTCTCTAAAGCCAAGCTCCCGACCCATCAACCCATTTTTCCTGGTTCCAATTGCAGGCGCCCCGCTTCAAGTTTGCGGGAAAAGTCAGCTCTTTACTTTTCGTGGATCTGTCTAATGACTACGGCAGCGCAAACACCCAAATTGAAGCCCCTCCGCTGTCCCCTGGGATTCCTTCGGTAGAGCTCCATTGCCTGTAGTGCCTCGTGATATCGCGGATATGATTGTTGGTCATACCAACGACAACCGCTACATATTGCGTGGTGTCGACCTTGTAGGTAATCAGGCTCGAGCTTGGCGTATCATCCAGCAACACCTCCCACAGTAATTCACCGGTCGCATCATTAAACGCTTTCAGCGAGGGATCGATATCACCGGAAAAGATGAGACCACCACCGGTAGACAAAATCCCGGTCGAAGGTGGCGTAACCTGGTCTTTATTCCAGGCAAGTTTCCCACTTGCCACATCGATAGCTTGCAGGCGACCCATCATGCCATCCGCCAGGTCCGGATGTGGTGCAGCACCAAAATCGACCCCTGTCGTCAGCAGCCAGCCACCTTTTCCTGTTTCACTCATTTGGAAGCAAGATTCTGTGATTGGAATATAAACATAGTGTGTGTCAGGGCTATATGAAGTTTGCGGCCAGGATCGAGCGCCAAACGGAACTGGACATATTGTGCTTGAAGTATCGGGACTAGGCATTTTTGTGGGATCGATAGTCTTTCTACCTGTTTCTGTATCGACAGCTGTAATCACATTCTGCACGCCGCTATCTACAGAAAACAGGAACTGACCCGTCACCGCATCCAGCGCATCCAGCATGACATTTTTTCCTACATTCAGAACCGCCTTTACGGTGCCGCCCTCCGGGGATGGCAATTCGGCAATAATACGTTCAAACACCCAGTCCATATCCCACTGATCATTCTGTGTATGTTGAAAGTACCAGACGAGTTCGCCAGTGTCCGGGTTTAAAGCCACAGTGCTGTTCGTATACATGGCCTCATTGGTGTGGCCTTCTTTATCCGTGGGCACCAGCAGGGGTGCCGTGTCATAGGTGGGTGCTATACCGTAATAAACCAGATTCGATTTTGGATCATAGGTCCCCTGATGCCAGACCGAACCACCGTTACGCTCTTTAACGGGTAAATCATTCCAAGTATTACCCCCTGGTTTATCTGGCCAGGCGACTGTATTGAAACGCCATGCCTCTTCCCCTGATTCTCTGTCAACCGCCACGATAAACGCGCCGCCAGGGGTTCTAAACCCCATCGTGCCTTGTATAACCATTTTCCCTGCAATCAGCGGTGCACTGCGGGTGAAAGTCCGATCCTGAAAACTGACCGGCACCTGCATATCAATCTCGTGGTCCCAGATTAATTTACCGGTTTTTGCGTTCAACGCAATCACATGCAAATCAGAGGTCGATGCATAGATCCGGTCATTATGCAGAGCAAGGCCCATTTTCTTATTAGAATGGGAGAGTCCCTCCCGCGCATAGCGCCACAATACCGCGCCATTTGTGGCGTCCATTGCAATAATCGTATCCGGGAATGTATGAAGAAACATTACCCCCCCATTGACCAAGGGCATTGGCATGCTGGAGCCAAACAGCAACGGGGTACGCCACGCTGGTTTCAGGTTGCTAACATTTTTTCTGTTAATGTCCCTCAAAGGACTGTAACTCTGTCCGGAGTATGTACGCCCCCAATGCAGCCAATCGTCCGGAGAGGGATTGCGAAGCATCTCGTCGGTGACCTGAGGCAGGTTGCCCAACAGTGCGGTCTGAGCAGCAGATCTGACCACAGGCACCACGGGGTCGTACGCCTCTGCATTTAAACGTGGGATGGTAAGGTTTTCGAGTGCGACAGGATTAACAGGCAGTTCGACATCACCTGGTTGAAGTTTGTTCAGGTTCAGAATATATGCCAGAATATTAGCGTGGGTCTCGTCACTCAGGGTTTGCGATTCTGCATCAGACCCCGGCGGCATTCGGCGCAGGTGAAACGAGAGAACCCCCGCAGACTTACCACGCCAGCTATAGTCAAAACGTGCACCCTTAAGTGGTGGTGCAATGCCGACTCCCTCCAACGTTTCGCCATGACAAGCCGCACAGTATTGTTGGTATGCCTGATTGCCTTTGTTAGCCTGATTTTTCGTAAATCCAACCAATTCTCTGGTTGTCTCAGCAAGGCTCAATGTAGCCCACTGCATAAACAGAAAAACAAACAAATAGAAACCTGCGCGCCGAATAACTGTCATCACTAAAACCTTTGTTACAGGGTAGAGTTAGAATGCTGCTACCGTTTCGAAAAGTGAAGCTGGAGAGTCCATCAATCAGTACTCGTGATGATGGTCGAGTCGTTGCAGTGATGGCTGTCCGGGTTGTCGCTGTATTCACGCCACAAACGGTACAAAGGTGGCGCAGTATCATTGCCACTTTAATAGCGCTAAAGTGATTTCAAAATAACAACTTCGAGGAGAAAAGCCATGTTCCGACTTTATCGATCACCGTTATGGGTTTGTGTCTTTGCACTCGCACTACTTGCTGTGGGATGCGCCGAGCCGGAGAAAAAGCAGCAAGTCGAAAAAAAATCCCCGGTAGAAGAACCCGTCGAGGCAAGCATTGCTTCTGATCCATTGCGCAATGCCTACTTTGGCGATTTGCATGTTCACACACAGTATTCGTTCGATGCCTTCCTGTTTGGTACGCGACGCACCCCGGATGATGCCTACGAGTTTGCCAAGGGTGCCGCCATTGCGCATGCCTCCGGATTTATTATGCAGATGAAGAAGCCGCTGGATTTTCAGGCAGTAGCAGACCACGGGTTTCTGCTGGGTATGATGAATACCATTGCCCAGCCGGGGAGTAAATACAGTGAGCATGAAATTGCAGATGCTGTGCGCGGTGCTACCACAGCTGCAGGTTCCGGTTTGGCATTTCAGGCTGTACTGCGTTACCTGGGCCAGATTGGTGTCGAAGGGCGCGAGAACGACCTGGATGACCGGGAAGTGATGCGCAGCGCCTGGAAGAAGATTGTCGAAGCGGCTGAACGTCACAATGACCCTGGTAGGTTCACGACGTTTATTGGCTATGAATACACCAGTTCAGGACCGGAGTTTCAGAATCTGCATCGAAATGTGATTTTTCGCGGCAGCGCGCATCCGGAGGAACCCTTCAGCCGTTTCGATTCCCTTAACCCTGAGGACCTCTGGGTCTGGATGGATGGCCAGCGCGCGCAAGGCAGGGAGTTACTGGCCATCCCACACAATTCAAATGGCTCCGATGGCTGGATGTTCCAGAAGACCAACTGGGCAGGGGAACCCATCGACGAGGCCTATGCCGACCTGCGGATGCGTAATGAGCCCCTGGTTGAGAATACACAGGTGAAAGGCACGTCTGATACCCACCCCATGTTGTCCACCAATGATGAATGGGCCGATTTCGAGATCATGCCGACGCGGGTCGCCAGTAATCTGGCTTCCCGGCCCCAGGGTAGTTACACCCGCGAAGCTTATCTCAACGGCCTGCAGATGGAACAGAGCAGCGGGGTTAACCCATACAGGTTTGGAGTGATTGGTTCTTCGGATACGCACAATGCGGCCGGTTCGTTTGAGGAAGACAACTACTGGAGTAAAACCGGTGTACTCGATATTGATCCGTTTCGCCGCGGGTCAGTACCCTTACCTGATTCTCCCGCAGACGATCCCCAGTACGCTGACGCCGGATCCCGGCACTGGGGCGCTTCCGGCCTGGCCGGAGTATGGGCGGAGTCGAACACGCGTGAATCCATCTTCGATGCATTCCGTCGCAAGGAGACATTCAGTACCAGCGGGCCCCATATCAAGGTTCGTTTTTTTGCCGGGTCCGACATCAACCCGCAGCTTCTGACCGCAAAAAACAGGATTGAAATGGCCTATGAGAATGGTGTTCCCATGGGTTCAGACCTTGCGGCTGGAACCAAAGCGCCGGGTTTTTATCTGTGGGCCATGCGCGACGTTGACAGTGTGTCGCTGCAGCGCCTGCAGATCATCAAAGGCTGGATTGAAGATGGCAAGTCGATGGAGGCTGTCATCGACGTCGCCTGCTCCGACGGGGGTACGGTCGATCCACAAACCCGGCGTTGCCCGGATAATGGTGCGCTCGTTGACTTAAGCGATTGTTCCGTCACACCGAACAAGGGAGCGAATGAGCTGATGACATTCTGGCAGGATGCCGATTTCGATCCTGAACAGAGAGCATTTTATTACGTGCGGGTGCTGGAGAACCCCAAATGCCGCTGGTCAACCTGGGACGCGATTCGAGCGGGTGTGCCACCACGACCGGACCTGTATGCCGTCATTCAGGATCGGGCCTGGACGTCTCCAATCTGGTACCGGCCTTAAACGGAATTTAAAAACGTTAAAAACTTTCAAAGGTTTTATAGGACGCAATTACAGCGAGCATTAAAAAGATCACCCCGCTGATACGATGAAGTGAGGTGATGGACATGCGCAACAGCAGTGTACTACCCAGCCAAACGCCGAGCACCGACGTTGTAACTAAAGCCAATGTAGCCCCAAGCCATACTGCAGAAGGAATGCTCGCACTGCTTAAGGCAACTACTGCCAGTTGAGTTTTATCACCAAATTCAGCAACAACTATCAGCAGGAATGTGGTGAAAAAAATTCCCCGCCTGCTGGCGATGTCTATATCCTGCTCATCTGTAGCTTCTCCCACTCGCAATGCATGGATACCAAAAGCGGCAAATAAAACGGCAACCATCCCAGAGACAAAAACCTCGGGAATCCAATTGGCTACTGCAGCACCGAAAACAACAGCCAGGGTATTCAGAACCAAAAAGGCCAGTCCTGAACCCAGCATGACGGGTACCGCACTGTATCTTGCGGCAAGCGTCATGCAGACCAATTGACTTTTATCGCCAATTTCTGCGGCAAAAATCAAGAGAAAAGAGGTAGAGGAAATTGACAAAAAATCCAGGTCAAAAAAATCAGTTCCTTAAGCATGATTGCCTTTATAACTCGATGAGTCGTGCCGTACGTATGACAAGCTTTATCTCAACTCTATATCCCGAATCTGGCGCCGTCTGCATAACAACACATTTTTCTGAATTCATCTGTTTGAGTGTGAACGGGAAGTGACAATTCTCACGGGGCGGGTAAAGTTTGTCGTTGCCAATTATACCAACTCGATACAGCGGCGCGAATCAGTGTGTCTGTAGGCTGAAGCACTTCAGTTTACTCGAGACTTAATTGAGAGATGATGAACTCTACTAATGCACTGATGTCCTGATCGCTCAATTTTCCAGCGGGCTTGGCCATCTTTTTTTCCGTTTTAGTGTAAGTCTTGTTTCGCCAGGCTTCCCGGTATTCATTGATAGTTTTACTCAGGTCTTCCCGGGTCAACTGATTGATGGGCGGGTATTTGAATTTACCTGGATCGGCTTTAATTTTCTTTCCTGCGCCCATTTTGCCGTGGCATTTCTTACAAGCCTTTTTATACAGACCCGATCCTGGAGAGGCAGCCACAGTTGGGCTAAAAGGGGCACCTATCAGCAGGAACCCAATTCCAGCCATCATCGCCCAACTCTTCACCCGTTTCAGTATCCTTGCCACAGCTACAGCCTCAGCCTCGCCTTCCGAAGATCAAGATCGAATCTATTTCGAAGTACGTCGATTTATATCTGAAAGGACAGCGAAGATAAACATTTTTTGCAGCAGATTCAGTTACAGCCTTCCTTGATTTGACGCTAATTTGAGCGCAACCTTTACTCCCGCAGCAGGCTCCGGAACCAACCTCTTCATATGAGTGGGTACTGATGGCATGAACCGTTTTTTCAAGAAGCTCTGCCTTTGTGTTTTTCTGGCTGCGAGGGCGACGATCACAGTTGCAGATGGCGAAAGTGAAAGTGTATTTGACTTCGAGACAGCTGGAGTAGATACACCACCTGCAGCGTTTACCGCCGCATTAACTGGCTCAGGATCCGCAGTCAGTTGGCTGGTCAAAGAAGTCACTGCGCCACCTTCAGGGAAGCGAGTGGTGGCGCAACTCAGTCAGGACAAGACAAATCGACGTTATCCCATCCTGATTCACAACGGTATCGAAGCCCGGGACGTGGATCTGTCGGTCAGGTTTAAGACAATCAGCGGCCAGGTGGATGCGTCTGGCGGCCTGATATTCCGATATCAGAATAGCGATAATTACTATGTCGTTAGAGCGAACAGTCTGGAAAACAATGTTGTTGCTTACAAAACAGAGTCGGGCAGGCGCGATAGTATTGGAATTAACGCAAAGAATGCCGCTTATGGTGTTGCCGTCGAAGTTCCCCATAAGGTGTGGAACACACTTAGAGTCGTTGTTCGTAGTGATCTGTTTGAGATTTATCTGAACAACCGCAAGCTGTTCGAAGTCACCAATGATGTGTTCACGGAACCGGGCAAAATCGGTCTCTGGACAAAAGCGGACGCGGTCACCTATTTCGACGACTTGCGCATCCAAGTGTTAGATGAAGTAAAGTGACCATTGGTCACTAACAGGCAAGACAAGAAGCCGGAAAGGAGTTGCAATCATGAACGCAGGGGAAATGATAAAAATCAGCCTCTTGGTATTTCTGAGTTGGATATTAACAGGGTGCGCACCTGACAACACCGGGAAAGAGACTGTTCCTTCTGTCAGATCTACTGTCGACTCAGTTGGCGAAGATTCTGCTGTTCTTGTTGCTGCTTACTCGACCGAAGCGCCGACCATAGACGGCAAGATCGACGGGCTTTGGCAACTGGCAACGCCACTTGTGGTTTCCGTTAGGGAGGCCATCGGTGGCGCAGATGCAAGGCAAGTCATCATGAGAGCCCTTTACACCGACGAGCAACTCTTCATCCTTGCCGAGTGGTCAGACACAACCCTGAGTGACATGCGTGATCCCTTCATCTGGAATGCAGCATTGAAACAATATGAGAAACCCAGCAAACCCGATGACCAGTTTGCAATCGAGTTCCCGATCGATGGTGATTTCGAAGTAAATATGTTGACCACCGATGGTGAGTTTACTGCGGATGTGTGGCATTGGAAGGCAGGTCGGAGCAACCCCGGAGGCTGGGCTGACGACAAACGGCATCTGATAAGAAAGCAGCTGGTTAAAGGCGGCAGGGAATACGCCCTGGGAGGACACGAAACCGTCTACATTGCACGACCCATGGATGAAGGGACTCCCGCCTACGTCCGAAAAGAAAAACCTGCTGGCTTCGAAACAGAGGTGGTTAATTCGTTCGGCTTTCAGCAGGCGAGTGGCAGCGTAGCGGATGTTCGCGCCAAAGGCGTACATAGCAAATCGGGTTGGACATTGGAGTTAGCCAGGAAATTTGACACGGGTCATGATGATGATGCGGTGATCCATTGGGATAAGGACAATCGTTTCGCTATTGCGATATTGGATGATGAGTTGTACTGGCGCCATTCCGTTTCGGGCTTGTTGTACTTGCGTTTCACCGCAAAGTAATGGCTTTTCCCCATTAAATGGCCTGATGCCTTTTTCTACTGACCGGAAGAAATCTCGAGTGCCTGTTTAAATCCGCTGTATCGTGGTTGGTCGATCGCAACCTGGTTAACGATCGTATTTCTCAAATGGGCTTTAAGAGGTTCAGAGTCCAGCGATTGAGTACCATCCCGAAGCCCGTGAACCAGGCGCCAGCGCAGGGTTTCCAAATCGTCATCCGTGTCATAGATCGCCTGCAAACCGGATCGTTCAAGGCTCCGATGCGCCTCTAACAGGGACAGCTCTCTTTTCACAATGTCCAGCGAGTTCGCGGAAACCCGGGTCATAAAATTGGTCCGGCCACCAGTTTCGGTCATCACCTGATCCCTCAGAAATTCAATGACAGATCCCAGCAGCTCTGCAGCCCCCGGCATATCGAGATTCTGTTCGCTTTGATGCGCGGCTATGACTTCAACCGGCCCGGGAATGACCAGGTTGACACAGTCAACCAACGCTTCTGAGGTACGTCGTCCAATACTGGCACGCTCAATCGAAGCGTCCTTACCCTCCCGAAAGAGCACGACCATCCCGAGGCAGGTAACAGACCACCAGAATGAGCCGAATACCTGCCAGAAGATCACCTCCTCAAGATTTATCTTATTGCCCGATACCTCCTCATAGCCCCTGAACAGATCTTCATAGCTGCCGAACCCGCCAACTGGCGCATCTCCTCCGTATCGCCAGGAATTCGTGCAAATCCAGCCGAGATCACGCATCGGATCTCCGATATGCGCCGCTTCCCAGTCCAGCACCGCAACGATCTGTTGTGGTGTCACCATGAAATTACCATTACGAAAATCATTATGAACCAGCGTCTGATCATGGTCCTCGGTGAGATTCTCAAGCAGCCATCGACCCGCATAATCAATCATCGGCTGGGGGGTATCCATGGCAATATATCGGTCCCAGGTCTGGGTGATGAACTCCCGCGGTGGCAGCGTTGCCAGGATGTCCTCAAGCCCGGTCTGTTTTACATCTATGCGATGAATTCGCGCCAGTACCTTGCCAATCTCGTAAGCGAGTTCTGGCCGCAGGGACTCATACTCAGGTCTGCGCACGATCCGTGCACCCAGCGCCTCACCTTCGATCCATTCCATAATGAACCCGTCCCCAAGATCGTCTTCACGATTCAGCAGATAGAAAATTTCGGGTGCCGGTACACCCGCCTCTCTTGCCAGTTGCATGAGCTTTGCCTCACCGGCTAGCCCGACTTTAGCGAGCCCAGGCTCGTTATAGCCTCCCCCGATAGCTCTGCGCATTGCCAGCACCCGCACTTGATCCTTGCATTTGATTTCGATCCGGTAGGTTTCCTGGCTCGCGCCGCCGGATAAACGAGCCGCAGATAAAAGTGAATCACAATCGGCTATGTGGGTGATTAGTATCTTCTCGAGTTTCTGGTCAAAATCGTCTGGGTTCACTGCTAATAGTTCCTGTTCACTATTTCTTCGCGTAGCCACCAATCCAGACAGGGCTCGACCAGGCGATCGCATCATTCGCCTGTACAACCCGAACATAGTAATAGTCGCCCTGGCGGGGATTATCGTCGTCCACAAATTCAAATTGGCGTTCCTGTTTTCCGTCCCTTACCAACCTGCGCAGCATCACTGAATCCTGATAACCCTGGAACTCATTAATCCTGGACAATCGGCCGTTGACCATTTCTTTTAAGGGGAAAGTGGTTTTCCATGCCGGGATGCGACCGTGCCGACGATATAGCTGTGGTGCGCCACCCCTTTCCTGTGCTGTTTTCAGATCCAGGATCACTTCTGTTGTGTTTCCCGCACCTTCAAAAACAAGGTCAATCGAGCTGGAGTCGCCGCGGGTTAATGTGGTGAATCGAATCAGGTTCGGGTTTTTTTCATCAATTGAAAACTGATGCACTGATGGATTAGTAAAATCCGTTGGCTCAGCCGAGACCAGAGTTGCACCCTTGATTTCTGCTGTGCCCTGCCACACTCTCCAACCACGCGGGTTGTCTCTTGGATGGAATGCGGTTGAGTCTGACTGGAACTTCAATTGATACCCGGCAACGCTTTTGACCTGATTGCTGAATCCGTAGTTTCCCGACCAGATGGCGGTGTCGTTCTTTACAATCGTGATATTGTTAATCGCACCGGTGCCGATGACACGACCGACTATCTTGCGTTTCTCGGAGTAGGGTGCCCGCTGCCCCATGCCAGTGCCATTGACATCTACCTGCAGAATAATCCTGTCACCGGTTGTGGCATAAACACGGCGCGCTTTCATACTGTCGAACAAAGCGTCCGCTGTTTTTTCACCAGCCAGTACCGCACCCAGACCTCCTCGTTGGGCAATTGCGGCGCCCCGTGGCACCGAATACCCGGGGTGACCCAGGTGATCATCCGACGCCGCAACAAATCCTACCTGATGACCGTGGTTCAGATACATTTTTGCCCACCATTCGAAGGTGCCATGACCGGACATGATTTCAACCAGATGTTCGAGTTCCGGATCTGACTGACGGTAATCGCCATTCTGATGTGCATGGGGAATGATCAGCACATCGCTGGCACTATTGTGATTTCTTAATCCCGTGTAGAGCCGCGACAGTGTCGGGTAAAACTGCATGGGAATTCGTTTTCGATCATTCGGGGTTCGAAAAAGCACATTGTGGTGTCCTCCGCCTGTGTTGTTGACAGACCATTCATAGCCAAGGAATGCCACAAACCGTCCGTCCTGGGAGTACTTCTCGACGTTGTCCCGCAGAATCTTCCACTCACCATCGTCCAGCCAGATATCGTGTTCAGAGTGAGTCACATAATCAAGACGCGCTTCATCCCGGGCGAAACGCATATAGCCTTCGGCGGAACCGACACCCTCGGCGAACCCTGAATGGCCATGGGTGTCGCCCCAGTAGATTCTGTGTTCAGGATCTTTCTCAACAAGAACCGGGTTTGTTTTGCCTTCTATAGCACCGTCTTTTGATCGAATGGAAATGCGATGAACCCCTGGCTCGGCAATGCTGACGTTTTTCAACACGACAATGGACTGATCTCCTGCCGGTACCTCCCGGTAGAGTCTGTCATCGATAAACACCTGCCAGGCGGGTATCGAACCACTGGCCGCATTACCAAACCTGTCCTGCGCCCGAACACTTATTTCAAAAGTTTCGCCGGGCTCAAGCACGGATGGTACAAAACCATGTACGCCTTTGATATCAGTACCAACAATTTTGAAAGGTTGAATAGGGAGCGTCAGGAAAAGATCCTCGCCTTCAAGATCAACGTACAGCGGGTGCGGTCCCCGATCGTTGGAATAGTCCTGGATCAGTAATCCGCGATTACCCTGGGAGGTATCACCATAGTTGATCGTGACACTGTCGCCCTGCTCAAGCGAAACAATCGTGCTGGCCGCTGAGCGAAACCCGCCGTGCATCCCGCTCATGAGATAACTGTCGACCTTGAATCGCGCGCTTTCGTTAGAGCTGGTGATCGATATGTAATTGTCCGCCTCGGGGTTGTCTGTCTGGTATCGTCCGCCCGTATTGAAGATATGCCGCGCAATCATGATTCCACCACCTGCCTTCAGGGGTTGCGAGCCAACAGTATAGGTCTGTGAAAAACTCACAAAAGAACCAGCCCTGAACGGACCCAGCGTCGAGGTTGTCAGCGTACCAATCGCCTCTGGCTGCTCGTCGCGCAGGCGCATCTCCTGGATCATCTGATCAAGTGTCCACGCCAGGGAAACACCCGCTCGCGCCTGTAGCTTGTAACCGGTTACCAGTCCGGCATTCAACGGTAACTCAACGGGGGTCACGCCGCCTGCCAGTGAATAAGCGTTGGCCCATGCGAGCAAAGTCCTTGCACGGCGGTCTATATTCGCTGGTGATGTCACCGTTGACTGGGCCGATTGTTTGAGATCTTCCACACGTTCGCGAAGGTCCGCTGACAAGTAGTCTGCTGCCGCGCAAGCAGACACTACCAGGCTGGTAAATATCGTCATTGATTTCGTGATTACTTGATCTTTTGATCTGAACACTTTTTTTGCCTGCAAACCTGATGCTATTTCACTTCGATATTACGTAGGTGTACCAAAGAAGGCAATTGGAAGGGCACGTGAGTAATTACTTTGAACCGCTTTTTTCTGGCCGTTTTGGTGGATAGTAATTGTAAACCGTATTGCGACACGTCCAGTTTCTTCAACCTCTTTGTGATTTGTGGAATCTGGTTAGAGACGAAGCGGGGAAAATATCATGTTGTTTTATCACCTTTTTGCATATTTGATTCGCCGGGATTGTCACGCTCAGGAACATGCTTATGATCAGGTCCGTACCGGGAAGCCTGGCCCCTCGATGTTCATGGACATTCTGGACAAATACGAATGTTTCTCCCGACTCCGCACCAATATAGGCTATTCGTCGGCCATCAGGAGATAATGCAAGCCTTATCTCACGAGCCGGATAGTGCTCAAAATGTTGAAGGCTCAGCGGTAACTACAGTCCGGAGACTGCCCCGGGTGTACCGGGCCATTGCCAGAAGACGACACGTCCGACTTCTTCGGTTACACCATCGAAGTCATTATCATTCAACATGTCGATAGTCTGACGGCGTCGAAAGGCTAGTGGTGGTTCAACATCATCGATACGTATCGGGATTAATATGCCTCGACGCAGCCCTTCGCTCGCCTCGTTTTTGACCCATTCCCGTGTCACTGACTTCCTGGACCAGACAACCACCACACAACTTGCTCCCGCAAGTGCATTTTCTCTTACGTTGTCGAATTCGGAACCGGCGCTAATCCGGGTATCCCACCACACCGAATAGCCTGAAGCTTCAAGTGCTTTGACGAGCCTGGACACAAACATCTCGTCATCGCGAGAGTAGCTTATGAAAATTTCGGCGCTTTCCGACATGCCATTGAGTTTACCATCAACTTGCCGGTGTAGGGGAACAGCGTATCTGTAGATTTAGAATTTCAAAAGCAAGCCTTTATGCTGCAAATTGCCTTGGACAGTATCAATGGGTTTAAGCCTTATGTTGAACCTTGTTCCCAGTAACCCAGTAGATCCCAATATTCAAGGACATCCAGTAAATCTCTATCGCCGAGCATGTTCAACACTGAAAGAATGTACATCTTCCCCGGCAATAAAACGGTTGATTAATTCTGCCAGCTCCGGACCTGCATCCTCTTGCACAAAATGACCAGCGCCAGAGATCGTTATGTTTTGGGCTGTTGGCACACGATCAAGAAACACCTGTTCACCGCCTCTGGTGATGGGGTCTGAATCAGTGAAAGCCACTAAAAAAGGCTTGTCCCACTTTTCAAATACAGACCAGGCTTCCTCATTCTCTTGTAACTGGGATGGAACCAGGTAAGGCATTATTTGAGCACCTGCTTTATAACGCTTGTCGGGGAATGGCGCTTCGTAAGCTTTCGTGACTGAAACGCCGCCACCCATAAAGGTCATTATTTGCTCAACCGGTAATTCATCTACATAGTAGCTATAGGCAACCCACCGAGGAAAAGTGAGCTCGGCCTGTAGCTCTTCCAGGCTGATTGCACCTACCTGCCAGACAGCCAGCTTGAACAGCGAATAACCAATCCAACCCTGCCAACCAGCAGCTGAAGGCATGCCGGTATTCGACACCACCACACTTGCAAACCTGTCGGGATCAGCAGCGACGACTCTTAACCCAACGAGTCCACCCCAGTCCTGACCAAAGAATGTCGTCTCGTTCAGGTTGAGCCGTTGGGTCAACTCTAACATCACATTAACCTGCATCTGGTAACTATATGCGCCCTCGCTAACAGGTTTATCTGATTTTCCAAAACCCACCAGATCAGGCGCAATGACGCGATGACCCGCATCAACAAGAACAGGGATCATCTTACGAAATAGGTAACTCCAGGTTGGTTCACCATGAATCAGCAATACCGGAGCGGCATCTTTTGGACCTTCATCTAAATAGTGGACTCGGTAATCACCAATTTGCATGTAATTAGGTCTGAAAGGATAATCTGTCAGATCAGCGAAGCGAGCGTCGGGTGTACGGAGAATTTCTGGTGTAATTTCATCAGCACTAACAACAGCGACCACAGCGCTATAGGCCATAATCCAAACCAGTAAAATTAATCGTTTCATCATTTCTCTATCCATGTAAGAGAACAGCGTAAAATTATTCGCATAGTGGAACCGCTGCACAACGCGATTGACTATCGGATCTGGAGTTACGCTAAAAAACATCTCACTCGTAATACTTCTTTGGTTACAGGTAATTCATGATCCTGGTCATCTATTGACAGGTTTGTATCACCTGATGTCAGTATGACAAGCTACTCGTCCTGCAGCAGGCCTAATTGAATCAGGGAATCTCCATTCGCCTTAACCGTTACATCTATTGAGTATGTCGTGAGACCCAATTCCTGCTTCGCCAGTAAACAGTATGAACGTGGTGAGTCATAAGTCTTCTTTGCCGGATTACCATTGTCCATTAATTCACCACCAATATCGGCAATAGCCGGAAACAGTGATTTGAGTTTCGCCTGTAACTCCCAGGTAAACAATTCACCGGAACGATCACTGGCAGAGAGAATATAGCGGGAACCATTTTTTGCAACTGTGCTTTCCGCACATAATCGATGTGCCCTGGCGACATCCCGAACGTCAACATTATTCCAGAGCATTCGTCCACCCTTCGACTTCTTATAGGGTTTACCTTGCAGCATCTGCTTAATACAGTTCTGCCAGCTCCATCCCTGATCGTGGTTGGCACACATTAAGGGTCCAATCACATGTAAAGGTAAAATGGCCATGGCATCAAACCGGCCATCCTCTTCGGCCGCCTTGTATATCATATGTTCGGTATTGGCCTTGGCCTTGGCGTAGGCAATATCCCTGTTGAGGGGAATATTCTGCTCTGCCCAGGCACCCTTGTACGCTTCGACGTTATCACCACACCAGTCTTTTTCTGTAAACACATAGCCTTCCGGGCGCGGGTGTCCGACTGCTGCAAAAGAACTGGTAAACACGAATCGTTTGACGGAGCCAGCTTTCTTTACTGACTCAACAACATGTTGCACTTCTGTAAAACAACCATCGTAAACCTGTTGCGGCGTCTCTTTGTTGTATCCAACCGCTGCACCTGCATGAATTACGGCGCAGCACCCATGGAAGGGGTCGTCATAACTCCCGGGGTTGGACAGGTCCCCTGCAAACAGCGACACGTCACCACGCAATCCAGAGGTGTTCATGGCAAGTAAGTGATCGACCTTTTCAGGCCTCTGTGTATCCCGAACACAAGCGCGGACCTGGTAACCCTGCTCTATCAAATCATGGACAATCCAGGAGCCAATATAACCGCTCGCCCCAGTGACCGCGACTGGGCCATCCGCCGGTGAAACTGCGGTTCTACCTGAAACGCTTTCTGTCACGATTCTTCCTCCATCAGTAAACTTTCACAAAGAACTATACAGCAACTTTCACTGCTATGTAGTCTTTGATGTAATCAACATATGGCCTGATAAAAAGATCGAATCCATATACCATCAATACGATATCTCATAGGATTGTACATTGGCCATACAGAGGCCTGCTTCCGGGTTTCTGGCCAGGCCAAAAAAGGCCGGGTGACGAGAGGGTTTTGACAACTATTGGGTAACTATAAGATGCTTTGACATCAAGCTGGTCTCTGATTACAGTCGTTCAAGCTTTGGCTATAAGTCAGACACTTTCGTACATTAATTATTTTTCGGTAACATCTGGTACCTTCAGCACTATAGGGAACAACCGTGACCTGAGTTGTTCATGAAATAGAACCGGATGCAACAGGGACGTAAAGTTTGAAGAGGACTGGTCAGCAATAAATTGAAACCAAAAAGGCGCGACTCTTGATGAAGAATCAAGAATTGACACACGGCCAACGGCACACAAACGGAATTGATATCCCTTTCCCTCCATCTCGTAAGAGTAACTTGGCGACAGGATCTAGTGCTCGTTGGTGTTGCGATCCTTTAAAAATCATTGTTGTCGCGATTTATCTTTGTTTGCCCGCGTTGAGCTATGGCGAAGAGCAGACGATAAAACCGGAGAAAGTAAACACCGAAAAGCAGCCTAAGAAAACCGAGAATTCAGAAACCGAAAAGCAGACTATAAAACTCGAGAATGAAAATACTGCAGAGCAGGCTAACAAACCAGAATATGCAAAGAACGAAGAACAGGCAATCCAACCGAAGACCGCAGATACAAAGGAAAAACAGGCCTCGAAAGAGAAACCTGTAGATACTTCTCTCTCAATGGAAGCGCTGGGAAGGCTGATCGAGGAACAACGCAGTTTGCTGGAACAGCAAGGTCGCAAGATGAGTCAACAGGATCGCAAGCTGAAAGAGCAGGAAATTCAGCTGGAAAATCAAAGAAAAGAAATAATGGAACAACAAAAAAGCTTGGAAGGTCATGTCACCGTACTCAACAGTCTGCAAACGCAGTTCGATCAATTGGCGATGAACCAGGGTGAGTTGTCATCTGCATCTGAAGAAGACAAAGCGGTACTTAACAGGCTGCAAACACTGGAAGAGCAACTGGCTGCCATTCCGGAAGACCCGACATTATCCAGAGACAACGAAGTCCGCCCAGGCTCTATTGCCTTGCCCGGTACGAACGCTTATTTGAAAATAGGCGGCTATGTCAAACTTGCCCTGATCAAGAGTTTCGATCCACTGGAAAGCGTGGATCGGTTTATTGTGGGTTCAATTCCCGTCTCGAGTGACGGCACCGTTTCCTTTGACGAATCAAGTATGTCTTCGTCGCAATCGCGATTGAATCTGGATCTAAATTCTTAAACGGACATGGGTAATATTCGCGCCTTTGTTGAAGGTGATTTTGCGGGAGTGGGAGATACCTTCCGACTCAGGCACGCCTACGGACAATTCAGGGATTTTCTGGCCGGTAAAACCTGGAGTGTTTTTTATGACACGGTAGCAGCCCCGGAGGAACTGGACTTTGAAGGAATCAATGGGCAAGTGAATGTTCGCCAGTCACAGATAAGATACTTTCCAGCGATTGGAAAGAATTGGGATCTTTCCATCGCGCTCGAAGATCCCAATGCTCAGATCAGTACGATCGACTTCGAGACCGGGGACGTCACCGATGCTGAAGGGGTGAGTATCCAACCGGATTTTACTTTCAGCATTCGCAAAAGCTTCAAACGATTTTCTCATTTCAAACTTTCTGCAGTATTGAGGCAAATATCCGCACGCTCAGCCGTTCTCGATCGAACCGAAACCGAATCCGCCTGGGGGGGTTAACCTTTCCGGTGTGGTTCCAGTGCCCAAGCTGCACAAAAAAGATAATCTGAAGTTTCAGTTAATCTTTGGCGACGGTATCGGGCGCTACATCAATGACCTCAATACGCTGAGTGGACTCGATGGCGTCTTCGATGCAGAGGGTAAAATTAGGACGCTGCCAGTTATGGCCGCTTATATCGCTTATCAACACTGGTGGACTGATGCCTTAAGATCGAGCTTTCTTTACAGCGGTGTACAGATTGACAACTATTCATTTCAACCGGATAACTCTTATTATAAAACCGAACGTGTCACTGGGAATATCGTGTACTCACCAGTGCCCAGATTTAACGTCGGGGTTGAATTGCTGTGGGGCAGACGAACCAACCAGGATCGCCAGGATGGCGAGGCGGTTCAGATGCAGCTAACCCGACCGCCTGCATGCAAGTTACACCGAAGAAGAAAGAGTCAGCGCAGGGTTACTCGATTTCAATCGGCTCGAAAATCGTTAACCAACCCGACGCGGTATGCAAGTGTTGAGTTTGAACATCCATCTACCTATAATCCTCAAGGACTCGGTAGACACAGCTGTTTAACCTTACCAAGGAGGTAACATCATGAAATTCACTTCAACTCTAATAGGACTTGCCGCGCTCATGCTGACAGGCGCTGCCTCCGCAGACCTGATGATATATCCTGCTAACGGCCAGGACTCAGCCCAGCAACAATCTGATGAGGGAGAGTGTTTTGTTTGGGCCAGGAATGAAACAGGCATTGACCCCATGGCTCAGCAGGCCACCGCACCAACGTCAACACAGCAACAATCGGGGGGCGGTGTGGGTGGTGCATTAAAAGGTGCCGCCATCGGTGGAATCGTGGATGGTAGCGATGGAGCCAAGACAGGCGCTGCAGTCGGCGTTCTCGCTGGAAGATCGAGGCAGAACAGACATAACCGGCATGCTCAACAGCAACAACAGGCACAGGCAGAACAAGCCCAGGCTGTTAATGCGCAGAACAAAGCAACGTTCGATAGAGCCTATGGGGTTTGTTTACAGGGTCGTGGATATACCGTCTCTTAAGCTGTGGATATACCGTCTCTTAAGCTACTGTTGGAAGAACAGGCCTGAATCCAATGAGTTGGGATTCAGGCTAAATCACTGAGCTTCTTATTCCACCCAATGCAGCACATCCCTGACAATCGACCAGCGTGGTTCCTTCTTTTTTGTTACTCCGCCTAACATCCAGTATTGGTACAACTGGTCTATGGTACCGTCACTTCGTTTCAGTTCAATCCAGTTGCCGACGAGCTCCATCATTTCAATATCTCCCTTTGGTACCGCGTAACTTGCAGGTATTTTGGTTTCAACAGGTGCGTTGATGACGGCAAAACGTGGATACCGATAGGTATACGCGGCTCCTTCCTCAGCGGTTAACACCAGCACGTCTGCCACTGGATCTGCCTGGAAGAACTCCTCGGGTGACTTCAATACTACTATTTCAGCGTTCGGTAAATTTCTGCGAATCCTGCTTTCAAAATAGTGAGAACCGACCAGAGCGACAGTTACATCTCCTTCTCGAAGCGCTTCAACATTCCTAAAACTACGTCTCATGTGATCTTCAACAACCAGGGCGAGTGTCAAATGCAGATAGGGAGGTGAAAAGCTCACCTCACCATACATGTCGAGCAAGCCTGCGATACAAGACATGGCAATATCAATTTGATCCGTCGACAGCATCTCGCCCAGGTCGCCAGACTCAATGGATATGAATTCAAGGTCAACACCGATGTCTTCAGCCAGCAGATGAGCCATTTCTACATCGAAACCTACCAGCTCATCGGCGGGTGTCGTGAATGAAGGTAAATTGGTCGGGCGATAGCCAAATTTCAGTAAATGGGATTCCAGGATTGCATCGATCCATGTAACGTAAAACGAAAACAAGAAGATAGAATGAGGCATAGACCAGAGATATGAATGTGATCATGCGTCGCACCGAGTACATTGATCGCCTCTGATTGTGGATGCCAGCGGTCGTTCGCAATGTTGCCTGGTATCGGCCCCAGCTTAACCACGGCCGCGATCGCAGCCGCAATCATCACCGCAATGACAACAAGGGCGAAGATATCTTTCCGGCATGCTCGTCCTCAGCGTCAGAACTCCCAGGAAAATCCAACAACTGGGCCGGAGTGGGCAACATCCCACTTGAATCTGGTTAGTCCGGCTCCCGATTCATAATCGACATCGTAATACCTCCATCCGAGATCCAAATGCTTGTTATCGCCGAAGTAGCGCATGAATACAGCCTGTACATACAATGCAGAATCGGAATCACCACCGACGGCGACGTCGATCTTGCCAGTGACCGACCATTTTTCGGAAACCCTGCTGTTAGCACGAACACCGATCAGGTAGTCCATCCAGTCATCACCAAGGTCTACCTTGGGCAACATATTGGGAATAACCTCTATGTCCTGATCGTAGTATCTAAGGCCGGTATAGATATCAAAATTCTCTGTGACGCTCATGCCAACGAGCGCATCAACAATGAGTAGTTCAACTTCAACATCGCCGCCAAAAGGACCATCGGTTTCGATAGGCATCTCCAGACTGGACCACATCGGATCGACGACCACGAACCACTTGCCGTTGTTTAACTCCATGTTTGCGGATACCGCGATGTTCAGGTTATCCAGAATGTCACCGAAATCTGCGTCTACTGGCACGTCATTACCCAGTGCGGCGGTCTTGCCGTCCAGCGCCAGGAGCCAGAGATAAGGTGTTATGCAGAAAGTCCAGCCGTCGCTCTCCTGCGCAGTTGCCACCCTCGGCATTAACAAAACGGAAACCATTATCACGATGAGGATTGTGGAGAAAAAATTTCTTTGTCGTGGCGACCTGGAGATCACTTCAGGCTCCCCAGGATGAAAACACCCTGATCTATCCATTGCATACTCCCTGATCCACTATCGTCAAATTTCGGAATATCACGAAACAAATACACATGCATGATAGCAAAGCACATGCCAATCGGTGTTATCAAAGTTAGGTCTTCCGTCTCTAACCGGCGACGTTACTGAATAACACCGGGTGCACCTGAGTCCGATACGCTGAAGCGTACTGCCATCTACCAATTGTTGGGGCACGTCCAAATAGTGGAGAAAAAGAGCAAGCTGACAAGGATTCACGCTTGCCAGAACGCATGTGAGTGACTGTTCAAAGCTGGCATGTTTGTTGCGGCCGGTACGATCTACTCATCACCGCAGAGATACAGAGATACAGAGATACTGTTAGTGAGTCAGGCATTACTAATACTCAACGGCAAGCAGTCTGACCGACCTGAAATCAGACAGGCGGTCAACACGCTCGCATTCTTCGATGGAGAAGCCTTGTACAAGGTTGTTAGTTGCTTATCGGGTTCAGCTGCAACATTCTGTCCCGCTTGTCTCGCGTCCAGATCCGGGATCCATTTGCTAACAAGGTGGCAGCTAAAAGACGTTCAAGACGAGCTTCTTCTTCACGAATGACCGCCTCAATGTCACTAAGCACCGCACCAACATCCGCTTGGGTCTCATCTGCCGCGAATTCGCCGGTTAGTTCAGTCGTGATCAGCAGTTCGCCATTTTCATACTTCTCCCACATTTCCTCCGCAAAATTCGTCTTTAACAGCGATGGGTCGAATTGGCCATAATAACTGGTAATGTTTTGTACATCTCGACTCAGCATTGATTTCGCCTGGTTGTTACCCGCTGCATCTACAGCCTGTGGGAAATCAATAATCACAGGGCCGAATTGATCTACCAGCACGTTAAATTCCGACAGATCACCGTGTACAACGCCGACGCAAAGCATTCGTTTTACATACTCCATTACAATGGTGTGACCACGAAAGGCTTGATCTGGTGACATATCAATATCAGCTAATCGCGGTGCGATATCTCCGGCTGCATCGGCGATGAGTTCCATCAACAAGACCCCATCAACGCAACCATAGGTTTCAGGCACGCAAACTTCCGCTGCTGCAAGACGACGTAAGGTGTCCAGCTCCGCACTGTGCCAAATTTCTTCCTGTTGTTGGCGGCCGTACTTTGACCTTTTCTCCATGGCGCGAGCAAGGCGGCTATTTCGTACCTTGCGGCCTTCCTGGTAGGTTGTAGCTTGCTTAAAACTACGTTTCAGAGATTCCTTGTAGACCTTTGCCACACGAATTGAAGTGCCGCAACGTACGACAAAGACATCGGCTTCTTTGCCGCTCATCAGTCGGCTCAAAACTTCGTCGATTAAACCATCGTCCACCAGGGGTTGTAGTCGTTTGGGTATTTTCATGGCGTGGGTTTTACACGAATTTTCAGTGAGAAGGAATAGCAGAGGGATAATTGAGCTAATAAATCGATGGAAACCCTAAGATGACTACCTGAAGTGCGTTTAAAATCACATCAATCCCAGTCAACAACAACATGCTCTTTGCCAAACCATAACGCCGACCCGCTAAAATCAATAAACCGCGCCTCATCTTCGTAAAGCGCCTGGGCACCTTCCTTGGCTTGTGGGGAAGGCTCACCCGGCACCTGTTGCTCATACCACAATTCAGCATGACCAAAGTAAGGTGGCACAACACATCCCCTGGATTTTGCAAAACCGGCGTTGAACTCATCTTCAAGGCGATGAACCTGGATGTAGCGTTGTATCTTCAACGCAGGCCCGTACTTTCTTACCAAGGGTCCGTGCTGCACTCTCCAGTAACGTTGTACGTCATCAAACGACTGATCCTCGGGATGATTAAGCAGGTAATAAAGCTTTATCAGGGAACTTTCGGGAGACGCCACCAGGCTCTCTGGCGTCGGATTGATTTGTGGGCATTCATAACTTACCCAGCCCGGGGACTGCTCTAGGTCAATGAATTTACGCTCATCTTCCAGCAGCGCTGCGCCCGCTTCAATAACATCTGCTTCGACAGAATCGCTACCGGAATCCTGCTTTAATGTCTCCAGGGATTCAAACCAGAGTTCAGCGACACCATCATAAGGTTTTTGCATCCTGCCACGCTGAGCTTCTGGCTGGTCTTCATCCGGATCAGTGATGGTATGAACCTGCACATAACGGGCAATATTCAGCTGTTTCGCAACGCTCGCCACCAGAGGTCCGTGTTGATCAAGCCAGTAGGATTGAAATTCCTCAAACGACAGGTTCTGCTTGCGACGCAATGGAAATGTTATCCGTATCATAGTCAATAGTCCTCCTGGTACCAGCCTGGGAGTTATGCCCTCATCTTCGCCATTATCGCCTCGCGATGATCACTGTCCTTCGCGGCAAAATTTACGGTGGTGCGATCTGCAATATCACCAAAGCGAGCAATGAATTTATCCACTGCCTCGTCAGCCTCACCGACAACGGCAAACTCATTCAGGATATCGTCCGTTATCAGTTCCCCCATCTCATCCCATTTGCCTTCCTTGGATAACCGATTAAGCTCCGGTTGCAAATTTCCCCAACCGTGAATGCCAAGAACCGGCGCGTACGCAGGCGTGGAGCCATAAAATGCGATCTGTTTTTTTACGCCTGTTTTTGCCGCATTAAATTCTTCCTCAGTCCGGCCGGTGACAACAAAACCGGGATACGATATTTGAAAGTCTTCCCGCTTGCGGCCACTCTTCGCAAGGCCAGCCTCAATGGCAGGCAAGGTCACCTCGCGCATATACTTTTCAGTTGAGAAGGCATGTAAAATGACACCATCGGCCACTTCACCGGCGACCTCAGTCATCAACGGCCCTACTGCCGCCAACAATACCCTGGGGGCACCATAAGTGTTGTTTTGAGGCGTAAACATCGGCGTCATCAAGCTATGGGTATAAAACTCACCTTTGAAGCTAAGGCGTTCACCCTCATGCCAGCAAGCCCATATCGCACGCATCGCCAGGATAAACTCACGCATTCTTTTCGCCGGTGAAGACCAGGGCATGCTGAAACGCTTGGTGATATGCGGCTGTATCTGGGAGCCCAGACCCATAACGAACCGACCCTTGGAATAGTCATTCAAATCGTGACCGATGTTAGCGAGCAACATGGGTGTCCTTGAAAAAGCCACTGCAATTGACGTGATGAGTTCAATTCGTTCACTGTTCTGTGCTGCCAGCAACAAAGGGAAGAACGGGTCATTCCCTGTCTCGAACGACATGGCCCCATCGTAGCCTGCGTCTTCCAGCTTCTTAACACTCTCTGGCACCTGGTGTAAATCACCCGTAAGTCCATTATCCAGTTTCATTTTTTCTTCCTCGATTGTAAGTCTTTAATTTTGAAATTGTCCCAGGTCACCAGCTTTCTTGGTTCAAACACAATCCAGCGACTTGACTCACCCGCTGCACTGGCACGATTGGGCTCGGCAGGCTGCCTCAAAGGTTGACCATGCCCACCGGCATACTTGCTGCCCATTTGGATTCTTACTTCCTGCAGATGCGGATCAGCTGCTTCTGCCTGCTGATCTTCCAGCACATGAGCTTCACCCTGGAACATCGCCGCCTGGAGTTCCGGGAACTTCTCATTTCTGTCCACAATAACCGTGCATTCCGGTACTCGCCGTACATTAACCACCTTCTGCCCACGACCGAAAGTATATACACGACCCCCGGCCCAACCAAACCACATGGGTGTAACATTAATATGATTGCCTGGTCCCAGGGTAGCGATACGCATGTTCCAACAACTGATCATTAACTCTTCCAACTGCTCATCGGAGAGTGCCAGCTTTTTTGAAATCGGCATATACTTTACTCCTCTACTGTAATGTTCAGGGTACCAACACCATAAACGGCAGCCTCAATCTTGTCTCCCACCTCGATGGGGCCCACGCCAGCTGGTGTCCCTGTATAAATCAAATCGCCTGGCTGCAAATAGAAAAGAGCTGATAGCCGATTGATGACTTCAGGTATCTTCCAGATCATCTGGTTCACGTTACCTTTTTGTTTTACGACGCCATTGATGCTCAGTGTAATCTCTGCATCATCAATGAATCCACTTTCCTGCCGCATAACAATAGAAGAACAAGGTGCAGCATGGAGAAATGTTTTACCAGATTCCCATGGCCGGCCTTTTTCCTTGGCTTCTGCCTGCAGGTCACGGCGGGTCATATCAATGCCCACGGCATACCCAAAGATACAATCATTGGCATCTGCAACGGAAATATTCACTCCACCGTCGCCCAGGGCAACTACCATTTCTACTTCATGATGAACATCGTTCGATTGGGCCGGGTACTGCATGACCTGGTTGTCGCCTAAGATAGAATAAGCAGGTTTCATAAAGAAAAAAGGCGCTTCCCTGTTGGGATCATGTCCCATTTCAACTGCATGGTCAGCGTAATTTCTTCCGACACAGTAAATCTGTTGGACCGGGAACATTTCACTCGCTCCCCTAACGGCCAACAGCTTTCTCTCAACAGGATCAACCGCAAAATCCATACCGGTTTTTTCGTCGTTAATGATGAGAGCGAGCGTATCATTTTCCCTGACTAAATGCTCACCTGGGACTATTCTTCAGAACGGGCTGCAGAGCTGGCTACGGGACTGACTGCGGAACTGCCTGTGGAATTGAACTCGACTCAACAAAGGCTCGCAGTTTTTCCAGGTACTGCTTATCACGCGAACCATACTGCACACTCAGCTCTGCATGACGCAGGGCGGTTTCAAATTCACCCATGGAGACAAACGCAGCAGCCAGGTTGCGATTGATATAGGCGGATTCCGGATGCAGCTGATAGGCACGACTCCACAAGGTGAATTCATTTTGCCAGATCGTGATGTTTTGCTTTGCCAGCAGCACCAGAGTGCCACAGTAAAATATTGCCAGGGCAGCAAATATCGATCTGTAGCGAGGCAATCGTTCAATTAGATTGAACACAGTGACAGAGACCAGCACACCGATGGGCAAGGTGGCGAGATAAACATAGTAGTCCAGTGCTTTAGCCGGCCCGACGTGAATCACGCCACTGACTGGCGCAAGGGTCACAAGGTAGAAAAGCAAACTCACTCCCGGCCAGCGAATCTGTTGCCGCCACAGGTAAATCGTGGCTGTCGACGATGCCAGCAGAAATACCAACCCTGGCAGCCAGAATACAGGCGTCGTAATCGCATTAATATTCCAGGCATAGGGATAAAACGGGGAAAGATTAGCCGGCCACAAATATCCCTGCACATAGAATAGTGAGTTATTTATCGCATTGAGGAATCGTACCCATACCGGCAGGTCATCCAGTTTGACCATGGCTATCTGCTGGGTTGTCAGGGTGAGAATACCGACACAGAAACTCAACGCGAAGTACGGCCACTTCTCAATGACCAGGCGTGGTATATCCCTGATCGAACGATATCTGTTCAACGGATAGATATCCAAAAGCACCAGGATCACGGGTAACGTCACAGCCATGGGCTTTGACATAAGCGCAAGGATAAAAAATACCAACGGTGCAAAACGCCCAGCACTCGTCGATTGCCTCAGCCAAAAAATCAGCATCAACAACGAAAACAGCACAGAAAGTGTGTCTTTGCGTTCCACCAGCCAGGCGACAGACTGAACGTGTTGCGGATGCGCCAGAAAAATAAACGCACTCATCAATGCGATCATGGCAGAAGGTTTCTGCCCCGCATGATCCATAATCTTTAGCACCAGCCAATAAACCAGGCAGCAGTCAATGGCGTGGTATGCAACATTGGACAGGTGATGTAATCCTGCATCGTTGCCGAACAAACGAAAGTCGATGGCATGTGAGATCCAGATCAGAGGCTGCCAGTTCGCTCTGTGCACCTCGGTGAACATTGCTAATAATTCTGCCGGGCCGGGATCATGGACCCACGGGTTTTCAAGCAGGAACTGGATCGTATCCCAGACAAAGTCATGCTGCCTGACACCTGAATAAAGGGCGAACGTAGAAATAATCAGGAAGGCGCATGAACCGAAATGAAAAAGGTGACTTCGATGCACAGTAAGTTTTTCAGAGTGTTTTCGTCAGGTTATCACAGCCGTACGCGGACAAACATCGACTGCATCTCTTCCGGCGATGACACCTGACGACTGGCAGAATGTGATGGTATGATCGATTCTCAGCATCTATGAATGATAAGCAGGGAAGAAAATGCCACCCAACATTTTGTGGATCATTGCAGACCAGCTCAGAGCAGACCATGTCGGGTTTGGTGGCAATTCCATTGTCAGGACACCCAATCTGGATCGTCTCGCGGCCTCCGGGACTGTTTTCGACCGGGCTTACGTCGCAAACCCAATCTGTATGCCCAATCGCTGCTCCATGCTCACCGGGCGCATGCCCAGTGCCCATGGCGTTGTTTTCAATGATCGTTCACTCAACTGGGGTGCCAATACTTTTGTCCGTAATCTGGGCCTGGCAGGTTATGACACGGCACTCATTGGTAAGTCGCATATCCAGCACGGCATGAGTCGTAATGTGGTTTTTGAGAACAAACTGGGCCCCACCATCGAAGACCCCTATCCTGAAGGCTGGGATGAACTGGAAAATGCCGAGTTGTATTCCGCAGAAACAAGACCACAGGTGGAGGACTTCTACGGCTTCAAACACACTGAGCTGGCCATCGGACATGGCGATATGGTGATCGGCGATCATTTTCGCTGGGCACTGGGTAAAGGTGCCAAAGCCGAAGATCTGCTGGTCGAACCCTACCCGGATTCGCCTGCCCTGGAACGCTCTAAAGACTGGTGGCAGATATACAAGCCGGTACTGCCAGAGGAGCTCTATTCCACCACGTATGTTACTGAACGAATGTGTACCTGGCTGACAGATAACCAGCGCAAGGAAAAACCCTGGGTTGCGCAATGTTCATTTCCCGACCCTCATCACCCGTTCACGCCACCGGGCAAATGGTGGAACGCTTATTCTGCGAATGACATGCCGATCCCCGACAGCTTCGAAGATTCGTTGCAGGATGCACCGGCCCATCTGAGATTCATCAGGTCACTGGAACCCCGTAAAAACTACGTGCAGATGTTCGGCCCAACCAGGGACATCGTCAAGCAGGCCATGGCGGCGGAGTTCGGCATGATTGAAATGATGGATCATTCTATTGGTAAGGTCATCAACGTACTCGAGACTTCCGGACAGATCGACAACACCATCATCATTTTCACCAGTGATCACGGTGATATGTTTGGCGACCATGGTCTGATGTTAAAAGCGACCATGCACTACCAGGAATGTCTCAGGGTGCCTTTGTTGATAAAACTCCCGGGCGCAACTGGAAAAAGGACGAATGCCCTGGCCAGTTCCCTGGACCTGTCATCAACCATGCTGGATTTTTGCGATGTTCCCGGATTCATGGATATGCAGGGCGTGAGCTTGAAACCTGTTCTGGACGACAACTGCGCAACGGTTCGAGACCATGTTTATATAGAAGAAGATTTCCCACTGGCGATGCACGGCAGTCCCTTGCCACTGCATAGCAGAACCGTCATCACTGATCGGCATCGTTATTCCCAATATTCATCCGGCGATGTGGAACTCTATGACCTGGACAGCGACCCGAAAGAACGTGACAACCTGGCAATACCCGGAAGAGCCGATTCGCTTCGCGGTGATATGTCAGAAAGACTTAGCCGTGTAATGATGTCCTACTCCGCCATGGGTACAAGCGGGTGATCAGGTCATACTGAACTAATTCAGTGTCCACGCTTCCCAGTTTCTACCTCCACTGTCTTCGAGTAAGGTAACAATCTCGTTCAGGCCTCGTTTGCGAGCAGCATGTACCACGGACGCCCTGAGCAATCCAGATTGGCCACTGCGATAGAGCTGCAGGTTCGGATCTTCACCCAGATCCAGCATTGCCCTGGTAATCTCCAGCCTGTCACCGGTGAAGCGAGTCGCCTGGGCCACGAATCTATTCAGGGCGGACTCGGTTTCATAGCGACCCAGCTGAAAGGGCACACCGGGTTTGTATTCTGTCGTGTTTTTAATCAGGTCGATCACAATTGGATAGGACAGATTAGCGATATGGCCAAACAATATCTCGGGATTGACGTTGGCACCTGCATCCAACAGAATTCGGACCACTTTTTCACGACGTTCTATCGAGAATTCGGCATGTCCTTCGCCATCACTTTTAACAGCTATATCAACGGCCGAGTAGCCTGTATTGTTTGTACTCGTGTGATCCGCTCCAGCGTCACTGAACCCTCGTACCGCATCGACGTTAGCGATGCCTGCGGCAAACATGAGCGGTGTTCTGTAAAACTCGGTGTCTGAACTCGAGCCTGTCGGTCCCTGGTAGCCGTATACTTTATCGATGTCGATACCTCGAAATTTCAACAGTCGAATGATGTCAGCTTTATGTCCATTGGCATTTAAAGCAACGCGTATGAGTATTTCCTGGAAGTCGTCGCATTTGGTTCTGGTGTCGTACTTGGCTATGATAAAGGCACTCGGATTACCGCTTTCCACTTGCTGGCAGTAGCCTTTGTTGTTAAATAGTTTTTGCTTGTTAAGCAAATGATAAAACAATTTCCTGGTCGTGATATCCACGATTTCTATCGTTTCTTTATCTGCATGGGTTGTTGCATACAAAAAGCCCTGGCTTCTTGAATATAAATAGGCTTCAAGCGCTGATTTGCCCTGCTCTTCAAAAGGAATGCCAATCAACGTGACCAGCACCTTCCTGGCACTGCTATCAATACCCAGTTCCAAAGCACTGACAAGATCCGGAAAGAAGTAGCCATTTTCCAGCAACACACCGATCATCTCATCAGAATCCGCCATGATCGACACTCTCACATTGATATTTGTCCGCAGATCAATGGATTTGTCTTCCACGGGAAGACCTTTTTCAAATACCATCCTGATAATGTCCGGCTTGTTATGCTCGATCAAGAAATCAACAATGCTTCCACCGGTGTTATGGCTAACCAGATTGTTCTCTACCAGTTTGCTTACAACGCCAGTAGCCGCAGCTCCAAAAGCGTAGGTTAATATGGTCTGCCCTTCCCCCATATCCAGAGAAATATCGATCTCGTGATCCTTTATATATTCAACTAATTCTACAGCCTCACCGCGATCAATAAGCTGTTTGATCTCCGATCTCTGATCTTCGAGAGATTTTTCACAGCCGACCATAAAAAAAGTCAGCGCAAGGACAAAATAGCGGGTTTGACGCCAGGTTCTCGCCGGAATAGCCATTTGGATTCTCATTTTTTTCATTGTCTCTCTTACAAAACAGATCCGGATATATCCAGATAAAGAGCATCACGTGATCAGTAAATTTTACCTATCACGGCATCCTCTGCCTGTGATCCCTGTCGCTTTTCGGGAATTTAACAAGCCTTTGGTCCCCGGCGTTGTCACTGATTATGTCTTTCTCCTCGCGTGCGGAATTCCATCGCGGGTAGGATTTGCCCGTCCGATAAAGTGTTCTGTGAGCAGAAATTCCATTAACTAAACGCTTCGGCACTTGCCCAACACCCCCTCAAGAAAGTATCTTACGTTTGCAATTTCAAGCTAGAAAGTGAACTACTCAACGATAAAAGAGGTAATGAGAGATGAATTTTGAATTTTCGGAGGAGCAAAATCTGCTCAGGGAGCAGGCTCGTGGGTTCCTCCAGGATAACTGCTCTTTAAAAGCAGTGCGGGTCGCATTAGAAGGTGATCAGCCGTTCAACGCTGAACTATGGAAAAAAGTCGCCGAAATGGGCTGGACTTCCACCGTGATCCCTGAAGAGTACGATGGCCTTGGCTTAAGCTACCTCGAACTTTCAGTTATTGCAGACGAATTGGGGCGAGCCATTGCACCTTTACCCTTCTCATCTTCGGTGTACCTTGCAACAGAAGCCATCCTGGCCTGTGGATCCCAGTCACAGAAAGAAACCTGGTTACCCAGGCTGGCCAGCGGCGAAATCATTGGCACTTTCGCGCTGGCAGAAGCACAAGGTCAGACAACACCTGCGAATTTGTCCACCCAAGGTGGAGATTCACTTAATGGCGTCAAAATTCCCGTAGCAGACGGTGACATCGCTGACTTTGCCATTGTGGTGGCCAAATCAGATAAAGGCGATGGTGCCAGTCTCTATATTGCAGACTTGAATGCAGATGGCGTTGAAAAGCAGAAAGTCCAGACCCTTGACCCCACCCGTTCTCACGCAAGCCTAACCTTCTCTGACGCTGGCGCAGAATTATTGGGCGAAGAAGGCACTGGCTGGCAGGCAACTCAGAATATTTTCAACCGGGCTGCCGTGCTGTTTGCCTGGGAACAGACAGGCGGATCTGATGCCGCACTTGAGATGGCGAAAGAGTATGCGCTTGGCCGATTCGCATTCGGTCGTCCCATCGCCAGCTACCAGGCGATAAAACACAAGCTCGCCAACATGTATGTAAAAAATACTCTGGCGCGGTCGAATTGCTATTTTGGAGCCTGGGCACTTAATACTGATGCTGCCGAGTTGCCTGTGGCGGCAGCCAGCTCCCGTGTCGCCGGTATTCAAGCTTATTACTTCGCATCAAAAGAAAATATCCAGACCCATGGCGGCATGGGGTTTACCTGGGAGTTTGATTGCCAGTTCCACTATCGCCGGGCCAAATTGTTATCCGTAAACATCGGTAGCGAGGCGCAATGGCAGGACAAGTTAATAACGGCTGTTGAAAAACAGAATGCAGCATAGGAGATACGACGATGGACTTTAATGATTCTGCAGAAGAAGCAAAATTTAGACAAGAAGCAGCCAAGTGGTTAGAGGCAAATGTTCCCACAGCCAGCGAGCTGAAGGGGCTTGACCCCATGCAGCAGGCGAAACTCTGGCAAAAGAAAAAAGCCGACGCCGGTTGGGCTTGTATTCGCTGGCCAAAGGAATACGGCGGTCGGGGTGCAAACGCCATTGAACAGGTAATTCTCAACCAGGAGGAAGGCAAGGTAGATACACCTAACACGGGCATGTTTGGTATCGGCCAGGGCATGGCTGCACCCACCATGATGACCTGGGCGACAGAAGAACAAAAACAAAGGTTCCTGCCTAAACTGGCAAGCGGAGAAGAGATCTGGTGTCAGCTATTCAGTGAACCAGCTGGTGGCTCGGACCTCGCAGCCCTTCGTACCAAAGCAGAACGTGACGGTGACGAGTGGATAGTCAATGGCCAGAAGATCTGGACTTCAGGCGCCCAGTATTCTGACTGGGGCATTTTAGTACTGCGTACTGACCCCGAGGCACCCAAGCACCAGGGTCTGAGCTATTTCTTTTTGGACATGAAGTCCCCCGGCATAGAAATCAAGCCGATTAAACAAATGTCAGGCGCATCAGGTTTCAATGAAGTCTACTTTACCGATGTCCGTGTCTCTGACGCCCAGCGGTTAGGCGAAGTCGGCCAGGGCTGGCAAGTGGCGCTCACAACATTAATGAACGAGCGCGCTTCTATCGGCGGTGGAGGAGGTAATGCAGGGTTCAAAACAGCTATGGCACTTGCCGAGAAGGTACAGATTGATGATCAGCCTGCTATCAAGGATAAAGCCGTACGCGCCAAACTCGCCAACTGGTACGTCCAGGAAGCCGGGTTGAAGTACACCGGGTATCGCTCCATGACTGCCCTGTCAAAGGGTGAAATCCCTGGACCGGAAAACAGCATTGGCAAACTGGTGGGTGCGCCCAAGTCCCAGGATCTTGCTTCCTTCGCCATTGATCTGATGGAGCAGGCAGGCATCATGTGGACGCCGGACGCCGAAGACACCGAAAATCTGTTTCAGGGTGCTTATATGAGCATTCCCGGTTTACGAATTGCCGGTGGTACGGATGAGATTATGGCGAACATTATTGCTGAACGGGTACTTGGGCTGCCTCAGGAGCCTCGGCTGGACAAGGGAATTCCGTTCTCGGAAGTCCCAACTTCGAATAAGTAATGATAGCCTGAACTATCACGCAGCGGAAAAAAAGCCAGGAACTCACCTTGAAAACACCTGGCTTTTTTTATGCTAACGACCTTCGAATTTCGCCGTTCTCTTCTCAAGAAAGGCAGTAACCCCTTCCCTATTATCCCAGGTTGCAGAAGCCTGTTGCTGCAGGTTCGCCTCAAACTGCATCTGTTCCGCAAAACTGTTGTCAAGACTCTGCCAGTAGGCTTTGCGGATCAGACCCAGTGACCTGGGTCCATTGGCCAGTTTTTCGGCAATGATCATGGATTCTTCCATAAGACTCTCATCTGGCACGACCCTGTTAACAAGGCCCCATTCCTCTGCCTTTGCTGCTGGCAATCGTTCTGCAAGCAGTGACAGCTCGAGGGCACGACTCCAGCCAATCATCCGGGGGAGCATATAGGTAGCGCCCCCGTCTGGCACCAGCCCAATATTGGCAAAGGCCTGCAGAAAATAGGCATTCTCGCTGGCAAGAACGAAGTCACCCATCATCGCAAAACTCATCCCAACACCCACCGCCGGGCCATTAACGGCTGTCACGAAAGGGAATGGCAGGTGCCGGATTTTATTCATCACTGGCGCGTAGTGGGTTTCGAGCACCTGGCCCGCAGGTGGTAAATCGGAATCCTGGCCCTTTGGCTGGAGGTTAGCCCCGGCACAAAAAGCACGACCGACCCCCGTCATCAGCAGACACCGCACACCGCTATCCGGTTGTGTGACCTCAGTCAGGGCTGTCGATATTTCAGCGACCATTGGTGCAGAGAGCGCATTGAGCACCTCCGGCGCATTCAGTTTTAGCGTCGCAATCTTGTCTGCAATTTCCAGGTCTATAAATTGATAAGCCACAGGCATTCCTTACTCACTATTGAAATATGTAGGAGCCATTAAAGGAGAAAGTTTGCTCTCTAGTCAACCCGTCGAGGAAACCTGACAGAAACACAGCGTCAATCCTACAGTCCACGTGAAGACAGGCGCATAAAGTGATGCTGGATCGTGTCCCGCCAGCCTTTGACACTCTCATATTGCGGGCAATGCGAGGCGTAACTTATCTCAACATACTCGGAATCGCTCAGGCATGCGTGCATACGCTTCGACGGCTCGATAAACGGCACGTCATTTTCACCCAACAGAATCGTTGTAGGGCAATGCAGGGTTTTCAGATCCTCCAGCACAGCAACCTGGTCCGACAGGCCCACCTGCAAACGGATAAAAGCTTCCGGGTCCATCTGTGTCAGTTTCAATTCTATCCGTCGCCAGTGCTCTGTTTCACCCAGATAATCAATACCGTTTTGTTCTGACGGCGTTTTTTTCCTCTCCTTCATGTTGCCCAGCAGGGCCTGCACCCCCTTCTCTCGTATGACTGGATAGAAACTCTCCGGTAACTTCATATTAAGATTCAACCCCTCGGCTGCAGTATCCATCAGTAACATGGACCGAAATAAATCCGGTCGTGCCAGCACTGCACGCATTACAACCATCCCGCCCAGGGAATGACCTAGAATATCCAGCTTCTCCAGATTCAGTGCTTCGATAAAACTCAATAGATCATCGACCAATGTGCGCAGATCGTAGTTTGAAGGCTCCCTGGAGTTGGTCGAATCGCCGTGGCCACGCTGGTCCATAGTAATGGTTCGGCAGTCTTTACCGAGAATCTCCATTTCATCCTGAAAGTCCAGCATCGACCCGGTAAATCCGTGTACCAGTAAGAACGGAATTCCATCTCCTCCTGTATCGCGATACGCAGTCTCAATGCCATTGTGGTTTTGTTTTCTTGATTCCATGGCTAACGCCTCATAGTGTAATTTCTTCCGTCAATTTAAAGTCGCGTGAAGAACTCCCCACATGAATTCGATATGCCCCCGGCGCGACCAACCAATTTGACTGGCCCAGATCCCAGTGGGCAAAAGCTTCCGCGTCCAGACGAATGCTCAGTGGTTTCTTTTCCCCCACGGCAAGATCAACTTTGATAAACGCCTTCAACTCCTGTTTGGGTCGCGCCACCGGGCTTCTCAAAGGTTCAATGTACACCTGGGCTGTTTCCATTCCATCCATTGAACCGGAATTAGACAAGCTAAAACTGACCACAGCACCGTTTGCCCTGTCAAAATCCGAAACACGCAAATCACTGTAGTCAAAGCTGGTATAGGATAATCCATGTCCAAACGACAGTAACGGTTCTATCTCTCGTTTGTCATACCACCGATAACCGACAAACAACCCTTCCCCATAGTTCACCTTGCCGAATTCACCGGGATAGTTTGTATACGCGGGAGTATCCTTGAGCCGTTTCGGAAAAGTAATGGGCAATTTACCTGATGGGTTTATCTTACCCAGTAAAATGTCCACCAGCGCATTACCAAATTCCTGCCCGGGGAACCAGCTCTGGATTACCGCCGGTACATCATCCAGCCAGGGCATAGCCACCGGAGAGCCGCTATTGTTAACCACAACCGTCTTTGGGTTCGCCCGGACAATTTGCCTGATCAGTTCGTTTTGGTCGCCCGGTAGCTCAAGCATCTCGCGATCATTGCCTTCAGTTTCCCAGTCATCGTTGGTACCTACCATCAGCAACACAGCATCCGCTTGCCGTGCAACCGCAACCGCGTCAGCGATGCTATCTTCGGGCTGGGGAGGTAAAATGCCATAACGCACCGCCCGGAAATTATTCTCGGGATTGGCTTCGAACTCAATCCTGATTTTCGCTGACTGGCCTTCAACTAACGAAACCAATCCGCGCTTCTCTGTGGTTGCCTGGGTAAAAAAGGCTTGCCCCTGTTCGGTCTCAGTCCAATTGTCGATGAGCAGTTCATCATTAACATAGAGCTTTGCCTGACCTGTCGAAAGCAGGCCAAATTCATAATCCCCGGCTTCACCGGCCCTGTAGTAGCCCTCAACCTGCGCCGAATTTGCTCCCTCAGCGACGCCGAGTAATCTGATGTTGGCTGGTGCGATAACACGTTCTGCAACCAGTTCGGACCCAATCTTGCCCGAGTAAAAACGACACAGCAGCCCTTGTGCGTCGCTGTCCAGATCCGGAGATAGGCATTGGCGTTCTGCCTCGGGAATATACTTATGGGTTAAACACCCCATTGCCGTGGTGATCTGCGCATTGACAAGTTTCTCATTTAACGCATCCAGTGGAGTTGAAACATAGTGTGATTTTAGCGAAGAAGAACCTCCCCCCATAATTCTAAAGTCACGGGTATTTGGCCCTATCACCGCGAGGCTGCGTATGGCGTCATTCTGCAACGGTAAAATACCGTTGTTCTTCACCAATACCATCCCTTCAGCGGCCGCCTGATAAGCAATTAGCCGATGCTCTGGTTTGTCCAGGCCCTGTTCCGGTTTCTCTTGCTGATCTTCGAAACGTCCAGACCATTCGATCACACGCAGGAGCCGACTGACCTTGTCGTCTATGACAGACTCTGGCACAGAACCATCATTCACAGCCGCCATCAGTGCCTCACCCCAGGCGATCGCCGGACCAGGCATTTCGAGGTCCAATCCACCCAGTGCATTGGCAACGGTTTCCTTTGCCGCAAACCAGTCTGATATCACGAGACCCTGAAAACCCCACTGCGTCTTCAGAACCTGGTTTATCAGATAATCATGGGAACAGGCATACACGCCATTAATACGATTATAAGAGGACATAATTGTCCAGGGATGACTACGTTTGACCGCAATTTCAAACGGGCGCAGATAGATCTCCCGCAATGTGCGTTCATCCACCTCGGTGGAAATAGTATGCCGTTCGAATTCAGAGTCATTACAAACAAAGTGTTTTACACAGGCACCTACACCCTGCCCCTGTATGCCATTGATAAAGGCAGCAGCGAGAATGCCCGATAGATACGGATCCTCCGAATAGCATTCAAAGTTCCGACCGCCGATAGGGGTGCGATGGATGTTAATCGTAGGACCCAACACGACCTGTACATCTTTACTGATAGCTTCTTCGGCAACGGCCTGGCCCAGCTTCTCGATCAAATCAGCGTTCCAGGTTGAGGCCATACATATCCCAACAGGAAAGCAAGCCGCAGATACTCCCCCATCTCCACGAACCCCATTCGGCCCGTCGCTGACTTTCAACACGGGTATTGATGCTCCCTCGATGGGATAAGTGCGCCACATGCTGGCACCTGATACCAGTTTTACTTTTTCCGCCACTGAGAGCTTAGCCAGTGCTGTTTCGACCTTGTTCATCTGTTTCTCCGGCACTATTCTACTGCCTGGTCAGTTCATTCTCATCGGTATGCTCAAATCGCCTGCCATAGATGTCGAGAACTATGGTTTCCTTGTATGACAATCGGTCACCTCGAACGGTTAATGTATGCCGAAACTCAATTGTTGACGCGTTTTCACGCATAAAAGGCGATTGGATAATTCGCCAATCCGGGTCGTCCTGACCGGCAGAAACTTCCAGTAAAATACCATCGCTGGTGTCTTCGGCTTTTCCACCCGCCAACAAACAGACGCCACGAGGAATAGTCAGGGAGTGCATAACAACGTCATTGGTTTCGTCCCACATCCAGTAACCGGTTTCATCGTGAAAAACCTTGTCGTCGGATTTTCTACTGACCACCTGACGATAGTGCAGCGCGGTCAGCTCCTGGGTCTCGGCGTTCTCCACATCACCGATAGAGGTGAATATTATCGTTTCATAATAGGGATTGTTTTCGATACCATCAGGTTCCGGCGAGATGTCTGTACCCATGTGTCCTTTCCAGGTTCCAATCAGCGCCGTTAGCGGACCATAATTTACCTCATCACTCATTGACTTACTTCCTTGTTAACTCAACTTAACCAGATTGTACCAACCAATTGCAGGCGGTGGAAAACAGGCAGATCCGTTCATCTGCTATTCAGGTTCACCTCGATAGACTGCTATCAAAGCCGGGAGAACTTATGAAAACCTTAACAGTCGCTGGAACCTCATTGCTGATGATATTGCTGTTACCCGGGTGTGTTAACCAGGACATCATCGTTGATACCAAAGGTATCAATGATCAGCGCTACCAGCAAGACCTGGCTGAATGCCAGGAATATACCCGGCAGATCAGCACCGGCACTGAAGCTGCCAGGAGTGGTGTGTTCGGAACGGCAGTCGGTGCCGCTATTGGTGCCATTGTCGGAAACAGCCGTACCGTGCAGAAGTCTGCGGGTGTGGGTGCTGTCACAGGATCATTAAAAGGTGGCCAAAATGCCCAGCGGCGTAAACATGGTGTGGTCAGTAACTGCCTTCGTGGTCGAGGTTACAAGGTATTGGGTTAGAGTGTAGTTTCCTGAAATGGATCTCGTTTGGGGGGGGTCTCTTTCAATCTGGACCCGGACCGAATGATTTCAGCATTGATCCGGTTACCCGGTTGTTAGAGACCCTGTTTTGGTAAATTGTGCGGTTATTTCAATGCGGCATTGTGTCACGGTTGCAGGTACTGTTTGAAGAAACCAAATAGCTTCTCCCAGGCGTCCTCACTTTGACTCTCCCTGTATCTTTCCGGGCTTGGAAAATTTTGAAACGCATGACCCGCACCATCGTAGCGATGGAACTGGTGAGGCACCTTTGCCTTCGTGAGGGCTGCGCTATAATCATCCACATCTTCCGACGTGGGGTTCTTATCGTCATTACCAAAAAAACCAGCCACCGGGCAGTTAATGTCGCCAGCCAGTTCTATGGGTGGCTTGCTTCCCTGACCCATGGTTAACTTTATTCGCCCACCGTAGAAAATTGCACAGGCAGCTAGTTCAGGAATGTGGCAGGCCCCTAACCATGCAACCCGGCCGCCCCAGCAGTGTCCGGCAATCCCAATTTTATCGGCAATGACGTCAGTTCTCGCCATTAACAGTTCAAACGCAGCCTTAACATCTGCCACCATCCAGTCATCCCGGCTCTCATCCCGCTTGACGAGGATGTCTTCCTCTTTCGGCCACCAGTGAAAAATAAACGGCACTGCGACACAGTACCCCTCATCCGCTAACCTTTCTGCCGCTTTAAGCGTGAAGTCATCATTTTCCAACCCGGTATGACCAACAGGTATGTGTTGGGCGAGGACCACACCTGGATGTGGCCCCTCTCCTGCCGGATCAAAGATGAATACTTCCATCGGGCTGCCGAGAACATCCACATTTTCAACTTGATACATTGCTCAACTCCAAATTTCAGGTTCTGCTAATAAAAATTTGGTAATCAAGCTTGATGCGCTTCTCTCACCCATGACAGAAAAAGTGTGTAACCGAGCACCATCACAACTGCGCCGACGAACAAACCAATAATGCCGGACAACATCATGCCACCAATTGCACCGATAAATATTACAGCCATTGGCGCTTCAACACCTTGTGCCAGCAATATCGGCTTCAATACATTATTCATCAAGCCCACAATAATATTCCAGACCAGGAATGCAACAGCGGCTAGTGTTCCTGTTTCCGGATTCGAAAAAACCAAAATCGATAGTGGTATCAAAACAATAAGGATATCAATCTGCACCACTGCCAGAACCAGGCAAATAACTGCCAACAAACCGGCGGCCGGAATACCAATGACGAGAAACCCGATTCCCGCGAGAATCGTTTGCAACAGCGCAATACCAAGAATACCCCTCACAACACTTTGCACAGTATCTTTGGACAAGCTCATCAACTCCGGCCCTCGCTCACCAGCCAGCCTCGTAAACACATTTTCCAGCGAGTCTTTGACACCAGATGCTGAAGCGATAAAAACACCTGACAGAATAATCGAGAAAACAAAGACAAGAATATTCAAACTAGCCATGGCGGCGGCTGAGGTAAACGACTTCATCAACGCAGTGATTTGAGGTTCAAATTCCCCCAACACAGATTCCGGATTATCCGAGGCCTTTTGCCAGAATTCGTCCAGCTTCTCTCCGATAATCGGCATATCACCTATGTTTTCTCCCGGCGGTGGAATCGTTAACTCATCATCCTGCAAATATTTTGACAATTGCTGGCTATTGTCGATCAACGCTTCTGTTAACTTGTAACTGGGCACGATCAGGATCGCCAGCATCAAGACAGTCAATATCGTGGATGCCCAACCGGGACTCAAGCCGGTTTTTTCCCTCATCATCTCGAACACGGGATAGACCCCTATCGCGATAATCCCCGCCCAGATGATTGGATTGATAAACGGGCTCGCTATCTGAAAACACGAGAAAGCCAGCAAGGCAACTGCAGAAATCCTGATTGCGATATCCATCGCTTTTGTCGTATCGGTACTCACAACTTCACTCCCTTATTTAAAAAGTCAATAAATGTGCGCCACAAGACAAATAACACGCGTCCTGTGCAATGTAAACGTAAATACAGCGGTACAATCGTCTTAATCTGGTTTTTTATTGAACCCTTGACTAAATGGATATTTTCAACAGGGTAAAGGAAGGGTGGAAGAAAAGTTGTTCCTTATAAGATGCTAATATGTGTCTTGATAGCGAAGGTAGTCGAGGAGCTTACAGTGGGCAACGAATCCATCCTGATCACAGGCGCCGGTAGCGGCATGGGTCGCCTTGCGGCACAAAATATGGCTGCCGCTGGATATCAGGTGGCCGCTCTTGATGTAAACGAAAAGGGTTTACTCGAAACAGCCGAGGGCTTCCAGAATATCCGTACCTTCCAAACCGATGTCACCGATTATCAATCGGTACTTGCAGCAGTCGAGGAAACCGAAACCAAACTCGGGCCCATTCGGCGAGTTTACAATGCAGCAGCCATCATGCCCCTGGGAACGATCGCAGAAGTCGATGCTGAAGTATTCCATCGTGTTATGGCGATTAATTACAACGGTGTAGTCAACGCTACCAAAGCCGTATTGCCTCATCTGCTCAGCCGAAATCAAGGAGAGATTATTAACTTCGCTTCCATCGCGGGGTGGCTGCCAACAATTTACATGTCAGCCTACGATGCTTCAAAATTTGCAGTGGTGGCATTCACTGAAGTCCTGCACTTTGAAAACATCCATAACAACCTGAAAATAGCCTGTGTATGCCCACCGCCGGTGAAAACACCTCTGCTACAGCAAGCCCGCGATACGGTCTGGCCAAAAGTATTTGACCAGGGCACCCACATTGAACCCGAAGAGGTATTGACTGCTATCGATAAGTCCCTTGAGAAAGGCGAACTGTTTGTCTTCCCGGGGAAAGGGACGAAATCAATCTGGCGACTGCGTCGCTGGTTTCCCAATATGCTGTGGAAAAATTTGCTAAAAGTTGAAGGTCGCTAGGAGTCAGGACGAAGAGACAGGTTTTACGACTGGCTTTCCGTTCGACCAGTCAATCCGACGAATCGGGCCCTCGATACCGTCCCAGGTTTCCGAAGCTTGTTTGATGATTGAGAACAATTCATCGATGGCAGGATTGTGGGCCATCAGTTGAATCATCACACCAGGTTCCTGCTTTGAATCAAGATAAGCATGACCAGCCCCATAACGTTGCTTCACTTCGTATGGTGCATTCAATGATTCAAGCTCCGCAAGCTTCGTGTCAATGTTGTCGACCCATACAGCGAGATGCTGCAAGCCACCGGCTGGATTATCTTGCAGGTACTGGTTGTAAATCGAATTGACCGAACCCCTGGGTTCGATCACTTCTATTTGTTGATCGCCGGAATAGGCAAATGCAGCGACGAGTTCCAGCTGTTCAACTTTGTCGCCTACCAGGCCCTCAAAGTTCACCAGGTGTTCGACAAAGAAGGGACCTACCCCGCGGGCGAGCCAGTGTGCCATCGCAGCGTCGATATCGGGGACCACGTAGCCCTGTTGAATGACCGGACCGAATAAAGTGCTCATCTGTTGTCCCTCTTTAAAGAGAAGGATTTTCACGAAGATCCGGATGCCAGTCAAACACACTGCCACATCGACCCAAAACCTTGAGTTAGTAGTCCTTCCAGGTGAAATTGCCAGGTTCAGCGAGTCGGGAAGCTTGGCCGCAAGGCGCGCCTCGAAGGACTACTGATAACGGGTGGTAAAATCCATGATTCGGGGTTGCACCAGCCATTCAAAGTCTCGAAATGACATCCTGATGTCTTCAGTATGACTACCGGCATTAAAAGAAATCACTTCATCTTCTGCCAGGGTTGTTGATACATAAACCGACAGGCCGAATAAATTGCCGATGGCCGGAATACAGCCTGAGTCACAAAGTGGCGCCAGCTCGGAAAATTCTACTTCCCTTGCGAGCGTGACAGTATCTACACCGGCTTGTTGCGTGAACTTGTCAAAATCGATCAGCTCACACGACGGCAAAACAGCCATGGCGTAGTGGCCATCGAGTTTGAGTATCACCGTCTTGGCCAGCTCATAGCCGGTCACATGGAGTATTTCTGCAGTTTCCAACGCCGTGTAAGTGGGCGGATGGTTATAACAACGATAGTTTATGTGATTCTTTTCCAACAGCTCATCGAGTACCCTGATCATCGCCAGACTCCCTCTTGATTGATATCATTGTTGATTCAACCTCTGGACCGGAATCTTGTCCAGCAACTTCATAGCTCGATTTGGCATATCGCTGTACGGCGTTAGATAAGAATCATCTCAGCAACCCCGTGACGTAACAGCAAAGAACTACCAGGCGTGGAGTCTGACGGGAAGTTCCTCATAGCCTTTAACAAAGCAGGATTGTACGCGCACCGGCTCGCCAACGACTTCGACGGTTTTAAAGCGTTTGAGAATTTCTTCCCATACTGTGCGTAACTGCATTTCTGCCAGTCGATTCCCCATACATCGGTGTAAACCGAATCCGAAAGACATATGATGTCGGGAACGATCCCGATCAATAATGAACTCGTTGGGATTTTCAATCACGTCTTCATCGCGATTGGCCGAAACATACCACATGATGACCTTATCCCCTTTCTTAATATGCTTGCCTCGCAGCACATAGTCCTGGGTCGCGGTTCTTCTCATATGCGCCAGGGGCGTCTGGTAGCGAATAATTTCTGATACCATCGACGGAATCAGATCCTTGTTGTCTCGTAGTTTCTGGTACTGTTCCGGAAACTGGTTAAGGAAGTACACACCACCGGAAATAGAATTCCTGGTGGTATCGTTACCCCCGACAATGAGCAGAATAAGATTCCCGAGAAATTCCATCGGGTCCATATTTTGCGTGTCCTTGCCATGAGCCATCATCGATATCAGGTCATTGCCGGGTTCTTTGTTAATACGATCATTCCAAAGCCCAGTAAAAACTTCCAGGCATTCCAGCAACGCCTCTCGCCTCTGGTCCTCCGGGGTGGTACCACCGTTAACATCAGAAGACGTGGCCATGTCGGACCAGTAGGTCAAGCGGCGACGTTCCTCAAATGGAAAATCAAACAGGGTTGCCAGCATTTGAGTCGTGAGTTCGATAGAAACCCGATCGACCCAGTTAAAAGTCTCGCCCAGCGGAAGCTCATCCAGTATTTTCGCTGCGCGTTCGCGGATGATCGGCTCCAGTAACGCGAGATTAGTGGGTGCCACCACACCAGTCACCGTCTTGCGCTGGACATCATGTTTGGGCGGGTCCATCTGGATAAAACTGGTTGTTTTGAAATCAGCCATGCGTTCAAAGATAGTGATGCCACCGACCTCGGATGAAAACACATCAACATTCTTCTCAACTTCCATAATGTCGTCGAACTTTGTGACTGACCAAAAAGCGCCGAAGGGACTGTCTTTACAGTAATGTACCGGGTCCTCCTTGCGCAAACGTTCAAAATATGGCCAAAAAGCATTGGCCTTAAACATCATCGGATCACTGACATCAATATCTTCTAGTGGGATTGAATAGGGATCAGGGAATTCGCTGACGCTGATTGCTTCACTCATAATGCTTCACTCTATTTCTGCTTGCTATTGGGTACATCCCGCACAGCTTACGGGGATTATTGATGCTTGCCAACTTTGCCCGGTTGATTGTCCCGGAACGGTTGCATCAATAAATCCTGCACCCTCACAGATTCAGATTCCCCGAATCCGTCAATACCAAGCACCATATGGGTATGACCTAGTTCAGGTTGTGCCTGGTAGGTACCAAACACCCGGTCCCACCAGGGGAAATTGAAGCCAAAATTCCGGTTGTATTCCTCGAATTTCGACGAGTGGTGAACGCGGTGCATGTCAGGGGTCACCACAAAATTACGCAATACAGTGTCAACGGCAGAAGGAATCTTAATATTACTGTGATTAAACATGGACGTCAGGTTTAACAGCACTTCCGAGATAAGCACCGCCACGACGGGGCCACCCAACACCAACACCAGACAGATCTTGATTGCCATTGAGATTATTATCGACAACGGATGAAACCGTGTGCCTGTGGTGATGTCGTAATCCAGATCGGTGTGATGTACCCGATGTAACAACCACAATGGCCGTACTGCGTGAAACAGCCTGTGTTGAAAGTAAATCGCACAGTCGAAACCCAGAACGAATAACAGGATTGAAAGCCATGTGGGCAAATCCAGAAATTCAAGTAATCCCCAGCCATTGCCTACCGCATAAATCGCGAAGAAGGTGGCAGAAAACGGCACCAAAACCCGGAGACACAAGGTGTTTACTACGCTAAGACCCAGGTTGTTGAGCCAGCGATTAACCCAAGGTAGAGACATCCGGCGATGTGGCAGCCGCCTCTCAGCAATGGCTATTATGGCAAAGGCGCAAAAAAAGATCGCCAGGCGAATGGCGCCCTCATTATCAACAATCAGTCCATTCATGCAATCGCTCTGTTGCCTGTTTTTAGGAGTGAGCCCAACACATCATAACTTAAACAACTATCTCTATAGGACACTCCACCAGAGAATCATACTGCAACGCAGCAAAAACCCCACAAAACAGACCACTCGTCTAAATAGTTACGTTAAGCGAATTACTGCGTTTCTTATAACAAAACAGCTGAAAAATAGTCAGGGTGACCTCTAATGCGACCTCCAGACGAGCCGCAACGCTGGGTTTAGTCGAAAAATCCGACCAATCAGGCTTTACTTTGTTCCATTTTAGGTTAGACTGCTCGCGCTGGTAACAATTACAGCAGCTATTTAATACGTGCAATTTTGTTGACGCTTGATATCACATCTTGTTTTTCGTAAGTAATTCCTGCTTTTTTTCAGCGCTTTTTCAATTCGGTCCCCGGGCCTGATTGATCAATTTATTATTTTTGGAGATAGACTATGGCTAATGGCCGAGTGAAATGGTTTGACGAAAAGAAGGGTTTTGGCTTTATTGAAAGAGAAGAAGGTAATGATGTCTTTGTTCACTTTAGAGCAATTGTTTCTTCTGGTTTTAAAACGCTTGCTGAAGGGCAAGAGGTAGAGTTTGAAGTAGAGCAAGGGAACAAGGGGCCGCAAGCCGCTAACGTAAAAGTTCTATAATGATCCGGGGCTGCCTGTTCACAGGCAGCCCCGTTTTTACCCCCCTCATGTTCTCCCAGTTCGCCTCACATCAACCTGCCTGGCGCAGTAAATGATTCTGTAATTCAGCCAGTGAGTGAAAGACCGGACAATCCAGTTTGGAAAGACGCTCAAACGATTGATGACCGGTAGCAAGCAAAAGGCAATCCAGGCCCATCGCTTGTGCAACTCCATGGTCATGGCTCGTATCCCCGACCACCACCGTACCTGCTGCCTCAAGTTCAAATTCGTTCAGTAATTCACAAGCCGCAGTGATTTTGCCGTGGGCCAACCCATCAGACATGCCTTTAAAACCGTCGAAGTGACCGGATATTTCAAAACTGTCAAGCATCCTGGCCAATCTCGGGTGTTCTGTGCCAGACAGGATATACTGCTGTAATCCACTTTGCCCGACTGCCGACAATACAGCTTGAACAGAAGGAAAAAGACGCACTGTTGCCAAATCAGCTTCGAACTCATCACAAAAACGTTCACTGATCTCCTCATACTGTGAATCAGACAGGAACAATCCAGCGCGTTCGTAATATTCTTTTACAGGAAAGTCAAAGATCCGTGTGTAGTGTTCGCGGGTAATACGCGCGACACCATTTTCGGCAAAGATGTCATTGGCTATACGCAGTGCCAGGTGTACGTCATCAAGCAGGGTGCCATTCCAGTCCCAGATAACAGTGTGATAATTAGTCACGAACTTCACTCAACCCTAAATGGTAATACTACCTTATTCTTATCCGGGATCTATTGACCGTATTTGGTCAGAAGCCTGTCCAGCTGATTGGCGAACAGTTTTCGATCCGTCTGGTTAAGCGTGGATGGACCGCCTGTGTGGATGCCACTGGATCTCAAGGTGTCCATGAAGTCCCTCATGTTCAGCCGGGATTTGATATTTTCCACAGAATAGAGCTCTCCCCGCGGGCTCAAAGCATAGCCTCCCTTATCGATGACTTCTGATGCGAGTGGTATGTCACTGGTAATCACAAGATCACCGGCAACCAGCCGCCTCACAATCTCGTCATCTGCAACATCAAACCCTGCGACCACCTGGAGGGACTTGATATAAGGCGAAGGCGGAACTCGAATCAACTGATTCGCAACGAGTGTCGTTTCAATTTTTGTGCGCTCTGCTGCCCGAAAAAGAATTTCCTTGATTACCACCGGACAAGCATCAGCATCAATCCACATCTTCATTTTTTGCTCCTTAGCGGGCTGATTAAGAAATGGCAATACCATAACCTGTAAGTAATTGGCAAAGATCGTCCGCCCCGGATTGAAGGTTATAAACCTCAGCATGCAAGCCCGCACCTTTCGCTCCCTGCACATTCACCAGGTGATCGTCGAGAAATAATCCGTCTGGCGTATTTAAATTGAGCCTCGCCATGATCTGCAGAAAATACTCAGGATCCGGTTTCGCATAACCCAGATGGCAGGAGAAAAATAGTTCGTCAAACAGATCACTATAACCAAGCAGGTTCGTCATAATGGTTGCCCGATGATTCTGCTGGTTAGTAGCTAGTACCACATCAAGTATTTCCTGGTCGGGTTCGATAATCGTCCAGATCTCCAGGGCTTCCTCGACGGTTGCCTGACAATGCCAACGATCCAGAACCTTGCCAAGTTCGACGGAAAAATCACCTCGTCCTGTAAGGCAGGGTTTCTCAGCTTCAAAAACATCTGCAAGAAAATCGGTAACCTTCCCGGGATCACCCACCAGTGCTTCTAGTCGAGAACGCCACGTTTGTGGGGTGGTTTGAATAACACCGTCCGCATCAAACAACACCACCTTAATATTCGTCATTGGAATCCCATCATGGTAAATCAGTTTACATTGTCCTTGAAAACAGGAAGTAAAGGGAATACAAGGAAATCGCCACCCCTCTACTCATGCGCCAGTGTTATATCCAAAGTTACGTCCTAACTCGATATGTACACTGATGCCAACGACCTGGCTCTACTGGCCAATTTCGCGACGATTTTGGGGATACCGATTGCTATTCTGGCACTTGTTTATGCAGCTTTACAGCTCAGCAAGTCTGCACGCATCGCAAAAGGCCAGTTCCTGGTACAAATTGAAGATCAGAGGTGGAAAAGTGACTCTAAAACCAGAGGAATAAGGCCCGTGTTCAGGGACACACTTCTCCTCGAAAGAGCTCAGAATCCTGCGCCCGCCAGCATCGATAAGCAGCTTTCGATTTCAATTCGTCCGTTGAGCTTGTCGACGTCAAGGGTTATCCAGGATTCAGGTTGATATTGATACAACCTCACGGGTCTCACCGGCGTAGGATGAAACAGAAACCAGTATCAGGATTCCGACCACGAGACAATGTGGCTTCCATCGAAACAAAGGAGGTCCGTCGGACCTCCTTTCACTCATAACGGAGCGAGCCGATGGGGTTTGTGTTGGCGATCTTGATGGCGTGTATGGCGACGACACACCAGGAAAGTGCAACAGCTAAAACACCGGCGAAGATCACAATAGCCCAGCTCATGGATATTCTATCAACGAAAAAATTCGTGTACATGCCGGAAGCAAAGTATGCCAGGGGCAAGGAAACCAGCAACGCCCAAACGACCGGCTGGGAGAATTGCCAGATCATCAATCTCACGAGTTGGTAAACGCTTGCACCCATTACTTTTCTTATTCCGATTTCCTTGGTTTTGCTTTCCGCAATAAAAGCAGCGAGACCAAACAGACCGATCATGCTCAGTGTAAAAGCAATAAATGCAAACCCTCCAAGGACCTGGCTAAATATATCGTAGACTTCTGCCGTGTTGCCAAATGTCTCATCAAGGAATTCTACCTGGATCGGATACTCAGGTATCAGCTTTTTCCAATGCATCTCTATTTGTGGCAATACATCATTCATAGCCACCCCCTTCACACGAATGGATGCGTACTGAATCGCACTGCCTCTACGCTGTGTTGCATTCAGATGCGGCATCATATAGATCGTTGGCTTTACACTGTTGTGGAAGCCTTCAAAATTCTGGTCCGGAAACACCCCCACCACCGTGAAAATACTGGGCTCACGACTCGAAGCGAAGTCGTAAAAAACCTGGTTGATCGCAGCTTCGCCGGAGGGCAGACCCAGCTTGCTGATTGCCAGTTCATTAAGCATTACGTTCGCTGTCTTACCCTCAACAAAGTAATCACTGCTATTCTTCGAAGTAAGATCACGCCCGGCAAGTAGAGGGGTGTTGTAGGTCGTTAGAAAATTCTCATCTACCTGTACCTGCCTGATGATAAATTTCTTGTTCTCGTTTCCTAACTCAGGGGTAACGTGACGCCCGGAGTTGCTTCCGTCAAATGGTACGTGGCTGGAATAGGAGACATTTTCAATACCTGGAACGGCCATTAACTCATTCCGAAGTGTGTCAAGAGTCTGCTGGATCGTCTCGATCTGCAGTCGCTTGAGGGTCACAATCTCGGATCTCGGATAGATATCACTGGCATCAAACACTTTTTTGTTCTGAAGATAAACAATCAGCACGATGGCCAGCATGAAAATCGAAATCGAAAACTGCACGCCCAGCATAATACTGCGGAAAAGGCTCCCTCCTCCCTTGTTCCTGCTTTCATGCAGCGCCTCAATGGGTGTTGTTTTGGTGATCAGGTATGCAGGATAAGCCCCGGCAACCAGCCCTACAAGAAGCGTCGTTACCAGCAACCAGGGAATAACAGTCAAGTACTCAATCTTCAGCCCTTTACCCGTTGCCATGTTGAAGAGCGGTATGATCACTTCAAGCATGACAAATGCGATTAACATCGAAGCCAGCACAATGCAGACACTCTCGATAAGAAACTGAACTAACAACTGTTGTCTGCCAGCGCCCATGGTCTTGCGTAATCCAACTTCCTTGGCTCTGCCTAACGACTGAGCCGTTGCGAGATTGGTGTAGTTTACGATGGCGACAATCAAGACCATTAGAGCGAGAATCTGGATGGATGCCATAACCGGCATGCCCACAGAATCCCAGAGCAGGGTATTAACCTCTGGCAGGGCTCTGGTGTTAAAAGCAGCAACGAACTCCTTGACGCGCTCGGGAACATGGCTCTCATAAACACCATCAATTTTCGACTGCAGCCAGCTTCTGTCCTTACCTTCCGGTATTAACACATAAGTGTAATCGCCGCTGGACAGGTTGTTCCAGTTACCGGCAATATCATAACCATTGGCCCGGGTAAGTCCAGCCAGAGGCGCAACCACTTGAAATTCATTGCTGGATATAATTGAAGAATTAAAATGCGTATTAGGAGGCAGGTCTTTTACCACTGCCGCAACATGCATGGAAGTTTTGTGATCCAGGGTGACCAATCTGCCAAGAGCCGGTGAATTTCCAAAAAATTTCCTGGCACTGCTCTGCGTCATCAACAGGCCAGTCGGATCATCAAGGGCGCTGCTATCCCCTTCAATATATTCGAAGTCGAAAATAGTCATGAAAGACGGATCAACGAAACGAATCGACTGGTAATAGTCGTTATCTTCAACCGACAATAGGAATTCCCAGCCGACGATTCGGGCAACCGCGTCCAGTTCCGGCACATCGGAAATGATAAATGGTGCTGCCGCCGTGTAGATACCGTCATTCTCCTTAATACTCATACTTGCATTATTCGAGAATATGGAGGTAACGATAAAAGTACGCTGGTACTTTTCGTACATGGTGTCATGACTTTCTTCGTATGCAACCAGCAAGCTACCGAACAGAAAGACTACCAGTCCGACCACAAGCCCCAGCACATTGATGGATGCATAGACCCTGTTTTTCAGGATATGCCTGAAAGCAATGACAAGATAATTCTTCAACATGGTCTGATTCCTGTACTTAATACGATAATTGTTCTGCGACGGTAACCTGCTAGCCCACAGCCCTGATGTCTTCAGTGACCACGTGGCCGTCAAACAGGTTTATTGTTCGCCGCGCATAGTCTGCGTGGGAGGGACTGTGGGTGACCATAATGATGGTGGTGCCTTCTTCATTCAGGCCCTGGAGCATATGCATCACTTCCTGGCCATGGGTACTGTCCAGGTTCCCTGTCGGTTCGTCTGCGAGTATTAATTTCTGATTACCGACAACCGCGCGAGCCACGGCAACCCGTTGTTGCTGACCACCGGATAATTGCCCCGGCATATGTCTGGCTCGATGGGCGATTCCCGTTTTGTCCATCACAGCAGCAACCCGTTCCTTTCGTTCACGGTTTGGGATTTTATGGTACAACAGTGCTAATTCAATGTTCTCTGCCACCGTCAATTCGTCAATCAAATTAAAGGACTGGAAGATAAAACCAATATTCATTTTTCGGATACCGCTGAGGCGGGACTCCGAGTAGTTGGATATATCTTCATCAGCAAACAGGTACTGACCAGAGGTGGGAGAGTCCAGCATGCCAATGATGTTTAACAAGGTTGATTTTCCACAACCAGAGGGGCCCATAATGGCCACAAACTCACCGGCGGCTATCTCAATATTGACACTATCCAGCGCCGCTGTTTCGACTTCATCGGTTCGATAAACTTTTGACAGATTGTGCAGCTTTAGCATGTTGATAAATCCTTCAGTGATTTGAGTCTTATGAGTGATTCTTGTAAGTGATTTTGCAAGTCGTGCTAACAAATAGTTCCAGCCGGTTACTGCGTGAGCTTGAGCCGGTCCATTTCCTTAAAGCTGGAATAAGGGCTGGTAATAACTTCTTCACCGACGTCCAGACCATCGAGTACTTCGATGTATCTTGAATTTCTTCGTCCTAACCGGACATTTCGTCTTAGCGCCTGGATACCGTCATCGGATACAACGAACATCCACTGCCCGCCGGTATCCTGGTAAAAAGCCCCATTCCGCACCAGTGTTGCCTTGGTAGAATCCCCAAGGGTCAATCGAGACTGGATCGTCTGACCTCGTCTAATGGCATCCGGTTCATCGCCAACAAAATTCAGGTCGACCTCGAACTGTCCGTTGTTTACCTGGGGATAGATCTTGCCGACGTTAAGCTCAAATCTGGATCCATTTTTTTCAAAGTAGACGGACTGACCAATATCAACACGCCCCAGATAATATTCGTCAATGTCGGCGCGTAGTTTGAAGCTATCGGGGTCATCAATCTGACCCAGGCGACCGCCTCGTTGAATACTCTGCCCCACTTCAACATCAAGGCCTGACAACTTACCGCTGACCGGTGCCCGTACATTCAAGGCATCGAGGTTCTTTCGGGCAAGTACCAGACTTTCCTCCAGTTGAGAGCCGCTTTTCTTCAGGAATTCCAGTTGGGTTTCCTGCATTCGGGCGTCCGTTGACTGGCTTTCGAGAGTCACTGTTCTTCGATTAGTGAAGTACACCAATTCATCCTGTGCATCTTCCAACTGGCTCTTTATAACAACACCAGCCGTATCCAGGTCCGACAAGCGGTCGACCTGGCGATTCAATCGTTTAATTTGATAGTCCAGTTCTATAAGGTTTCGTTTATGCAACAACCGATTTTGTTCCAACTGTAATTCAATGGTGCGCATGTTGTTCAACTGTTCTGTTACCATTGCTTCGTTGCGGGTGACATCCAGTTGCATGGAAATGTTGGAGAGAATAACAATCAGGTCTCCTGCCTCGACCATGGCACCATCTTCAACGAGTCGTTGTTCGACTCGCCCACCCTCAATAACATCCAGATAAATGGTCTTCTTCGGCGTGACCCTTCCCCGGATCGGAATGAAATCTTCAAACAGACCGCTGGTTACCTTCGATATGACTATCCGGTCTTCGTCGATAACCAGGGACCGGCCGCTGCCCTGATTCAACAAATACCAGGTCACAAAGGCTACACCTGAAAGAATCGCTAACAGCCCTGCGATCTTCTTGGGAGGAAATCGCTTCACTTCAAGCTTTTTGTCCATGGCTTCACCAGAAATGGAACCGGAGACCGATACTGACCGAATTGAATTGTTGGAGCTGCTGGCTTTCATTCTCTACCTTCTGGGCCTTCCCGGTGTGAACCGGATCCTGACCCTTTTATGGGACCTCTCTTTCACGGCGACATACGCAATGCCCGTGCCAGAATCTATCTTATTGTTTTTATTACCTTTTAGGTTCAACGTGTTCAATACCAGACACCCAGGGATGTTCGGAAATGAACATTTTGTGTTCGTATTCGAACACTTTAGGTACAATACCAAACCAAGGACGAACCTGACTGGGTCTACAAACGCAAATGACAAGAGCTGACGGTGTCATCCTAATCGTCGATGATGACGAGGATATATTGATCGCTGGCAAGCTGTTGCTAAAACGACACTACGAGCGGATTGATACCTGCAGCGATCCTTCGAAAATTCTCGACCTGATGTCCAAAACCAGCTACGCGGCCATTATGCTGGATATGAATTTTGGCCCCGGTGAATCCTCCGGGGAACAGGGATTTTTTTGGCTGTCCGAGATTCTGGGCGTAGATCCTGATGCCGTAATCGTCCTCATCACCGCTCACGCCGGACTCAATGTCGCTGTTGAGGGGATGAAGTTGGGCGCGACGGATTTCATCTCGAAACCCTGGCAAAACGAAAAAGTCATCGCAACCTTGTCTGCCAGCGTCAAACTCAGACAGACGCGCTCAGAAGCACAGCGACTAAAACAAACCAATACCACCCTAGCAAAAGTCGCCAGCGCACCCCGACAACCGATGCTCGGGTCTTCGGCGGCAATGCAATCGACTATTTTAATGATTCAAAGAGCAGCACCCACTGAAGCCAATGTATTCATTCTGGGTGAAAATGGTACCGGCAAAGAACTGGCGGCTCGCGCTCTGCATCAACTATCTCCCCGTCACAATCAGGTTTTTATGTCCGTTGATATGGGTGCCATAACCGAATCGCTGTTTGAATCGGAGTTATTCGGTCATAAAAAAGGTGCCTTTACCGACGCCCGGGAAGACAAGATGGGCCGTCTTCAGGCCGCTAATGAGGGCAGCTTATTTCTGGACGAAATTGGCAACTTACCGCTGCATTTACAGGCTAAATTACTGAGTGTACTGGAACAGCGACAATTTTCACCGGTCGGATCTTCCGACACAATTGATTTGGACGTGAGGGTTATTGCCGCCACCAACCTCTCCAAGCAGCAACTTAGTGATGAAGGTTTATTCCGGCAAGACCTTTTGTTCCGCCTTAACACCGTCGAAATTACTCTACCCCCTTTACGAGATCGTCGGGAAGATATCCCCATGATCGCCGAATACTATGCTGAATACTATTGCCGAAAATACGGCCAGCAGAACAAGACGTTTTCCCCGGCAGCACTTGATGTCATCACCCACTATGCCTGGCCTGGTAATGTCCGTGCTCTCCGGCATGGGATTGAACGGGCGGTCATACTTTCACAAACGCCTTTTTTTGAACCCGTTGATTTTTCAATTGACCAGGCGCTGACCGCGTCGGCCACAACACCAAACAGCAAACGACTCGCAGCGTTAAACGATCCTGGTATGGAACCGGCTTCAGACCTCAATCTGGACAGACTCGAAAAGAAAACGATCGAACACGCCCTCAAACAAAACCGATACAATATCAGTCACGCTGCCAAAGCACTGGGGTTAACCCGCGCGGCTCTGTACAGAAGGATGGAGAAGCATGGGCTTTAGCCGGTTCAGCCTGCTGTTGTCCATACGCCTGTTAATCATCATGGGCATCGTCGCCCTTGCTGGCACCCTGATTACCACCCCTGGATACTATGCTGCGACACTACTCGCCATCAGTCTTGTGATCGGCCTGGGGTTCGAAACGCTACGCTTCATCTCCAGAACAAACAGGGAGGTGTCCCGCTTTCTTGACGCGGCATGGTACGCTGACTATGGGCAACGCTTCGAATTTAAAAAATTAGGCTCAGGATTCGAGGAACTGGGAGACACATTCACTCACATTCTGGAAAATTTTCGGCAAAACAGGACCAACCAGGAAAGTGAGATCCGCCACCTGACTACCTTGTTGGAACATGTTCCGGTTCCCCTGATATCAGTGCACAAGAATAATCAAGTGACCCTTTGGAATAATTCGTCACGTCGGCTGTTCGGTGCTGCCGTGTCCCGCGTCAGTGATCTTGAGCAATTCGGAATCGAGTTCTTCGGGCAGATCCAGCGAATTAAACCTGGCGAACAACGAGTTGCCTCATTTATTGCCGACAAAACGATCCAGCAATTAAAGATATCAGCCAGTGAGATCACGATTGCATCAAACGCAGAGCGGCTTATCAGTTTGCAAAATATCCAGAATGAACTGGATGGTATGCAACTCACTGCCTGGCAGGACCTTGTCCGGGTACTGACCCACGAAATCATGAACTCCATTACACCGGTAACCTCGTTGGCGCAAACCGCAGCGAGCCTGGTTGAAGATGCTAGGGGAAAGATCAAGGATGATTCCGAGGTCAGTGAAGTGCTGGCAGACGCAAAGGATGCAGTAGACACCGTCGCCAGGCGCTCGGATGGACTATTGAATTTCGTCTCCAGCTATCGCCAGTTGACCCGGCTCCCAACACCTTCAATGCAGCGACTGAAAATAAAAACACTGTTTGATGATGTCACACGCGTTGCAACCACTAATTGGCTGGAAAAGGACATTGGATTGATCACCCACATAGAACCTGACCAGCTCGACATCAACGTTGACCATCAGATGATAGAGCAGGTGCTGATCAACCTGTTGAAAAACAGCGAACAGGCTCTGGAAGGTATCGCTAACGGGCAAGTAAATTTAACAGCAAAACTCAATCTGCGAGGGCATATTGCGATTGATGTATCGGACAATGGCAGCGGAATTCCGGCAGAAGCAGCCGCAAACATTTTTGTTCCTTTTTATACGACGCGACGCGATGGAAGCGGTGTTGGACTGGCATTAAGCAGACAGATCATGATTGCCCATGGCGGTACTATTACGTTCAGTAACAATGAACACGGAGGGGTGACGTTTACGCTGGTGTTCTAAATCAATTTTCTTATATATTGGAACAAGAAAACCGTTTAAGATGCCGAACCGGAGTAGCCGACAGAGATTTTTCATGCCAAGGATAGTCTTACTATTTTTGACCTTCTTTATTTGCCGGGGTGTACTGGCTTCCGGAGATTTCCCCTACCATCACCTTGCTATTTTTGCAGGCCCGGGCGTTGAGGAAAAGAAAGACCATGACGAGAATACTTATGCCATCGGCCTGGAATATGAATATCGTTTTAACGGGGTATTCGGCATCGGTGCAATCTACGAAACACTGGGTAAAGACACGATACGCAACGAAACAGTCGTGGTCCCGCTCAGCGTTCATCCCGGAGGAGCCTGGCGACTATTTGCAGGCCCGGGTTATGAGTGGCATGACAAGAAAGAAAAATATTTGCTCAGGGTCGGCGCAGGCTACAGCTTCGAACTGGGTGGCCACTGGTCGATGGCGCCGGAAGCCTATCTAGATTTCATAGAGAACGGTGACAGAACCTGGGTAGTGGGTCTTGCCATCGGGTATCATTTCTAGACCTCGAACCCAACGACAGTGCAAGCCGAAGACGGATAATCAGCAGCTATTTAAACTCTGTTTATCGAAAATACCGGCACGACTCGAGGTGCGGAAGTCTCTAGATAGCTCGCCAATTGAGGTGTTGATTCGGCTTGAGTTTGCAGGATCTGTTGCGCTTCGCCCTGTGCGAGTTCCAAAATGTTCGCCGTAAATCTCTCTGTGCCAAATTCAACGGTGATTACCGGATTTGCTCGCAAGTTGAATATCCATGCAGGATGCTTGTTTGAACCGGCGTTTGTCCCAAATAGAAGCATTCGATTATCCTTAAGTACCACAATCAAAGGAACTTCCCTAAGCCCACCCGACCTGGCTCCTATGGTGTGTAAGATAACCACGGGGAGATCACCAAACTGTGCAACCTTGCCCTGGTTGGAACGAAATTCTGCAATTACTTCGGGGTTAAAACTTTTCCAATCAATCATGACCTGATCATACTCGCACCGTAACGAAGTGACCTTGTTAGCTTCCGTACTCATAGGCAACTTCGCACGCGATGGCGATTAGCGAGGTGATTTTTTTCATTTTTTCTTCCTTGAAGTTATGAAACACCCTGTCGATTGACACTCTACAACGAGTCGTTGAGTAGAGTCCAAATTACCTGTCTCAATGTAGGTCACCATAAGAAATGCGCAACGACATTCACCTATCACCATGGTTTCTGCAACCGCTTTGCGCACCAGGCTCACCGTGTCTCGTTTGTCATAGCGGGCCAGATAGTTTTGAATTACCGTATCCATCGCTACCGCGACCTCAGCATTGTTGCCCTTTAGCCTGACATCAAAGTCCTCCCCCCGGAATGTGACCACATTATCTGGCTGCTGGTACTCGACCTGACAGCGATAAAAGTCTTCTATAGGTGATGAATCTAGCGGAGCAAGGCATCTGAGTTCTACTTTCAGTGGTACCAGGTCGTTGCCGTAAGATAATCTGCATATCTGCAGGGTAAAGGGTAATACAGGGTCGACAACAGTCGATGGTATCTTTCAAGTCGGGTCAGGGCTTCCCTCAACGTGCGACTAACCATCCAGGCGTAGCCAAAGGCATGCAACATGCCGGGTTCTATAAAATGAACCACCCTGTAATAGAGACAGGGATCATTAGTAACCTCACGCGCAATCTTCCAAAATCGGTTGGCCAGGTACTCCGGCAGACGCGCACCGGAGTCATAGATCAGTGCCGGGTCAATATCAGCGCGACGAAGCAGTTCATCTGCAGCAACTTTTTCTTGCTTCAGGTAATTAACGGTGGGTTGCAGCACCGTGGCGAGCGTTGACCGATGTAAAGCCATTGAGTGTTCGTTTGTTAGTGAGGGTGCGGAGGGAACTCACCTAAGACACCAGCCACAACCTCCTTTGCTGCTGCGGCGTTTTGTTCAGCCGTTGATTTTTTCGAGAGTTTGCCTTCAGCGCTTCCCCTCCAGGCCAGTTGGTCTTCAGCGGGAAGAATCACATCAAGAACAAATGTCCCCTGGGTATAGTAGGTCGTGCGGGTATCAGTGCTCACCGCCATTCCATAACCGACACCACTGGAGTAGAAACCGTCATGTGTGTACCCGTCATACCCCCATCCTGGCGCATAACCCGCATAATTATTGTAAGTCCGAATGTCCATCCGCTCTTCAGTCGTAATGGAGTAGTTGACGAGAAAATCAACTTCACCACTCTCGCTGTAGCTGAATCCTTTCTGTTGCAGCAGAGTGTTAACCTCTTTACGTATCCGCGAATCAGTAATATCGTCAGCAAGATATTGTTTACTCGAATCATTGTACTGATTTGTGTCATGCCATCGAAACGTCTTGAGCTTGCCAAAGTCAACGCCTTCCCGAAAATCACTATTGTAAGTGACACCGGAAGAACAACCTGCAGCTAGGCTCGTCATTAAAATGATGGTGGGCAGGAATGTGAATTTTTGCATGAGTCAAGTCCTTCTTAACAAATGGATTCATCGTATTCCCAGCGAGCCCTGAACGAATCCTGGGACCTGCTCCTGGCTCACAACACCTTCAACTATCTTCTGCCGGGTGTTCGGATGGAAGGCGGTGGTGCCAACGTAGGTTCTGATATCAGCTTGCTTCGAGGCTACAGTAAATTCGGTTATATTAAAACATTCGCTGAACGCCATCGCCTTGTCGCCAGAGCAGAATTTGGAATTGCATTAGTTTCAGATAGAAGAGATCCGGTACCGGGAGATCACGTATTCGGTCTGGGAGACCTACTGCACGCAAGTTGCTACACACCTGCTTCATCAGGTAATTTTGTTTGGGGACTCGGTGCAATGTTGAGTATACCTACTGCCACCGATGACAAATCAGGCAGCGGGAAATGGGTCGGCAGGGCCCGTGTTCCGCCTGACCTATTGAACCGGACTGTGGAATTTCGGCGTCTTTGGTGGGCAGAACTGGTCGTTCGCGGGTAGTGATAATTCGGAACCATGGGCATTGTCACTCCAGGACTACTACAATGCTATCAAGCCGACTTACATATCCACTCCCGGCCCGTTCCTCTGCTTACGCTTTATCATCCTGTTGAGCGGAGGCATGCTAGTGCAGACTTTTATCTCTCATGTGGTTTTTTAATCCAGACCATACCCATTGTCACACAGAGATCATACAATGTGCACCGAGCTTAGTGGAGTAGTTCGCACATTTTCTGCTTCCTTGCGATTTGTTTGTTAAGGGATAGGGTACAATTATTCGATGCATGATTTATTTCGGAAGCAGTTCTCGTATCACCGACTGTTATTTATTGTTTGTTTGTTTGTTTCACAGCTCAACCATCCTGGCAGCATCTCAGATCACTGAGATACAACTTCGAGATGTACCCAAAGGCTCCGTTGGTCTGGGTTTCGGTCGCAGATTCGGGCAAAGCCCATATGTTGGGATCGATAGTATTTCCAGCCAGGAGAACGAAAATTCCAGCGACCTGGTTCCTCTGTACTACTACGAGGGTAGATATCTTTTCGCCCATGGCACGACGGCTGGTATACACTTATTGGACAATGAGAAGTTTAATTTTGACTTGCTTGCACGCTTTCGATTCGACCGCCTTGAAGAAACCGATGACCCATTTTTTGAAGGGGTAGAGGAAAGACGTCAATCGATAGATACGGGGATTTCTTTTACCTGGAAGAATTCTTGGGGCGATTTATCAACAACGGCTGTCAACGACACGCTGGATCGACATGGCGGTGCTGAAGCAGACATCAGCTACCAATATTCATGGCGCATAAACAAGTGGCTGATATCACCGGGCGTAAGTTTCATCTACCAGAACAGCACGTTAACGAATTACTACTACGGGGTAAGCCCTGAAGAGGCGCGTCCCGGGCGGCCGGAATATGAAACCACAAGTGCACAATTTGTTCGACTTGGTCTCCATTCAACTTACCGTGTGAATAAACGAATGATCCTGTTTGCCAATGCTGCCTATGAGACTATCGATGACACCATTGCTGACAGCCCATTGGTGGATAAAGATTCACTCACATCTGGTTATGTGGGTATTGCCTACCTGTTTGGCAATGTATTGGATGAAAAAGAGTTCGGAGGCGATAAGGCACGATTCGGCGAATGGTCCTGGAGAATCAACTATGGATACACAGCGGAGAAAACATTTTTAAAGTTGCACAATGGAGAGTTCCAGAAACACGAAGACGTCGATACAAGTCTGGCTGGGCTGACCTTTGGCAAGTTACTCAGAGTCGGCAGGAAAGTCGATATGTGGGGTAAATTTTCGTTCAATCGCCGCCTTGAAAACGACCTCCAGGATGACTTTTGGGAATACAACGCATACGTCATGGCGATGGGCACCGGATTCTCACCCTGGACCGACCGTGAGTTGTTTCGCTGGGGATTCGGCTTTGGTTTTTCCTATGCTACCCGGGTCCCGGCAGTGGAAGTCTTCAAACAAAAGGGCGATTCGACCGCCCACTTCCTGAACTATATGGAAGCGCAATTCGACCTGCCGTTACGTAATTTCTTCAACGCAAAGTCAATTCAGAACTGCTATACGGGTTTGACGATCGTCCATCGATCGGGGATTTTTGGCAGCTCGGACATACTGGGGAATGTCTCTGGGGGATCTGATGTGATGACCGCGCATCTGGAGTGTAAGCGATGAGAGTAGAAATGAAGCGAGTCGGGCTGCTCCTGATACTGGTGGCACTCACTGCTTGTAGCAGCAAGATAATACCCAAGGAAACGCTGCAGGAAGTAGATTATCAGGGAGCCGTCAATGCGACGAAATATTTTCGTGCTGACAAACGATTGGTAAGTTACTTCAACGATGCTGTTGCCTACGCGATGTTTCCCCGGGTTTATCGTGCTGGTGCAGGCTATGGTGTAGCCTATGGCAGTGGCTGGGTTTTTCGTGATGACGAAAGGCCGATCGGTAAGACCTCGGTCTGGCAGTTTAATGCCGGTCCCCTTGTCGGCGCACAATACTATGAACAGATTCTGTTTTTTAAAACAGAACGGGCATTGTCTCTGTTCCAGAAAGGCACGCTTGAATTTGGCGGCCAGGCTAATGCAACGGTGATCGCTGCAGGTGTGTCTGCGACGCCCTCATACAATGAAAATGTTGCTGTGTTTACCAACATCCGCGGCGGCCTGATGCTCGAGGGGAGTATTGGTGGCCACCGGTACAACTACCGGCCAATAGAGTAGACCGACGACGATCAATCAAACCCGGGGTGTCTCATTTCGAACTTCGAGAGGGACCTGCAGTAAAAACATCCTCATTTCTGTGTAATTCACACAAACCGAAATTCGGCATTCTGGATTTGGACAAGCTGAAGTTCGAAGAAGAAGTCTCGGTGGCTTTCCGCAGGGAAATGGACCGCAGCAAGAAATTCACCCTCACCGATATCAGTGGTCCCGGCACCTTGATCCTCCATGACGCCGTTGTCGATATCGTATCGCCAGCTGCATAGGCACTATTGTATTTGACCTTAAAGACCTGAACCTGACATCAGTTGCAATCGTACTGAACTTTTGACGACAGACGCTATGCACAAGAGTTAAACAAAAACCGAGCCAGAGAGAATTGTATTGACAGCCTACCGGCTTTTTTAAGAACATGGACGTTGTGGTGCCCTTGGTTTTTGATCAGCACAACCAAACAAACCGGTAACAACCAAAAGGACAATTTTACAATGCATGTCGAAACCAAGATAATTATCGTCAGCCTTGCTCTGGGGCTATGCAATCTTGCGTTAGCAGCTAAACAGGAAACAGAAACCACATACGATGGACTGGTGCCTATCGATAAAGGAGCTTTCAAGCTGTCCTGGGCTGATCCTGACGTCGATTTCACTCATTACAACAAGGTTATTCCTGGTGGAGCCTACTTTCAGTTTCGAGCAGTGAAGAAGACTTCGACACTACAATCACAACGAAATAACGCCCGTGAGTTCTGGATCGATGATAGCAACAAGCAAAAACTCGAAGAAACCGTAGGCGATATTTTTTCTGAGGAAATCGCAAAGAGTAACGAGTTCGAAATTGTTTCGGAACCAGGTCCGCATACTCTAGTCCTGCGGGGCGGCCTGTTTGATATTATTTCGCGAGTACCACCAGAGCAGATGGGCCGGGGAGAAATTTATCTGTCGTCCGTCGGCGAGGCAACACTGGTGATTGAAGCAATCGATTCACTCAGTGGCGAGGTGATCTATCGTGCTGTCGAACGTAGAGCCGCGCAGAGTGCTGCCACCAGCCTCATGCCAGCCAACACCGTCACAACCTGGTCCGAGGTCAGGCGATGGGCACGACAATGGGCAACGCGTTTACGTAAAGCACTTGATTCAATCCATGACTAGGAGGCTGACGTAATTTCCAAGGAAAATTCCATCTACCAACCCGTTAGAAGTTGGCCAGGCGAGTAAAGTGATTGGCCAATGGGGGGTTGATTTGCAAAACGCTTCCAGCCTGACACAGTGAAACGCGAGTTTCGATTGTACCGCGTTATGTTTCACAGATCGTGAAAGACAAACTTTATGGAGTATGGGATCCCCTGATCCGTCTATTCCATTGGTCCCTTGTTTTCTTTTTTTTCCTGGCCTACCTGCTGGAAAGCAGCAGGTTGGCGTTACATAGTCACGCTGGATACACAGTCGCCTTACTCGTGCTGTTTCGGCTTCTCTGGGGGCTGATCGGCACCTGTCATGCGCGCTTCGAGAATTTTCTTACCCGACCCGGGAAAGCCATCAATTACTGCATGCAACTTCTGGCGGGAAGCGCAGCGGCAACAACGGGTCACAACCCTGCCGGGGCAATGATGATTTTGTTTTTATTGACCAGTTTGTCGATCACTGCATTGTCTGGCATCAGCATGTTCGCGGTACAGGGCAGTGGACCATTGGCCAACACAATTGTTGCCAACTGGCCTGGAAATGTCCTGCAGGACGTACATGCATTGTTCTCTGATATCACCCTACTGTTGATCATAGTTCATGTGATCGGTGTGCTGATAACAAGCCGCCTGCACAAACAGAATTTGACCAGGGCGATGATAACAGGTAAAAAAACCAGCGTATGAAGTGGATTCAGAATTTGAGACGTAGAGGTCTGGCTGCTTTACTCTCTGTTGGCACCATGCTGATGCTACCAGCATCACGAATCTGTGGGTCTGAGGTATCAGATGCAATGTTGCTGGAATTGCGCACCGACGCTACCCGGTCATTTACGGTGGAAGCTGGAGTAGCAACCTGGATCCAGGATAATGAAGGGCGAAGTTGCACGAGTTGTCATACCGATTCTGTGTTCGTAAACGGGAGACATGAGCGTACCGGGAAGATCATTGAGCCCATGGCCCCTTCTGTGAATCCCGATCGATTGACAGATCGTAAAAAGATAAACAAGTGGTTCCTGCGGAACTGCAAATGGACTTTTGGGCGGGAATGTACGGTTCAGGAGAGAGGTGACATTCTATTGTGGTTGAGTCAGCAGTAATAAAAGGTAGGTGCAATGAACTCACTGGCAAATAAAGCACGATGGATCATCAGCTCAACATTGTTTGGCGCGATTCTGCTATTCGGTGTCTACGGCATTGTGTTAAGCGCCACAGAAAGCGATCCAAACAGGTTTGTGCGGGATTTAACTTATGTTGACGAATGCGGCGCTTGCCACCTGGCCTACCCACCCGGGTTGTTACCAGTGGAAAGCTGGCAGGGAATTATGGCGGGCCTTGCGGATCACTTCGGCGAAAGTGCCGAACTGGATGAAGAAACCGCGACCTATATTGGCTCCTATCTCGAACGACACGCCCTGGCGAAGGGCCAGCAATCAAGAATCGGTAAATTGATGCGGAATATGCCGGATGATCCGCCCTTGCGAATAACAGAACTGCCAGCGTTTATCGCCGCGCATGACGAGATACCGAAACAGCTGGAACTCGAAAAACTGCCAACCGGCTACCTGAGCCCCTGTGCTGACTGCCATCGCACCGCAGCCAGCAGCATCTTCGATAAGGAACTACTTCATCCAGGTTATGGCCCAAAAGTATGGGGCGGACCTAAATAAGGTTACTTCGAAGCCAGGTCAGCTTTCTTTTTAGTATCATCGTCGGCATCGATACAAATAACTTCCAAAACGCCCCCTTCCAAAGCTGGTGGTGGAATCGGGTTGTTGGAAATACAGACATGACCTTCACTGGTAAAACTCATATCCCGCGTATAAGTCCCGGCAAGTGGCACAGGGTAGGCGATAAACCGTTCCTCTGCTGGAATGAAGCGATAAATTCGATCCGTCATGTTTTCATTCAGCCAGATATCCTGGGTTTGCGGATGTACCCCGAGGGCGTAGGGCGCCGGACGGTACCCTTCGGCAAATTCCGGCATGGCGTACACGTTGGACTTAAAGCCGTCGGTGTCAATACGCGCCAGTTCACCATCAGAATAACCGGTTACCCAGAGCACTCCCTCCTTGTCAAATCGCATACGACGCGGGCCACGTACCGGTGAGTCATACTCAGTGATTTCGAGAGTTTTCGGGTCCACGCGGCCAATCTTATCGCCGAACAATCGGCCATACCACATTGAATCATCTCTCGGATCGATATCAATACCATAAGGTTGCGTACCGCCAGAGATTCCACCAGGAATGACCTTGGGTAAATCCAGAATAGTGAATTCACCGGTAGTGGGTTCCAATCGCCCAACTTTCTCGGAACCAGCCAACGTAAACCATACCTCCCCTCTCGCATTCACCCGAATCGTGTGGGGGTATACCGCACCGGTCTCACGCGGAATCTTAAAAGATGCTTCCCATTCGTTGGTATCCGGATTAAACACACCGATGCTGGTACTACCTGTATTGGTGACGTAGTACTTGCCATCCTTACCAAGATCCAGCGAGTGTGGACCATGACGATCTGTTGGGTTGAACAGGCCAATATCCTTGCCCTTGTTGGGATTACCATCATGGAACTTCATCGCTTCACCATCGGCTTGTAAGACATAAGTCGACTGACCGGTGGCTTGATCAGTAATCACCATATGATCCAGGGCCTGGTCCACGGTATAAATCAGGCCACTGGTGGGATGAACAATTGCATCATGGGGCACGAAGGCTCGGGTCAGTGCATATTCATAAATCTTGGCGTGATCCAGCGCATCATCCAGTGGGAATTCAGGTCGAACCGAGATCGGCTTACCATCAAACCCTTCCGACAAAATGACAGATCGCCGATCCCTGAGCTTCTCGTCGAAGTTGCCGACCATGCGATGCATACGCTGAATCGTGACTGCCCAGGATTCCGGGTCCCGGGGAACCCGGGTAAACGGATTACCGAGCTGGTGACAGGACAGACAATCCCTCTGGAACTGAAACCGGTTGAAATTTGCATCTTCGCCACTTTCAAACGGCAAGCCGCCAAAGTGATACGCCGCAGGCAGGCTGTCGGAAATTTCAACGAGATCCGTCATCGGCATCATGACCATATTTTCGGTGGCCTGATCTATTAAATTGATTTTTGCTTTGGCGTCTTTGAAATAAGGCGATCTGGCTCGCATATGCAGCTTTCCTTCAAGACGAGTCACGAGTCGGTATTCACCTTTCGCGTTTGTATACACTGCTTCGGATACACCAGAGGCATCATCGGTCACCCTGACGAGGACGCCTTTCATCACGTTGCCCTCCGTATCCTTGATAACCCCTTTCAGGGTACCGGCAGTAACCGACGCTGTCATCGCCAACGTCAGCAAGAATCCGATGAAGATGCCGACAATCGAGTTTTCATTTTTCACAATCAACCTCCTTAAATTTTCCACGATTTTCAGTTCAACCCAGTTAGTTCGTGTCCGGAAATAGATCTGTGAGGGCTATAACTCAGCGGCCCCTTCCTTAAATTAGGTAGTCTCACGATTTGTCCGAAAAACCTGACTTAATGCTCAGGAACCAGCTAACTGAACAAGAGTCTCATAACGGGCCTATTTGAATTGTAGTACGTTAATCATCATTAGTGATGTCAGCTTACACTGACATTGCCACGAAAGGCGTCTCGGGTAACATCAGTTTAGTCGTCGTTTTACCATCAATCACATCCGCCAAATGCAACAGGAAACTCCCGATTCCGGCAGCACCCTGCATATAGCCCGTTTGGGTTTCGATAAAGTCCGGCCTGTCGCGATGTTCCGCAGTTGCCCAGCACAAACCACGGGACCCGTCCGCAGCACTGACCATCTGGCTGGCGGTGCGCCTGGCATAGTCAAGATACTGTTCTTCACCAGTCGATGCATATAAAAACAGGGCATAGTCACCAATACCTGCATCACCGCAACACTGACCATGATTTTGCCACAAGCCTTTACTCCGTTCTTCCGGTGCGCCGGTACTGAGCAACCCCCTGAAGTTTGCACCAATCCAATCAAGGTACGCCGGATCACCGGTAATTTCATGCAACAGCCACATCAGGCGGCCAGTCCCTGCAGGGCCGTGACAGACACCCAAATAAAATGTTCTCGCAGGCTGCTGTTCTTCTGTATGGCAAACCAGGAAACCATCCGTCTGGGGTACGATTTTTGATTGCACATAAGTGGCTGCAGATACGGCCGCATCCAAGTATGCCTGCTTGCCTGTTTGCCGATAAAGGTCTGCTAAAAAATAACCAACACCAGCACCACCATGAGCAAAATTCGGCGCCGTAAAAGGAAAAGCCATATCGACCATCATCAGCCATCGCAGGCCGTTTTCAGTTTCTTGAGCTACTTCAAGCAATCTGTCGGCGGTTTTAGTTGCAAGGGCCAAATCAGGTGTCAGTCCCTCACGAAATGCGTACAGATAAATCACACCTGCACCTGCAGCACCGACGGACAAATCGATAACTTCCCGTTCACCCGTAATCCCGGTGATATCAGAAAACGGGATAGGTTCTATCCAGCCGATACCGTTGCCAATGGCGCTGGATTGGGCAGTGAGTCGATCCAGGGCAATCAAGGCACCTTGCCTGAATTGATCGTTTCCAGAAGCTTTGTAAAGCTCGTTCATTGTATAAACGTAGCCTGGCCAGCCACTGTAAAATCCGACCGTCACAAAAGCCTCATCCTCTGCTTTCGATCTTATGAAGGCGAGTAGTTCGTTTCCTGCTGCGACGGCCGTCGCCAGAAATTTTTCATTATTCGTCGCAAGGTAAAGCTCAATGTAGAACAACACGACACCAGCACTGCCGTGGTAAAGAGAATGCGTGGGTTTACCATCTGGCACTCTACCCCAGGTAATTCCGTTAGCCACCTTCATCTCATTCGAGGAAAGGAACTTCTCTGTTTCGAGCGCGTAATCAAAATATTCATTCATCGTGTGATACTCCCCCGTAGACCCATATCAAGTCTGTTAAACGACATACACAAGACGCCTATAAAACGTGCATAATAAGCGAACTCCACAGGGGATGCCATGAAACCACAGCCGATAGAATATATACGCAGAACCAGGGAAAACTACGACAAACTGGGGTTCAAACCCTACGACTGGTTTAGTGCTGACACTGATCCGGCGTTCGCTCGAATCACTAAACCCCTCAGCGAATCGAAACTGGGCATGATCTCTACCGCGGGTACTTATGTGCAGGGCCAGGTTGCTTACTACTATAAGGACGACACTGGCATTCGTTCAATCCCCAAGGATACTCCCATCGACAAGATCAGATTTTCACATATCATGGAAAATTATCTCGTTGAGGCACGCCAGGACCCCTGCACGGTATTCCCAATTGAGGCACTCAAACTACTGCAGCAGGACGGATTCATAGGTGATCTCGCAGACAACTATTTTTCCTGTATGGGCGGTATCTATTCGCAGAACAGGGTAAAGACTGAGCTCATACCGAACCTTGAAACAGCTATCAATGAGCAGGCTATCGAAAGCGGCGCAATCGACCTCTTGTTACTGGTACCCTTGTGACCCGTCTGTCATCAGACCGTGAGTCTGATTGCACGTCACTTCGAATCAAACGGTTTACCCACCCTGATTCTCGGAAGTGGCCTCGACATTCTACAATCAGGGAAACCACCACGGGCCCAGTTTGTTAACTACCCCCTTGGATTCGAAGCGGGTCGTTTCCGTGACAAAAAAAATCAGTTCGAAGTCGTGCAACATGCCCTTGGGGGATTCGAAACCATGCTGGCACCAGGCATCAAGCCCATGCCTTTCGAGTGGCCACAAGGCTGGGATATGATCCGCGATCGTGAGAAAAACCAGCTTGATCAACGCAGCCCACGGGATACCACGCCCCAGTACCAAACGGAGCAGGACCGGGTACTTGCCGGGGGCTAATCATCGTTCGTTCCGGTTGCAACCTGCTGGCATTCACCCTGTTCAAACTCGACTACCCTTGTGTCAGAACAGGCACTGCAACCGGATGGGTAGGTTTTTCTATCTCCCTGGTCATCCGTACCACAAACCGGTGCATAGATCATGGTGCAAAATTGAGGTCGCGGCTCTTCACAGTGTTTGACTTCTGGTTTGTCCTGTTCAGCGATGGCGGTTAAACCGTGTAACATCAGTATCAAAGTCAGCAACGGCAAGATTGTTAGTTTCATAATTAACAGCCCTTTTGCAGGTACCCGGGTCGGTAAATTCCCGATTGTGATTATGGTACTCTTCCTGCGATAAAAAATCCCAGGACGAATGTACAATTTGAACTTGGTTAGCGGTCACGCACTTCTTGCGTGAGTAAATGCCGTCATCAGAATGCGCCGCGTATCACCAGGAGAATCCCATGAAACTCGTATTCAGACTCTTTTTACTATTGTGTGTTTCCAGTGTAGTAACCGCCCACGCAAAGCCTCGTGTCGGTCTGGTACTTAGTGGTGGTGGTGCAAGGGGGGCAGCTCATATCGGTATACTACGCTATCTGGAAGAACAGCAGATTCCCATTGATGTTATCGCAGGTACAAGTATGGGTGCCATTGTCGGCGGCCTGTATGCATCCGGCTATTCTGCCAATGAGATTGAAAAAATCACCACAGAAATGGACTGGACGCTCAAACTCACGGACAATGTTCCTCGCCAGGACAGATCCATCCAGCGTAAGCGGCTCGAAGACATATTCTCCATTCCCGGATATCCAGGGTTTAGTGAGGGTCAGATCAAATTACCTTCAGGTGCTATCCAGGGCCAGAATATTATCCTTGAACTACAACGTATCACCCACCATGTGGCTGATATTTCAGACTTCAACAAGCTCCCAATACCCTTCCACGCCATCGCGACTAACATTGTCAATGGAGAAATGGTCCTGCTCGATCATGGAGATCTGGCGGTCGCAATGCGGGCTTCCATGGGTGTACCTGCTGTTTTCGCACCAATTGTTATCGATGGTAAATTCCTGGTTGATGGCGGTGTCACCAACAACCTGCCAATGGATGTTGCACGACAAATAGGGGCAGACCTGCTGATAGTAATCGATATCGGCTCCCCGCTCCTGGATCAGTCAAAAGTCAAAAGCTTCCTCTCGATCACCGATCAGCTGACGAGGATGCTCACCGGACGTAACTCAACAGAGCAGTTGGCGACACTAACAACGCAGGATGTATTGATCACGCCCCAGCTAGGCGATCTCACTGCCGGTGACTTTGCCAAAGCGGCAGAAGCGATAGCAATCGGCTACAAAGCTGCCGTTGCAGCAGCTCCTGAACTGGCGAAACTGAAAAGAACCGCAGGCTCCCACACTGCGATTAGTAAGCCGCAGCCTAGCGCCATGGCTGTTAACAAGATTACACTTAATAATACTTCCGGCCTGAATGATCAATTACTCAACGACCTGATTAAAATTTCCAGCGGTGATACCCTCGACCTGGCTGTACTGGAAGTTGATCTAACAAGAATACATGGCCTTGGTAATTTTCAGCATGTTGGTTACAGCCTGATACATCGTGCCAACGGCGTTGATCTTGACCTGACTACAATAGCGAAATCCTGGGGTCCGAATTACCTGCATTTCGGCATCGAAGCACAGAGTGAATTTGAGAATGACCTCAGAGCAAATTTGATCGGAGGATACACGCGTGAAGAGGTCACCGATAAAGGTGCGGAATGGACTTCCATTCTCGGCATAGGGACTGATCCAAACATCGAAACCATCTGGTACCAGCCTCTAACCTATACCAGAGACTGGTATTTTTATTCACGTGCGGGTTACTCCGATGAAGTCGTTTCCGATTTTATTGGTGATGAAAAAATATCTGAATTCAGCCTTCGGCAGGCACGCATTTACACAGGGATCGGCTATGAATTTGGCCCGATTGCCAACATTCAACTGGGCCTGAGCAGAACAACAGGCAAATTGGAAACGCAAGTTGGAGACCCGGCTATCCCTGATTCAGAATTTGACGATGGCGATATCAGCTTACTATATCTGGTGGACACCAGAGACGATAGAGACTTTCCATCACGCGGGTCTTTAGTCGAGCTTCAGTTAAGTGCATCCAGAAAAAACCTCGGAGCCGATGAAAATTATCAGCAGTGGGAACTGAGTATCGCCAAATTCTATGCCTGGGACAAACACAATCTGGGCCTGTCTACCCAGCTTGGTGGCACTAACGGATTCAGCAATGCTGGCAGCGTTTTTCGACTAGGGGGATACGGACAGATAACAGGCCTCAGAACAGATCAGTTAAAAGGTAACTACAAAGGAATTTTGTCAGCGATTTATTATCGACGCTTCGACAGCATACCCGTGGTAAACGGGTTCATTGGTGGAATCGCAGAATATGGGGGTGCCTGGGATAATAGAAAAGACATCAGCACAGACAGCGCCCTGTTCTCACTCGGAGCATTTGTCGCTGCAGAAACCCCCATTGGAACGTTACAACTTGGTACCGCGTTTACAGACCAGGGTGACAGTACCATATTTTCTCGTATTGGCAGGGTATTTTGAATATTCCGCAAGAGCGTACTTTGTTTGACCCGCAGCAATAGAGACAATAAACTGGCGGCCGCAATGTTGGTCCAGATCAGGGAAGGAACAATGCCAGACAACGACAAAAAATACCTGGGTATGGTTGTAGAATCTGCAATTCGGCTTGCTGTCCTCGGTTCACTGCTTTACTTATGTCTCCAGATTACTCGCCCTTTTTTAATGATCATCATCTGGGCAATCGTACTCGCGGTCGCCGTTTATCCTCTGTTCATTAAATTACTTCCCGTTTTCGGCAACCGGCGAGGCAGAACATCAACCGTCATGGTGGCCATCACACTGGCCATATTGATCGTCCCGGTCGTTCAACTCACCGGCTCAATCATTAATACTGCACAATCAGTCAATACAAGCCTTGCAAATGGGACATTTGAGGTTCCACCACCTAACGATAGCATCAAGGGTTGGCCATTGATAGGAGAGCCGCTTCATGAAACCTGGTCTCTTGCGTCCGCGAATCTCGGTGCAGCAGCTGAAACCTATAGTGAACAACTGAAAGCGCTGACTTACCAACTCAAAGGTCTCGTTGGTGGATTTGGAGGCGCCTTGTTCACGTTTATATTCGCAACCATCTTTGCCGGAGTGTTTCTGGCGAGCGGTGAGAGTGGCTATGCGTTTACGGTGAAACTGATGACCCGCCTGGCGTATGAACGGGGTCAGGAGTTCGCCGACTTGTCAGTACAAACGGTGCGCAGTGTCGCCCTGGGCGTCGTCGGCGTTGCAATGATTCAGGCAATACTCTCGGGCATCGGACTTTCATTGATTGGTGTACCTGCCGTCGGCTTCTGGGTTTTATTGGTGCTGGTATTCGCCATTGCCCAATTGCCGCCTATCATTGTCCTGGGCCCAATTATGGTGTGGGTTTTCTCGGTCAACGAGACAGTACCCGCGACTATTTTCATGGTCTACGGAATACTCATCAGCGGTAGCGATGCTTTCCTGAAACCCTTGTTCCTGGGCCGTGGCATGGATATTCCGATGCCGGTAATTCTAATTGGTGCCATTGGTGGCATGGTCTACGCCGGTATCATTGGACTGTTCATCGGTGCCATCGTGCTAGCACTGGGGTATAGCCTGTTTACAAACTGGCTGCAGAGTGACGACGTAAACGTTGAAGAACCTTAATCGCGCCCCCCAGGATCGTAGTTATCAAAAGTTCGCAGAATATTATAACTATTTACAAAAGGAGAGGTAGAAATGAACACCTGGAAGATACTTGCTCTAGTTAGCTTGTTAGTATGGACAAATTTCAGCTTTGCCGAAACCACCTGTTTTGAGGTCGAGTTCAGCGACGATTTGCATGAGCGATTTCCCAAAATAGATGAGGCATGCTTACGAGTGCTCGACTTCAATGGCGAGAGGTACGCCAACCTGGAAGGTAAGATCGTCAGAGCAAGCAGCCGTACAATCTCGCTGCGTTGGAAGCGTACCGACGGCACCTATATCAGTGACGTGTTCAAAACCAAACCACTACCCAGGGACTTTGCCATCCGCATTAGTGGCAAGGAGGTCAGACCCTCTGCGCTGGAGCGTGGTCAGGTGATCAATACCTATATCAAACTTGGAGGCGCGGCAGCCACCTTAATGGCTGCACCCGATGTAACCCTGGAAGTCGCTCTGGACAATATGATTGACGCCGTTATTGACTTCGATAGTTCAACAGAGATGCTCCCGAGTACTGCCAGCATTGTTCCCCTGCTGGGGTTACTCGGCGTTTTACTGATTGGCGCGGCAGTATCAATTCGACTGTACTTAAGTAAATTGAGAAGCCTTTAAGTGCGGGTTTAGCTCCTATGGCGCCATCAAAACACCCTCGTTGATCGTGGGGATCTTGATGCCACCCGCGTCAAGCTTCTCCTTGATCAGTTTTAGCAATTCCCACCGGACAGGCCAGTAGTCAGCTTTCTCTACCCAGGGACGAACCACGAATACCATCGCGTAGGGAGACAATTCATCCATCTGAACTGTGGGAGATGGATCCTCCAGTGTCTTTTCGTGATCGTTAACAATTTTGCTGATCAGTGATGTTACCTGTTCAATATCTTCGTCGTAGGCAACTCGAAATTCCATATCGATGCGACGTCGCTGTTGCAAGGTAATGTTGCGGATTACATCACCCCAGATCCGGTGAGCAGTGCGGTAATTTCTATGCCCAACTGGCCAAGTGCAAACAGTATCCCTAAAAGCATGATCCCACGACTGGAGAGCGACAGGAGCATTTCCTGCATGAGTCGTGACGTCTCTACCTTCTTTGTATCGAAACTCCGCTGCATCAGGTACTTGGACAATTTTGCAAATATATTGAAGACGAACAGGATCGCCAGGAAGATGAATGCATTCGCGACAAATGAACCCGCGTTATCTTTTACCCATTCCAGGGCATCCAGTAGTTGGTTTCTGATAAGCCCGATCATTACCCGGGGATTAAACAGGTCCGTGGAGACAGCACCAGTCTGTAGCATCAACTGACGATAACGGGTGGAATCAATGCCATTTTTGTCCAAATGACGAACAATAGTTGAAAGAGTACTGACAATTGCTTCATTCCGAATCTGAAGTGCCCGCAACTGCAATCCCAGGTCTGACGACAGCGGTTCACCGGAAGCAGTCTCTTCTATTGCTTCTTTTTCCTTCTCGACGAGTCGAATTTGTCCAGCAAGATTCTCGGCAAATGGAGTCAGTCGATTTACGAAATTCTCTCGATGGTTTTCTGAACTGAGTCCCAACCGTTCCATTTCCTGAACCGTTTTTGATTTGATATCAAATAGTTCTTCAATCCAGTCAAGGTCATAAGCAATGGAGCGCTCAAACTCTATCAACTTATAGCCGGTGAGAGTAACGGAAGTCGAACGTTTATCGTTATGCATACCTAAAACAGTCTCCAGAATATCGTCGACTCCGTTACTGGTACGAATGATGTAGGAGACGACCACATCCCTTAACTCTGGGTTTTCTATTCCCAGTTTCCCTTGTTCGTGAAGCACATTTGTAAGATCAAACAACAGTTCGAGCATCAGAATGGTTTTTTGTTGCTTCTCCAACTCAAAGGCAGCTTGTATATCACCATCTGTGCGCTCAACCTGAATTTCAAGCTGCTCAACTTCCTTTATCATCTGAGTAATCTGCGCATGAATTTCAGAACCCTGTTCAATAATTTCCTGGTCGGGATTGGGTTCAATGACATTGGTCTCTTCTACATTTTGTTCAGCAAACAACGTCGAACATGTGAACAGCAAAAGAGTTGAGACCAGTAGTGATCGGGGCATATCGTCGCCTTTGGGCTGGGCTTAGCGTTGGTGCATTATACTCATTACTGGCTGGACACAGCTATATTCTTGCGGCAGTATCGCCATGAGCACCGTCGAATCGTAGTGCCGACCGCTATTCAACTGATCGCGAATCGAGCTGCATCGCCAACGAGGTCCCATCGTGAAGAACATTTACTTTCTGTTATCAGTCACTGTCTATTTCGGTTTGTCCAGCTGCACGAGTATAGAAACAACCACCGTCACAGCAGACTTCAGGGAAAAGGAAGGCGTCTTTGTCGTCGGCTACACTGAAAATGCGGACACCCGGATTACGCTGGAAGACCAACTGGTCTCTGACCTGACAAAAAGAGAAATGGTCGCCTGGCCGAGCCACCTGACGCTTGGCGATGTAATCAACACTACTCCACAGGAAATAATAGACAAGGCTGCGGAGAAAAAAGCCCTGTCTGTGATTATCCTCAACCGGGTGGCTGCCGATGCGTCCGACAGTGTTGTTAAGAATCCGGAAAGAATTTCGCCCAAGCATTCGACTTTGCAGGCATTTTATTCTCACTCGCGCGACATGCAGGGGAATACCTACGATGCGGAGCAGGAGGTATTTGTCGAAGTGAACCTTTTCATTCTTGACCGCGGTGAAGCGAAATTATTCTGGAGTGGCACTACATGGACATTCAACGCCGATGACAGACCCGCCGCGATAAAGGATATCAGTTCGACAATTGCAGATCAGCTGGAGCAGGTCAGGAAAAGGTATCGTTGAACCAGTCCCATTGTTCGACTGCTGACTAAGTCTACTTCGACTCTTCTATCGCCGCCGTCGCAATTTGCAATCCCACAAGCCTGGCGATGATAACTGCAATGTAAATCTGACCAAAAAGTGCCTGGGTAATCACAATTGCCCGGGCGAGACCGGAAGTTGGCGTCAGGTCACCATAGCCAAGTGTGGTCTGGGTTACATAGCTAAAATAAACAAGTTCCTTCAACAGGATTGCCACCGAATGACTATCGGTCGCATAGGTGTCCACTTTTAAACTGATCGCCTCAGGATTAACCAGAATAATACCGAAATAAATCAGTGCCCAGGTCATACCCATCAGAAGATACAAACAGACGGCTGCGTAAATAATTTCGGCATCTACCTGTCTGGCATTCAACAGGTATCGAAGTATATGGAATGAAATATAGGCCAAAAATGCAGTCTTGAAGACGCTGAAAACCAGCAATTGCGAACCTTCAGTAACAAGCACGGCAGGCAACCAGCCGGACAATGCCGTCGGTACCGCTAACAGGAGCCCAATAATAAAATCTTTTCGACGCAGAACAACAATATAAAGGCTCGACACCAAAATAAACGAACTCAGAATGCGAGATACAAAACTGCTGAATTCACCATCGAACAGATCCGGAATAAACAGAAGGAATACAAAACTTATCAGTAACACCTCAAAACCAAAGGGAGGCTCCTTTGTACCTGCGCTCATAGCCTAAGTTCCTGATGTAGTGGCAGTTTCTGACGTAGTGGCAATTCCTGATTGCCAGTTCCTGATCAACTTTTACGGTTTTATCGCTGTTAGTATTTTTTTCTCACCTTCCCTGAACACGGTGATTTCCAGCTCGTCACCTTTCTTAACCGAATTGATGTAAGTCTGTATTCGTTCAAATCCAGCCCTGGTTTGATATAAATTGTGACCTCCCACCTCGACAATGACATCGCCACCGAGCATGATTTTTTGCTCCCCCAACATCATCGGAATAACCCCGGCGTGAATATTGAATGCTGCGGCCAGGGAACCTTCCGTCACATGTTGAATCAGGAGTCCTTCTGAGTAATCCGGTACGTTCAGTACTCGCAATGCATCATTGGTCAACGGCAGGTAACGCATTCCCCACCATAGCGCGGGTCTATCCAGTACAAGCTTCTTCGCCATATTGATACTGGCGGCAAAACCCAGACCAACGCTGCCCCCGGTTTGTGTCTGTATATGGCTGACAATACCAATCAGCTCTCCATTGGCACTAAACAGTGGTCCGCCTGAATTGCCCTGGTTAATGGCTGCATCGGTCTGCAGAAACTCCATTTCCTCAAACATGATCTCATCTTCATGGATCCTGCGACCACTCAAATTACCTGTCGTCAGCGTATGTGACAGACCGTATGGAGCACCAACAACAAAGACTTCTTCACCGGTATTGATGTCATTGGAGTCACCAATTCTGGCGGCGGGCAAATCACCGGGAGAATCCACGATTTCAATAAGCGCTATATCAGCCGTGATTATTGAAGATAAAACCCTGGCAGAGAACGTTCTGCCGTCCAGTAGCTCCACCGTCACCTCGTTCGCGTCATGAACCACATGGGAAGCCGTCAGTATCAAACCCCCTTTGGTGATGATAACGCCACTCCCCAGACCGTGGCTGGTGGTATTTACGACGCCCTCCTCCGACAATTCAAGCTGGCTTTCGCTGGTCTTAATCTCCACGACCGTAGGATCAACCTTTGCAAACAGGCGGGAATAATCTTTCGCTGCGAGAGAGGTTGACAGGCCTGCCAGGGCAACAAAAATTACCAGGCGATTTAAGTTTACTGATGCTAACTGCACTGAATGATCTACTACCGAATATATTGATTTACCCGTCGACGAACCTCCGGGGCGTTAGGTGCCAGTTTACTTAACTCTGACAGGGGAACAAGGATGTTTTCGGTCTGGCCCAGTTTTTCCATGTACAGTACCTGGGTCATCAGCAGATCATATTGGTTAGGCCAGGTCTTTATTGCACCTTCGAGGTAACTGACGGCATCGGCGGTTCGTTCAACGGCATCCAGTGCAACCGCGTAAACATAGGCATACCGTGCCTGGCTGTCTGCCAGTTCTGTAGAAGCCTTAAGTAAAGGTAACGCCTCTTCGTATTTTTGTTGCCGGATCAGCGACAGCGCATAACTGTAGTTAACCGCAGCGCTGTCTGGAGCGAAGGAAAGTGCCTTATCCAGCAAAGGTTTCGCTTTCGCCTCCTCGTTTGTGGCCCGGTACAGATCAGCCAGGTTCATAAGTGCTGGGACGTAGAGTGGTTCTATGACCAGTGCCTGTCTGTAGGCTGTTTCGGCACCTCCCAAGTTACCGAGGTTCAGCTCCAGGTTTCCCAGTTCGGCCTGAGTCGATGGCATGTCATTCATCAAAGCCAGGGTTTCACGATACTCGTCTATAATTTTGTAAAACAGGCCTATTTTGTCCAGCGGAATATCCGATTGCATATTTGACAGGACAATAGCAACTTCACGCCTGACCGACTTTACCGGGTCATCTATCAAAGGTCGCAACGCCTTCCAGCGATCAAGCGGAGCCGCTGACTGAAAATTACGCACCGCGACACGACGAATCAGGGGATCGCTATTGGCGAGGTAACCCAATGCTGCCTCATTACTCACTCTGGATGGGAAATCCGCAAGCCGTTCAATCAAGGTTGCTTTCATGATCGGTGGAATATGATCGTAGCCTGCAAGCGTCAAAATTGGACGGGTTACCGTTGGGTCGCCCCGTTGTGCAAGGGAGTTTATTTTCGCAAATGGGTCCTGTAGCGGAGGATCAATAAAGTGCTCATCGATTACCTTTTTTGCCCAGGTCGGTTTCGTTCCCTTATGACATTGGTTACAGGCATTGGGTACACCGAGGAGTTCTGATGTGCCTGGCGCCGGAATACCAAACCGATGATCGCGGCGGTCATCGACCAGCATGTAAGTGGTTTCCGGCATATGACACTCAACACACTCTGCACCGCTTGATCCTTCCGGGTGAAAATGATGTTTTTTGGTATTGTACACAGTGGGCAGATGGCACTGGCTACACAGGTTGTTGCCCTGAAGAATCAACTTGCTGGAATGTGGTTCATGGCAGTTGCTGCAGGTCACACCCCTGGCATGCATCTTACTCTGCAGAAACGAGCCGAGTACGTAGTCCTCCTCGCGAATTTGACCATCGGGGTAATAAAGGTCCCCGGATAACAACGCCAGGCGAAATTGGCTATGATAATCCACACCCGGGTCCGGGACACCAATCTTCGTACGCCGAGAATGACACCCACCACACATATTGATATGTCGGTTGGATTTCTCACCTTTTGGTTGAGCGATGGATTGACCCTGCACAAATTCCCAGACCAATGTATTCGGCGCATTTACCAGTCCACTGCCCGATTGAAAGTTTCCGCCTGCAGCCCGCTCGACATGTGTGTCCCCTGGACCATGACAAGCCTCACACGCAACATTAATGTCAGACCAGGTTGTGGCATAGCTGTTATTTTCTACTGAATAGTTTTTTTGCAGATTAGTGCTGTGACACACCGCGCAGCGACTGTTCCAGTTCTGTAAATGTCGGGTCCAGAAAAAAGGTGATTCCGGCGTAATATCCTCGTTCGGTTGTAAGTGAATCCAACGCTGCCCACCGTCTTCGGCTACTCGACTATCCCATGCAATGTTCAGTGCCTGCAGATGCCCCTCAGTTGTTTCTACCAGGTATTGTTGCAGAGGATAGTGACCAAATGTATAACTGATGTTGTATTCCCCGGCCGTCTCTACGCCAACAGTCTCAACCAGATAATCGTCCCCACGCCGGAAAAAACGGCTGGAAATGCCATGAAACTCAATGGTCTCGCCAGTAAAATTGCCTTTTACCGAATTTTCATCCGCCACCAGCATCGCTTTGCTGTGATCAGATTGCGCCCATTGAGCCGCAACCTCCTTATGACAGGAAACACACTTCTGCGCACCAACAAAACGAGACTCAGCAAACAGCGACGGACTTGCCAAACAGGCGAACAGCAGCAAATACCAATACCCACTTATATTTCTACTCACGTAGACACCCTGGGACTTCGATGATAAAACATGATTGTAACAATATAAATCTTTAGTAGAGGTACCCAACCTTGGCCAATTTTCGACTATTTATCATTGCTGGTGTTGTTACGGTGCTGGCTTTTTTCACTCAAGCGGCATCCGGCAATAAGCTGATGGACTATATCCGCAGCACCGACCTGAATGATTTCGCGCTTGGCGCTGCACTCAGCACCAGCCAGAATCCCTACAAGCAATCAGAAAACTCGGCGTTTTTCTACCCATACCTCACCAGTTTCAGGCACGACGCTTTTACCGACACTTTGTTCATCGTCGGCGAGAGTGAAGTTGGTGTAAGAAAAGTTTTTGACAACGACTGGGTCCTGGGTGTCGTCGGTCGAATTCAAACACTGGGGCTTGGCGAGAACGAACTGATCGGCGTAGAGGAACGCAGGTGGACGCTGGAACTCGCACCCCTGGTTACCTATCGCCGATGGCCAGTGCATCTGAACCTGCAAACCTACTTCGAGATTCTCGACCGCCACCAGGGTTTCACCAGTGAATTCGAACTTTCTTACCCCATGGAATGGCCGCGTGGTTACCTGGTTCCCACGTTCGACCTGATTTATGAAAGCGATGAATTTACCGACTATTACTATGGGGTAAGCCCCTCCGAAGCCGCGCCTGGCAGATCAGCATACCAGCCTGGCAGTGCATTGAATCTGGAACTTGGGTTTCAGTTTGGTTACGCCCTGACAGGGCGCTGGCTCTTGTCCGGTGGGCTCAGTATTGAAAAACTGGACGATCAGATTACATCCAGCCCGATCATAGACCGTGATCATCTCTGGTCAGCAAACATAGGGCTCGCTTACAACGCAAACGTTTTTAAACCCCGCGCATACGAATACTCGCGGAAACTGCCCAGGACCCTTGTCAGGTTTTCTGCCCTGGATGCACAACTGGAAACCACGCTGACGAGAGCATCGGGTGGGGAAGTCAGCCTGGAAGAGCTGTTAGGTCTGTCTGACAAAAAAACCGTGGGCCAGTTTGACATCACCGTTCGCCTCTCTGGCTACCATCGACTGGAAATGGGGTACACGCGTTACAGCCGTTCGGGCTTTGCAATACTTGGCGATGATCTCTCTGTGGGTGACGCAAGATTCATAGCAGGAACGGAACTCGATGTGAGTGTTGAAACCAAGGTCCTTCGCCTGGCCTACGGATATTCAATTCTGATGGATGAGCAAAAGGAACTCGGCGTTATGGCCGGAATCCATCGTACGGATATCGATGTCCGATTCTTTGCACCCGACAGCGGGTTGGAAGAAAGCCGCAATCCTTCACCACTGCTGCCTGTGATGGGACTCTACGGCAATGTAAATCTGTTTAAAAGAACCCGGGTTTCTGCCGAAGTACAGTTCTTCCGGCTGGATTTCGACCGGTGGAATGGATCCCTGAGTTCTATCCGGCTCGACGTGCAGCAAGTCATCGGTCGTCTGGGTATTGGTCTTGGTTATTCGTACTACATCATGGACCTGGAATCCAACAACCAGGAATTGGTCTCATCGCTGGAATTTCGCCATCAAGGTCCCTTCCTTTTTGCGACCATCAGCTTTTAGACCCCCGCGAATCGACCCAATCGCAGCGACTACAATCTGCGTGTTTGATATCGGATAAGATGGTAGCTTGACGGCCTGTTAAAGTAGCTTGACAACCATTAATATCAATACAAGGAGTCGTACATTGAGTAAGTTTCTTTGCAGTATTTATCGCGCCATCTCCCTCGCAATTTTATGGTTACCTGCTACCGTTATAGCCCAGGACAGACCCAACATTCTAATCATCTGGGGTGATGATATCGGTTATTTTAATGTCGGGGCTTACAACCGTGGTGCCATGGCTTATGACACACCCAATATCGACAGTATCGCGAACGACGGCATCCTGTTTACCGACGGTTACGGACAGAACAGTTGTACCGCTGGCCGCTCGACATTCATCACAGGCCAGAGCGGATTCAGGACCGGATTGCTCAAGGTAGGCTTGCCTGGCGCCGCAGAAGGGCTCAGCGGCAAGGACCCAACCATTGCTGAACTGTTACCTGAAGAGTATATGACAGGCCAGTTTGGTAAAAACCACCTGGGTGACCTGGATGAACATTTACCCACTAACCACGGCTTCGATGAATTTTTCGGGAATCTATACCATCTTAATGCCGAGGACGAACCTGAGAATGAGGACTACCCCACGGACCCGGAGTTTGCGAAGAATTTTGGACCCCGGGGTGTTATTCACTCCCTTGCCGATGGCAAGATCGAAGACACCGGCCCTCTCAGCATGAAGCGAATGGAGACCATTGATGAGGAAGTGACCGCCCGCGCTCTTGAATTCATCGAGAAAGCACATAAGGCGAAACGACCATTTTTTGTCTGGTACAACACCACACGAATGCATGTCTGGACCCGCCTGAAAGCGAAATCGAAAGGCGTGACCGGTCAGGGCATCTATGCAGATGGTATGGTTGAACACGACGGTATGGTGGGTCAGTTGTTGGACAAACTGGACGAACTCAGTATTGCCAACAATACAATTGTGATGTACTCCACGGACAATGGCGCCGAGACGTTCACCTGGCCTGATGGTGGCACCACACCATTTCGGGGAGAAAAGAACACGACCTGGGAAGGCGGTTTTAGAGTACCAATGATGGTAAAATGGCCGGGTAAGATCAAAACTGGACAAGTTTCCAATGAGATCATATCCATGGAAGACTGGCTGCCAACATTCCTCGCCGCTACTGGTGACTCCGATATCAAAGAGAAACTACTCAAAGGTCACAGGGCCGATGGGAAAAAATTCAAGGTACACCTCGACGGTTACAATTTCCTGCCATATTTTACCGGCAAGGAAGCCACAGGTCCTCGCCAGGAAATGTTTTATTTCACTGACGATGGCGAACTTTCTGCCCTTCGATATGGTCAGTGGAAGTTGATGTTCTCGGAACAAAGAGGTCACGGGATGGAGGTCTGGCAAGAACCCTATGTGACCTTACGTTTTCCAAAACTGTTCAACTTACGTCGCGATCCATTTGAACGAGCCGATTCGGAATCCGGCGCCTATGAGACCTGGCGCTTCGAGCGACTCTTTCTGATTGCACCAGCAGCCGCTTATGTAGGTCAGTTTCTGAGCACATTTAAAGAATTCCCTCCGCGCCAGGAACCGGGTAGTTTTAACCTGGACAAGGTGCTGAAATCTTTGCAGACAGAAAACAGCGGCGCAAACTGAGAGGCTAGCCCAGCGTAGGATCAATTTTATGACTACACTGGATCAGTTCCTGACGTTAAAAACCCGTATGAGCGATTCCATTATCGGTCAGGAGACCGTTGTGGAGCGCATTTTAATAGGTTTGTTGGCCAACGGTAACCTGTTGGTTGAGGGTCTGCCCGGGTTAGCTAAAACCCGCGCTGTCAAAGCACTGGCAAAAAACCTCGAAGCTGATTTCAATCGAATTCAGTTCACTCCCGATTTGCTGCCTTCTGATGTCACGGGTACAGAAGTGTATTACTCGAACGAGGGTAACTCAGAATTTCGTTTCGAACCCGGTCCAATTTTCGGCAACCTGATCCTGGGTGATGAAATTAATCGCGCACCGGCCAAGGTTCAGTCTGCCATGCTCGAAGCCATGGAAGAACGACAGGTCACTGTTGCGGGTAAAACTCACAAGCTACCGCCACTCTTTATGGTCATGGCCACACAGAATCCGGTAGAACAGGAAGGCACATATCCATTGCCGGAAGCGCAAATGGATCGATTCTTAATGCATGTGGTTATTCGTTACACCTCGGCTGAAGACGAAGTAGCAGTTGTTCAACTGGTACGCAGGGAAGAGCAGCAAGACAACGCAGGTGAAGATCAGCAACTTCGTGAGTCAGCGACCAAAATCCCGCAGCAGGTTATTTTTGACGCACGGGAGGAAATCGCCAACATTAATGTTTCTGATGCCATGCAGAAATACCAGGTTGACCTGGTCTATAGTACAAGAACACCAGAGAAGTACTCCGATGATCTTCGTCGCTGGATCGATGTGGGTGGTAGCCCCCGCGCATCAATCGCACTTGATAAGTGCAGCCGCTGCCATGCCTGGTTGAATCAAAGGGATTATGTTGATCCCCAGGATGTTCGTGCCATTATCCATGATGTACTGCGGCATCGAATCATGCTGTCCTATGAAGCACAAGGTGAAGGGGTAACCAGTGACCGGGTGATTGACGAATTAGTAACACAAATCGCTCTCCCCTAGCCGGTATCATGATTTCGAATCCGGATCCGCGTATCACCATCTCGCTGAAACATCTGCAGCAACTGGAAGGCCCGGCCAGGGGCCTTTCCTTTCTGCCCCGCCAACCCGCTAAAAGTATTCTGAATGGACAACACGCATCCAGGCTACGGGGCCGTGGACTCAATTTTGAAGAGCTTCGGAGTTACTTGCCCGGGGATGACATACGTTCAATAGACTGGAAAGCGACCGCCCGTAAACGGGAACCCCATGTTCGCGTCTATACTGAAGAGAGGGATCGCCCTGCGCTGGTTATTGTGGACCAGCGGCAGTCGATGTTTTTTGGTACCAGTCATTGCATGAAGTCCGTGGCGGCTGCCGAAGTTGCAGCCGTAACCGCTTTTCGCGTACTCGCAAAAGGTGACAGAATCGGCGGCATCGTCTTTGATGACAAGCGTGTAGATGAATTCAAGCCACAGCGCAGTCGCCGCGCATTGTATACGCTGCTGAAAAACATCGAAAAGAAAAATCAGGCATTAAGTGTCGACAATCCTGCTGTGACAGAGCCCCTGCCTCTTAACCAGCCATTACAAGCCGCAAGCCGAATTGCCCGACATGACCACCTGATAGTTGTTGTTAGCGACTTTGATGGCATCGATGACGAGACACATCGACACATCACCAACCTGGCCAGGGGCAATGACGTCTGTCTCATGTTGATCCATGACCCCTGGGCAAAGGACATGCCGAGGGGGCTGGATATCGTCGCCTCAGATGGTCAACTGCAGGTTTCCCTGGACACCACCACCGAGAACTCATGGAACAGGTTGAATAATGCGAGCAGAGACCGACTGCAGAATATCGTCGACTGGCAATCCAGTGCCGGTGTGACCGTTTTTCCCATCACCACGGGACAATCGACAATTCCCCAATTGCAAAAACTGCTGGGTGGGACGCCTTCGAGAAGAAAATTCACATGAACGAGTTGGAGAATCTCAACCTGATCGAACTGTTAGATCTGCTGGTGGATATTCATATACCTGAGCCTGTTTCCTATTGGCCCCAGACAACAACCTGGTCTGTTATTTTTTTCATCATCCTTGGCCTGGCAGCAACATTCAGCTGGCTTCAATGGGTTAACTACAAGAACAACGCCTATCGCAGACGGGCCATTAAAGAACTGGGCGCCATCAAGCAACAGGATGATATACCCAAACAAATATCGGCCATCGCCAGCATCATCAAGCGAGTCGCAATCGTGAGTTTTGGCCGAAACCAGGTCGCTGAATCATCCGGCAGCGCCTGGTTAACTTTCCTGGACCAGTCCTGCGAGGATCTGAATTTCTCGACGGGTCCCGGTAAGCATCTCGCTTTCGGACCTTACAAGAAAACAATTGAAGCATCTCCGGGCGAGGTACTTGAACTGCTCGAAGTAGCCGAAAATTGGGTTGCCAGCCACGAGGGAAGCGCCAACGATGCTTGATTTTGTTTATCCGTGGGCTTTTTTCCTGATGCCATTGCCGTTTCTGGTGCGATGGTTGTTACCCGCACATTACGAACCTGTCAGCGCGCTGCGAATGCCATTCCTCCATTTCATTGCGAAGATCACCGGTCAGCAACCAAGGGAAGGCTCCGTTATTCTAACCTGGCACCTGATCCAGACGATCACTGCTGTACTTGTCTGGGTACTGCTGGTCACGGGTGTCGCAAAACCCCAGTGGCTGGGGGAACCTATTATAAGAACCGATGCAGGCAGAGATGTCATGTTAGCCATTGATATCTCCGGTTCGATGGAAGAGCGGGACTATGCCATTGCCGGTGAAGATAACCTCAGTCGGTTGAATGTGGTAAAGCGAGTCGTGGGTGATTTTATTGAAGAACGTGAAGGCGATCGCATCGGATTAATCGTCTTCGGTACAAAAGCGTATGTGCAGGTGCCTTTCACCCAAGACCTGCAAACCGCACGAGCATTGCTGGACGCAATTGAGGTCGGTATGGCAGGTCCTCATACCGTGATCGGTGACGCGATAGGTCTGGCAATAAAAACCTTCGAAGTCAGCGAACTGGACCAGAGGCTGCTCATCATACTGTCAGACGGTGAAGATACGGGCAGTCGTATGACCCCTGTTAATGCAGCCGCAATCGCGGCGAAAAATGGCCTCCGGATATTTACCGTGGGTATTGGAAACCCGAAGGGTCAGGTGACGCCAGGGTCGATTTCGACACCCTGGAGGAGATAGCAAACCTTGCTGGGGGGCATTATTTCTCGGCTGCTGACCACATGGGGCTGGTTCGTGTCTATGCTGAGATCGACAAAATGGTGCCCCGCGAGACTCGTACAACAACTTACAGGCCGCGACGTTCACTGGTTCACTGGCCAGTTGGATTCGCGCTTGTCTTGATGTTGATTGGCATAAGCCTGATGCTGCTGCTCAGGAGTAGCGGTTTGCACGCGGGTGATCCCAATCAGCAGACGAAGAAAAACAAAATCGTTGGGGCGCGCCAGTGATCGATATCGTTGCCCAGTTACATTTTATCCGCCCGTTGTGGCTGCTGACAATCCCGCTGATTTTCGCTTTGTGGTGGATGTCCCGGCAAACCCTGACCCGCCCGCCACCCTGGACAAAAGCACTGGCACCTCATCTCGCTGATGCACTTATTCTCAATAAACAGAAAGTGAAACGAATAGTTGCGGTTGATGTGACCGCAGTGATTATGCTTATCACTTGCTTATGCGCCTCGGGCCCCAGCTGGAATCGAGTCCCGAATCCGTTCTTCAGCGAAACAGCACCACTGGCAATTGCTCTGAATGTAAACCAGACGATGCTCACCAATGATATTCAACCAACCAGGCTAGCGCGAGCGAAGATAAAGATCCAGGACTTGCTGGCGATCCGCAGTGGTGCTCGCACCGCACTGGTTGCCTATGCCGGGTCCGCTCATATGGTTTTGCCCCTCACCGAAGATCCAGACCTGCTGAAGCCATTCTTAAACGGCCTCACTCCCGGGATCATGCCGGTAAAAGGTAACGACGCCTCTCTCGCGTTGAATCTTGCTCATGACATCCTGACGACCGATGAAACACCGGGCAGTATCCTGTTCGTGACTGACGACATTTCGGAGACAGTGTTGCCCGCGTTCGCCCAATACCAACAACGCGATGGTGGATACTCCATGGTTGCCCTGATTGTAGGCACAGAAAAGGGCGGTAACCTGCAATTGGAAGATGGCCGGTTAATTGGTGGGCCAGGTATAGACAAACGACGTATCAACCAGTGGCAGCGGTCAACCGGTATACGGATTGTTGACTTTGACACAGGAGAAGGTGATCTGCGACAAATCAGCCGTATCGTCGCTTCAAACCTGCAGGCATCAAAGGACCAGGATGAGCGATCCGAATGGCTGGATCAGGGCTGGTGGCTACTCTGGCCCGTATTATTGTTAATGCTAATTTCCTTTCGTAGAGGGTGGACGATCGTCTGGCGATGATGAGTGTTGAGACGGAAAAATTTTTGATGGGAAGTGCCAGGTTGAGAACAACCAGACTCGCTCGCCGGGCTTTGTTCCTGCTGGCCTTCTGTCTGATCAGCGGATGCGATACGGTGGTCAACAGCCGGTTTGCGGATTATTTCCTGACAAAAAACCAACAAGGTCGTTATGCCTTCGAGCGGCATCAATACCAACAGGCATCCGACAGCTTTACAGACCCCATGTGGAGAGGGGTAGCATCTTACAACGCCGGAAGGTACGAACAGGCTGCAACGGATTTTGCCCAGGTTCGTTCTGCAAATGCCCTGTTTAACATGGGCAACGCCCTGATCGGCAACCGGGAATACGCACAGGCAATCATGGCCTTCGAGCAAGCCCTTGAAATTGACAAGGCTCACCAGGGTGCTCAGAAGAATCTAGAACTCACCGCAGCAATCATCATCTACCTGAACCAGGCGAGACAGGAAGGTGGCACCGAGGTTGGCGCTGATGAGTACCGGTTCGACAACACAACCAATGAAGGTCTGGATACAGTCATCAACGAGCAAGATCAACTCAGGCTGGAATCTGCCGAACAATGGATGCGAACTGTAGATACACGCCCAAGGGACTTCTTGCGAACCAGGTTCGCACTGGAGGCGACGAGGTGAAACCCGTCACAATACTGTTGGCGCTATTCATCGCGGCACCGATTGGGTCTCTTGTCGCTGCAAAACCCATCGTCCGGGCTGAGATTGATCCTGTTTCAGTTACCGTTGGCAAAGCCGCAAAACTCAAAATTACCGTGCTGGTGCCAACCTGGTTTACCAGCCCGTCTGTCTATCCCTCGTTGGAAAAACTTAACCTCATCACCCGTCTCCCGCCCGATAGTACTTACCCAATAACGGAGAGAATCAATGGTGAATCCTGGTCAGGGATTCTCAGGGAATATGAACTCTACCCACAGAGTGTCAACGAGTTTACTTTCCGCTCAGAAACAATCCGAGTGAGCTTTGCAGACCCGGATACAAGGAAGCCTATCAACATGGACATGCCAATCCCCGGGGTAAGTCTCAGTGCGACAATTCCCCGTGGCGCTGAATCCCTGAACCCTTTCCTCGCCTCATCCGAATTAACCCTGGATCTGGTTATTGAAGGCAGTACCGATTCACTCAAACCGGGGGATGCGATCATCGTGACTGCCACAGCCACGATTCTGGATATGCCTGCAATGTTCCTGCCCAGACTTATCAATATCCCTCCAACCAGAGGCCTGGCACTGTATCCAAACCAGCCGACCGTCGAGGAAACCCGGCGTGCCAAGGAAACGAGAACCACGAGTACCAGGAGCGAAAGTGTCACTATAGTATTCGAAGAACCCGGCAGCTACCTCGTACCGGAAATCACGCTCCACTGGTGGGACGTGAAAACAAACTCGATCCAGACAGTGGATGTTCCACAACACAAGCTCACCGTACAAGGTCCACCTATATCATCGCCGAATGATACCGGTTCGATATTTCCAACAGGGTTACTGGTCATACTGGTGATCGTTTTGATGCTAATAGTATTGCTTTTCATCAACAGAGAGCGAGTTCTGAACCTTTTGGCGGAAAGGCGAGCCAGGAAACTGGTAACCGAACATTACGCTTTTAAATCCCTCACAACTGCGATGAGACACGGTCAAAAACAACCGGTTTACCATGAGTATCTCCACTGGTTGGGACAAATCCAGGTGACTGTCCAGAATATCACCAGCAAAATCGGGCAACGAGATACTGCCTACAGTTTCGAAGACCTAGGCAAAGAACTTTATGATGATTCACCGGGATCGCAAAGAGCCATGACGCCCTTAACTGCGATGCAAAAAAGATCCCTCAGAACTTATGTAGATGAAATCAGGCACATTGCCCGGAATCAGTCAACATTGTGGGACGCCGCCAATGTCTTGCCTCCACTGAACCCCTGATTATTTAGGCGGCTGGATTTCAACAATACCAACAAACGACTTGTCCGACTTTCGCAACCCGAGGAACGCATCGCGATAGCGGGAGTGGATAGGGATAAAAGTATAATCGTCAAAGGTTCCACCCTGTTCCGTCAACCAATTATCCAGGTTTCCATCATCATCTCTCTCCTGAATAACTTTTTCTTCGATTCCTTCCTGAAGGATCTGGTCAATATGGTCACCGAGCGCCTGATATGTCGGCTCATAAACCCATGGTGGGATATTGGTCTGGTACAACACCTTCAGAAAATCAGCCTGTTCAATAGGATTTTCCGGAAGAACCGAGATAACCCTGGCCGGTGTGACATCAGAATAATTCGACGGATTCGGCGTCAGCACTCCGTATTTCGCAAACGTGTCTGCGCTGGAACTGTAAAAATGTTTTTCGTAATATATAAAAAAAATCGGGCGCTCAGAATAGACAACAAACACACCTGCCAACAAACAAACGCTCTGTGTAATGCCGATCATGGCTAGATCAAACTTGAGGCCCGGCTTACCGGATTTAAACACCAC
>LWDU01041310.1_pt1 | contig 106571 bp, 81 predicted proteins | sample 727161 | NCBI WGS metagenome assembly LWDU01 (sample SAMN04566230, study PRJNA314399) | hydrothermal vent metagenome | isolation source: deep sea hydrothermal plume seawater | place: Mexico: Gulf of California, Guaymas Basin | collected 2004-07-11 | reverse complement strand
TCACTGTGATGGTTGACCAGCGCCATGCTGAACTAGAGGGGCGTGAAGTCAGTGAGATACTCCGGGATGAACTTGCCAAGACAACCCATCTGGCATCGATGTTCGACCATACTAGCACTGCAGGTGGCTCGTGGGTGTGTCCTGCGTCTCTCTATCACTCCCGTAAGTATAGCCGCCCAGGTCTCTTATTGGTTGGGGATGCGGGCTCATGCCTAGATCCTCTCTCCTCATATGGCGTTAAGAAAGCCCTCGCCTCTGGATGGCTAGCAGGAATCGTGGTGCATACCGCACTGATTGATGCACCAATGACTGACGTGGCACTGGATTTCTTCGACGACCGAGAACGATCAGTCTATCAGAGTTACAGACATCGTTCAGCAGAGTTTTTTGAGGAAGCTGCATCGGCATACGGCCACCCGTATTGGATAACGCGAGCTGAGGCCGCCCGTGCTGCAGTTGGAGCAGTGAGCGGTCCTGATGACAGAGACTGGCTTGAAGATCTCGAGGGCACTCAAGTCCCCGTTGACCTGGTGCAAGCGGCTCATGAAAGGATCCGATCAGCGGCTCTGATCGACTCCCGAGCTAATCCCGACCTTCGCCTAATCAAACGCCCTGCGATCCAATCCCAACGGATTGTTATGAGGCGCCGCCTGATGAGCGATAGCTACCCGAAAGGCATCCGTTATGTACGGGGTATAGACCTCCTAAGACTCGTTGAACTCGCACCACAATTCGATCAAGTTCCAGATATCTGGAACGGATACAACGAAAAAGAGGCGCCAGTCAGCCTTCCCGATTTCCTCGTCGGTCTCTCGACTGCCTTTGCTGCGGGCCTACTCTTGCATCCTGATCAATAGTGCTAATCGGGAAAAGGGCATATTTTTTCAGCATGGTATACCCTAGCGGCCCGGCCCAGCCCAGCCCTAGGATGTTGTCTCCTCAAACCCTATACCGAATGCCGACTTCTCTTCGCGCCCGCTTATCTACTCTCGGAATTGTGGGACTCAACATATTCGTCGTGTGGACACCTGCTCTGCAAAGTCAAAGCCAGGGCTCACAGAAAGAAGAGGGATATGCGATAACTCATAACACAACCGTGGAAGCCTGCTCGCGCTGCCATACCGTCGATGACCAAGACCGTATGAGTCGGATCTCATATTTGAGAAAAACACCTGAGGGGTGGCAAACCTCGGTACGTAGGATGGCCGCGCTGCATAACGTGAATGTAAGTCCAGAACAAGCACGCGAGATCGTTCGCTATCTGGCTAATGAGCAGGGCTTGGCCCCTGAAGAACTCCGGCCAGGATTGTTTGAGGTTGAACGGAGACTTATCGACCATGATTATGAAGGTGATTCGGCCGTTGAATTCACATGCATTCAATGTCACTCCATGGGTCGGGTTATCACTCAGAGACGCACCCAAGATGAATGGGCACTCCTGATGGCGACGCATCGGGGTTTATACCCGTTGGTTGACCGTCAAGCTTTCCGAGGAAACGCATGCACAGGTCAGCCAGGTTGTGAAGAAGACCTTGAAGGCCAGTCGAGTCACCCAATGGATAGGGCAATAGATCACCTGGGTACGGTCTTCCCATTACTAACTCCAGAGTGGTCAGCTTGGTCTGCCAATAAGCGTCCTCCTCAGTTAGAAGGCGAATGGGTAATCTCCGGATACGAGCCCGGAGAAGGACCGATCTATGGCACTCTTACGATCAGAGCTACGGATGATAGCGACGCGGATGCGTTCACATCTTCTTCACGATATGTGTATGCAGAAAGTGGACTAGCCGTAGAGCGCTCAGGACAGGCACTCGTTTACACCGGCTATCAATGGCGTGGTCGCTCGAACCCTGGAACAGCCAACGAACTTCGGGAAGTGATGTTCGTTGAAAGGGACCAGCGAGTGATGTCTGGGAGATGGTTTTCAGGAGCATACGATGAGATAGGGCCAGATGTCACGCTGCAACGAATCGGTGCTGCACCCATCGTCACGGGGGTTTACCCACAGGCGTTGAGGCGTGGAGAAACTACACAAGTCACAATTTACGGAGGCGCCCTTAGCGACATCCAGAATGGTGCAGAATTAGACTTTGGCCCGGGAGTCTCGACTGGGGCAATTCAAAGATCTCAGACCGATGAGGTTGTGGTCCAGCTCACAATTGATGATGACGCAGTAGTAGGAGCACGTGACTTTTTCGCATTCGAGTCGACCTTAGAGAATGCGATTATAGTCCATGACGGGATCGATCGAATCATTGTCACGCCAGAGTCGGGCATGGCACGGGTTGGCGGAGCAAATTTCCCGAAAGGCTATCAAACTTTCGAAGCGATCGGTTATAACAACGGGCCTGACAATGAAAACGGAACGGATGATGATCTCAAATTGGGTCGCGTTGATGTCTCATGGAGCCTAGAAGAGTACGCGGCAACGTTTGGTGACGATGACATAGACTTTGTCGGCTCCATTAGCTCAAATGGGATCTTCACCCCTGCCCTGGACGGGGTAAATCCAGATCGGGCTGGGAATCGGAACAATATCGGAGATGTTTGGGTCTTAGCCACCTATCGTACCCCAGAGGGCAGGGAGCTGCGGGCCCGTGCCCATCTACTCGTGACTGTCCCACTGTACATGCGCTTCGAACCATGGAGACCGGTTGTACCTGCTAACCGAAGGCTAATCGGATGAACTCCTCAGTCATTACAGACTCTGAAACCCTGGCTCTCCGAGAGTTTCACCCCTTCAAAGCAAATGGGGTTACCTACCTCTACATGGTTCCTTCTGCTGGAATCTTCAGAATGGATGGGCCATCAGACGCGATCCTAGAAACACTCAGTAAGAGTCCGAAAGTCAAAACTGAACTGATTGATAAACTCTCAGGTCAGTTTGATATCGACCTATTGCTGGAAACGATCGACGAACTCATAGAGATACGTGCAATAGGAGATATCGACGCCCCAAAAGATTTGGTGCCGAATGATCTACCTCCTGCCGGGTTTCCACTTACAACAATGGTCCTAAATGTGACCAACAAGTGCAACTTGGCATGTACTTATTGTTACGAGTACGGGGAAGACAAGATTATCGACACACAGTACGGAGACCAACCAAAGTTTATGGCAGAAGAAACGGCTAAGGAAAGCGTTGAATTCTTGCTTGAGGAATCCCGAGGACAGGATGTAGCGCATATCACGTTCTTCGGTGGTGAGACGCTACTTAACTTCCCAGTGCTCCAAGATACAGTAGCATACGCACGTCGTCGCGCTGCCGAAGAAGGTAAGCGTATTGAGTTCAGCCTAACGACGAACGCGACGCTTTTACGCCCCGAGATCATCGAATGGCTTGCTGACAATCAGATTGGGGTCACGATCTCAATCGATGGGCCGAAAGAGGTCCAAGATGGACTACGGGTTTTCCACAATGGAAAAGGTTCCTACGATGTGGTTGAACCTAAGATCAAGGAACTCCTCAAGCGTCATAAGACCCGGCCCATTGGTGCACGTGTCACACTGACTCAGAAGAACATGGACGTCCTAAGAATCTTCCGACACCTGACAGAAGATATGGGTTTTTGGGAGGTTGGTCTTGCACCTGTGACCACACAGGACCAGCGAGATTACGCGATCACAAGCGAGGGTAAAGACGACATGCTCGAACAATTCGGGGTACTCGCTCAAGAGTGGCTCGAGTGCGCATTAAATGACGAGCATCATGGGTTTTCAAATGTCAAAGACACGCTTGAAGAGATCCATAAGGGCGTGAGTAAGGCTTACGGTTGTGGTGCGGGACTTGGACTCATGGGCGTTGCTACGGATGGTGATGTCTCTCTGTGTCATCGCTTCGCCGGGTCTCCGGAACACACCATCGGATCGGTGACAGATGGGATTGACCGCGATAAGCAGGGGGAATTCTTAGTCGACCACCATATCGCGAGCAAGACAGATTGCCATACCTGCTGGGCACGACCGATCTGCTCAGGCGGATGTTATCATGAAGCTCATGTCCAATACGGAACCTCGTCACACCCTAATTTGCACTACTGTACATGGGTAAGAAGCTGGACACACACGTGCCTGGAAATTTATGGTGCGCTCGCAGAAAAGAACCCCGAATTCCTCAATCGCTTTGACGCATAAGTACGAACTTAGGAGAAGCCAGTGAAGCATATTAAAGCGGTTAATCAGAAAGCTGCTCGAATTGAAGCCTGGGTAGCCTATGAAGCTGAACAGACACAGCCCACTGAGTTCGACGTGGTAGGTCTCGAAAGTCGGCCTCCCCACGAACAGAACGGTCCCCATTTCCCGTTGGGTTGTTCCTTGGTCTTCTCACCTGGGTGGGAAGCAGACTCTGCTGGAGGTACAGCAGGACTCTGTCAGCCTGTGGAAAGAGATATCTTCGACTGTCACCTGTCATGCTTCTGGCCAGCACATGTGCCCGACCAGCTCAACCATTCTCCTGATTGGACGAGCAAGTGCGCCTCTGCTCAAAAAGACTGGCGTAAGCTGGACCTAATTTTCCCGTAGGCGAGAGGCTCAACTGACATGATGCGGATGCTTGATAGGGGCGTATGGGCGCTCATTATCCTGATGGCAGGGACATCAATCACACTCGAGGCCCAGGAGACCGCACTCTGGTATCTTGGCACATATACCAGAGATATACTCGTGTGGGATGAAGCCAGCGAACAGGTCGTTGGCCGGATAGAAATGGGGCATGACATCCCAGCTGATGTCGTGGTAAATAAAGAGAAAGACCGGCTTTACGTGCGTGATGGAACCGCGCTGTACATGGAACTTGTGGACCTGAAGACAAACGAGGTCGTGGATGAATTCACTTTATCCCAAGGCAACGTAACCGTACGTATTAACGGTTTCGTACCGCATCCATCAGATGAGAAGGCTGTGATCTTTGCGAAACGATATACCAAACTGAAGGACAGGTATGTGGTCGAAGGGCCATTCCTGCTTGAATATGATCTGACGAATAAGACGGTCACTGACACAATTCCGTGGCCAGATGATCAAGAGCGCGAATCGATTCGCTTTCAGTACTCTCCCGATGGCGAAATACTCTACATGTTCGCTGAAGACATTATCGCACTTGATGCAACCAGCTACGAGGAAGTTGACCGATGGCAGATATCCACTCCGATTGAGTCTGGGGTTGGACGAAGCAGGTTCGGAACAAGCCCTCAGCCTTATGATGAAGAGGGTGTGGCCACCAGCCTCTTCAGGATGACAGATCCAGTGCAGAACCGGCGCATGATGGGTATTGCCAAAGTTCGACTTTCAGAGAAAAAAGTGGACTTCTTCACACTTGGAGAAGCTAGGCCAATTAGGAATTTCACGCTCGCGCCGGATGGCAAAAAAGCCTATGGACTACTTGAGCAAGGCACTATTGCAGAGTACGAATTTTGGGAGTTTGATCTAGTCAATCAGAGAGTATCCAAAAGGGCGCCTTTCGCAGGTCGGCCTCGCATGACTTTGGGGGTAAGTGCCGATGGGGAGCGCCTTTTCATTTATAACGCAGGTAATACGATTGACGTCTACGACGCTGCAACGTTTGAGTATATAAAGCAGATCGTGTTCGATGAGGATACAACGTTTGAAGTTATGATTCCCCAAAAGGGGAATTTCACACCGTGAGTTACACAAAGAAGGAGGGTACCAGGATGAACCGACTCGGAAAGCTTCTAGCCCTTGGCGCGCTAGGGTCTATTTCCCTAGGAACCACACTCGAAGCTCAAGACGTTGATCCTGTCGGCGTCTATGGCATAACAATCAATGCTGATTTTGACGGTCAGGTGATGCAGCTATTTGGAACCCTGACCATCGAGGATTCCGACAATGGACTCACGGGATCGGTCGATACTGACATGGGGATTACTTCTTTGTCCAATATCGTAGTTGAAGGCTCTGAGATGAAATTCAACGTGGATGCGGAGGGGATGCTGGTCGCGTTCGAGGTGGAATTTGAGGATGACGGATTCAGCGGTGATTTCGATCTAGCTGGTTTGGGCGGAGGAACTATCTCGGGCACGAAGCGCTAGATTTCATGTACGCACTACATTGTTCTTGATTAGGACGCAATAACTGAAGTTCTGGTTCCCGAAGCGGGTGACCTTGCACTGTGAGTGACACCAAGAAAGAGAGGATACCAAGATGAACCGACTCGGGAAGCTTTTAGCCCTTGGCGCGCTAGGGTCTATTTCCTTAGGAACCACTCTCGAAGCCCAAAACGTTGATCCCGTCGGCGTCTATGGTATAACGATCGATATTCCTGAAGCGGGATTTCAAATCCCCGGCTCAATGACGATCGAAAATTCCGACAGTGGACTCACGGGATCTATGGTGCTTGAGTTGCCTCCCGAGATGCCATCTCAGGGACCGGCTGACCTGTTTGACATCACCGTTGAAGGCCAAGTGGTGAAGTGTAAGATTGGAGTAGAGGGCGCCACGGTTGATATCACGATGAACTTTGAGGATGACGGATTCAAGGGCAGTGTCATGTCTGATATGGGAGTTTTTGATATCACAGGTACAAGGCGCTAGGTCTTTCGTCTATTTAGGCTGGGCGAACTTTAAGCGCCTAAATCCAGAAAATCTGTGACCAAAATCCTAGATCCGCACTTCAAGCGGGCACTGGGTTTCGTGCGACCATACGGCTGGGCTCTCGCACCGGTGGTGGCGCTTTCGCTGCTGGGTACTGGACTAAGTCTAGTACTTCCATACCTCTCAAAGCTTCTAGTTGATGATGCACTCATAGCCCAAGATTTTACTGCGCTTCGGAATATCGTAGGCCTTTTTGTCGGTATTACAGCGGCCTCGTTCCTGATGAATGTCCTGAGTGGAATGCGCTATACGAAGGTGTCAGCTGACATCCTATTCGATATGCGCTTGGACCTTTACCAGCATTTACAGCGGTTATCTCCTAGATATTATGCGAAAACTCCACTGGGGGATATTGTATCCAGGATCAACGGAGATATCGGAGAGATTCAGCGCGTTACGGCCGAAGCGACTCTCGCGTGGCTGGGTCAACTCATCGCACTAGTCGGAACAGTTGGGATACTGATTTATCTCGATGTACGCCTCTTTATGGCTGGGCTTATAACCCTGCCCCCCGCCCTCTTTGCCCTGTTCCGCTATCGGCGACAACTAGAGACCCGAATTCGTGATCTACGTGAACGCAGCGCAGATATCGGTACCTTCCTGATTGAGACGCTTCAGGGCATGCGAGCAGTCGTTGGAGCCAACGCACAGGGGCGCGAGGTTGATCGCTTCCGCAACAAGAATGACTCATTCATCGATGCGCTGCTTTCTATGCGGCTTTTTACCTATCTAGCCGGTGGCCTACCAGGCCTCTTGCTCACCACCGGTACGGGTATCGTCTTCCTGTACGGCGGGTATCGTGTGATCGATGGAGCGACAACCCTCGGTACATTCGTAGCATTCATGGCGTACCAGATGCGCCTGATGGCACCTATCCAAGGATTGATGGGCCTGTACTCTAATCTTGCTACCGCACGGGCATCTTTAGTCCGTGTGCATGAAATCCGTGACAGCCCTCCCGAAGTAATCGAGGCTGCCGCCTCCAAGTCACTACCAGTATGCAAAGGCGAACTTACACTTGAAGGGGTTCACTATGGCTTCGGACGTGGAGGTGAGGTACTCACAGGTGTCAATCTAGTCATCCCAGCCGGACAAGTGTTGGCGATTGTCGGCACCAGCGGGAGTGGTAAGTCAACAATCGCAGATCTTCTTTCTCGCCAACTTGATCCAGACAGGGGACGCATCCTGTTGGATGGAAACAATCTATGTGATCTGTTCCTTGCTCAGGTAAGAACACACGTCGCGGTTGTCGAGCAGTCGCCATTTATTTTCCATGCTACGGTTGCTGAAAACGTCCGCTATGCAAGACCGGAAGCGGCAGAAGCAGAAGTGCGGCAAGCGATACATGCAGCCGGACTCTCGGATCTCATCGCTTCGATGCCGGAAGACATCAATACGGTTGTTGGTGAACGAGGAAGCCAGCTGTCAGCTGGTGAACGGCAGCGTGTTGCAATCGCGCGTGCCTACCTTTCCGAGCCTTCAGTCCTCATTTTCGATGAGGCAACTGGCGCACTTGATCCCATGTCAGAAGCTGCTGTCCTTTCGGGTTATGACGCTCTGATGCGCGGCCGGACTACGGTGCTCATCACACACCGGATTAACCTGGCCCGACAAGCTGACCGAGTCGTAGTACTCAAGAATGGAAGAGTGGCAGAAGACGGACTACTGAGCGACTTAGAGACTCAAGGAACTGCCTTCCACGATATTTTTCTAGATTTCAAGACCGGCTAGTTCCTGCCACTGCTCGAATGCTAAGAAACGGACCATGAAGGACAGACCCATTACCCTCGCAGTTGTAGATAGTGGAGTAAATATTCCACACCCGCACTTACCTGCAGTACAAAGCGGTATCTCTTTTGATCGTGAGGGTCACGAACAGGAAGATTTTACAGACTTGTTGGGGCATGGAACCGCAGTGACGTCAGCGATCTATGAAAAAGCCCCAGATACACAAATCTCTGTGGTAAAAGTCTTTGATCAGCAGCTTGCGACAAGCGTGCCAATACTCGTGAAAGCGCTAGACTGGGCCTCAGAACACCATATGCGTCTCGTCAACTTGAGCCTTGGCACACCCAATGAGATCCGTGCTTATGATTTAGCTCCAGCTGTGAAACGTGCCATCGAAAGAGGAACCATCATCGTTTCTGCCAGAGCCAATGAAGAACAATTCTGGTATCCCGGATGCATGGAAGGTGTCTTAGGGGTAATCCTCAATTGGGAGCATCCCAGGGAAAGCGTCTCCGTGATCAAGGCTGAAGAGTCTTCTAAAGCCTCTTCGGACCGTGTTGTCAGCGCGTCTGGTTATCCTCGACCAATTCCAGGGATCCCAACCTCCCGGAACCTCAACGGGATTAGTTTTGCCGTAGCGAATACGACAGGTGTGCTCGCTGCACTTTTGATAGATCGACCAAATGTCCGGACTGCTGAAGCAGCATTGGATCTCCTCAGTGAGGAGGCACCTCCACTAGAGTAAACCCACAACCCGCTGTGAACGGACTCCTGTGAACCAGATAGGCGAACCCTTAGTTCAATTGCCCTGTTCGCTTACTGAACCGATGGTGCAACGTCCATCGGGTTGTCGGAGTGTCGGATATGAGACGCCGAGCTGGTCGAGATACGAATCGTAGCGATCGGAATCATAGTAATATTCCCGCATTTCCTCCCGGAAGTCCTCCATGATCTCGGCATTCATTTCAGTAGCCGGCTGGTCTGATGACCGGATAAATGGTGTGTATTGGATTTCACTGTTCTGGATGTTCTCGAAATAGTCCCAAGCCTGATCAACTAGTTCAGGTTGAACCATGAAATCGAGAAGGGTCATGGCTTGTACCATCGCTCCCTGCGTGGCTCCTTTATGGGCGATGGGGGTTGCCATCGCCATTGCATTCGCCCAGTGATGGCCAGGGAGATCGGGAATATTGGATGGGAAAGAGAGTGTCGCTGTTGGCACATTCCAAGAAATGTCCCCGATATCGTCCGCAAAACCCGCAGTTCTCTGTGCCTCAGTGAGCGCCGGCCTAAGGATTGAAAGCTCTGTAGCTAGCCCAGACTCGGAGGCCCCGACCTCTCTCTGCGTCGCTTGAGCAAAACGTTGGTCATTTTCAGTCCACTGAGGAAGACCAACCTGCTGGATATTTTCATACATAGCCTCAGCAATCACCTGGTTAAAGTGACCAGGCCACGCACTACCAATGATGCGGACATCATCGAGAACAGTACCACTCATCATTGCTGCCCCACGTGCGATTGAATCACCGATCGCAAAAAGATCTCTTATCTGAGGATAGTTTTTCTCTCGGAAATAAAACCATATTGAAGCCTTGGATGGCACCACGTTGGGTTGGTCTCCCCCGTCATATATTACTGAGTGGGAACGATGCTGAGTGCGCAGGTGTTCACGGCGAAAGTTCCACCCAACCTCCATCAGATTTGCGGCATCAGCAGCGCTCCGACCCCTCCAAGGAGCTCCCCCAGCGTGTGCGGCAGACCCTTCAAAAGTGAACATTGCTGAAATGAGACCTGTCCCGGGCGTCATGCCCCAGCTAGTCGACAGATTGTTCCCCACGTGAGCATAGAGGACGATATCCACATCTTCAAACATGCCCTCCCTCACGTAATAAGCCTTGGTGGCAACAAGCTCCTCCGCTACTCCAGGCCAGATCTGGATCGTTCCCTGTAGCCCTTCTCGCTCCATAAGCTCTTTCACAGCAAGGGCAGCTGTAATCTGGACAGCCATGCCCGAGTTATGCCCTTCTCCATGCCCAGGAGCTCCCTCAACAAGAGGCAGATAACAAGACACTCCGGGCGTTTGAGATGCTTTTGGGATGTTATCGATATCTGTCCCCAGAGAGATCTTAGGTCGGCCGGACCCCCAAGTAGCAACCCAGGCAGTAGGAATACCGGCCACTCCCTCTTCCACAGTAAAACCATGTTCCCGAAGGAGTTCTACCAGGTAGGCCGAGGTCTCGAACTCTTGAAAGCCTAGCTCGGCAAAGCTGAAAATCTGATCCACGATATTCGCTGTGAATTTCCTTCTCCCATCGATCGTCTCAGCAAGCTCACTCTTCCAGCCAGCCAGCTGACTTATTTGGGCCGTGGAACCACTCGGCATAGCAAGCACAGCTACTAAAGCCCATACCGTCCCAGTCACGAACCGATACGCGGGTGAAAACATGTGAGCCTCTCCTATAGAGCTAGTCGGTCTAAGTCCAAAATGACCTGATTCTAGTCATCCCGCGAGTGCTTACCTCCTCTCGGCTTGAGCCAACTGAAATTCCGCATATAGTCAGAGGGACTGGCAATTGCACTATGGTTTACCGTTAACCAGATATGTGTCATGCTCCTTATATGACTCAACTGACATCTAAACAACGAGCGCACCTCCGAAGCCTTGCAAACAGACTGAAGCCGGTCATACACGTGGGAACAGAAGGAGTCAGCAAGCAACTTCTCTCGTCAACATCAGAGGCATTTAATAAGCGTGAGCTAATTAAGGTTAGAGCTCAGGAAGGGGCCCCTAGACCTATCAAGAATATCGCAAATGATATAGCCGCTCGACTCTCAGGAGTGCATGTCATTCAAACGATCGGGCACATTGCAGTTCTATACCGCCCACATCCGGACGACCCCCAAATACAGCTGTCTGAGCTAACTCAGGATTGAGCCAATGTCCCGGGCATTTATCAAGGAAGATCATGATGAACCAACCCCAACATATCAGCTTCCTGATCCCGAATCACCCTATTACAAAGAGGCAGCGGCTTGGGCGCTCATCCAGGGGGCAGACCAAGGAGATTCTCGAAGTGCCGAGCTGGCTACAAGCTACCGCTGGGGTGACCCAACACTGGTCCCGTGTGTCCTTTCGATCCTCAAGGAAGCAGAAACTTCTGGCGAAAATCGGGTAGCTCAACTAGCACGGCGATTCCTTAAGGCTACCAGATAATCCGAATCACCTTGAGACGTAGAAAAGAAGAACGCTCCACGCGCCCATCTCATCTATGGCTGGTGGAGCGTTCTCTTCTCTCTTTAGGACCTCTCCTACAACGTCAGAGGGACCCGAAGTATTTAGGCATAGTTCAACACGAAACGCAGTTGTTGTTGTTCTTGGAACCGAGACCCATAAGCAGTGTCACGGCATTCAAATGTGGCGGGATTCTTGATACAGGCCCATTCGCCAAGTCAGCAGTGGTCTGTCCACGCCGATTTACCACACTAACATCGCCTCCCTGACTGATGAGATAGAGAATCATCTCGTTATCGCCACGCCCCGCTGCATTGTGGAGCGGACGGTATCCGTTGTGGTCGGGCTGGTTAACATCGGCACCAAGTTCCTCAATGAGATATCTCACGGACGGAATCCAACCACCCGGCATAGCCCGATGCGCGTTGCCAGCAAAACCTTCACCATAGCCAGCACCCGCAGCGGCATTGATCGGGAATATTCCTGCCCCCCCGTCTACATATGGTGGCAAGCCCGACGGGTCAGCGTTTGCCTCACGGACCGAATCTGCTCGCTCTACGCGATCAACAAGTTCCTGTCGCCTATCGTCTGAAATTTCCGCTAACTCCTCATCCAAGAACTCTGCCTGTTCAACTTCAGGCAACTCGTTTCGTACCGAAGTAAGAGCCTCTACTCGCTCTTCAGCAGACAGTGGATTGAAGTTGGAATCGTCAGATATCTGATTACGTGCTGAACGAGCTCCCGTGTCTCGGGGTCTCCTTTGCCTTTGTTCTGGAGCGATTGTCGGGATGTTTGGATCAGCACCATACTTAGCTAACAGGCGCATCGCCTCCACATCTGCCCCATAGGCCGCACGCCAAAACGCCGTTGAACCCTTTGTGTCTACCAAACCACAGTTCCGGTTACCGCACCCTCCGTAGACCATATACCAAGGATGCATCGCGGTGCGTGCGTCAGGCTCAGCTCCATCTTGTAACAGTGCTTCGAGAACTTCCATATACGTAGCATTCTGCAGGTGGTGTTCCTGAGGTTGAGGGAACCGCGTCCGAGGCTGCCACTCACTGTTCACTACACTCCACAGTGGTGCAACACCGTGGATGTTGGATGCCAGGTTGGGATTCGCCCCAGCTCCAAGCAACATCAGGGCCATATCGAACTGCCCATTGATGGTAGCCATCAGAAGCGGGCTTGTGGCGTCACTCAGGCTTACCTGGTCGACGTCAGCTCCACCATCAAGGAGTACTCGCGCTACTTCCAAATGCCCCTGACGAGCTGCATGTAACAGCGCTGTCATTCCACCAGTCGCTGTGATGTTAGGTGACCCCCCTCTTCTATTGTCCTCTTCTTCTTCTTCTTCCTCTTCCTCTTCTGGAAGTCCATTCACTAGAACTTCACGGCCAGCACGCACGGCCGCCTGTAACTGACTTGGCGTAACAAAACCGCTAGCCTCTCGAATAGCATCAAGGACTTCGTTTTGTCGCTGGTTGGCCGCACGGTCTAGCTCTCCTTGTTCCTGGAGATTAACTACCGTCGTCGAGAGTCCGGGTTCTGCTCCGTATTCCAATAGCTGTGCTGTAGTAGCAGCCCTATTGAGCGCTGATGCGAAAATCAAGGGCGTCTGACCAGAGGATGCCTCCAAAGCATTCACGTCCGCGCCATATTCAATCAGCGGCTCAAGCACATCGGTCTGGCCAGAAGCTGCAGCCAGATGGATTGGTGTCGTACCAGCTGGGAAGGTCTTGGCCTGAACATTAGCGCCCTCTTCTAGTAGACGACGTGTGACAGGAGCACTCCCGGCTTTACTAGCCAGATGTAATGGTGTGTAGTGACCGATACGAGTGACTGCATCCACTCGGCCGCCAGCATAGAGAAGTATTTCAACCATCTCGACCTGCACACGCTCAGCAGCCCAATGCAAGGCCGTCATCCCGTCACCCTGAGCAGCGTTCACATCGGCTCCCTGTCTCAGGAGACCACGGACAGCTTCTAGGTTGCCGGTCATCGCAGCATCAGCTACGGGCGCCTCAGGTGGGGTAGCTGCAGTAAGCGCCATGACCACACCCAGCGCTCCAAAGATTCGAAAAGGCAGGCCCTGGTTCATTCTCTTCCTCCAGCTTCGTTCAGCATTTGTGTTCAATCTCTCATGTGCTCTATGAGCTAGAAAGATGTCGCAGATACAGGTGGTGTGGCGAGGGAGAAAACCCCGTCACTGTCTCCGAAACTCTCCATCTCATCATGCCCAAGCATGTGGAGCAGCGTGAGCATCACGTTAGCCATTGGTGTGTCGTCCGCCGCCTGAAGGTGGACGTTACCCGCTAATTCCCCGTTAGCGTGACCCATCAGGATCAATGGACAACGCCGATGGTTATGGATATTAGCATCCGCCATCGGAGACCCCCATATGATCATTGACTTCTCGAGCAGATTACTGTCCCCAACGACTGAGTTCTGCATCTTCTCGAGGAAGTATGCCAGCGTTGCCATACGGTATTGGTTGATCTTATTGAATTCGAGGATCGCCTCCTCACGCCCGCCGTGATGCGAGGCCGGGTGGAAGGGCCTCGCTGAATCACTGTCTGGGAACACACGGTTCTGCGCGTCACGTCCGATCTTGAAGGACATCACTCTTGTCATCTCTGTTTCAAGCGCTAGCACCTGGAGATCAAACATCATTTCCATATGCTCTTTGAACGTGTCAGGCACCCCTGCCGGTGCTTCGGGCAAGGCCCGCTCATCTCCACTGGAGTTTCTGATTTCAACCATCTCGATCCGTCTCTCAATCTCTCGGACATTATCGAGGTACTGGTCCATACGTTGCCGATCCACAGAGCCAAGGTCACGACGTAAAGCCGCGACTTCATCCGCGATCCAGTCTAGAATGCTTGCCCGATCAGCTCGCCGCTCAGCACGCTCTTCAGGACTGGCTCCTGCACCGAACAGCATATCGAAGGCTACCCTCGGATCCCGAATCATCGGCATGGGTTCACTGGGCGAGGACCAGCTGATCGTATCAGTGTAGGCACAGGAATAGTTGTAGGTGCAGCCGCCGGATTGATCGAGATTTTCAATGCAGAACTGCATCGAGGGGAGCGGTGTATCCTGACCAAAGCGCTTCGCATAAATCTGATCCAGCGACGGGGTTCCCACCCAGAGGTCTGAGCCCTGTGTCTGTTTCGGATGCGACTGCGTGAGGAACACCGCGCTCGAACGGAAGTGGTCACCTCCAACCTCTGGCGCGGACAGCGGCTCAGCCATCCTGACATCAGTGTTGCTGATCAGCGTAAGGTAGTCCTGCCAAGGTTCAAGAGATTTTGCAGGGTGATCGGCGATCAGCTCAAAGTCGCGACCTACGGTTGCAGGAGCATACAGGAGTTGGGTCGCACCCCAGTCATTATTCCCAGCTAGGCCGTGCACCTCCTCAATACAAATCAAGGGCATCTTATCAGCCGCGAGGAACGCACGCCCAGAATTGGCCAGCCTCCCGGCTGGGACCATCGCATCGAGGAACGGCAGGGCAACACTGGCACCCATACCACGTAGGAAAGTCCGTCGCTCGATGTGTTTACCTGTAATGAAATGCATCTTTTGGTCTCCTGACCTATGTCTTACTGCATTGTTCTCTTAGTTGGGGGAATTAACCTGTCCCCCCCCCTCAGCTGTGCTAACTAGCGCTGCTCGCTTCATCTGGAATGCATCACTCTGGATAATGCCCAGAATGAAGGACGACATCCTATAATCGCTTTTCTCCGCATTTCTGGAGATTTCTCGCACCACGGGTTGATCGTAATACTCAACACGTCGTCCAAGTGCGTAGGCCATCAGGTTCTCCGTGAAGTTCCTGACCAGTGGAATCGGCCTGCCTAGTAATGCGTTGACAAGCTCCGCAGGCGTAGATACCGGCGTACCATCATAAAAATCCCCACGGGTATCTAGCGGATTCCCATTCTCTCTAAGTCGCCAGCTGCCCGTCACATCAAAGTTATCAAGCGCGAGGCCGATTGGATCCATCATACTGTGACACGAGCTGCAAACAGGGTTCGCCCTGTGAAGCTCCATCCTCTCTCGCGTTGTCAGGAACTTGCCACCAGAGACGGCTCCTGTTTCATCTAAGTCAGGTACGCCCGGTGGTGGTGGCGGCGGCGGCGATCCTAGCAAGACTTCCATGACCCACTTCCCACGGAGCACTGGTGAAGTACGATTGGCCATAGATGTGAGGACCAGCACGCTCCCCTGGCCCAATAGTCCCCGGCGTCGATCATCCGAATAACTAACCCGCCGGAAATGGTTCCCTGACACACCAGGAATTCCGTAATGTCTGGCAAGTCGTTCATTCACGAACGTGTAGTCCGCGCTGAATAGTTCCAGGAAACTCTTATCATCCCGGACGAGGTTGTAGAAGAAGAGTTCCGTTTCTCTCCGCATCGCATCCGCGAGATTTTCATCAAAGTTCGGATAGAAATTGGGGTCCGGACGAACCTTGTAGAGATCTTGCAGTCGTAGCCATAGCCCTGCGAAACGCGTGCCTAGCGCCTCAGAACGGGAGTCTGCAAGCATCCTCCGTGTCTGCTTCTCAAGCTCTTTGTCCGAGAGTTCTCCTTCTACTGCTATCTCAAGTAATTCAGCATCTGGAGGCGTGCCCCATAGGAAGAAAGACAGCCGTGAGGCAAGGTCCACATCGGATAGCTTATACGCTTCTCCAGAATCCTTTTTTCCAGGCTCGCGCTCGAACCGGAACACGAAGTGCGGGCTCGCAAGCACCGCCTCAAGTGCCCTTTTCACTCCAGCCTCAAAGCCACCACGCGCAGAGCCGTCAGCGTAGAAGTTCATGAGACCTGAAATGTCACTATCTGACAGCGGGCGCCTATAGGCTTCAGCACCGAAGCGTGACACAACCTGCCTCGCGCACGCTAGTTCTTCACTCGGCACCGTCGGTCGGCAAGAAAAGATCTTAGAACGAGTAGGGGTCTCAGAGATACCAGTCGAGTTGTAGGGACCACTGACAATTAAGTCTCTTACGTGTGGTAGCGATGTAATCCCATTCCCACCTGAACCCCCACCGGCTAACGACCACTCATGTGGACGGAGGAGGTCCTCATATGGACCGTCTCCACGCCGGACGAACGCCGCAGAAACCTTGTGCTGTCCTACACGTAGTACGATCGGCTCAGTTCTGATCCCCTCTCCACCACGACCATCCGCTCCAACTCCAGACCGTGTGTAATGAAGGAGCGCCACTCGCTCGCCATCGATCGATATATCGACGTCTTCAAGCCGGGCGTTACGGCCACCCGTAAAGGTGATTCCGAAGACATACTCGCCATCCGTCGGGAAGACATGATCGATTACGATGCCACCACGGGTGCCATACGGGGCACCTTCCACACGGTCCCACGGGTGTTGGGAGATGTACTCTGGAAGCTTATAGACCTGGTCTACAGCTGGCGCGTCCCTATTACCCAAGGCCAATCGGCTGATCTCACTCGCAGCGTTCAGATATGATTCGAGCAAGGTCGCCGAAAGCGACTGTACATCGGCAATATTGTCGAAATTGGCACTCATCTGATCGTTCTGAAGCCACTCGCTTGCGTCGACCTCAAGGAGCAGGAGGTCCCTTATGGCTCTCTCATATTCGGCTCGATTGAGGCGCTGGAAGGTCCGAGCACCTGGGTTCGGGTTCCGTGATGCCCTTGAATCAATCACACGCTCAAGCTCTTCAACAACCGTTTGGAGCGTATCGCCACCAGGCCGTCTTGCACCAACAGGGGGCATCATTCCAGCCCGCAGTTTGCGAATCATCCGTTCGGCGATTTCAGCATTCTGGTCGGCTTTATCGGCGTCGAACCCAGCAAGAGAGAGATTTCCGCTTAGGCGACGCTCGTTATGGCACCGTACGCAAGTGTCCTGGATTACATCATTGGGTGACACATCTCCACTGCCTTCATGAAAGTTATCTACCGGCTGAGAAGCACTATAAACACTGGCTTTTTGCCATACTGGTCCCACTTCATCCGGAGCTCCTGAGAGCACCAGCATCATACCCAGCGCAGCAGTAGAAAAGACGATATTTTTCATTATGGGATGCATCTCCCCAAATAAGTCTATTTATACGCTATCTGGTGGGTTCCGGGGGTGCAAGGACTGCGTTGATTATGCTCGATTAGACTATTGGGTGTTGCGTCTAGCCCTAAGAAAACCGAAACTGCTCTTAGCGTGCTGGCATGGGCTAGCCAGTAGGCAACCGAGTAGCTCCACACAGGAGGTAAAAGATGGACCAAAGGCGTTCTTTCTCGAGACGGCAATTCATGGGTGGAGCAGCGACTGCGCTGGGTTATCTGGGGTTAAAGCCAGGCGCGGGACTTTTGGCTGCTGAGGTCGATGAGACCGTAAGGTTCCCGTTCGCGCGTAAGCTAGATGACCCTTATGACTCCCTGGCGCATCTAAGCTCGAATGAAAACCCATGGGGGCCCTCCAAGAATATGCTGGAGGCCATGAATGGTGCCTGGAAGTATGCCAACCGCTATGGATACCCTGATGGGGATATCCAGTCGGCGATTGCTGAGCACCATGGTGTAAGTAGGGATCACATCCTCATGGGCGCGGGCTCAGGCGAACTACTAAAGGTCGTCGGGCTCACGTTTATGAGTCCTGGGAAGAAGGTTATTGGTGTCGAACCTACGTATAGCACGGTTTATAGGCATGCTACTGACCTTAGAGCGGATGCAATCACGCTACCGCTGATGGAGGACTACCGTCAGAACATCCCGGAGATGATCCGCACCATTAAGATAAATCACCGAAATGTTGGCTTTGTCTTCCTCTGTAATCCGAATAATCCCACTGGGATAACGGTCACAGCAGCAGAGGTAAGGCAATTGCTGGATAACATCCCAGAGGACGTGCCCGTGCTCGTCGATGAGGCATACCACCACTTTGTACAAGACCCGTCTTATGCTGAGTCGTTACCGTACGTTCTAGAGGGACGTAACGTGATAATCACACGCACGTTCTCGAAGATTTACGGTGTAGCAGCGATGAGACTCGGATACGCCATTGCAAAACCAGAGCTCATCGACCGTATGCGCCCCTACAGCACGGGCTCTGTAAATGCACTGGTAAAATGGGGTGGGGCGGCAGCCTTGAAGGACAAGGAATCTGAAGAGTGGGTGTTGAATAAGACAGTTGAACTCCGGGAAAAGATGATCGCTGGAGTCAAGTCAATGGGATTCGAGGTCCTGCCGTCTAACACCAACTTCTTTATGATGCATACGGTTCGACCGTCGTCCGAGTTCAGGTCCGCGTTCCGTGAGAGAGGGGTTTCGGTAGGCCGTGACTTCCCGCCCATGCTTGACTGGCTACGGGTCTCAGTCGGTACCGAAGAAGAGAATGAGCGGTTTATGCAGGGGCTAAAGGAGATCGCCTAATCTCAAGCCAACATAACCGCTAACTGGAAGGGCAATAATGAGGACTGCTAAGAGCATGTCCCCACGAAGCGCCCGGGGCCGAATAGCTCCGGGCGTTCTGTGGTTACTGACAATAGCTGCGCTCTCCGGGAAACAGGATCTCAGGGCGCAGGAACCAGTCGCCTGGGGAGACGAACTCGTTTTTCATACGTTTTCTATCGCCGCAGTTGATCCCAGTACTGGCGAATCCGGTGTGGCCGTTACAACACGCGTTCCTTGTGTAGGAAATGGAGTGCCCTGGGTACGCGCTGGGGTTGGTGCTGTGGCGACACAAGCCTCTACACGAACGGCCTATGGGAATGAGTTGCTTGATATGCTTGAGGAGGGGTTGACCCCCCGGGATGCTCTTGACCGGGCCATGGCTGGTGACCCAGAGTCCGAGCGTCGGCAGATTGGTGTCGTGGCACTAGATGGCACATCCGCTCAACATACTGGAACCGGCCCTGGGTATTGGGCTGGCCATAAATCAGGACTCAACTACGCTACTCAGGGCAACGTGCTCGTTGGGCCGGAGGTGGTCGATGCCGTTGCGGCATCATTCGAGGCGACGGAAGGATCGGAACGTCATCTGGCGGATCGGCTAATCGAAGCGCTGGGCGCTGGGCAGAGAATGGGTGGTGATAGGAGAATGGGCCGCCTGCAATCTGCTGCAGTAATCGTAGCCGACCCAAGAGAAGGTCGCTCTCGACGTGCCGACGGGCTTACAGCAAATATCAATGTCTGTGAGCACCCCACTCCAGTGGCAGAGCTGCGGCGAGTGTACAACACGATCTCAGGAACCTTGGGCTACCGGACACTCCAACAGTACACAGGTAACGATGTGTGGCAGGTGAAACTGATCATGCATGCACTCGACTATTACCGCTCAGATACCGAAACCCTAGAGCAAAAGGGCAACTGGCGACTCTACGATAATGAGATCATCTCGGCAGTAGACAAATTCCGCTCGGACCAAGGCCTATCAGTTCCTAGCTCGGGTAGTAGCCCCCCTGGGTTGGTTGATGCAGATACGGTCGAGCGCATGTGGCTTGAGCTAGAGTCCACAGGCAAGGCCGCTGAACTCCGACGAGTCATTAGGGAACTGACAGCAGTCAGGAGGTAGGTTGTAGCTCCTTGGAGCAAAATGGCACGCAGCTGTTGAAGGGCCCCAGTCGGCTACGCGGATGATTCGAGCCAGATCGTCGTCACCCCAAGATTGATCGCGAGGTGTTCTCCATGGGTGTCGGGGGCTGCCCCATGCCAATGCTCCTCATCTGGATCGATCATAACAAGATCTCCCGTTCCTAGGGCTAGCTCGTGGCCAGAACGATCTACCACGGAACAGGTGCCGCTAAGCCCGAGAAGTAGTTGGAAGTCATCGTGACGATGCCAGTTCGTGCGACCGCCTGGGTCAAAACACACTCGGTAAAGACGCACCGGCATATCGTCGTCAGGACCCAGCAAACGTTGAAATGTGCCCGACAGAACGAAATTATCCGGGTCCACCGGACTCGGAGATCTACTCGAAGATTCGATCAGTCTCATAGGATTTATACGGGAATCAGACAATGTGGACACCCTAGCGGTAACCACATCAGAGGATCTTAGGCTGGGGTCTCCAGGACTAGTGCCTCTGCTTCCATCTCGACGAGGTATCCTTCTCCAATCAATCCTGCAGTCACAAGCGTATTCGTGGGTCGAATATGCCGAAATCTCTGACCATGTGCACGAGTCACGGGCTCTGATATTTCGGGGTCAGCAATATAGATTCGGGTCCGTACGACATCCTCCATCCGCCCACCAAGAGACTGGATGGCACCCTCAATCTTATCCATACAAAAGTGCATTTGTGATGCTGGGTCAGTGCCCCCTATGAGCATTTCCTTGTGGGTTGCTGTTGTGCCTGAAACGAGGATACGATCGCCCTGCCTCACTGCTCGAGCAAAACCAGCCGCATCTTCCCATTTCGTCCCGCTGAGCGCGATCGTCCGACCTTCCTGAATGACGCTCGTAGGGTAAGGTGAAGAAAATGTATCAAAGTGGTCACTAAGGTCCCCGGCAGCAGTCAAGAATGGAGGCTTACGGTACTCGTCTCCGCAACCACCCGGGATTTGCCACAACTCTGCTCGGGCGTGTTCGATCTCTTCTAGAGCAGGCCCGTCCAACTCAAAATCGAAAAGCCGGAGGTTGTCTTCGATGTGATCCCGCTTACCGAGACGCGCTCCGATAATCACACCCGCCACAGCCGGTGCATCCAAGATCACCCGAGACGCCACGTTTGCTACCGACACGCCAAAACGCCTTGCTACTCGTTCCAGTGCTGCCAGCAGAGCCTGAAATTTGTCCCACCCTCCTGCAGCATCGATGAAACGTTTGTACTTCATCTGAGACCAAGTCTCAAGTGACTGGAAATCAGGTTCGGGAACTCCGAGCCACTGCTTAGTAAGAAACCCTCCTGCAAGCGTACCAAATGCCAGCAGTTTGATATCATACTGCAAACAAAGGTCGGTCATCGCGCTGCTCCCTCGCTGATCAAGAAGTGAGTAGCAGACCTGGTTCGAGACAACATCCACGCCACTGTTGAGTAGCATCGCAACATGGGCGGCATCTGTGTTGGTCAACCCAAGGTGCTGGATCAAGCCTTCCTCTTTTAGCTCCTGAAGGCAGAACATGCAGTCAAGCCAACCTGGGTCTGAGTAGCTCCAAGCGTGAAACTGGAGCAGATCAATCTGCTCCCGATCCATGCGCTCCAGTGCTAATTCGACAGCGGCGCGTGTTTTTTCTCTTGCAACGGTTCCGGGCTTAGGAACCCATTTCGTTAAGAGTTCGCCTGATCCGGGCCAACCCGCTTCATACTGACCAGCGATTAACTCCGAGGTTCCATAGTGGTCTGCCATGTCGAACGTCGTGAGCCCAGCATCAACGTATCGACGCATCTCAAGGGCACCCTCCTCCGGATTCATGAAACTTCCTTCACGTTCCATGTCCGCAATCTGCCATAGCCCTGTCAGGATACGTGAAATCTCTAGCCCGCTTGCGAGTTGTATCGACTCCATCGCGTTTTAGTTTGCGGAGTTCCCACATGTAGATACACGTCGCCAACACCATCACAACCACCCAAAGAGGTGTCGAGCGTAGGTACCATGCGCTGACATCAGCTGTCATATCCTTCCAGAGATGCACAACCAGAAACGTACCGAGTAGTATGATTCCAGCCACTGCAACCGGTATCTGTAACCGGCGCGACCGAAGCACAGTCACATCTCTGGCAATCCTTGGATTTCGATGGGGCAAAGCGAGTACTGCTGCACACATAACTATGAAATTCAGAAGCATGGACGTCACGAGGATATCGACACCCAAGAAGAAATCACCCGCAAAATGGCTACCGAAGATGCTCAGTGAGGCCATAAGACCACTGAGCACAAGTGCGATATGCGGCGTGTGCCGCGTCCGGTGGATTCGGGCAACACTTTTCGGGAAAACACCATCTTCAGCCCAAGCAAATACGAGCCTAGATACCGACAAGAGCATCGCCGGTAAATCATTGATGAGTGCAACTGCCGCACCTGCGACAATAAGGATTGTCCAGCCAGGTGAGAGCACATAGCCCAGCAGCCCGGGAGCCGTAAGGTCCTGAGTGAGAGCTTTTTCGGCTACGAAGCTCCACGGTACCGTATGGTAAACGGCTGCGGTGAAGAGCAGATAGAACGTGCCCACTGACACAACTGCAATACCAATCGCAAGTGGAAGCGACCTACCAGGGTTCTTGGCCTCTCCACCAGCTTGAGCAATTGAGTCAAAGCCTATAAAGCTTGAGAAAAGGAGAGCCGAAGCGGCAAGAAAACTGGCCCAACTAAATGGCCTTGCAGGCTCTGGAGGTACACTGAGGCCCTCCCGAACGGCCAATCCTGCTGCAAAATCACCGTGATCAAATAGGAATCCCGTGACAATCACTATGCCGCCGAAAACGAACATTACGAACATCATCGGCACCAGAATCTGCTTATACACTCGGAGTCCAAGCAAGTTGATCCCTACCGAAGACCAGAGAAAAACCAGGGCAAGGCTCACGCGCACTACTCCCGTGTCGAGCGCCGCAGCAAGCGCGTCGATACCCATAGCCGAGACAATATCCCTCAAGAAGGGAATCAAGACGTAGGAGACTACCCCAATCGCTACAGAAACCCCGAACCACTGAGAAAAACTCGCAACAAATCCTAGGTACGGATTCAGACCACGACTCGCGTAGATATAGCTGCCTCCAGCTCTGGGCATCGATGATGCCAGGATAGCATACGCGAGCGCAGCTAGTACCGCGGGAACCGCCGCAAACACATACGCTGAAAGCACATGAGGGCCTATCCCCGGCACACTCCGCTGGATCATGAATGGCAGGACATTGATCGCTGCTCCTAGCATGGAGCAAATTCCCGTTGCAGCCAGCCCCAATAACCCAAGTTGCCGGGTGAGACCGCTCAATTGCGGCACCACCGTGTTCTTCATCACGTCTTGGCTCCAGAGCGTCCCGCGGTGGCGGAGATCCGAGGCAGCACAATGAGCGTCATCGTCGCCGCAGTCACAGTCCCCAGAATTACGGCCAAACCAAAACGGCTCGTTGGTGGGAACGTTGATAGCACAAAAATCCCAAATCCTGCACAAATGATCATGCTTGCGCGTAGTACGGGGGCCCTAATCTGATCTAGTGCCCTGCCCCACGGCAGCGGCTCTCCTAGGGCATCCAATGTACGTACCCGGACAACAAGATGGATCATCGAATCGACACCCATAGCAAGCGCGATGTTCGCAGCGGGAGACGTGATGATATCAACTGAGATGCCGAGGTACCCGAAAATACCGAGCACTACAACTGGAACAGCTGCCAGACAGATCCACATCCGAGCTGTCGTGACGGCAGAACGGGACACGATGAACCCAATGACAAGGAATAAGGCCATTAGCCCGCCAATCCCAATCTTTAGGCTCGACCTTATCAGTTCCCCAAGCTGTGCTTGGAGATCATAGAGGCCTCCAATCAGAACTGGCTCGAGTCCCGCATCGACTACATCCACCCGTAATCTCTCCATGATCGCCCGACGAGATGGTTCCTCAACGGTTTCACGCATACGCAAGAAATAGTGACCCTCGTCTCGAGCTGCCGTGACGTATCCCAACCCGACACTACCAAGCTGCGGAGTCGACGCCATGTCGAGCAGGAGCTCTAGGCTCAAGAACCCCGCAAACGGAAGAGTTTGTGCATGCTCCAGCAGCACTGTTGGTGACAGCACGACCCCAACCGCAGAATCCTCTTCAAGTGATGCCTGTAGTACCTGCATCTTTTCGAATACTGGATTCGAATCAAGACGCGCTCCCTCAGTATCGCGAATCACGATGTCTAGCGTGCTGCTTCCTCCATCTGCATCAATTTGTTCGAGACCATCACGGAGCGGGTCACCCTTAGCGAAGTAGGTGAGCAGCCCGGGATCAGTATCGATTCTCACTAGACCCGCGCCGAGCAGAAGCACCATGAGTCCTGCCACGACCGCAAGCGTACGTGTCCGAGTAGGGAGTGCGATGTTTGCGAGATCCACAGCCTTCTTCGAGGTGCGAACCTTAGCCCATCGCCCAAGAAACGCAGGGTAAGCAGAGTAGGCAGTCGCCATAGCCGTTAGTGTGCCGATTACACCCGCTATCCCAAGTTCACGGAGAGGTTGTGCCGATGTGATCAAGAGAGAGGCGAAGCCTAGCAGCGTAGTCGTCATACTCCAGAATGAAGCTTCGAGTGTGTCGTGGATCGCGCTTTGAACGGCAAGGTCCCGGTCAGCCTGCTCCTCAGCAACACGCAGCCAGTTCGCTGTCATAAAGACAACGTGCGAGAGGGTGAGAACGAAAACGATCGTAACCAAGTTGGCTGTTAACAATCCGATCGAAAGACCAATTGCCTGTGTTAAAACGAGCGTCAAGCTCACAGAGATAAAACAAGTCGCCAAAGTCCCCACCACAATGGCAACATCGCGGTAAACGATGGCGATCAGCAGGCCGAAGACTAAAACGGCTGCAAGGCTGAAGACAATTAAATCACTTAAGAGATTCCGTCGGATCAACTCGACGATCACTGGCACACCAGACATCACGATGCCCAGTTCTGGTGCTTGGTGTTCAGCTATAACCGTCTCAATCCTTGGAATAAGGACTTCGGGATCTGTTTTGTCTGCCGATAACACGATGTTGGTGGCAGCAGCATCTGGAGTAAGCAAAATCCTACTGAACAAAGGGCTGCCTTCAGGGCTGTCGGTCGTGATACTGTATCCGCCGACCACTCCCTCGATCTCTAGCAGTTCATCCGTAAGCACCTCGATTCGGTCCTCATAGGAGTCTTCCGTACCCTGTAAACGCGCGACCCGAAGAATGATCTGTGGACTCGATGGGTAAGTTTCATTGATCCTCTGCGAAGTCTGGAGTTGAGGATCACTCTCAGAGAAGAAGAAGTCGCCTTCAACTCGCGGACTCAGAGATGCTCTTAAGAGCCAGACCACTCCGAGGCCGAGCACCGCCGCAAGAAGTGCGATCCACGGAGACGCGCGATGCGTCCAGGGTCGTGGCAACATTCTAGGAAATCCAACTTCGAAGTAAGGTCAACATCGGTCCCATGAATCCATTTATCCCAAAGTACTAATCAAGCTGATGACTTCAACTTGCGCACATATAGAGCCTCTTGTCAGGCCCCACTTGTGGACCAAGGGAGTACTCTAGTATCTAGGACCCTACTTGATACAGGTCACTTAGGGCACGAAGCTTGCCCATTCAGTTCATCACTCCGGAGGACCCTGTGCTGCGTCGTCTCTACCCCTCACTCGCAATTGCATCAGCTGTGCTCGTCTTGGCCAGCGCCCTACCCCTCCCTGCCCAGACCCTATTCGGCGGGTACCCGAGTGCTCGGATGGGAGGGAATTATATGCACAATTTTTATTTCCCACCGGCGCCAAGTTCGACCCCATGGTACCCGAGTTGGTCACCAGACGGAGAAGCCGTTGCAGTTGCAATGCAGGGATCTATTTGGAGTATTGAGATAGCATCTGGACTGGCGACCGAACTGGTTTCGGGACCGAAATACTACTCGTCTCCGAACTATTCTCCTGATGGACGCTGGCTCGTCTACACTGCGGATGACCACGGCCGTTCAATCCAACTCGAAGTCTTGAATATTGAGACTGGCGAGACAACGACCCTGACAAACAACACACAGATCTACGCTGACCCTAGCTTCAGTCCGGACGGAACACGAATCGCATACGTATCGACCGAACCTTCTGGCTATTTCAATATTTATATCCAGACATTCTCAGCAGGGCGCTTTAGTGGTGAGGCGATAGCGGTCACCAGGGACAATAACTACGGACGTAATCGCCTGTATTTTGGAGCGGATGATATCCACATCTCACCGGCCTGGTTCCCTGATGGAGAAAATCTTCTGCTCGTATCAAATCGTGATGTGCCACTGGGAAGTGGCAATGTCTTCCGGGTTCCAGCTCGAGAAGATGGCTTTGACGAACGTGAGACCGTACTAGCTGAGCAGACTCTTTACCGCACGCAGCCAGACGTATCAATCGATGGAAAGCGATTCATCTTCTCATCAACGAGAGGTACCGCTGACCAATTCAACAACCTTTATGTGCAACCCACTGTGGGCGGGGAACCCTACAAGATGACGTTCTTCACTCACGATGCGTTCCACCCACGCTGGTCACCGGACGGCGAATGGATCGCATATATCGATAATCGTGAAGGCCTGCCACAGTTAAAACTCTTGGAGGTCTATGGCGGAAAAATTATCGACGTAGAGATCACTGGTCGCCAGTGGAAGAACCCAACGGGTACACTACGTGTGACGACGGTCGGAGCAGATGGGCAAGCGACCGGAACTCGAGTCCATGTTGAGGCGGCCGATGGCAAATTCTATGCACCAACCGATGCATACGCTCGTATAGCCCAAAGGGCAGGCTTCTGGTTCTTCCACCATACCGGTACATCCGTCCTGGAACTCCCTGAAGGCGAGGTTTCTCTCCTAGCAGTCAAAGGCTTTGAGAATCAACCTGAGAGCGTGACAACCCAAATTCAGGCCGGAGAAGTGACCGAACTCACACTCCAGCTCGAAACAGTGATCGACATGGAGGAACGAGGGTGGTTTAGCGGCTCAACTCACGTGCACGCAAACTATGCAGGAAATCTACACAACTCGCTCGAGAACCTCATGATGATGTCGGAAGCGGAAGATCAGGACATCGTTCTGGAGCAGATTGCAAACAAAGACAACCGTATCCTAGACTACCAGTACTTTCTGCCAGGAGGTCAAGCACACCCGCTTTCAACCCCGGACCGCGTGCTCGTTGTAGGCCAGGAATACCGCCCACCTTTCTATGGTCACGTCTTCCTGTTCGGGATGCGGGACCATCTAATCTCGCCTTTCACTACGGGATACGAAGGTACTGGGATCGAGAGTCTCTATCCGTCAAATACCGATATCTTTCTTAAAGCAAAGTCGCAGGGAGCTTACACCGGCTATGTTCACTCACAGTGGCCCAGCGGTGACCCTCTTGATGGAACGCTGGGCGGTGCGAAAGGCTTTATGGTCGATGCCGCTCTAGCTACCACGGATGCAGTAGAGTGGTCCGCCTCACAAACTGGGTTCGCCCCGGTCTATGCTGTATGGAATAATGGACTCAGGGTTGCACTTGTAGGTGGGGAAGATTCGATCAGCAATTTACATAACACCGCGATCGTGGGTTCCGTGCGAACATATGTGAAGATACCAGACGGCAAACTCTCGATGCACGGCTGGCTGCAAGCGATGAAGAACGGACACGTTTTCATGTCGAACGGCCCGCTCGTAGAACTCGAGGTCGACGGGCAGATACCAGGACAGACAGTCGATCTCTCCAGCGGTGATGATGTCACAATCACGGTCGAGGCAACCTCTCTCACTCCTCTCGAGAAGGCAGAGCTTGTCTTCAACGGTGAGGTTGTTGCAGATATGCCCCTGTCAGTTGACAGACGTTCGGTTTCATTTGAACGCGACTTCCGACCAACGCACTCAGGGTGGTATCACGTACGCTTGAACGGGGCTGATGGAGAAGCCTTTCCTATGGGGATCGGCTACGTGCAGGCTGTAACGAATCCAGTATGGATCATCATGGACGGAGCTCCAATCCGATCTTCGGAAGCTGCGGACTATGGAATAGCGTGGATCGACAAGCTACAAGAAATGGCAGAAGAATGGCCTGACTGGCGTTCACAGGCTGAGAAAGACCATGTATATGCACAATTCGACTCAGCCCGTGACGTATACCGTCAACTTAAGGCCGAAGCCGGAGGTAACTGAGGATCGTCTAGCTAGGCTGGAGTCAAATTCTTGTCTGCCTGATTTTGGACCTAAGGCTGTCTACGCTGGGGCAACGATCTCTAGAAGCTCGATCTCAAAGATCAGTGTCGCGTTCGGACCAATCGGGCCACCGGTCCCCTGCGGTCCATAGCCTATCTCGGAAGGAATCACAACCCGGAAGTGACTTCCCACAGACATGAGCTGTAAGGTTTCTGAGAAACCCGGAATGACGCCACCAACCCCAAATTGAGCCGGCTCTCCTCTTTCGTACGAGCTATCAAACTCACTACCGTCGATCAGGGTCCCGCGATAGTGCAACTGTACCTGGTCTTCCGGTCCAGGCATCGGTCCATCACCCTGCCTGAGCACCTCATACTGCAGACCACTCTCGGTCGTCATCACTCCCTCTCTGGATCCATTCTCTGCCAGGTACGCATCACCGGCTACAGAATTCTCTACGGCTAGACGATCGAAGTCTTGCTGGGCAGCATTCTGAATCTCCTCGCCGAAAGTCTGGAGCATGACCTGGAGTTCATCGGAGGGTACCGCCGATTCATTGCCTTGAAGCGCGTCTTCAACCCCCCGCAGGAAAGCTGGTCTATCAAGGCGATCCTTAGTCTCAGTAAGCTGACTACCCATATTCAAGCCAATACCGTAGGAGGCTTTCTGGTCAGGTGTTTCGAGGTCTGCAGCATCAATTGCCTGACGGGAGACACGACCCTCACAGCCCATAAGGGCGGCGGTCGCGAATGCCGCGCAGAAAAGCGCGATCCGTGGTTGGAGTCGCATCGTCAATCCTTTTCGAAAGGGAGGTCGAAGCTAACGTATGCCCTCGAATCACCCAACGCAGAGCCTGACATCGCGACATGGGTGGCCGCCTATCCAGAACGCTCGACAGCATGCACTTTATTGGGCCCCGGGCCAGTTTCGGGGCTTCGGATGTTGACATAGTTGGAGGCAGAAAAATGAACAGAGTCCATCGGCAAATCTTGTTTGGCGCCTCAGCACTATTGGTGAGCTTACTTATCGGACCAAGTGCGCTAGTCGCTCAAGATACGCGGGATCCCGAGGCAATTCTTGCTGCAAAAGACTGGGTGACACCACCGCCTGAGATCGCTGAAGCAGTTATGGCGCCTCGCTACCTGAACGTGACGCTCAACAACGTAAGTCCCGACAAGCAATGGTTCATCCATGAGATTGGTGACGGCCCCGTCACGATGGATCGTTTTTCCAGGCCCTTTGATGAGCTTGGTGGGCTCTTCATCGACTATGCAGCCAACCGGGTGCGGAACCTTACGATCCGCACAAACATCGGTATCAACGTCATATCTTCGGCGGATGGTTCTGAGGTCCAAGTGGACGTGCCCGGAGGATCACGAATCTCGAACACAAGCTGGTCACCAGATGGATCTCACCTAGCCTTCTTTGTGCATACGGACCAAGCCACGCACATCTACGTGGCCGATCCTACAAGTGGTGACTCCCGGCGCGTGACTCGTTCACCAGTACTAGCAACCTTAGTCACAACCTTCGAATGGACTGCAGATGGAAACGAGATCGCGACAGTCCTGGTCCCCTCAGAACGGTCTGTACGACCCGTGCTAATAGGAGCACCTACTGGACCTCAAGTAAAACAGACCGAGGACGGAGAGAACATGCTCCGCACATATGCAAGCCTGATGGAGACACCGCAGGATGAGGTGTTGCTTGAGTGGCATGCGACTGGGCAACTCGCGACGATCAATGTAGAGAGTCGGGAAGTGACTGAAATCGGTGACCCGGCAATGATCTACAGCTTCGACTTTTCACCAACCGGTGAGCATACGAGAACCGTACTCCTTCAAAAGCCATTCAGCTATATCGTTCCGGTCCGAAGCTTTGGACGAGTCGAGCAAATCTGGGACCGAGAAGGAACAGTACTCGCAGAGCTAGATGTGACTGAGATGAATACCGGCCTGGGTGACAACCGGCCTGCAGCTCCAGGCGTGTCTGGAAGCGATGGGGATCCGGACAAACGACAGGTCACTTGGAGAGATGACGGGGCAGGTCTGACCTTTCTCCAGCAGGAAGAGAGTGGCGAAGAAGAGGATGATGCCGATTCCGATGAAAGCGCAGAAGCTTCTGACCATGTGATGCTCTGGGCACCTCCATTCAACGAAGACAGCCAGTACTCCTTGTACTCACACGAGTCACGTATCCAGAGCCACCGGTTTTCTGCTGACTATGGAATGCTCTTCTTTAGGACAAGTCAGAGAGGAAATGTGGGAGAATACGCAGTCGACCTGAGTGATCCCGATGCACGCTACACTCTCATCGAATATGACTCTGATGACTTCTATGCAAATCCAGGTTCACTGGTCATGGCAGGTGGGCGTGTAGGTGGGGGCGGACGTGGTGGTGGTGGTGGTGGTGGCTCTGCCGGTGTGGTAGAGACATCCTCCGACGGTGCGAACGTCTTCTTGTACGGCACGAGTTACAACGAAGATCCAGCTGCCGAAGGGCCTACAACTTTTCTTGATAAGATCGAGATCCGGACGGGTGAAAAACAACGGATTTATGAGAGTGACAATAACAATCAGTATGAGCGGATTTCAGCTATCTTGGACGTTAACGCAGAACACTTTGTCGTATCCCGAGAGAGTCCGACTGAGATCGCACAGTCGCACTTGATTACTGGTGCGCAACGGACGCAACTCACTGACAATATCGACTATACGCCCGATCTAACGAACGCCCCTCGGCAACGTTTCGTTGTCGAACGACCAGATGGGTTCCGTTTCTTGGTTAACGTGACGCTACCAACTGGCTATACACCTGGCGAGCGGCTGCCTGCCATGTTCTGGTTCTATCCCCGGGAATATGAAGACCAAGAGAGTTATGACGAACGAGGCCGCACCTATAACATCAATGCCCACCCGAACTTCGGAACTCGTTCCATTGAATACCTGGTTCGGCTAGGCTACGCAGTCGTTGAGCCCGATGCTCCGATCGTAGGCAAGGCCGGGCAAATGAATAACAATTATCAGCACGACCTTAGAAATAACCTGGCGGCGGTAATCGATGAACTCGATGAAAGAGGGATTATCGACCGTAAACGACTAGGACTGGGAGGGCACTCTTACGGAGCATTTGGAACGGCGAACGCCATGGTCCACACCCCGTTCTTCAAGGCCGGGATTGCTGGTGATGGCAACTATAATCGTACATTCACACCGCTCTCGTTCCAGAGTGAGAGGCGGATATTCTGGGATGCCAAAGAGGTGTATCTCGGGATGTCACCGTTCGTATATGCGAACAACCTTACCGGAGCCCTCCTCATGTACCATGGCCTCCATGACCAGAACGTGGGTACAGCGCCTGATCACTCACCACGCCTCTTCCATGCGTTAAATGGGCTAGGCAAGAAGGCGGCGATGTACCTATACCCCTTCGAGGACCATGGGCCAGCCACAGAAGAGACGATACTTGATCTATGGGCACGTTGGACCGCTTGGCTTGATGTTCACCTGGCAGATGAAGACCTCACAATCACGGAACAACAGGACGAACATTAAGCCTTAGCCCGAACGTGGTACCGGGAATACTCAGGATAAAGGGGGGCCGGAGCACCGGCCCCCCTTTATTTTCACAAGAACTTGATTGAGACCAATAAATAATTGGACAGAAAAATGAGCTTCTTGAGCCAAGTACGACTGAGCATACTCATTTTGGCCGGGGTCCCCAGCGTAATGTACGCCCAGGTCCCAATTGACGTGTCAGTGCGTGTGGATGAGATCTTCGCACCCTGGACGTCAGTATCCTCACCTGGATGTGCGGTGGGCGTAGCCCTAGATGGCCTAACCGTCTTGGAGCGAGCATACGGAATGGCTGATCTGGAGCATGGGATTCCCAATAAGCCGGAGACAATCTTCGAAGGCGGCTCTGTCTCCAAGCAATTTACAGCTGCAGCGATCATGCTTCTTGCCCTCAACGGCCAACTGTCTCTAGAGGACGATATTCGGAAATACGTGCCGGAAGTTCCGAACTATGGTCCCACTATCACACTTCGTCATCTCATGACGCACACGAGTGGACTGAGAGATTGGGGTAGCGTAGCGGGAATCTCAGGATGGGGTCGCGAGCAAAGAAGTCACACCCATGAACATGTACTCGACATCGTTAGTCGACAGAGTGCAGCCAATTTTGACCCAGGTCACGAATACTCATATTCGAATACAGGGTACAATCTGCTTGCCATCGTTGTGGATCGACTGGCCGGTATGTCGTTCGCGGACTTCTCCAAGGAACATATATTCGAGCCCTTGGGAATGAACAGCACCCAGTGGAGAGACGACTACCGTCGCCTCGTGCCAGGCCGCAGCTCAGCCTATGCAGCAAGACCCGGGGGAAACTGGGTGATCAACCGACCTATAGAACATGTCCACGGTAACGGAGGCATTCTAACGACCGTTGGGGATTTAATGATCTGGAATGAGGCACTCACCGACGGACGACTCGGAGGCCCAGAGTTTGTGCGGATGATGCATAATGAGAGGGGCAGGTTATCTAACGGTGCCGAGATCATCTACGCCGGAGGACTTCAACATGGGACGATGGGTGGCGTGCGCTCAGTAACCCACACAGGATCTACTGCAGGATATAGGGCATTCCTTGGACGTTATCCCGACCACAAGCTGTCAGTCGCAATGCTTTGTAATGCGTCGAACGTGTCCACCGGGGGCACCGGCGCAAGCGTTGCAAGAGCCTTCTTAGGTGATGCCCTTACGGAGGCCACCCCTCCAGAACCAGCTTCTGTATCAACCATGGTCCTCGAACGTTACGTCGGCCTCTATAGAGATCCCGTAACTGGTAACACGCGAACCTTAGGGCTCGCAGGTGGTGAACTCAGAGATGGAAATACAACGCTTATTCCGCTGAGTGAGACCCACTTCCAGGCTGGAACCACAGATCGCATCTACCGGTTCCAACTCAACCGGGGACAACGCCCCCAGTTCAAGATTGAAGCTTGGCAATACACAAACCAAGCGTTCGAACCCGTGGAAACTTGGTCGCCAAGCCCAGGTGAGCTTGTATCATTCGAGGGCACGTACACTAGCTACGATGCGGAAACCACGTTCTTGGCAGAAGTGACTAACGGTGTGCTCACGCTCACGCAGCGCCCAGGTATCACCCGTATCCTCACCCCGATCTATCCAAACGCCTTTAGCTCGGGGGGGCCAATGGTACGGTTCAGGGCTGACGCGTCCGGGGACACCAATGAGCTAAGTCTCAGTATCGGAAGGGTTTACGACATGCGATTTCAAAAAATAGGAAACTGAGTGTCAGACTAAAGCGCTATATTCTTAACATTCCCTGAATCTCTATCGCCTCCCAGGTAAGCCCTCTGCTGTCACACGTTCTCCTTGTACAAGCTTACGATCTAGGAAGTCATCCGACGCCTCAAATGCTTCAACCCAACGTCTGAACAGTAAGGTCGAGTGTACGTCATCGGGCCAGACCATCAGCTCGTACTCTACACCATGTGCTCGCAACAGTTGGACGAGGCCAACTGTTTGGGAAAAATCGACATTTCGGTCGTCATCCCCATGAATCAATAACACTGGGGATGTCCAGTTCTCGATCTCTGAGATTGATGACGCCTGCCAGGAGACACTTTCCGGATCAAGCGAGTCGCCCCAGAGGTGTACACCAGCGATGTCAACACCAGCTGCGAACACGTCAGAATCCCGGGCCAAGCCTTGAGCTGTGAGGATACCGCCGTAAGAGAGCCCCCAAATACCGACCCGGCTTGCATCAACGTCGTCCCGGGACTGCAAGTATTTCCCAGCAGCCAACACATCTCTGTACTCAGTATTACCCTGCCCTCCACGTCCGGGAGAATTTCGAAATTCTTTTCCGTATCCAATCCCGCTTCGGTAATTGACCGACAACACCACATAACCGCGCGACGCAAAATATTGGTTCATGGCATACGCCATGTGGTAGAAGCCGCGATGATGATACCCCAGCAGCATCTGCCGCCTCGATCCACCGTGAATAAAAATGAGAGCCGGCCTCTGCTCTCCTTCTTGGAGGTCAGAGGGTAGAAAAAGTTGGTTGTTAAACTCAAGACCATCTTCTGCGGTCAAGGTCACGTTCTCAGGAATCACATGTGCACCTCGCGGAAATTGATCCGGAAGCGATGTAATCACACGTGCTTGTCCGCTGTTGGCTGGAACAATGGCAACGGACTGGGCCTGTCGGGCGTCCGCGAAAAGGATGGCGACGTCATCACCCGATGAAAGAGTTGCTGGGTATGTTTCGATCCCATTTCCCTGGGTCATCATCTCAGGCCGCCCACCTCCCACCGACACACGCCATAAGTCTCGCCGATCTATACCACTATGGTTTGAGGAGTAGAATAGCGTTCGTCCATCAGCAGAGAAGGCCGTTTGCATCACGAACCCATCGCCCGGTGTCAATTCAACCAGCGCGGGCTCCTCAACCGAAATCGAATACCAGTGTCGCCAGTTACCGGGCTCTGCCTCAAACACGATATGTTCACCTTGCCACTGGATCTGGCTGATCTCGTTGAGCCCATCCTCCTCTGCCGGCGCGCTCCAAAGAAGCCTCCCCGCGCCAGTGGACGTGTCAGCAATCCAGATCTCAAGTGTGTGACCGCCAACGAATGCCGAAGAAATCAAACCGTCAGGAAAATCTGATGCCTCGAGCCTCTCAGGACGCTCCGCTCCCGAACCAAACGGCAGGCCTGGGCGACGAATGAACGCAACCCGTGAACCATCTGGAGACCAAGTTGGTGAAGAATCCCGATCAACGCCGGGAGAGAGATAGGTGACCGAAGGACTTCGCTGGTCGTAAACTCCAATATAGCTGTGATCACCACGCCCGCTGACAAAGGCCACGTGACCTCCATCAGGTGACCAAACAGGATCTCTGTTCTGACCGTAATTAGTGATGAAGGGTGTGCCTCCGTCCTCCACAGGACGTAACCCGGAGTTGACCGGAGCTCGGTAGATCTGACCCGAGTCCACATACAGCACCCAGCGACCATCTGGCGAGAGCTCATAGTCTCGCATCGCTACCACCCGCCATGGGTTACCACCACTGGTACCCATCGCCCATACGACTCTCTCCCCCCCTCGTGGATTACTGGTTGGGTTTGCGACCCATCCTTCCCGATTAGGTGCATGACCACGAATAAAAGTCACAATCTTACCATCGTAAGAAATTTGCAGGCCGGTGAGGTCGATACCGTCATCTTCTAGATAACTCGTGAGCCGAACTGGATCATATTCAGGAGGGGTAGCGGTGTAGACGTTCCTCATGCCCCGCTCATTCTCAATCCAGGCAATCCGGTCTGCATGTTTTGCTGAGACTAGGTTAGATGGAAATCCAGGGCTGAGAATATCCTCGATACTGAAGTTTCCCTGATCCTGTCCTAGCCCGCCCGAAGCTGACAGCAAGAAGAGGGACAAAACGGTAATCGAAGTGCGAATCATGAGTACCTCCTGCGCAGCGGCTTGCTACCCGCGTCTTAGTTCTCTGCGAATCATGAGGGGTTGGCGGCTTTCGGAAAAGTGGAACACCATCTGTTGCAACTAACATCGAAGGGAGAAACAACCTACAAGCCGACTCTTCTATCACGCTTGTAGCTACCGAAGGCGGCCCCTAGGTTCGCTTTCCGAGCCAGTTCTGATGCACCTGCTCTACCCCGGTACCCGGAGTGGAACCATGCGCCATATCCCGATCCTCGTCACGATATCTCTAGTCCTGAGCAACTCCGCAACGACCGCCGTGTCGGCCCAAGCTCAGGCAACAAGAATGGACCTGACCACGCTATACGATCTCGGTAATCTCGTGGTCGACACCAACGCAGATAGTGTGCCAGACTTGGTGAATGCGTCTCTCATCTTAGGTGAGACACCTACCATCACCGAGACGGCAGCAGCAGCAGAGATCTCAGCTCGTCTCGGTTTTGAGACGATGGCGATGAACCTCCCGATCCAGCGCGGAATTGCAGCCGAAGGGATTCTGATCGCTATCGGGCGGAGTGGCCTAGCTGCTTCGGGCCTTAGCTCACCAGGTATTGATCCAACCTCACTCGACGCTGGAGAGGGCTCCGTGGTCATTCGAAATGTGGATGACCGCACTTGGGTGCTCGTTGTGGGTGGTGATGACGAAGGGCTCATGGCGGCTGCCCGTCTCTTTTCTGGTGTACTTCCTCACACGAGGACGCTCTCAACCGCCAAACTAAGTGCGGTTGCTGAAGACCTTTCCGATGCGCTGGCGAATGCAGGAGTTGTGGATGGGGAAGTCCGATTGACTCAGGCACGTGCCAGAACAGATAGAGATGGCGTATCCCGAATCGTTGCCGATATCACAGTCGATCCTGTCGACATTGATTCAGCAGCAACAGCGATGCGTCGTCTCCGGGACCTAAAGCCTGGTGACGAAGACTCTAGGCCAGAAGAATCTGCTGAAATTTCCGAGCAAGAAACGGATTCGGTCACAACTCAGGGCGATGATCAGGAGTACAACCGCATTCCCTTGTCCTATCCTGGCCTCGGTTCGGTAGAGGCAAGAATTACCGACGGGCCCGTAATCCGTCTACAGGGTCGAGCAGAACCCGACCCTCCAGGGCCCATCTCAGGGAGACCGGGCGGTGGCGCAAAAAACGACCTAGACCTCTCAAACCTATACACGACAGACGGATTCTTAGGTGGAGGACCTATCCCTGATCGTATCGATGTGGTGCTTGTCCCAGGGTCCTCAGGCATAGAAGGGTTACCCGATCTAGCTGGAAGACTTGGCCTTGAATCGACTGGATTTGTTGTGCCACTCGTCCGACCAGCTGAGACCTTCGACAACCCTGGATCACAGCCTACGCTGGTCTTGGTCGGCACTGGCAACCGGTTCACGGACCAACTCGCTGACAGTGGCCTAATCAATACCTCTACCCTGGGGCCTGGGGAGGGCCTAATCCAGATTGTTCCGGATGCGTTCGGATCGAAATCTTCACTCGTTGTGACTGGCAGTGACAACTCCGGCGCCCTGAGAGCCTTGGAACAAGTCGCTTTGACCTTTCCGCATCTCGATGAACGTGGGAAAGACCGACCAACCGTGGATGACGTTGAGCAGGAAGTATGGGATGCACTCTCTGGGTACTCGCCTGTAGGACAAGCAGCAATTGGCTTGTACAAGCTTGATCGTATTGCAGAAAAGCTTTCTGATGTCACAGTCTCTTCTGCTCGTGTGCTCATGTCGGTTGAGAAAGCGGAAGATGGCCTGGGCGAGTACGTGCGGGCGAGAGCTTCCTCTAGCCTGGGCACAAATAATCTCGAAGTCTTAATCGACGACCGAGATGTCCAAGAATCCGGCACAATCTTCGAAGAGACGAAGACACTTCCGTCCGAGGTTGACCGCTTTTGGTCTCTCTTCCGAGAAACAATCATCCCGGCAGCGACAGCAGGTCAGCCGATTCGGGTAGAAGCTCGTTTGAGTGAACCCCCTGAGCTTCGTGCCCAAATCGCTAGTGAAGCCCAGCAAACATTGATTGATGCGGGGGCTGACCCTACCAACACGGAAGTGCGTATCCTCTCCGCGTTCAAACAGGGCTATTCCTGGCTCGAAGAAGTGATCGCACCGAGACTCCAAGGCCACACCTTGGGAGAGATCCTCATCAGTTTTCGGAGAAATGACCCGCCAGAGGACTGGCCACAACAAGCGATTAATACACCAGTCCGATGGCTGCACGAGATCTTTCCGATTGACGAGGTATTCGCGCGCGATCTTGGTCTTGAACTCGAACAGATAAGGTTTGAGCAAGTGACCGAAGGTCCTACCTACGAAGTACGCGTAACGGACGCGTCAGGCTCGGTCATTCTTAACGAGAGCTTTGATCCAAAATGGGTCCTTCGCCCATATTTTGATCGATTCCAAGACTACGAGCAGGTCAGGGTGACGACTGGCTGGCTACTGGCTACTGCTGGTGGCCGAACGATTGCAGATGAACGAATCGTGACCGATCCAGAGGCTTTTTGGGATTATTACCAAGCCGAGGTCCTACCAGTCATTTATGACTACGTGATGGAATTGCACGAAGGGATACCGAACGGTGGCAGTGGTGATGCCCCCTATTTCGGGTCACTGACAGTCGAGATGGCAATGAGTGAGCCCGACTACCGCCTTGGGATTGATAACGAAATCCATGCACCAATGGATGCCCTACACGAAGAGATTTACTTCGGAACAATCGAGTTCTTCGATATCCTAGGGCGTAACTCACGCGGGCAGGGGCTGACGTTCCCCGGACGTGTCATACCCCGCATGCGGCCCAAGTCCGACGGGTCGGCCGCAACTGTTGAGATCGTATTCACAGGCTTTGCCACCTCACGCCCAGCCGTCATAGTTGAATATCAGGACGATAAAGGAGACACGGGTGAAGTGCGCCTTGACATTCCGAAGACGGGACTTGAGCGACCTTCTGCGAGACTAGCCAAGGTCCATGAAGATGAACCTGGGCTCAGACATCTAGGTCTAAGGGTCCGTGTCGACACGGACCTAGACGCACGTGACAGTCTCATCACTCTCTCTGCCCCGGAAGCCGTCGACCGAAGTATGGTCTCGGCTGCGCAGATTGAAGCAACGATTCAGGAAATCGAGTCACTACGCAGCCAGGGCCTCTATAGTACCGCGCTCTCCTACCACGGATTAGGCTCAATCGAGATCTGGGCGGAGTGGACACATAAGCAGGATCCCAACTCCCGAAGGACCGTGACTCTCTCAGGAAATGGATCACAAGAACCACTTGCTGACTGGCGGAGCCTATTGCCTGAGAACTGGTCGTATGAGGGTGACCGCATTGTTCAGTGGGATACCCCGATCCCTCCTCCCGAGGGTCACCAGATGATTGCAAAAATGGCGGATTCTTTTGACGAAGCTTCGATTTACAGAGTCGGCCGCTCCTACCTCGGCAAAGAAATCTGGGCGATGGACCTTATGCCGTTAGTCTCCGCTACACACTGGTCGCACGTGAAGGCGACCACGTTCAAACCAACGGTCGTGTACTCGGCGAGGCAACATGCGAATGAGGTTTCATCGACTAGCCACGTGCTACGTCACGCGGAGCTGCTCCTGACAGATTCTGTGCAGCGGGCCAAACTCAACCGGGTCAACGTAATCGTGCACCCGTTCACGAACCCGGATGGTGCACAACTAGCGTACGACCTCTATAGAATAAATCCCGACTACATCTTGCATGCTGGATACCTTGGGTCTCTCGGACAGGATGCGACTTCCGGTGGAAATGATGATCACGCGATCTACCCGGAATCAACTGTCAGAGGGAAACTCTGGGCTACCTGGCTCCCAGACATCTTCCTCAACCCGCACGGCTACCCAAGCCACCAGGTCGTGCAGCTATTCAGCGAATACACTGGGCTCGTAAGACGTGGCCGAGTGACAGAGCGGAACTGGGGTTTCAACAAAGGCTGGTTCATGCCCGGCTTCAGCTTCATAGACAATCCAAGTTTCCCCCGCCACAAGGAAGCCGCGTTCCAGATTCGAGACTATATCACGTCAGGTATCAACTCGAATCAGGATGTTTTCGAGATGAACCAGCGTAACTACGCTCGATATAGACGCTACGGAGCTAATTTTGATCCTGAGACTTTCAGGCTCCCCATGACGGATAGTGTCTTGATTCAGATGCCGCTGAAGGGCTCAAGCGGGGAGGGTGGAGGTGGCTACAATCCCCGAGTAACAATATGGAGTGGTACAACAGAATCTCCAGATGAAACTGCCTACGGTCCATGGATGGAACTAGTCGGAAAAGCAGGCCTCTCATGGGACCAAGCGATCCTCGACTACCTGAATAACGGAGATCACAAGGTCAACCGGTCGGGCTCACACTTCTTCGGAGGTGTATCCCTTAGGATGAATCGACCACGACCTCCGGGAGATGAAGACGGAGACCAAAGCGGCGTTGATCAAAATCCCAGGCGGATGCCCTTGCGGGACGAGCCCCGATCACACCCTTTTTGAAGCAAGATCCTGTAGCCCAAACCCTCCTGCTCAATCTGCAATGAATAATATCCCAAAGCTTAGCATCGCAGTTGTCATAACGACGTTGTTAGCCTGCAGTGATGCGCCCCCAGCGGAAACCGGCGCAGATCCTGCCAGTGACGATCCCATTGGGACAGTCACCATCAGTCAACCAGCTACAGGATCTCAGGTAATGGGCGAAAATGTTACCGTGAGCCTGCAGGTTGCGGGGTTCCCGATTGTACCTGCAGGGGACATGACATCCGGGACAGGTCATCATCACCTGTATCTAGGTGCTGACCTAACGGGAGTTGGTGAGCCAGTTCCGACTGTACCGGGTAGTATCATCCACATGGGAGATGGCTCGTCTGAGTACACGTTTGAGGGTGTAGCCCCCGGAGAACACCGACTCATTGCCGTGGTAGCAGATGGAATCCACATCCCACTTCAGCCATGGGTTGTTGATACCGTAACGTTTACGGTCAACTAATCGGCGAGAGGTCACCGCACATCGTGCCAGCCCGATCTACATTCGGCTCTTTAGTGGGGTCAAATCTTATTATTGAGGGAAGCCATGTTGACTCTCTCTGAGGATTCTTAGATGAGAATTCGAACCACTGGACTTCTTGTATTGGCCGGGCTCGTGGCGGGCTGTGCTGCTTCACTGGGACCAGGAGATGCCGGATACCCCTACAATGTTGACGGCGACTACTCAGGCTCACTCATGGTAGCCGGTCTGACGATGACAGGAACCATAGGAATCAGCACCCAACCTGGGGGGATGGTTACTGGCACAGTTTCAGTAAATCGACCAATCCAGATCAACGGTACACTTAATGGGACTTTAGCAGGTGACCAGCTTACTGTAGGGATTACTTACGGAAACAATCCGGCCACCGGGTGCGCTGGTGGTACTATGGATGGTGCCCTAACGATCTCGGAACACGGAGCAAACATATCGGGGCCCGTAAAGATCGCAGACTGCGGTGAGATGCTCGATGCAACCATTAACTTCTCTCGCTAAAAGCATCCAAACGTGCCCATAAGACAATCCAGTAGTGGACATATCTATAGGAGGACCGCATGACCTCAGTAGGATCTAAACTCTCTTCAGAGTTCTTCGTCATAGTCGCACTCCTGGCGAGTGTGTTATCGAATCCACTCGCTGCTCAACGAGGAAGTAGTGGAGACCAGAGTATGGGGACCATCCCTACCATTGAGGAGAAAATCGATGGTATGGATAGCCTTGAGGGGTTTCTCCCTCTGTACTGGGACGCGGACCTCGGTCAGCTCTGGATGGAGATTCCGGAACTTGATGAAGAAATGATCCATTTCTCTGGATTTGGTGCCGGCCTCGGATCAAATGATATCGGTCTCGACCGCGGGGCCCTGCGTGGCTCGAGAATCGTAAAATTTGAACGAGTAGGTCGGAAAATCTTGATGGTGCAGCCCAATTATCGTTTCAGGGCAAACAGTGACAATCCGGCTGAGACGCAAGCAGTGCGAGATGCGTTTGCGAGATCAATCCTCTGGAGCTTCACCCCAGCTGCAGAAACTGCCGGACGTGTGCTCGTTGATCTAACTGATTTTCTAATCAGAGATGCTACGAATGCCGGCCAACGGATGAGTCCGGGAACGTATCGCTTAGATAACAGTCGCAGCTCAGTCTACATGGACATGACAGGATCATTTCCGACAAATACAGAGTTGGAAGTAGAACTCACCTTCGTCCAACAAGCAGGTGGTGGTGGCCGTGGGGGGAGAGGTGGGGGCGGATTCGAGGGTGTGGGGAGCGTTGCCTCGACCGGAGAAGCGGCAAGCATCCGTGTTCACCACTCATTCGTTCAACTTCCAGATAATGAATACGAGCCTCGGATGTTTGATCCACGTTCTGGCTACGGATCGTCAAGCTACCAGGATTATGCAGTGTCCATCGACGAACCAATGACCCAGCGCTTTATCAGACGCCACCGGCTTGAGAAGCAAGATCCATCTGCAACAGTAAGTGACCCTATGGAGCCGATTATCTACTACCTGGATCCTGGAGCTCCAGAACCGATTCGTTCGGCTCTTCTGGACGGAGCTAGGTGGTGGAATCAGGCTTTTGAGGCAGCAGGATATCGTGATGCTTTCCAAGTCACATTGAGGCCAGACAGCATTAGCTCATTGGATGCTCGCTATAACGTTATCAATTGGGTGCATCGTTCCACACGAGGCTGGAGTACCGGTGGATCGGTGTCCGATCCTCGCACTGGAGAGATTATTAAGGGAGTCGTAACTCTTGGCTCACTCAGGGTTCGGCAGGACTACATGATAGCCGAAGGCTTGCTCTCTCCTTATACAGATGGTGATGAAGAGACGCCTGAGATCGCCGAGTGGGCGCTGGCCCGTGTCCGCCAGCTTGCGGCACATGAAGTGGGGCATACAATCGGATTAGGCCACAATTACTACAACAGCACTGCTGGTCGTATTTCAGTGATGGATTACCCACATCCTCTCGTCACCCTTAACGGTGATGGCTCGTTAGATCATTCTCAGGTCTACGATGTGGGGATTGGTGACTGGGACAAAGTCGCTGTCACCTACGGTTATCAGGACTTTGTCGGTGGAGGAGATAACGAAGCTGTCCTGATAAGAGTTCTTGAAGACGCTTGGGATGACGATGTGCGCTATATGTCAAACCAGGATATCCAGACGACGCCCCAAGCAGATCAATGGGCGAATGGCACTGACATGGCTGACGAGTTGGACCGAATGATGGATCTGAGATCAGTAGCCATGTCCCGATTCGGTGAGACAGCTATCAAGAACGGAATGCCCATGGCAACAATTGAGGAGGTATTAGTACCCCTGTATCTCCATCATCGATATCAAGTGGAATCCACTGCATCGGTGATGGGTGGGGTAGGCTATATCTATGCCGCTAGAGGTGATGGCCTGAAACCTGTCTGGCGTATTGCTTCCGAGTATCAAAATCGATCATTGGATGCACTGATGAGGACTCTTTCTCCTAGCGAGTTAGCGCTTCCGACTTCCGTTCTCGAGGCGATTCCTCCAAGACCCCCAGGATACGGCAGGACGCGAGAGCTTTTCCCGCGCTACACTGGTTCGGCCTTTGATGCACTCACACCTGCATTCGTAGCGGCGAGCCACACCGTGAACAGCATCCTTACGGCAGACCGAGCAGCGAGACTTGTGGAACAGAAAATGCTGGATCCTGCAATGCCGGGCTTGAACGATGTCCTGCAACGACTTTTCCAGGCCGCTTTTGAGGGAGAAGCAAGCAACACTTACGAGACCGAGATCAGAAATACGGTTGCTGGCGTGGTGATTGACAGAGTGAAATCGCTAGCTGAAACTGCGCCAATGATGCAAGTGAGAGCGCAGTCGACATTGGCACTTAGGACCTTGGTCAGTCGCCTAGCGGAGATGGAGCCTTCTGACACCTCTGTGCTGCTCCAGCTTGATATAAGACGATTCCTCGGAAGGCCTTATAATGCAGGACAAATGCCGAGCTCAGTAAGTGCTCCCCCAGGAGCCCCAATCGGACAGCCAGCTATGGATTGGCTCGGACTCCTTGAGCCCTGGTGCACTTGGATCGATGGAGAGTGGAGATGAGCATAAGAATCATACAACACTTGAGACAAGCGGTGGTCTTGTTTATCGCTGCCTGCACACTCTTGCCGACCTCGCTATCCGCCACATGGTCAGTGATCGCAGTAGACGCTAGAACGGGACAGGTTGTAATTGCTTCAGCAACATGCGTTGCTCAGGGCAGATTTGCTGGCTTTCCCGCGAAAGGTCTTATGGATATCCAGGCAATCGTACTGCCAGGGATTGGTGTTGCAGCCGCACAGGCCGGTGTCGACGGTACAAGAGAAAACCAGCAACTCATCTATGCCCAAATGAAAGCTGGAGCCCATCCAGCTGAGATCCTGGAACGTCTCAAACAAGATCCAAACATTGAGCGACGCCAATTTGGTATCGTAGACATGCAGGGCCGATCAGTTGGCTTTTCTGGCAGCGGTAATAGCGCTGCATCACTGTCGCAGCAGGGTCGTGTCACAGATACCGAAATCTATTACTCTGTTCAGGGCAATATTCTGGCTTCGGACGCAGTCGTGCATAACGCCGCACGAGCCTTCGAGGCAGAGAACGGGTCACTCGCTGACCGAGTGATGGCAGCCATGGAGGCAGCGGACGAGGCGGGCGGAGACGTGCGTTGTACCTGTGAAACAGAGCCCGTTCCCGATGCACCTTGTAACAGCCGAAATGCGCATGTCGCATATATCCTCCAAGCTGATACTGATGATCCCGAGGGGACGTCATTCAACGACGGTGACTACGCGGTTTACATCAGCGCGACCGATGAGGACATCGAGCCGCACGAGAATGGGAACCCTGTGATCACGCTCAGAATGCGTTACGACCTATGGAAGGCGGGGGGCTAGCACCTCCACCTTCACCCAATCTTCACTATTCGCTACTCACAAGCGATTAGTGGGCACCCTCGATCGCAGCCCGTATCAGGCGTGATGTATTGTCTATTCGATACTGCATGAGCCTCGTGCCTACCTCAATTGTCTTCTCAAGCGGGGCAATTGAAACCCCGTTAATTGAAGCACGACCAGCAGCAACGCGCTCCTCGTAGCGAACCGAAGAGGGGTCGACAGTCATTTGCATAGCGGTAAGCCAATATGTATCGTGAAAACCCTCTGATTCCTCAAGAATCCCGAACTCTTCTTCCATGACTCTCTGCACTCCGGCGTTATCGTAAAATTCAGGGATGTAGTGGACCGTAGATTTTCCCTGACGCTTATTAAGTCGATCGGCCACTACCCTCATCCCATCTTGATTTCCGCCGCTGTCACCGATAAACACAATGTGCTCGAAGCCATGTGCTTGTAGGCTGCTCGCAACATCATCCAGGACCGCCTGGAACGTCTCTTCTCGAAGACTAATGGTGCCCGGATAACGCATATGGCCGGTCGGCTCCTCTATACCACCCTCTGGGACGAGTTTCACGATTGGCGCACATAGTGCATTACCAAGTTCACGGGCAATTCCTTCACAAGCTCCCTGAAGGACATAGTTGTGCTTGCCCATGGCCACATAAGGGCCATTCTGTTCGATGCCGCCAGTTGGGATGATCACGGTGTTCGTCCCGTCAGCCATCCTATCCCGAATCTCGATCCAAGTAAGTTCTTCAATCCAGATCGAATTAAGGGCCTCGATCGGCCGCTCCATGCTCAATTCAGCCTGTAGCGCTGCATCATCAGTCACCTGAGTAACTGCAGGTGCTTGTTCACGCTGCATAGCCCTAGCCGCTATGAATGCTATAAGAAATGCGACCAAACTCGTGACAACCACCTTCCGATTCATCATTGTGTTTCCTCTCAGGAAGTCTGAATGACCATTTTACACATGGAATGCAAACATGGCGCCTAGGGTTCTAAATCTCCTGTGGATTATAGCCATTATCTCTTCGGCGTGTGGTGAATCCACACAAGAAGAAGCGACAACAGACCGCGCTGATCCTGTTTTAGCTGAGGACGTAATCCGAACTGCAGACCCCTATGCTCGCGGGTACACCGACGAAGATTTCCCGCGTATTAAAGAGCTTGCGACCGGAGTGTATTCATACGAGCAACTCAGATCTGCGGGCGAAGAGAGATTCGCGACAGTTAGCATGTTCGTCGTGACCACTGAGGGTGTCCTCGTTGCTGATGGCCAGGGTAGCGTGGAAGAAACTCAGAGGATGATTGACCACATCGCTGAAATTACTGATCAGCCTATAACCCATGTGGTAATATGTTCGGACCACGGGGATCATACAGCCGGCAACTCAGCATTTCCCTCCGACGCTGAATTTCTAGCTCATCCAACTTCAGCAGCCATACTTGAGGCCAACGCACTGAACAGAGATGCAGGAGCTCCTCCAATCATGCTCCCCAGTCAAGAGATCGAGGAACGCGAAGTACTGGAGCTAGGAGGTCGAACGATTGAAGTCCTCTTCCTGGGACGAGCCCATACCGGTGGAGATCTCGTGGTCCATCTGCCTGAAGAGAAAATTCTTTTCATGAGTGAGGCCTATCTGAACCGAGTCTTCCCAGCAATGCGCTCAGCTTACCCCTCGGAATGGGTAGAAATGATCGAGCGTGCCCAAGCGATGGATATCGATACCTACGTCCCCGGTCATGGATTTGTTGATTCTTCCGCCGTGCTCGAGGAAGAGCTAGACACTTATCGGCGTGCCGTAATCCGTGTCATCGAACTAGCTACTCAGCAGTACGAGGAGGGGTACGGCCTTGAGGATGCGCAGATCCAGGCCAACTTCGGTGAACTCGAGAGCTGGTCACTTTTCACGAGTCAGGCTTCCAGGGCGATTCAGCAAGTTTACGCTGAACTCGATGGCACTTTGCCAGGTGAAAGTCGGTGACTCAGGCCTCGGTTAGTGCTTTAACCTCCGCTTCTCAGGACCGCGAGGGCAATGACCCGATTTTCAGGCTGAATAGTGAGGCCAGGGCACGCGCGGCGGATGGAGAATCAATCCTTGATGCAACAATGGGTGCCTTGATGGACGATGAGGGTCAAATCGCTGTCATGCCTAGTGTGGCTGAAGCGATAGCCCGCGTGCCCACTGGCAAGGCAGCAGGCTACTCCCCCATCTCTGGGTCTCCACCCTTCTTAGACGCAGTTAGAAGAGACCTCCTTGGCAATTCAGATCTTTTGCCAAAGTCGGTGGCAGTAACAACTCCAGGGGGTAGCGGCGCGATTTATCAGGCAATCAAGAACTTCGTAGAACCAGGACACCAGGCCCTTACGACTGACTACTACTGGGGCCCATACCCCGTGATCGCGCAACACCTAGAAAGAGACGTCAGCACTTTTGCCATGTTCTCTCCTGACCTGAGCTTCGACTTGGAAGCCATGAAACGGGGAATACGTCAGCATATAGACACCCAGGGACGATTGCTGCTGATCCTGAATTTTCCTTGTCACAACCCGACTGGCTACTCTCTGGATTTGGGCGAGTGGATGAGCATCGCCGAAGTGGTTCGTACAGCTGGAGAAGAAGCACCAGTAGCCGTTCTTCTCGATCTAGCCTATCACCGGTTTGGTGGAGAGAGCGCGGACCTCTGGATTGATGCAGTTCCCACAATGCTAGAGACGACCACGGTGCTCTTGGCATGGACAGCTTCTAAATCTTTCTGTCAGTACGGCGCCCGAATCGGTTCACTCGTTGCCCTGCATCCAGATCCAGAGGAACGGAATAAGCTTGCAAATGCCCTAGGGTTCACGTGCCGAGCGACGTGGTCGAACTCCAACCATCTGGGCCAACTCGCCGTAACAGATTTGCTTGTAGACCCTAAACTGAGTCAGCGCGCTGATACTGATCGGGCCGCATTGGTCGAACTCTTAAGGACCCGAGTTGAAGCTTTTAATAGTGCTGCAGGTGCTGCAGGGCTTCACGTTCCTCGCTACGACGGTGGGTTCTTTGTTGTCGTATTTACTCCTGATGGAGAAAAGACTGCTGCGGTGATGCGTGAGATGGGTGTCTACGTGATACCCCTCAAGGGTGCTGTCCGAGTAGCTCTCTGTGCCACCCCGGAGGCTGAGATACCTCGGTTAATTGCAGCACTGCGCGCAGGGGTAGACAAGGCGGAAGCGGAACAGGGGGGTTCGGCCTAGCCAGACCACTGCTCTATCAATACCAGATACCAGGGCAGCTAACGTCCGGAGGCGGACCTACCGATACGGATTGCCTCGTCTGCGCCCGGACCAGACATCAGTAGACCAAGAAATCCTTCTTCAAGCCGCTGTTCCACATCTTGAGCATTGGCAGTGATCATATTCGGGAGACCCACTCGTTCCGAGTGCTGTAGCACTTCCTGTGTACCCGCTTCTCCTGCTTCGCGGCTCCCGAGATCACCTGAAAGGCTCCCAATACCACAGGCCAAGACGCTGTAACCTGGCGTATCCGCGATCTCACCCGCAGCTGCGAGTGCCCCTGCATCTTCGATCATAATCATGGCTAGTGTCTCGCCATCTGGATTATCGGGAGACCAAACGCTAGCACCAGCATCCGCGAAGAAATTCACGGCCAATCGCGCCTCCTCAGGACTGCGCACGTGGGGAATCACAACACCATCAGCGCCCAACTGAAGTGCCTCAAGGACCCGCGCACGGGCTGTTTCGGCACCATCACGTTCGATGGATGGAATTCTGACAAGCAGAGAGGGGACTCCCTCCGAATTCGATTCATCAAGGCCCTCTGCAATCGCAGCTATAGCCTCTGCGTCATAACTTCCTTCAAGGTTCAAAAAGAGGTAGTCCAGCAAAGGATTCTCACCGAGACTTACAATTCCCTCGGAGGTATACAGTGGCGGGAGCCGAGAGCCGTCGGGTGCCACCTCGCCTCTTGGGCGCTCATTTGGGACAAAGATACCGAACGCGGGTGTATCTGCAGACCATAGCTGGATTAGCCTAGAGGAAGGGGCGACATCAGCTGTACTAGTGTCGTTTGGCAAGTCAGAGCACGCCGCAGTCATACACAGAGTAGCTCCCACTGCAAGCAGCCTGAATCCGTATGGTCCCACCGTAGCAACCACTCGCTCAACCCCCACGACCAGATTCCTCAAGACCAACCGAGAGCGCTTCGGGTTGATTGACAATAATGAGCTTAAACCCTTGTGCCAGGCGCTCAGCAATGTCGTCGACACCAGCTGTAATCCCACATGCCACATCGAATTCTTTGCATGCTGCAAGTACAGTCTGAATTGCCTCCTCTACCGCCTCCATATCTCCCTCATACGCCCTGCGAAGGTCACCCGGACCGGGAATCACCACACTTACACCTGGTGTCCCAACAATCTCCCGAGACGCAGTTATCCCTACCTGATCTTCTATGAGCAGGATATTGATGAGATCTCCAGTGGGACTAATGGGCCAAAGGCGGCTACCCATCGAACGCACTGCGAGTTCAGCATCTGCTAGTGACTCAACGTGGGGAAATACAATTCCTTCAACACCAGCCGCGATACCTTCAGAAATATGGGCGAGCGCAACCTCACGATCTTCACGAATCGGCGGAATTCGAAGCGTAACCGGATGCGGTTCCTTTTCGCCGGACGCTTCAATCATAGCAGTCATGAAGGACTCCATCGTTGGTATATCCCATGGCCCAGACTCTAGGGAATAAAAGATGAAATCCGTCTCTTCGTTGGCAGCAGCAGCCCGACCACCCTCAGCATTCTGCGGACGCGCAAACATCCCGAAGACTGCCTGGCCTTCAGCTAAGAGACGAGCCAATTTCGAACCAGGTTCCTGGTCCACCATAGTTTCCACCTCCGAGAGGTCAGGCGACTCCATTTGTTGGCTATGGCAACTGAATACGGTGGTGAGTATGACTACACTGATGAACAATTGAGGTTGGCGGGACATAATGAGTTTCTCCTAGCTCGACCACGGAGGAATTACTTGATTCATCCTCGCATATGCGATCGCTTGACCGAGATGTTCGTTCATATGGGTGACAAGCTGTAAGAGAACTGCCCATTGGCCGACCTCCCTCCCGTAAAGGCGGGTCGGCTTACTGAATTCTTTCTCTGACATTTGATCAATCACTGCCCGGACGTGGTCCATCGAGGCGCCAAGGATCTCCACTACTTTGTCTTTGTCAACAACTTCTTCTTCCCATCGTCCGTACTCCGCAGCTCCCATAGGAGATTCAATACCAAGGCTCTCGTCAGGATACATGTAGTTATAGCGGGAAATATGTGTGTAGACCCTCGCTACTGAGTACACACCCTCCATGGGCTGCCAACTATAGGTATTAGATGGCATCACCTGGGCGAGAGCCACAAGTTTACGTGCCGAAGCCTCAAACTGACCCAAAATCTCTTCCCCGAACTGGGAAGGTGCAGGCTGGGCTGAAAGAGGCACAGCAAAGGCAGCAGCAAGTATAGCTGCCAAGAAAAAGCGGATGTGACGCATTTTGTTCTCCCGGCTAAGCAGTAATCACTGGAAAGATAGATGCTCATCTCTCGGTTGCCAGGATCTAGGGCCCACTCGCTCTTCCAGATGTCTTGGCACCGATGTAAGCGTATACTCCTCTGATCCCAGCAAAAACGAGGCATCGCCATGTTAAGATCAATCTTGTTAGTCAGTATCACGTTGGGGTGGATCGCGCCTCCATATCTTGCACAATCCACGGGGAATGAATTGGAGCAGATAGAGATTTCCGTCGAAGATTTTGTATTTGATGCGCTTGCAGCGGGACCACTGGATGGCGAACTCGTGCTGCTGTTGCATGGGTTTCCTCAAGCTGGCTACGCATGGCGTAATCAATTGCCGGTCCTGGCCGCTCTCGGCTTTCGAGTTGTGGCACCGAATCAAAGAGGGTACTCCGTAGGGGCCCGCCCTCCAGAGGAATCCGACTATGTGATGGAAGAACTCGTAGGGGACGTGCTGGGGATGGCAACAGCTCTTGGGTATGAGCGTTTTCATGTGGTTGGGCATGACTGGGGAGCCGCGGTAGCGTGGATCCTTGCTTCATCCGCACCCGAACGCATCCGGTCGCTGGTCGCTCTCTCTACACCCCACATGACTGCTTTTGCAAGCGCGCTGTCAGATCCAAATTCCGCACAATCACAAGCATCCAGCTACATGACGATGTTCCGATCAGCGGGCTCGGAACAACTTTTTCTGGCGAATGAGGCACAGCTTCTCAAGAGCATACTGTCCCAGTTCAGCTCTTCAGAAACAGACCTCAATCTCTACCTCAGCCTGCTCGGTACTCCGGATGCACTTCGGGCTGCACTTAACTGGTATCGCTCCGCGATACCCTCCCAGGGAGATGCTCCGCCTGCCTCCCCTGCAATGGTCTCTACCCCCACGCTCTATGTCTGGAGCACGGAGGACTGCTGTTTCGACCGAGGAACTGCCGAGGCTTCCGAAGATTTCGTGACGGGCCCCTACCAATTCGAAGTCCTTGAGGGCGTAAGTCATTGGATCGCCGAAGAAGCTACCGACGACCTCAACGAGTTGCTCGTTGAACATCTAGAACAATGGAGAGGCCGCTAACCCTCCCCAACAGATATGGCCAGCCGTTCAATCTCAATCCAGAGAAATTGCGCACATGAATGAAAAGACCCGAGCGATCGTCGTAAGTCAGTTCGGAGGACCCGAGGTCCTGGAGTGGCAGGAAAGCGAGTTGCCATCACTCGGGGCAACCGATGTGCTGATCCGCCACACAGCTGTAGGCCTCAACTTCATCGACGTATACCACAGAACCGGCCTCTATCCGCTAGAACTGCCTTTCATACCGGGAGTAGAAGCCGCCGGAATTATTGAAGCAGTCGGGTCAAATGTGGATGACCTGAGCACTGGTGAAAGAGTGGCATACACAGGAAATGGGCCGCCCGGATCATACAGTGAAAAGAGAGTTCTGCCACAAACACGACTAGCTCGACTTCCGGATGCGATTGATGATCACACTGCTGCCGCAATCATGCTCAAAGGGTGCACAGTAGAGTATCTCGTGAATCGGACGTTCCCTATCTCGGACGGAGATGTGGTTCTACTCCATGCAGCCGCTGGGGGAGTTGGATTGATCGCCTCACAATGGCTCAGCGCTCTAGGTGCAAGGGTTATTGGTACAGTGGGATCAGAGGAAAAAGGTGAATTAGCACGAATAAGTGGGTGTGACGAGGTGATCCTGTACCGAGTCGAAGATGTAGCTGATCGGGTTCGAGAAATGACGGATGGGAGAGGAGTAGACGTTGTGTATGATTCGGTTGGAGCTGCCACCTTCGAGGCTTCGATCAAATCCCTTCGACCTCGTGGAATGATGGTAACCTTCGGAAATGCATCAGGGCCCGTACCACCTGTACCTCCACTCTTACTCTCACAAAGCGGTTCGCTATTCCTAACACGTCCTGTCTTAGCGCATCACTACACTGATCCGACCGAAGCTGCTGAAGGCATATCCAAGCTCTTCGATATGGTCCTATCCGGTAAGGTCACCCCACACATTGGCCAAAAGTATCCACTATCAGATGTTCCCGAGGCCCATCGAGACCTGGAGAACCGCCAGACCGTAGGCTCGACCGTGCTCACCACCTGACGGAGCAAGATCCACCTGCTCAGCTCAATAAAGGAACTTCTTAGTAGTGGTCTGAAATCGCTCTTGGGCGCTCCTTCTTGGCTTCAAGCGTCTCTAAGACCTGCTTCCACTCAAATGTGTCACCGATACCTCTGACATAGTGGTCCATCCATGCCATCTCACTGACTGCTTTGACCAGGCGGTTTCTAGGATCAGGAATCCCATGGCTACGACCAGGATACATGAACAACTCCGTCGGAACATCAAGCTTCTTTAACGCCATGTGGAGTTCTACGGACTGCGGGCTTGGCACTCGCGGATCGCCCTCAACTACGTGAACCATCGTCGGGGTTTTCGCATCAGCAATGTACTTCAGTGGAGATTGATTCCAGTACGGATCAAAGTTCTCGTAGAGGAAGTCATCCCCGATATAGAACTGACGGTTCCGCTGAACGTCACTCTGAGCGTACATGCTGATCCAGTTCATCGTACCCGCACCTGAGCTTATGGCCTTGAAGCGGTCAGTGTGCGTCAAAATCCAGTTTGACCAGTGGCCACCGGCACTCCAGCCCAGAGCTCCCATACGTTCGGAGTCAACGATACCCTCCTCGATCAGGTGATCGACACCTGTCATGATGTCATCGAAGCCGAGAGTGAAATAGTCACCTACGATGTCTGTCCGATGAGCGTTACCGTAGTTCGTAGACCCTCGGTAGTTAGGCTTAAGAACTGCATAGCCTGCTCCCGCATAGACCTGTGCATTGTATCCACCATTGAATCGAAGTTGGTCCGCGGACGCGGGACCCCCGTGAATCGCAACGATCAGCGGATAGCGTGTTCCTTCTGAGTACCCAACCGGATAGACTAGAACTCCACCCACGGTCTTCCCGTCTGTTGAAGTCCAGGTGACCTCCACTTCCTTGCCAAAACTGACATCTCTCAGTTGCGGATTCGCATCAACAAGCTGAATCCAGGACGAACGATCCATTACTCCTTCTACACCCGCAGTCGTGAAGACCGTAGGCGGAGTAACGGGATCCGAATATCCAATCAGGATCACACCACTGTCCTCGTCGCGGCTAACCGAAAGAGCTGCTCGCTCGTGTGTAAGCTGGCGCACTTGGCCACTCTGGACATCAACCGCATGAAGCTGGGTGGTAACCGCCACACCCGCATTGAAATAGATGGTGTTAGCATCATCTGACCAGAAACCAGCTCGTATATTCTCATCGAAATCCGTGCCAATCTTCCGGAACTCTCCACCGCTGTCGCCCACAACACGGACATACATCCGGCTATTGGTCATCGAATAGCGCTCCATATCGTCCGGAGCTGTGAATACAATCCAGCGGCTATCCGGCGAGAAGCTCAGTCCGGACTCACCAACCTCATAGTTGTCTGTTAGACGCTCGACTTGTCCGCTACTCGCCTCCAAAAGGTACTGGTCTGTGTAGAGACGAGCTTGTGTGATATTTCTTTCGTAACGCTCAGATGATCCGCCTGTAAAGCCTATCCAACGACCATCTGGTGAGACCGTAAACGCATCAACACTGTACAATCCACTGGTCGTCATCGGGCTTTCAGTGCCTGAAACAACGTCCAGGGACCAAAGCTTAGACAGGGGGGTCGTAGCGTTCTTTACGTCCACAGTGAAGCCTTCCTCCAAACGCAGTTTCTCATCCTCATCGAACTCGTCAGGACGTATGAAGTAGATACGGCCTCCGTCAGGGCTGAAATCCCACTGTTCGATGCCGGCTTCACCCTCCGTGATCTGCTCAGCTTCACCCGCAGGCAAATCAGCGACTGATATCCCAAATAGTTGCTCCTGTCCGGACTCGCCACTGCGATAAACAAGCCAGCGCCCATCTGGGCTGAAATCAAACCCTGATATCCCTTCTTCAGCTTCCGTGACCTTCTGAGCTTCACCACCGTCGTGACGCATCATATACAACTGGTTGCCCTCAGGTCCTTCGGAGTCACGATTCGATAGAAATACGAAAAACGATCCATCCGGAGCCCAAGTGGGCTGCGTTTCATTCTTATCGTCGGTGAATGTGAGTCTTCGGCTCGAAGACACCCCATCCGCCAGTGACACGATATGGATATCACTTTGCGAGTTCGCTTCTGCCCAATCAGGCGTGCTGACGGTATAGAGCATTAAGGCCCCGTCTGACCGAGGGACCCATGACCCAGCACGCTTAAGTTCCTGAACATCCATGAATGTGAAGGTTCGCTGTTGAGCACTGACTTCCCCTGCCCATGTGAATGCAAGAATAGTGATGAGAAAGCATGTGGTTGACGGAAAATGCATATCGTCCTCGATCGGTAGATATTGATACAGTTCTGGCAATGAACCCGCCTCAGGGCAGGCACGCAATAATGGGGCAGAAGGGGGAAGATGGCACGCGATAGGCCTTAAAGCAGCCTGAAAACATCAAAACCAGGAACTCCTGGAACCACGAAAACCAGACGTTATTCTAGAAAAACTCTTTGCAATCTCTGGCAAATAGTGTGTATTCTTCCTACTAGCAAAACTTGCTAAAAGCTTCCCGGACACACGGAGACGGCTGACCATGCGCCACCGACTTACAAGCTCTCTCGGAATTTTGATCGGTACCCTACTCGTCATTACCATCCCGCTGCAGGCCCAACAGGGTTCTATCAATGGGCAAGTAACGGATCAAAGTACGGGTCAAGCACTCACTCAAGCTCAGATTCAGGTGCTCGGCGGAGGTACATCGGGCGGTACTCTATCAGACGCACAGGGCAACTTCACCGTGAGTCTGGATCCTGGATCCTACTCGATCGTAGCAGTGTTACTCGGTTACGAGACAATACGCGTTGACGGCATCTCCGTCAGCGGGGGTGCAACCACCGAGATTACTGTAGGGATGACCACGACTGCACTCTCCCTTGCTCCGGTCAGCGTTACAGTGAGTCGTGGCCAGGAGGCAAGCAGCCTCTCGGCTCCCGCCCAAGTGAGCATTGTAACCGCAGATGATATCTCACGAATCGCATCTACATCTACTGCCGACTTCCTGAAAGCATTGCCGGGTGTAGACGTTGCTCAGGTTGGGATCAACCAGAGCAACACGGTTACACGCGGCTTCAATAATGTCTTTTCAGGAGCACTGCTCGTGCTCACGGACTACCGCTACGCTCGGATACCATCGATCCGACTCAACAATTACAACCTGCACCCGACCACACCGCTGGATATCGAGCGTATCGAAGTCGTGCTGGGACCGGCTTCCGCACTTTACGGCCCGAACGCCACCAGCGGGGTAATGCACATCATCACCTCGTCACCGATCGACAGACCAGGAACGAGCTTGGCCTTATCGGGTGGTAACCGGAGCATGTTTCGAGGTATGTTCAGACATGCCTGGGCATTCAGTGAGAAGGCTGGGTTCAAGGTCTCTGGGCAGTATTTCCGCGGAAATGACTTTGAATACACAGACCCAGTGGAAGCCGTTGCCGCCGCTTTGAACCCGGGGAGTGCTACCATTGGTCAGCGAGATTTCTTCTCATCGCACTACGGTGGGGAGGCACGCCTCGATCTCCGTCCCTGGGACGACCCAAACGATAACATCATCATCACCGGTGGCCTCAAAACTCTCGCCAGCTCAATCGAGCCAACAGGAATTGGTGCGGGTCAAGCTAAGAACTGGACCTATAAATCTCTTCAGGCCCGCGTAAATAAGAGTGGCCTATTCGTCCAAGCGTTCCTGAACAACAGCAGTGCCGGGGACACGTATCTACTTCGCACCGGAAACCCAATCGTCGACAACTCGGTTACGTTCGCGACGCAAGGCCAGTACAACTTCGATCTCGGTGAGCGGTTCAGTGCCACTGTCGGTGTTGATTACTCACACGTGACCCCGAGAACCGGCGGCACAATCAACGGAGCGAATGAAGACAACGATATAACGAAGTTGTTTGGTACGTATCTACAGACCACCACCGCGTTGAGTGACAAGGTTGACTTCGTAGCAGCGATCCGGAGGGATACTCATAATTGGCTTGACGAAGCATTCCTATCGCCGCGTCTCGGACTCGTTCTGACGCCGGACGAGGGGCACTCGTTCAGGGCCACGTACAATCGGTCCTTCAGTACACCGACCAGCAACAACCTCTTCCTCGATATCCTTGCTGGCCGGACCATGATCACACCGACTGTGGGCTATAACGTCCGGGCAGCCGGTATTCCAGGGATCGGCTTCACGTTCAACAATACCTGCGCGGGTGGACTCAGCGGCTTCTGCATGTACTCACCCTTTGCCCCGGGGACACAGCTGCCCGCAAACGGTGCTGCGCTGTGGGACAACCTTTTGGTGCCGTTCATGCTTCAGAACGCAACATTAGCGGCAACGCTACCTCTGTTGGGTCTAAACGCAGCATCGTTCGCTGCGATCGTAGGGAACCCTCAGCCAGGCGAACTCACCTCAACGATGTTGGAGTTTAGTCAAGCAGGAGGGGCACCCTTTATCCCCTCCGCTGGCCCCCAGGGAGCGAACACACTACAAGCAATGGCTAAGCAAACGTGGGAGCTTGGATACACAGGCTTGATTGGTGATAAGGTTCGGTTCGACGTCTCCGCCTATACCGATAACTACAAGAATTTTGTCGGGCCACTGACGACCCTGACACCAAATGTCTTCCTCGATGGAAACTCAGTCGCAACCTATTTGGTTACACGCCTGACCGCGGTGGGTATTCCTGCCTCAGTGGCGCAACAGCTTGCCGCCGCCGTCACACCCACGCTGGCCAGTGTGCCTCTCGGGACGATCGTACCGGATGGAAGATCTAATTCAGACCTACTGCTGACTTACCGTAATTATGGGAAATTCAGCGTTAGGGGCATGGACTTAGGTATGGAAGCTCACGTGACTGATCAAGTTACGCTGTCCGGATCGTATTCATATGTGAGTGATGAATGCTATGATGTCGATAACGATGGTAGCTGTCTGGGCGTGAGTGATATCGCCCTCAACGCTCCGACGAGCAAGGGTGCGATCGGACTCGACGTGGATAACAAGATTTCAGGTCTATTCTACGGTGCTCGCCTCAGAATGAGCGGCGGATTCCCTGTGAATTCAGGTGTATACAGGGACGTCCTCGAGGCGGTTAACGTTGTTGATATGAACGCTGGCTATCGCCTACCAGGAACGGGAACCACGATATCTACGACCATCAACAACGTCTTCAATAACAAGCACAAAGAGTTTGTTGGCGTTCCTGATATGGGACTGCTTGCACTTCTGCAAGTGCAGTTCGAGTTCTAGGCTAGAGCGCGCCACGTAATAGGTGCATGAAAAAGGACCCTGGGCAGTGGATATTCGCTGCCCAGGGTCCTTTTTCATGCCCTAAGAATTTATCTAGTTCGGATTCTCGCTTTCTTCCTTTTCTGGGCGCTCCCAAAAACCCTCGGTACCGGTTGCGTTCCTCGCAACCGAACCGTGGAATAGAGACGCGTTGAAAAGAACGCGGAATGTACCGCGCGGCTGCCCACGCCACTGGGGTCTGAATCCAAGAAGAATGACGTGCCCGTCACCATGGTGAACATCAACTGCAGCAGCTTGACCCTGGAGGTGTTCTTCTCCTAAGAGATAACCAGAGAGCAGAGGTGATCCTTCTTGAGCATACGCTGCGATTACGGATCCCTCGAAGCCTTCTTCTGTGGTAAAAACAGGGCTTCGGTCGAAGAAGATTTTCCCTAGCTCAGGCATCCCGGCCATGACCGGGTGCTCGGTATCGACATGGACCTCGAAAATCGACCCTGAGGAGAAAAATTCACTACGAGCGAGGCCACGCGTGACGTTCGATACCGGAAGATGTAGCTCATCGATACACAGGTCACTCGATGCGTTCATACACACTAGTGTGCCTCCAGCACGCACAAACTCATCCAATGCTCGTACTCCCTGCTGGCCGAGTCCGCCCTCATATCTAGGCGGCACAGAGCCAACGCCAAACCCGTTCATTAGGCTTCCAGAACTCTCTGACGGAAGAACGATGACGTCATAGCGGTCACGGAGCTCTCCGGCATGTACGTCTGCAGTCCTCGGGTTTGAGAACGAGAAGCCGTGCTCCTCAAGTAGCCAACGAGTCCACCCCTCATCCATACTTGGATTCCAGGGCCGGTAGATACCGAGGGCGGGACGAGAAAGATCTGCTCCGTCCGTCGGTCCTCTTGTTGCCTGAAGGGCATAATCTTCTACCAATCCATCAACTGCTGTGCCTCCAAGTCCGGTCACGATGTATTCACCGTTTCCGTATCGCACCATGGCCCCCATATCCCATGCCCGGTTCAATGCACGAAACGAATTATTCTGCACAGGATTAAGCCAGAGTCCTGGACCCGAACCTGTGAGTCGACCCGGAATTGGCTCAACCGCTCGGGCAACCGGATGGGAATCAAATCCGACACCTGAAACAGCGTCGAAGGGTGAAGCATCGTCGATCTCTTCTTCCCAGGCCAAGGCCTCGGTTTCAAGCTCCTGCATGGCCGAAAGGATCTCAGGGGTAAGAGGCTGGGTTACTTCAATGACATTTACATCCATTTGGTAAGAAAGCGTCCACCCGGCTGCATCATATGGCTGCTCTGGAGGACCGTCAGGATACTCCCTGAGATCCGGATACTCTTGTACAGAAAGAACCTGCCGAGCGAGTTCTCCAAATTCCTGGTCTAGAGGCAGTACCCAAGTCCCAGCATCTTGGGTTAATCCTTCATGGGTGACATCCTGATTCAGTTGATAAATCCTTAGTCCATTGAAAGCGAGTCGACGTAGTAGCTCAACAGGCGCAACAGGATCAGGCTGGTCTTGCGGAATGAAATAGGCATATGGGGCCGAAGTTTCATACTTCCGGATCACATCACGGCCTGACTGATAACGGTTATACAGAAGGTCTTCCTTGTACTTTGCCGCATAGTCAAGCACGGCGAGAGATCCAACCCTCATATAGTCCACAGCATCAGACAGCCTCCACCAGCCTCCCTTCCATGGACTGGGGTAGAGCGATTCTACACGCAGGTCACGTCGGGCGGTCGGGAAATCGGAGAGAGTGTAAAAGTGTGGCGTTGCGTAGCGGTACAGCGCGGTTTCAGTCCAGAATGCTGCCTGATTCTGCATCATCGGTAAGTAGTCGACATAGCCCGGATACCAGGCATCGAAACCTGTACCCATATGCACGGCCCCCGGCATCCCTCGGGACTCAAGCATCTGCGCGATCGTCATCCCGATTGTGTTCACAGTGCGTGCCATAATGGGAGGCGTGAACGATGCGATCGGCTCTGCGAACGGTGGCAGCCAGATCCGTGTTGGGAATGGTGAACTTTGATGATGGACGTAGATAATTTGTGGATCCCATTCCTGCCACGTACGAGCCAGAACTCGCGACTCGATCATATTGAGCATATACGCGTCGCGGTTGTTATCGTGTCCTATGTATTTCTGATAGAGCCAGGGCATCGAAGAAACTTCATAGGGTGTACCAATGTTGGAGCTATACCAGTCCGCAATCATGGTTTGACCATCGGGATTCAGTGATGGCCATAAAACGGTGATCACATTTTGCCGGATCGCTGAAATACGTGGGCTTTCATCGGCCACGAGCTCATACGCGAGCTGTATCGTGTGCTGTGCCCCAGCAACCTCCGAGGCATGCAGCCCACCATTGACGTCGACGATCGCCCTACCCTCTAGCGAGAGGGCTTGAGCCTCTGAGTCTGAAAGCTCCGCCGGGTGCGCGAGCTTGTCTGCAATATCCCGGTATTGCTCTACCGATGAGAGGTTTTCTGGTGACGAAATCAAAGCAATCCACCAGTCACGACCCTCAGATGTCCTCCCTGCACGCATCATGCTTATGCGGTCAGATGAAGCATCGAGTAACTGGAAGTACTCCACGGATTCTTCGTATGTTGCGAGATGGAAGTCCGCACCTGGTTCAAAGCCCAGCACAGAAGCAGGTGTCGGGATTTGTGCCGTGGCGGGTACCGAAACAAGAATTGCGGCCAGAACTAGTGTCGTATTACGCACTTTGTAGTTGCTCACTTGAGAAACGTTGAGTCTAAGAAGCCCCGCCCGGTCCCCGGGGACTAGGAGGGGCTTCTGGTTACTAGCTGGTGAAGCTCTAGTGGTTAGGACTCCCAGGGGGGCCGCTACTCTGTTGAGCTTTCATCGCGTCACGCCTAGCAACTTCGGCCTTGTAATCTTCTTCGCTGAGGTACGTAACGTCGACCCAGGCGTGAGCCATTTCGTCGACCGTGCGATCACCCCATCCGATCCACTGCGTATGGTCAGGATTACTCGGATTATCCTTTGTATTGTCGTGCCATGCAGTGACAATCAGTGTCGTGCCTGCCGGCAGCAGTGGTGCCGCGTGGTCCGCGTATATGTAGTTGACGTGCCAATTCCACTGGAAGTTATCCACCCGGCTAAGCACCTCACTGCGCCCGTTCGGATAAATCGCCTCGAGCATCATGATCTTGCCACGCATATGCATATGTGGCTGAAAGTTCTCCAACCTGGTCGGCCAACGAAGCTGATGGAACTGCTGCGTGACCGCCACCTCGTCCGGAGAAATATCAAGTCCATTTCTACCTCGAGCGTCGAACATCCGGAGACGTGTGCGATTCTTGGGCTCGTCACCGACATCGTAGAACCATACTCCCAGTTCAACCTGAGCGTCTTCCACAACCTTGCCCATCGCATGGAGGTGAAGCTCCCAACGAATCTGGGACCCCGGAAGTATCAATTTTCCAGCGCCATCCGGGAAAATCTCGCCCTCCTTCCCTACGGCCCATTCCATGAAAAGTCCAGCGCCACCCATCGAACCACCGCGATCGCTCGTGATCACCGGCCCCACACTATACTCGCTATTTTCCTCATCCTGCATTAGGAACGCGAGCACATGGTGAGCGATCGTCTTAGTGTCTTTGCCAACCGGACGAATCTCAATCGCTTTGACCCAGCGCGGCTCAGTTACCCCAGTCGGGGTTACCGGCCGGAACCATTTATCTTGTGTCACTGCTTCGAGTGTGTACGGCTCTGACTTCACGATCAAGTCAGGCTCGCCGAAATCTTTGGACAACTTAAAGCCGTCGGGATCACGAAAATCCAACGGAGCAGGAAGATCAGCTTCATCACCGAACGGCGTGCCATTGTCTACCCAAGTGACGATCGTCTCAATTTCCTCGTCAGTCAGAGAGCGGTCATTCTTGAACTCTTGGATACCGACGGTACGATCTAGGTGCCAAGGAGGCATGACACGATTCTCAACCTTAGTGCGGATCCTCCGCGCGTACCGACGAGCTTCGTCATAGTTCGTGAGCTGAATCGGTGCTATTGAGCCTTCCATGTGGCACTGCTGGCAGTTTTCCTGAATGATCGGCGCCACGTCTCTGGCATACGTAACCTCCTGCGACGAAGCATCTCCAGCTGTTAAAGCCAGCACCGCGACTGTGAATAGCACCGCCTTACGTAACGGGACCTGCCCTGACATATGTCCTCGCATGAGGCACTCCTTTCGTATTCTAATTGACCGTAACTCTTACAAATCCATTGGTCCAACAACACTGCGAGTGACCTGCACCGGAGACCCCCGAGGAGTCGTTGGCACGCACTCGGACAATATACTCTCCAGGCTCAGTAAACGTAGCCATCGTGGCCATAGAGCCGCCTTTGACATCAATACGACCTGATTTTTCGCTGAATGTGACGTCACCTGGCCCGCTGTGCTTAAACCACGTCAGCGTAACCGGGGTCACACGTCCGCCACCGTAGGCGCTCCCTCCCCCATGTCCGTCATCCCGAGCCCACACCATTAATTGAGTTGCTGTCCATGCCTTCGTTTCAACGGGATCCATCTTCAGGCCTCCCGGTCCAGCGATCCATGGGCCCGACTCAGCTGTGGCAAGTTCTGGAGACATGTTACCCGATGCCTCACCAAGAAGTGCATCGACTGCCCAATCGGCCTTGAGATTGACTGGAATCATGAAGGTCTTTCCGCGGTTCTTGAGTGTCCAAGCGACGGGCCCAGTGTAGTCCCCAGGAATGATGACCCCAAAAACCCCCCAATGACGATTCACATCGAATCGTGTCGGCTGTCCACCATCGAACTGGGTAGGCTCAATAAAATTGTCTGACCCGAGAGCTATCTCGAGGACTTCCTCACGGTTCCGGTTGTAGTAACCAAATGAGAGCGTCTTAGTCCCATCAGGATTCAGGTACCAGCCCTCGAACGATGGTGTAACAGTCTGTCCGCGAGCTGCGACATACCCTAGAGGGGTCTGAGCGATTACTGGGACGGTGCTAACAGCAACCATCGCCACCGCCCCAATTACGACCAGCAACTTATTGCGCATCATGCCTCCTATAACTTCCAAACATATTAGCTATCCTAATGTATTACCCTCAGATGCAAACTTGGTGCGTGATTCAAGCACGCACAACGCTATAGTTCAGTTATAGAGCGTAACTTAAGAGGGTTTTCATTCGAACAAGTCGGATCATGAGGGCAAGAATGGGGCGAATGCATGCCCACGCTCTCAGCATAGACATATTGCCGTGACGGAGTGGCAACCGGGAAGTATCTTGGCCCGCTTATCAACCAGAAGAAGGAGACCCCCTGGGAACCCCAATCAGGATCGCACAGCTAGGACCGATGCTTGAAGGCCTTCCGCGGGGAGCTAGACGGGGAGGGGTGAAAAATTAGTCGGACCGCCGATGTCACCGTGGTAGGTGCTGGCATTGTGGGAGCCTCTTGTGCCTGGCATCTCGCGTCTAGGAACCTGAACGTCGTAGTGCTCGAGCGAGATATCGCACCAGCTATGGGTTCAACAGGTAAGAGCGCCGCAGGCGTCAGGGTTCAATTCACGACGCCCGCTAATATCCAACTTTCAATGTACTCGCTCCCGATTTATCGAGAGTTCGCCAATCGGCACGGCTACGATATCGGATATCGGGATATTGGATATCTCCTACTCGTCCCGGATGATAGGTGGGACGAGCACATGGAATCTGTTGCGTTACAGCAGAGTTTGGGGGCTCCCGTTGAGGTTCTTGATCCAATAGAAGCTCAAGACTACGTGTCATTCGATTCCGATGGACTCAAAGGTGCAACGTACGGCCCATGGGATGGCATAATCGATCCCCACATGGCTACAAATGCCTGGGTTGCAATGGGCAAGACTCTGGGTGTCGAATACCGCTTCAATACCCCTGTCACTGAAATTGAGCGTCTCACGAAAGGTTGGATGATCCATAGTGGCGACGACACCTTCCATTGCGAGCATATCGTGAACGCCACGGGCGCATGGTCTGAGAGCGTTGGTAAGCTCGCTGGTCTTGAAGTTCCCGTAGGCCCGAAACGCATACAGATTTTCTTGAGTGCTCCAATCACGGATTCACGTACTTACCCGCTCACGATCGATCTTGCTACAGGAGTATATCTCCGTAGCGAAGGAGACCGAGTTCTGTTCGGCCTTGATGATCTTGATCAAGACTTTGGCTTCAGCGAAGGGATGGACTGGGACTGGATGGAGCATGTCCTTCTGACCGGAGTAGATCGCTTCCCGTGGTGGGGTGACTTAGGAATCGACCGCAAAGGCAGCTGGTGGGGATACTACGCGGTAAGTCCAGATAACAGCCCTGTCATAGGGATTAACCCTGGAGATTCAAAGTGGGTAGACGCCTGTGGGTTCTCGGGGCACGGGATCATGCACGCACCAGCAACCGGCCTAGCCGTTTCCGAGCTTATCGCTGACGGTCACGCACATACGCTGGAAATAAATGGATTCCGGCACGACCGTTTCGGTGAAAATCTGGCAGTTGAAGGAAATATTTTTTAGGCTCGGCTGGCCCAGGATTTGTCTCTAGCTATCGATCTGACGCTGCTATAGCTGCCAAAATGGCTGCAACCGTAACATCTGTACGGAACTCTATCAGCTTTCTCCCATGCTCCAGAGTCTTATCGACCGGTAAGAGATCGATGTTGTTAATCGAAGCCTTGTCCGCAGCAATGCGCTGCTCAAGTCTCACATGCTGAGGGTCGTCATTCATGATGATCGAAGTGATGTAGTAGTCATCGTGAAGGCCCTCTAAACGAGGATCTTCATCGATTCCGAGTACATTTTTCTGGTACTCGACCACATCATCGTAGTTGTAATACTCGGGGATGTGGGCGATCACGATACCCTGGCCGGCCCAAGCCTCGGATAGCTCTTCTGCAACCGTAGCCATCCCCCGCTGGTTACCTCCGCTATCTCCGATTAGGAAGATATTTATGAAACCCTGTGTTCTTAGGCTGGTCGCCATATCACGGAGTACTGCCTGAAAAGTCTCCTGCGAGAGGCGGATACCACCCGGTGTGCCAGCCCGTTCAGGATTGCCAGGCTCTATTGTTACGATCGGCGCAACCAACGTATTGCCGAGTTTTCTGGCGATGGCATCACCCATCACCGCAAGTACATGGTTATGCTTTCCCGTTGTTAGGTACGGACCATTCTCCTCGATACCGCCAGTCAAGATCAGCGCGGTCGTCTTTCCTTCTTCAAGAGCGTCGCGCACTTCAAGCATCGTAAGCTCTTCAATCCAGACATTGTCGAGTGCCTCGATTGGGCGCGGAAAGGTCATCATGTCCTTTGCCGGAGACTCCTGTGCACCCACCTGTGTGATCACCAGAACATACGAGAGCATTACAAGCACTGAAGCACGGAAGAATGTCTTCACGGTCTTTCCCTCCCCGATATGGCTCGGACCACCTCAATTGTGCTTCCTTCTATGCACGAGCTGGTCTCTAAATAGACTCCCTCTATAGTAACCTGATCCCCAGCACCGAGGCTGCCGAGTTCCCCGGTCAGAGCATAAAGCAGTTCATCTTCATCCCGAAATGTCAGACACGCCTCAAACTCGTCGGTAACCTGACCCTCTCTTCGGACCAAGCCTTCCTCATTCGTTACATGGAATGGATTCGAGAGCCCGATTGGGCTAAAAACCCCATTGAGTGCGATCACATAGAGTGGCCGATCCCACGATGCCGATTCCGGGATCCTGATCTCCCCCGACAGATCACCCCACTCTCCTTGAGCACCCTCGGCCAGTGTCTCAAAACCGGCATGGATTGCACCCACTGCTAGATGGATGCGCGCAGCAAGAGGTAGATTTTCTGAAGAGATTTCGACAGTCGTCCCCGGTGGGCCACTGAGTGGGACCACGCTCTGCAGCTGCCTCAGGGAATCCGGACTGACGAACCTTTGGGCAACACCGAAATCCGCTCCAATTATAAACAGGGTAAGTACCCCAACCAGCGAAGTTACCTGACGGTAAAAGCCTGGATTAAGTATCGACATTGATTCCTCCTTCGGCCGGCGATTCTCTTCCTGAAATGAACGACTACCATGCAACCTTTCGCAACGGCATAAGGAATCTTTGACGCTCCCACACCAATGCGCCAGCTTCCCGTCCCTTCTATGCTATCCCTGCAGAGCTCCACAAGTATGACACCTACCAGCGGCGGGTATTCCGATGCTTTGGTCCCCATTAGTTGAGGCAATTTCCCGGACCCAGATTCTCTCTCCACAGCAAAAAGATCCGCGTCTGACCGCTCGTCCGGGACGGCCTACTATCCCTGCACCCAGAGGAGCAGTGACAGTGGAAACCGACAAGGGCCAGGGTGGGATACTCTATGTACCCGACCAGTACCAACCAACCCTTCCTGCCCCACTTATCGTTGCTTTGCACGGAGGGGGGGGTCGAGCAAGATCCTGGGAGAGACTCTACGAACCGTGTGAGAAACATGGCATTGTGCTGCTAGCACCTGAATCGAGAGGCCGAACATGGGACGCAATCCAAGGCATGTTCGGTTCTGACGTCGTTTTCCTCGACTCAGCCCTACAGTACGTGTTCTCGCGATGCGCCATCGATCCTGAAAAGATAGCGCTCGCTGGATTTTCAGACGGAGCTTCGTATGCCCTATCTCTCGGACCGTCGAATGGTGACTTATTTACCCGATTAATCGGGTTCTCGCCTGGATTCTCTTACCCAGAGGACCCAATTATCGGACGTCCAAAGGTTTTCATATCCCATGGCACCGAGGATCGAGTGTTGCCAGTAGCACTAAGCAGAGACGGGATTGCGCCGATGTTCGTTATGGACGGCTACACCATCCACTACGAAGAATTCACTGGAGGGCATGAGATGCCCCCAGAGGTTGTGGCCAAAGCTCTAGATTGGTTCCTAGAATCTGAGCCCTAAATCTCTGCCAAAGCCTCTCCCATGTTGTCGAGCGCCTTCCTTATCAACCTCCTCGAAGTAGCGAGGTTCATGCGCATGTGGTCAGCCCCACCAGTTCCGTAACTCAAGCCAGGGTTCAGGAAAACCCGCGCGTTCTCAGCGAACCAGCGCTGAATTATATCTTCAGGAGTAACTGTGTTACCCGAGGCCCTGCTCTCTTGGGCAGCAGTCTCTTTTGCGTCAATTCGGTTCACAACTTGGCCCACATCAAGCCAGGCGAGATATGTCCCCTGAGCCTTCGTGTAGTCTAGGAGAGGGATGTTTTCTTGAATGTAGCTCTCTGCGAAATCATGGTTCCCATCTATGTAGACTAAGAGTTCATCAAGCCAATCTTCTCCTTCAGTGAGCGCAGCAACGTTAGCCACCATGCCCAAGGTGCTCAGATCGGCCCTGGTGTTGGCCCGCACACGGGCAAGATAGTCAGGGTTGGTAGAGAAGTACCAAGCAACTTTCATAGCAGCCAGACTGAAAGACTTACTCGCAGCCTTAAACGTTATGCTGTTATCAACAATTTCCTTGTTCGGAAGGGTAGCAAATGGCGTGTACTTATTCCCTTTAGTCACGAAGTCGCAATGTATTTCATCAGCTAGTAAGACAACCCGATGTTCTAGGCAGATCTCTCCCATCCGCGTCAGGTCTTCCGGAGACCAACAGTTTCCAGTCGGGTTCTGTGGATTACACAGGATGAAGACATTGGCTGTCCTGGCTCGCTGCTCAAAATCTTCGAAATCGATTGAGTAACGTCCATTGACCAGTTTCATCGGACTATCTGATGCAACTGTTCTCGTGAACCGAAGGTCAGAGTAGAAGCCATTATACGTCGGTGTCGTCAGAAGGATTCTCGACCCAGGGGGCGCAAACGTATGCAGCGCTGCAATCAGACCTGGGTGGACACCTGTAGTGAGAACCACTGTGCTGGGATCGATATCGAGCCCATATCGGCGACTATTCCAGTCCACGATGGCTTGTACATAGGACGAGGGCCTTCTTAGATAACCCCAGTTCTCATGCTCACAGCGTTCAGCAAGAGCCTTGGTGATACACTGGGGTGCTTGGAAATCCATGTCCGCGATACCCATGCCGACCTCGATCGCCTCACCATATGTCGCAATTGCACTATCCCATTTAATGCTATCGGTATCGACACGGTTGTAGACCTCATCAAAATCGTACACCTGCCGGCCCGAACCTGCAGACTCGATAGCGTCAATCTCCTCAGCAAACGCAGTCCGTGTTCCAACTGCCCCGAGAACTGCCGTCATCCCAGCATTCTTTAAGAATGCCCGGCGATTGAGCCCATTTTCTTGCTGCATGCTCATGACCTCCTGGTCTGAATAGACCTTAACACACTGCCCTTAAAGCCTTATCGGCGGCAGTGTGGCATGGTCTCTATAGCGATGCAACATGTGGGCTTCTGAGCGGTACTGCCAGATCAAGAAAAGCAAGACAGGGTCACAACAAAGAGGATCGGCTCAGATAGTCACCGCGCCGTTCGCTGCAGACGAGACCAATCGAGCGTACTTCGATAGAGCCCCATCAGGTATCAGCCTCGAAGGCGGTGACCATACCATAACTCGCGACTTAATCTCATCAGGGCTCATGTCGACCGAAACAGTGCGTTCCTCTAGGTCGAAAGTTACGATGTCTCCATCTTGCAGCGCTGCAATCGGGCCACCCTCGACTGCCTCTGGTGCAACATGTCCAGCCATCAAGCCGTGTGTAGCTCCCGAAAACCGCCCGTCTGTGAGGAGCGCGACCTTGGAGCCCAAGCCTGAACCCGCTAGCGCAGCTGTGACGGCAAGCATCTCCCTCATTCCGGGCCCGCCACGCGGCCCCTCTCCTCGGATCACGACTACATCACCCGGAACGATTGTTCCCCCTTGTACCGCGGTCATCGCGTCCTCTTCACTTTCAAAGACACGGGCCGGGCCTTGATGAAACGTCCTCTCATGACCTGCGACCTTCAAAACACACCCGTCGGGGGCCAGGTTGCCCCTGAGTACAATTAACCCACCACGATCCTTGATCGGATCTGCTGCTGATCGAACAACTTCCTGCCCCTCAGTTTCCTCCGCATCCGAGACTTCTCCCGAGAGCGTATGACCAGTAACAGTGAGCATATCTCCCTTCAGATAACCACCTTCTAGGAGCCGGCGAGCGACCAGCGCTACCCCTCCTGCACGGTGAAGATCGGGAGCCACGAAACGCCCCCAGGGTTTCATGTCTGCCAAGAGCGGAGTAGTTGCGCTGATCCGGTCGAAATCGTCTAGTGTGAGTCGCACACCTGCCTCATGGGCCACTGCCAAGAGGTGGAGAACAGCATTAGTAGATCCCCCGGTAGCAACGGCGACAGCTACTCCATTCTCGAGTGCCTCTCGAGTGAGGATTTGTCGTGCAGTAACATTCCGTTCGACGAGATCAACGACTAGGCGGCCGCAACCACGTGCTACTTCAGCCTTCGCGGAGTCCGTGGCGGGCACTGTGCCACTTCCCATCGGTGAAATCCCGACCGCCTCAAATACCGTAGCCATCGTATTCGCAGTGAACTGGCCACCGCACGCCCCAGCTCCCGGGCAGGCGGCCTTTTCAATCTCCAAGAGTTCCTCTTCATCAATACGCCCCGCAGCGCATGCGCCTACAGCTTCAAAAACGTCCTGGATCGTAATGTCTTGGCCCGCATGCGTGCCTGGTTGTATTGATCCTCCATAGAGCATCAAGCTTGGACGGTCTAGTCGAGCCAACGCCATTACTGTTCCTGGGATTGTTTTATCACAACCGGAAAGTGCGATGACCCCGTCGAAGTGGTATCCAAGGCTCATCAACTCGATTGAGTCTGCGATGATTTCACGACTAACCAGCGAGGTGCGCATACCGGAAGTGCCCATGGTGATACCGTCCGATACTGCGATTGTGTTGAACTCAAGTGGAGTACCACCTGCATCGATAACACCTTCGCGAACAGCTGAAGCCAAATCCCTTAGGTGAACGTTACACGGCGTTGCATCAGTCCAGGTATTCGCAATCCCAATCAGTGGCTTCTCAAAGTCTTCGTCACTCAGGCCCACAGCGCGAAGCATTGCACGCGCGGGTGCCCTATCCCGCCCCCCCAGGAGTTTGCGGCTCCTGAGCGTGGGAAGCTTCAAGCCTCAGAGTCTGGCTGGAGCCACGCCATATGTGAGCGAAGTTCAGCTCCCACTTCCTCAATCTGATGGAGCCGCTCGCATGCGCGAACTCGCTGAAACTCCTGTCCACCATTTTTTGACTCGTCGATCCATCTGCGTGCGAAAGCCCCGGACTGGATATCCTCTAGAATTTCTCGCATAGCGATTCTCGCAGCTGGGCCTACAACCCTCTTGCCACTCACATAATCACCATATTCTGCAGTATCGCTCACCTCAGCACGCATCCCTGCGAGCCCACCTGCATAAGCCAAGTCAACGATTAGTTTTAGCTCATGTAAGCATTCGAAGTATGCAAGTCTCGGGTCATAGCCTGCTTCAACAAGTGTCTCGAATCCGGCTTTCACCAGTTCGCTGAAGCCACCACACAAAACAGCCTGTTCCCCGAAGAGGTCTGTTTCAGTCTCTGCACCACAGGTAGTCTCAAGCAACCCGGCACGTGAGGAACCCAGCCCAGCGGCGTAGGCGAGCGTAAGCTCTCGAGCACCTCCCGTCGCATCCTGGTGGATACCGTATAAGGCTGGCACTCCACGACCCGCCTCAAATTCACGACGGAGCATCTGCCCCGGTGACTTGGGCGCAACGAGAATGACGTCCACATCCGCGGGTGGCACGATTTCTCCGTAATGAATATTAAAGCCATGTGCGAAAAGGAGGGCGTTGCCTGGCTCCAAAGCAGGTTCGATATCTGCGGTATAGACCGCGGGCTGTGCCGTGTCATGGATCAGGAACGCGATTACGTCACCACGTTTCGCTGCTTCGTGTACAGGCATGACTTCAAGGCTCTCAGCCCGTGCCTTATCGGCTGATGCACTCCCATCGCGCAGGCCGACCACAACCTCTATACCACTATCCCTAAGGTTGAGTGCGTGTGCGTGCCCCTGACTACCGTATCCGATTACAGCCACCGTTCTTCCTTCTAGAGCAGCCGTGCTCGAGCTGACTTGGTCCATCAGAGTTCGCTCCCTACAGTGAAGTTATGTATCAATTTCATGAGGGCCGGGTGGAAACATTTCACCACTGCGGCTCACTCCAGTAATAAGACCTTGTTCTTGCAGGTATGCGAGTGCCCGGTCAATCGCATGCGGAGTGCCAGAGAGTTCCATAGAGTCTGAGCTATGGCGCTGCAACACATCACTAACTGTCTCTGGGAGCACCGGCTCGAGGTTACCGTGCGTTTTAACAACAGCCAATTCCCGAGTTGCATCACAGGATGCTTGATCAGGGCGCCTCACAGAAAGAACGTCATATAGGCTTGAAACCTCGGCGGCCACTCTATCTTCTGGTGTATCAAGATCCCCGAATCGCAGCACGACTTCGAGGATATTATTTTCGGCTTGATACAAGGAAAGGCTCTCTAGCGGTAAGACTCGACGACGCAGGAGTCCGAGCAAGCGTTCAAGGGCTCCAGTCTCATCTTGCAGGCTTGCCACAAGAACTAATTGGCTCATCCAGAAACACGCTCGGGTTCAGTAACCATCTCGTCGAGAGTGGCCCCAGATGGGACCATCGGATAAACATTCTCTTCCTGGCGGACCTGCATCCAGATTAGCACCGGACCGTCTTCGATGGTTGCGAGGCTAAGCGTGGAATCCAGTTGCTCACTCCTGTCGATGCGCCATGATGGAATACCGTAGGCTTTCCCCAAAGCAACAAGATCTGGTCCCGAAATCTGTGTCCCTGAGTACCGCTTCCCGTAGAAGCGCTCCTGCCACTGTCGCACCATACCGAGATAACCATTATCAATCACCACGATGCGCAATGGAATGCCTTCCTGGACGACTGTCGCGAGTTCCTGGAGACTCATCTGGAAGCCTCCATCTCCTGCTACGACCCAGACCGGACGATCGGGTTGTCCAATTGCCGCGCCAAGTCCTGCTGGAAGGGCATATCCCATAGCCCCCAGACCACCTGAAGTCAGGTGGGAACGCGGGGCCACATCTCCTAACTCCTGTGCAAGCCACATTTGATGCTGGCCGACATCACTTACGGCTATCGCGTTGCTTTCGCTGATCTTACGTGCAACAGAGCGGATGGCCTCTCGAGCGCCGAGTGGGCCCATTCGACGGTATCCGGCCCTCGGCGGCTCCTGTGTCGGATCTGCTTCACGGTTCCATTCTCGAATCCTCTCCCACCAGGCCGTACGGTCTGCTTTCGGAACGAGAGGCAACAGCATCTTGAGGGACACAGCAAGGTCAGCTACAACTGCAATATCCGCGCGCATCGTTCGTTCGATCGCAGTTGCATCGATATCGAAATGAACGATCCTAGCGTTTGGGGCAAATCCGTCTGGTCGACCAATCACTCGGTCATCGAATCGGACGCCGAGACCTAGAACCAGATCTGCATCCTGCAGGCTATAGTTGGCTCTTTCGGTACCATGCATGCCGGGCATACCAAGTGCGCGCGGATCCGAAGCCGGGAACGCATCCAGCCCTAATAACGAAGTGATGACCGGAAGATCGTTGCGCTCAGCCAAGTAACTAAGCTTACCAGCTGTACCTGACGAAATTACTCCGCGGCCAACAAGCAATACCGGCCTCTCTGCCTCGCTTAGGAGTTTGGCAACCTGCTGAATCGCTGCTTCAATTTCCTGAGTACTCTGCAGGGGTTCCATAGGCACAGGCCTTCTGGTACGCGACAAGGAAGATGTCTTCTCATCGACGAGTGCTGCCTGGACATCCTTTGGGATGTCGACCAGCACCGGGCCAGGACGACCAGACACAGCTAATCGGAAAGCCTCCGAAAGCACTTCAGGGATGTCGGAGACTTCCTGCACCAAGAATCCATGCTTTGTAACAGGGATTGTCACCCCTAAAATATCAGTCTCCTGAAAGGCGAAGGTTCCTATTCCAGGACGAGCAACTTGACCAGTTACCGCGACAACTGGCACGCCATCCATGAATGCGGCCGCCAGCCCAGTTACTAGGTTCGTAGCACCTGGCCCGCTCGTTGCCACACAAACACCTGTCCGTCCCGTTGCGCGTGCATAGCCATCAGCCGCGTGAGCGGCGCCCTGTTCATGCCTGCAAAGTACATGGCGAAGGGCAGAATAGTTGTATAAAGCATCATAGAACGGAAGAATCGCACCACCAGGGTGTCCAAAGAGCACCTGCGCCCCCTCTCGAGAGAGCGCTCTGCAAGCGAGATCAGCACCTGTGATAGTAGCCATTCTTTCCAATTATTCTATAATGAAAAAACCGGACCCTCCCAGTTGAGAGAGCCCGGCGGCATTCGGTCTATTTCTTCGACTTTTCAGTCTTGTCCGAAGCGCACCACACACTCTCGCCTGAGCCCTAAAATAAGGCTCAGGCTGCTAAGAGCGAGCAATACGACTAATACTAAAGAGGAAATCAACTACTTATCTCCGGCTAGACACCTGATAATCGAATGCGCTACTTATCCCTCACCGAGGTGACTGTCAACCCTGTTTGCACTTTATCTTCTTTCTCGCGGGTTCGACCCTTCCTAACTTCGCGACCGGATTCGACTTGTTCCCAGCACCAACCAAAACAGTAAAACTAACCCGTAGAACGAGGTTCCATGTCAGCTGCACGACGTCGGAAAGAGTGGCAAAAGGACCAAGAGCATCGGGTCCAATTCCCTAATCAACCAGGCGGGAGGACACTAGACTCTACCCCAGGTCTGCAAGTACTCACAGCCCCCGCAGTACTCACGCTCACACTCGTTGCGCTCTCATTCCTCCCGCGCATTCAGAGCAACCTTGCCCTAGCGATATCAATCTGGGGTGCAGCGATCGTGCTCCTGGCCTGGCTTCTTATGCTCTACCTGAAGCTAAGACATGAGCATGCCAGTCGGACGTTCCAAACTATGCTGCGCCCGCAACACTATGTTCAAGCCTTAGTTCAGCTCGCTGTCTTCGCCTACTGGGGCTTGCATTGGCGACCAGTCTACGAGTTCGGAACACTCCTAGCTGCCCAGCTCATATTTGCGTACGTCTTTGATATGCTACTCGCTTGGTCACGGCGAGAAACATACACACTTGGCTTCGGTCCATTTCCGATCATTTTCAGCATCAATCTTTTCCTATGGTTCAGAGATGACTGGTTCTACCTACAGTTTCTCATGGTCGGTATTGGATTCCTAGGAAAGGAATTCGTACGCTGGAAACGCGAAGGTCGGACGGTCCACATCTTCAACCCTTCAGCATTTTCCCTCGGGCTTTTCTCCTTAGTGCTGATCGCTACGGGAACGACTGACCTGACCTGGGGACAGGAGATTGCTTCGACACTGACGTTGGCACCTATGATCTATCTTTACCTGTTCTTGCTTGGCCTCGTCGTCATGTACTTCTTCTCGATCACACTTGTTTCGGGGGCAGCCGCGATGGTGCTCTTCGGTCTGAGCGCTCTCTACACTTCACTGACTGGGGTTCCATACTTTCTTGACTCAGAAATTCCTGCTGCAGTCTTCCTCGGACTTCACCTCTTAGTAACGGACCCATCAACTTCACCGCGCTCACGTGCTGGCAAGCTTGTTTTCGGAGGGCTCTACGGGTTGGGAGTTTTCGGCCTTTACTCACTCCTGGGAGCCTACGGAGCACCAACTTTCTACGATAAACTTCTAGCTGTTCCGCTCCTCAATCTAAGCGTTAGAGGAATCGATGCGCTGATTCCTGTGATCAGAAGAAGCCGAGCCATAAAGCTCTTGAGACTTGATTGGGCTCCTCTCGGACTCAACCCCGTTCACATGGCAATATGGATCATTTTCTTCGGGTCGATGACCGCGATGGGTAAGACTGACGGAATGCACCCCGGTGATAGCCTTCCATTCTGGGAGCAAGCATGCGCTGAAGATAGACAGACTGCATGTAATCGTCTGATCCAACTGGAGGCGAGTTATTGTGGGGACAACTCAGCGTGGGCTTGCAACGAACTTGGTGGGCATTATAGACAAGGAGAAATCGTGAGTTCGGATGCCAATCTTGCCCTTGGCTACTTCTCTCGCGCATGTGAACTCCGATTCCAGCCAGCATGTGTTAACCTGCTCGATCCAGGCAACTTTAGCCGGATCAATCCACGGGCGCTTGATTTAAGGCTGCTCCTTAGGGAAGGCGGTCAGAACTTGATGGAAATGACAGAGCCAGAGCTATACGAACGTGCCTGCGTCCAACACGACTGGGACTTTGCTTGCGACAAAATCATGAGTGCATCTTAAGTGATCCGTAAAACTTCCGTCCCGCTCGCAGCTCTTGGACTCGTCAGCGCAGTATGGATTGCCTTGAGCTTTGCAGGGTCTCTGCCCCAACCCAGTTTGATTCCGGATCATACAGTCATCAGTAATCCAGGAGAGGCTCCCAGATTTCTGGCAGATGCTTGGCAACTCCCGGATGATCCACTCCTAGGATTCGTCGAGATCACGGCTGGGCCGTTCCTGATGGGTAGTGATGCTACCATCGATCCAATGGCATTCGATATTGAGCGCTGGTCTAGCACGAACGCACAGGTAGTTCTAGAACTTCCGACGTATTACATCGGACGCTTCGAGGTGACCGTTGCGCAAATCCGCTCGTTCGTTCAGGCAACAGGTTATCCTATTGATGGTCAAGCACTCAGTGGAGCACCTGAGCACCCTGCTTCTTTTATCTCTTGGCCGGACGCACTCGCGTACAGTCGCTGGCTAGATAAGATCCTAAGAATTTCGGCCGATACGCCAGAGGCTCTGAGCACCCTCCTCGAGGGCGGCGGGCAAGTCACTCTGCCAACGGAAGCCGAGTGGGAGAAAGCCGCTCGAGGTACCGACGGACGAATCTATCCATGGGGTAGTGAGCCCAGGCCTGATCGAGCAACCTACCGAGCAAGGGGCACCACAGCTGTCGGGAGCCACCAGTGTCCGGAATGTCCGTTCGGGCTCTCTGACATGGCAGGAAATGTGTGGGAATGGACCAGAAGCCCATATCAGCCCTACCCCTATGATCCTACCAACGACTCGGAGAACCTAGAAAACGAGTCTCTTTGGCTCATGAGAGGTGGATCTTTTACAGATCCGGAGCGCTTCGTCCGGGGAGCAAACCGGGGGGGGGGCGATCCCGGTGCCCGCCGCGCCTTTATAGGCTTCCGGATAGCGATTTCGCCTTCCGAATGACTCTTCCGGATGCATGGCCTAACAGCTTACCGTGCTCGCCCGACTGAGGCATGCACTGTAGACTCACTGCCCGCTTGGTGTCACGGTCCGTGCGGCCGATCCATAGGGTTTGACAGGGGAGGTATCATGAAATCCGCAAAAATGCTTGCTGGTTTACTCAGCGTTGCTTTAGCTGTTTCAGCATGCGCAACCGGTGAATCCACTTCTGACGCAGTGCTATACGAAGGTGCACAACTGATAATCGGCGATGGGGGTGCGGTCCTCGACAATTCAGCGTTTCTGGTCGAGGACGGCCGTTTTACGGCTGTTGGTGCTGCTGGATCGATCGAGGCACCTGAAGGCTCCAGCCATGTCGACCTGGCGGGTAAGACTGTAATGCCAGCAATCGTGAACGCACATGCGCACCTCGCATCACCTCGACCGGATCGGACAGAAGAGCTGCAACACTGGGCGTACTATGGGACGGGCGCAGTAATGAGTCTGGGACTCGACGATGGCAATGTGGGCTTTGAGATGCGGAGCGAAGACATACCAAATGGGGCACGATCCCGTAGCGCAGGGCGTGGGATTACCGCACCGGAGGAAGGACGCTCAGAGGTGCCCTTCTGGATCACATCCGAAGCAGAAGCCCGTGCAGCGGTGCAAGAACTAGCAACCGAAGAGGTCGACTTCGTGAAAATTTGGGTCGACGACCGTGGGGGCCGATACGAAAAACTCACGCCGGAACTATATGGCCCAGTGATCGATGAAGCGCATAAGCTTGGTCTCCGGGTCACCGCTCACGTCTTCACCCTCGAAGATGCGAAGGGACTACTCCGTGCAGGGATCGATGCATTTGCGCACGGGATTCGAGACCAGGATGTGGACGACGAGCTCGTCCAATTGTGGACAGACCGTCCTGAAGTAGTATTGGTCCCGAACCTCCCGAACCCGGGCGTTGCGCTGGACCTGAGCTGGCTCAGCGGAACAATCCCAGCTGAAAGACTCAGAGAGATGCAGGCAGCCCAGCAGGATCGGCCTGCTACTCAAGAGTCTTTTGGAATCCAAGCAAGAAACCTTGATCGCCTGAACAGCGCCGGCATTAAGATCGCGTTCGGTACGGATGGGAGTTCGCCCTGGACGTCACACCAGGAAATGGAGGACATGGTGCGATCCGGGATGACACCGGCCGAAGTGATCGTTGCGGCGACAAGCGCATCCGCTGAGCTTATGGAATTCAACGCAGGCTCTGTTGCCGCTGGCAAGCTCGCAGACTTTGTTGTTCTCGATGCAAACCCAATTGATGACATCACGAACACACGCCGAATTTCGGATGTATATATAAGAGGTCAGCGCGTCGAACGAGAGTCGCTGCGAGAAAGATGGACAGGAAGTGAATAGTAAGATTTTTCTGGCCTTTTACGTCCTTTCGATGCTAGTTGTGACCGCATCCTGTGTGGGCACACCTTCAGCACCAGCAGGAACTGGCGGAACACGAATAATACAGCCTGGTGCACCAGGAGAGATGGCCCAGGCCTTCGACACAGCAGAGTTGGACGCGATCAGAGGGCTAGACTACTCGGAAGCGGACGTGCGGTTTATGCGAGGAATGATACCCCACCATGGGCAGGCTCTCGACATGACAGCTATGGTGCCCGCGCGCGCGACCACAGATGGATTCCGCGGTTTGGCGCTCCGGATGCAGATCTCACAGAGAGATGAAATCCGACTAATGGAGCGCTGGTTAGCTGAACGAGAGGAAGAAGTGCCAGCTGCCAACCTTCACTGGATGATGATGAGTGGCGACATGGAGCTCATGCCCGGAATGCTCAACGCTAGGCAGATGGAGCAGCTGGCATCTGCTACTGGCCAAGAATTCGAGCGACTATTCCTCGAATTTATGATCATGCACCACGAGGGAGCACTCACCATGGTACAGACGCTCTTCAACTCCTCAGGTGCGGGGCAGGAGTCCTTAATTTTCAAGTTCGCGACGGATGTTGATGCGGACCAAACAATTGAGATACTGCGGATGCGCCGGATGCTAGAGGAGCGACGATAGGCTTTTGGGTACCAGGCCACACTGTGGTCAGTGCGGACAATTATGTAAATGACTTACTCATTGGATACAAGGAATTCGGATGACACTCGAACAGATTTCTGGTTTTACCAATCGGGGAATGGCCCTAGCAATCGGGTTGGTGATAACAGCCAACCTCATAGCCGGATTTTCGGAGGCCGCAGCCCAGATAGCCCCCGACTCTGTCACGCCAGAGCCGTTATTCACATGGGATCCAAACGATCCGCGCCTCGAACTCGGTGCAGGATGGATGAACGCTGAATCGGCGATTCGCGGACTCGAGCAAGTCTCTGAAATTCCTCGGCCGGACGGATTCTTTAATCCGGCAACTCCAGACGATGGGCGTTTCAGCAATACTGACCTAGCATTCGAGGGACAGTACCTATATCAGGGCAATTACAACGGATTCCAGATCTATGATTTGGAGGATCCAAATACCCCGATGTTGGCGCTGTCCGTTGTGTGTCCGGGTGGGCAGGGCGACATCTCAGTTTATGGAGACCTTGTGTTTATGTCAGCCCAAGAAACACGCGGCAGACTCGACTGCGGAATTGAAGGGGTCGCAGACTCGATCAGTGCAGAGCGGATGCGTGGCGTACGTATTTTCGACGTATCCGACTTAAGTAACCCGATGCAGGTTGCCGCCATCCAATCGTGTCGCGGGTCACACACGCACACGCTAGTCATTGACCCCGATGACAGCGAAAACGTTTACGTCTACATACAAGGGACAAGCTCCGTGCGCCCAACAGAAGAGCTTCCAGGGTGTTCTGGGGGCGAACCGGATGAAGATCCCAACACGGCACTGTTCCGGATCGAGGTCGTCCGCGTACCGCTGAATGCACCTGAGAATGCGGAGATCGTAAACATGCCTCGCATCTTTGCAGATGCGGAAACCGGTAACATCGCAGGTCTCTGGGCTGGAGGTGATCACGGTGCGGGCACTCAAGACACTCGGCGTACACATCAATGCCATGACATCACGGTCTATCCAGAGATCGGACTAGCCGCCGGTGCATGCTCCGGAAATGGGATTCTGCTCGATATCTCAGATGTAGTGAACCCGCGGCGGATCGATGAGGTGCTCGACCCGAATTTCGCCTATTGGCACTCTGCAACGTTTAATAACGGCGGTACAAAAGTCGTATTCACTGACGAATGGGGCGGCGGCGGCCAAGCTCGCTGCCGGGCATCAGACCCTCCGACGTGGGGAGCCAACGCAATTTTCACCATCGAGGACGGCAAAATGACACTTGGAGGCTACTATAAGCTCCCCGTACCTCAGACAGAGACTGAAAACTGCGTCGCCCATAACGGCTCAATCATCCCAGTTCCAGGTCGGGATCTCATGGTCCAAGCTTGGTACCAGGGCGGCCTATCAATCATGGACTTCACTGATCCAGCAAACGCTTTCGAAGTTGCATTCTTCGATCGAGGCCCACTGAGTGCCGAAGCGCTCTTCACCGGGGGTTATTGGTCAACATACTGGCATAACGGCCGCATATATGGTGCTGAAATCTCACGCGGGATAGACGTGTTCAGGCTGACTCCGACAGAGCATCTTTCACAGGCTGAGATCGACGCTGCAGAACTCATCCAGATCGATCAATTCAATGCGCAGATGCAGCCGCTGACCGTATGGCCAGCGGTTGTCCCTGTAGCACGGGCCTATCTTGACCAACTGGTGCGAGGTAATGGGATCCTCAACGATCGTGTACCCGACGTTGCTAACATTCTGGACCGAGCGGAACGAGGGACTGCGACCGCGACGCAACTAGCTCAGGTGGCAGCACAACTAGACCAGGACGCTATAGCAATACGTGCCGGAACCCGTGGTGGTGATGCTGAGCGTCTTTCAACGCTCGCTGAGGTCCTAAGAAATCTAGGCGGCTAAGAAAAGTTAGTGGGGTGCTTTCGAGCAGCCTTTCTGCCCTAAGGCACCCCACTTCCTGCCCAACATTCAGATAATCATCCCAGGGATGATTATCTAATCACTCATTGGTCGGTAACTCCGAGTTCCACATATCAACGACGACTTTCCACGAACCATCTGTCTGCTTCTTCCACGTGTGAAAGTCCCGGATAATATCTCGTCCAGGTGGGCCCTCGGGGTTATTGATTGTGATATCGCCTATGGCGAGTGTCCACCCAATATCACCGGATGTAGAAATTTCCGCCCGCAGGATCTCGAACTGAAGTTCAACTCCCGGTGTCTCGAGAAAACCAAACCGGTAGCCCTGCACACCCTCTAGTTTTTCTACCAAGTCAGCATTAGGTGGGACCATGAGTGCGTTCTCGTCATAGAGAGCGACAACCGCCGCCCTGTCCTTCTCGCTAGCTGCCTGATGATAGGTGTTCGCGGCCAGCCTTAGCGAAGCCAAATCAGATTCAGTCTCAATGGTAGCTCCGGATCCGCATCCGCCTGCCATTACCGTTCCGACAATGATGAATATCTTGTGCTTGTTCATTTTTTCGTTACCTCAGTGTTGTTCGACTAGCCATTATTTGATGCCGGATGAATTCGCACAATAATAGTGCACAAAAACTCCACACTTTGTTGGTGTCCCTGGTCACAAGAGGACGTGTTCACTTCTGGGCCCTAGATTTCCTGGACATTCTCATCAGACATTGGAGCAAGGTCAGAGCCTGACGCTATCCGAAAAATCCACAGACACGTGAAATCTTGAGAGAATCCTATTGAGACCGGGGACTGACTAATTGATTGCTTGGCACCCGAAGAGGCAGATTGGCTCTCGATTCTGTTTTCTCCTCACGGTTTTCCTGGTAGCCTGCTCGTCGCCCTCAGAATCTGAGGACGATGACGCCCGGCCTGTGCCATGCCTGTCGATCACATCGATCTGTACCGAACGGGTCGCGATCGGCAGTGGTGTCTATCTCCCGGTATTCAGTACACACTCTTTGTCTGAAGGAAATTCTGAAGTCACTCGCGGCTTAATTATCGTTCACGGCGCAAACCGCAACCCGGACGACTACTTCCAAAGAGGATTCCAGGCCGCAGCTGCAGTAGGTAGGCAAAAGAGCACGGTCGTTGTCGCACCATATTTCCAGACTTCTTCAGATAATCCGGCATCAGACGAGCTATTCTGGAGCAGTAGTGGTTGGAAGAGAGGGCACCTCTCCAGCACCGAGGGGCCCCGGCCCCGTAGGAGTTCCTACTCAGCAATTGATCAGGTCGTTGATCTCCTCTCAGATCCATCCCGTTTCCCAGCATTGACGGAAATCACTATGACGGGTCACTCAGCAGGAGGACAGGTCGCTCATAGGTACGCAGCAACGAGCCGTGCTGAGGAAAATCTGGGATCAGTAACGATGCGTTACGTAGTAGCAAACCCCTCCACTTACCTATACATCCGCCAGGAGCGAGAAAATACAGGTACATTCTTAGTGCCCGATGCATCAGCATGCTCCGACTACGATGACTGGCACTACGGTCTTTCAGAACGAAATACGTACGCTGGCTCACTCTTAGCGGACACGATCAAGGCACAACTCGTGAGGAGAGACGTTCGTATTCTTATCGGTGATGCGGATTCCCTGAGCGCTTCGCTCGACGTTAGCTGCGGTGCGAACTTGCAAGGGCCCTATCGATTCACCCGGGGACACCGGCTTATGCGCTTTATGCAACAGTTCTTTCCTCAGCATAACCATAGAGAGATGGTCGTCCCTAGCGTAGGTCATTCAAGTAGTGGAATGTACCTTTCCGCAGTCGGCCTTGACGCCCTCTTCGGTACCTGAGAGAGATCACTTTATGGACACACTCGGCGTGGTACATCTGGTTTTTTCGATAATCACGATCGGAGCAGGTGCTGTGGTCGTTATGAACGCAAAGGGTACACGCTGGCACCGAACGTTTGGTCACATCTACGCTACGTCGATGGTGGGTGTGATCGCTACCGCCTTCTCGATCTACGACCTAACCGGAAATTTCGGGCCATTTCATGTGGCGGCATCTTTAAGTGCAGTGACCCTATCAGCCGGATTGTACTTCGTTCTTGCTCGGCGACCTAAGTACAACTGGATCGAGTGGCATGCTCACTGGATGAGTTGGTCCTATATAGGCCTGATCGCAGCCCTGATTGCAGAATCCCTCACGCGTTTCATCATGCCCCGAGTAGCGCTGCTGCTGGAAGAACACGAACTGTGGAATGTGTTCTGGAGCATCGTTGTTGTCTCAGCATTGGGCACATTCGCGGTCGGCTGGTGGGTCGTAAAAACAAAGCTGCCCCAGGCTCTGGGGACGGTTTCGGGTCCAAATAGTTAGGGCCCGAGGCCAAACTTCAATGCAAGGCAATCAAGATCCAAAGGTAGCAAAGCACTGCACACCGAAACTCCCGATGGTCTTCTTGTCTGAAATCACAAGAACCGTGACTGGGTTCTCTTCAGCAACGATACAATTCGAAGCCACCCCGGTTATCTCTATGGAATACGCTCCCGGTGGAAGGCCACCAAACTCTGTGGTTGAGTTGATCTCTACGGACCGGGTAAGTGATCCGTCAATCACCACCTGATATCCGTTAGGATCCCACATTTCCCCATACGACTGGATCAGGACCTCAATAGAGCCAGGATTACTAAACCCCGCCGGCCCATGCTTGGGGGGTGATAATTGGTCATGATTCTTGAACACTTCAGAAAAATCCGGCGAGAGCATGGCGCACGTCTAATTCGACCCCTCTAATCGCTGAATCACTTGCTCGATGTCAACTCCGGACTCGAGCCAATCAGTGAGCCGTTCCGCATGTTCTCCATCGATGGTACGGGCGAGAAATGTGGCTCTCGTCCCCTGCCGCCTGTTGGTCGTGTACGTCAGCGGCGCACCAATTCCCTGAAACCCATCCAAAGATTCTAGCGCTACCACAAGTGACTCAGTAGTCAGGTCACGCCCAGCTCTCCGAAGTCCCTCGACAAGCGGCTCAGCATAACGGAATCCGGAAAGGAAAAATTCGCTGGCCCGCTCCTCCGGCGCGATACGGGCACTCGCTTCCCGATACTGCTCAATGAGAGGGTGGGCTGAGTTAGCAAGTTCACCAATAGCCGCGAAGATCACGCCCTCCCATGCCCCCTCCGTCAGATCATACATCAGTTCTGTGTCAGCTAGCACAGAGCTAGCAAGCCACTGCGGCTCATGGCCAAGTCGTCCGACCGCGCCAACAATGATCGTGGCATGACGTGGTGTTAGCCACATAAGAATGGCTTCAGCTCCGGATTCACGGAGCCGGATAGCGTGCGAACTAAGATCTGTGTCCGAAACCTCCACCGACACTGCTTCGACCACGTTCAACCCATATTTCTCCAGCGCGACCTGAGCGCCTACAAGCCCACTCTCGCCAAAGTCATCATTCTGATAAATCACTCCGATCCTGGTCTTACCTAATTCGTTGACCACGTAATCGACCAACACCGCTGCTTCATCAAAGTATGGTGTGTACTGAGCAAACAAATATTTTTTCGGCGGACCTCATTCTCCATGATATAATCAACAACAGCGCGACCTGGAGCAGTGCCAACACCTGCAACAAAGGCAAACACACGGTCACGTTCTACCATCTCACGTACAGCCGCCACTGTCCGTGAAGGCTGATACGCATCATCACGAAGTACGAACTCAATCTGACGCCCGTGTATCCCACCCTGTTCATTGATCATCTCGAAGTAGGCTTCGGCACCTCGGCCCACAGCACCCCAGAGTGCAGCGGGTCCGGTCAACGGAGCCCAACTACCAATCACGATCGTATCGTCTGTTACACCACGAACACCGCCCTCGTCTATCGGCTCCGAGCATCCGTACACACAGATAGAGGCCAAGACTAGAAAGGTCATCATCCGTGGCCGATGCAGCTCATTTTTCCGGATTGACTTCATCTTAAGACTCTCTATTGATTGGCAGCGACAGGGCACCCATGTATAGCCCCTCCACCTCCGCATTGTCGACAAGGTCAGAAGCCGACCCGGCTGCGACTAATTCTCCACTATCCAAAACCAATCCCTCGTCAGCAACAGCCAGTGCCATGCGAGCGTTTTGTTCCACGAGCAGAACTGTGACACCCTCATCTCGTATCTGTGAGATGATGTCGAACACTTGCCGCACCAAAATCGGAGCCAGGCCGAGTGACGGTTCGTCAAGAAGTAGAAGCCGAGGTCCGTTCATCAGAGCACGTCCTATCGCCAACATTTGCTGCTCTCCACCGGAGAGTGTACCCGCGGCCTGGCTCTGCCGCTCTGCCAAGAGGGGGAAAAATTCGTACACACGCTCAAGAGCCTTCTTAGTAGAGAACTGATCTTTTTGGATATACGCGCCCACCTTCAGATTCTCCCTAACGGTAAGCCCACTAAAGATCCGACGGCCCTCGGGAACGTAGGAAATACCAGATCTGACGATCCGCTCGGTAGCCATCCGGTCAATCCGGGTACCTTGGAAGGAAATCTGTCCATTTTTCGGCTGGCCTTCTAGGACTCCTAAGATCGTGTTCAATAGGGTGCTTTTACCTGCACCGTTGTTGCCCAGGATTACCGTAATGCTGCCTTCAGACACCGTAAGGGAAACATCAGACAGCGCACGCAGTGATCCATGCCACGTCTCTACTGCATTGACTTCTAGGAGAACCTCTGGGTGCTTATCCATCGCCGAGATACGCCTTGATAACCTCGGGATGCTGCCGAATCTCTTCAGGAGCCCCTTGTGCTATCGGTTTTCCAAAGTTCAGGGCCAGAACACGATCTGCTAGACCAATCGCAAGCTGCACATGGTGCTCAATCAATAGGATTGTTACATCCAGTTCTGCACGCAGTTCTCGCATACGCACAGCAACTTCTGCACGCTCATCCGCATTCATACCAGCAGATGGTTCATCTACCAGTAAAAGCTTCGGCTCCATAGCAAGAGCACGAGCTAATTCCACACGCTTTTGTGTACCATAAGGCAATTCGCCCACTGGTCGATCGCGCACTNNNNGCGGCCCAACATCGCCACACCACTCCAAACACCACTGTGCATGTGCTGGTGTCGACCGAGCATAAGGTTGTCGATCGTGGTCTCTGTGCTGAAGAGTTCGATATTCTGAAAGGTCCGTGCTATGCCGAGACGCGCTATGTGGTGAGGAGCTAATCCGGAGATGCCCTCACCCTCAAAGTAGATTTTTCCTGCCGTCGGTTGATAAATACCGCTGATACAGTTGAACGCTGTGGATTTCCCAGAACCGTTCGGACCAATGATCGAAAAAATCATCCCCCGATCCACCTCAAAAGAGACATCATCAAGCGCAGTCAAACCTCCGAAGCGCATTGTGAGGCCATCGACAGCAAAAAAGCTCATTGTTCAGACCTTTCTCTCATGGTGGCGGCCGAAGAGACCAGAGGGCTTGAACCAGAGCACGATGACGATGATCAGGAACGCCACAACGGACTTGAATTCCACTGAGACGTAAGCTCCGAAGAGATTTTCGATGACTCCCAATAGATAGCCACCAAGCACTGCGCCAACCGGAGTATTTAATCCCCCAAGAACGGCAGCAGCGAAACCCTTTAGTAGGGCATCCCACATCAACGTAGGATCAAGCGTAATCAGCGGTGCCGTGAGCAGGGCCGCCACAGTACCAATTACAGAGCTGATGCCGAACGTAAGACCAACAACCGCGCGGGCTGGTACGCCGTTGATGCGCGCGGCGATGGGATCTTGTTGCGTTGCCTGCATCGCAACACCGAGCTTAGTGAAGCGGAAGAACACAAAAACCAATAGCATCAATATGCCGGCAATCAAGATCGTGGCCACGCTAAGAGTGCTGATCGACACACTCCCAAACCTTATGACTTCATTCGCTGAAATGGGGAACGGAAAATGACGTTGGTCGGCACCCCATTTCCAACCCGCGAAACCGAAAAGGGCCAAAGTGAAACCCAGAGTCATGATGATCAGGTTCAGGTGCGTAGGCTTCCGCATACGTCTGAGTAGGAGCCCCTCAAATCCAACCCCAAGAAGAAAGGCGAATACGAGAGCCGCACCAAAAGCAAAGATGAACCCGGTTTCGAAGTCGGTTAGAAACATGTAGGCGATAAAGGCCGATACCATAGCCATATCACCCTGAGCAAAATTCGGGACCTCGGTAGTCTTGTATGTGATGACCAGAGCAAGCGCCATCAGGGCATATATGCTTCCTGCTGAAAGCCCACTCGCAAGGACTTGTGGCAGCACGAGTTAATCCGCTCCAGGCCCAGACCGACTCAAGTCGGCATCAGTACTCTTCGAACGTTTCGTGGTATCCAATGCCCTAATCCAGAGCCCGTATAAGCCTCGAGGTTCGATAAGGATCGTGAACACAATCAACATTCCCGTTACTACCCACCCGAAGTTTGGAAGGCCAACAGTTGACATAAAGCGTTCGGAGAAGCCTTCAAGAGCTGGACCGAGGACTGGTAACTCCTGAAAAGCATCCATTTCCAAATTCAAGTACCCCATGACAATGCTGCCAAGAACTGCACCGGTGATCGAACCAAGACCCCCGAATACCACCATCGCCAAAAACATTAGGGAAAGTGTGAACGTAAAAACGCCTGGGCTGATGAATCCTGTCATGAGTGCGAGCAGGCCCCCGGCGACGCCTGTCAGAGCAGCGCTTACTGCGAAGCTGAGGGTTTTATAGTAGGCAACATCCACACCCATTGTGGCGGCTGCAATCTCGCTGTCACTGATGGCCCGGAACGCCCGTCCGACACGAGTGACGGAAAGGTTTCGCACGCCAAGTGCTAACACGAACGTGATACCGACGATCACATAGTACTTGCTAACATCTCCCGATAATGGGAACGGGCCGACCGTAGCATCTGGCACCACCAGCCCCATGTGTCCCCCAAACAAGGCCGAGTGAGCAATGATTTGTGTAACTGCTAAGCCAAAACCCAGGGTAGCAATCGCGAGATACGGCCCCGCTAGCCTCAGCGCTGGCAACCCCAGTAGGAAGCCGAAAAATGCTGAGACGAACCCTGCCATGACCAAAGCAAGAGGGAACGGCACCGCAAGCCTAGTCATGAGAAGGACCATCGTGTAAGCACCTATGGCCAGAAATCCAGCATGCCCAAGCGAGACCTGTCCTGTGTAACCCACGAGCACATTCATTCCAAGCCCAACAATCACAAAAACCGCCATATAGTTGAGCGTAAAAACACGGTAGCCTGGTAGCAGGAGAGGTAGAGATACAAGCACTACCAGCAGGAGGATAAGTTTTATCCAAGACCCTCTTGCAGTGAAGAGCCGGATATCCTGGTAATGGTCCCGAGTTGGTTCGATCATGACATCAATGTGTCAGTCGTTCAAGGGAAGACCGGAAGCCCCCCATCCTGCAGGAGCACCTTTGCAACTCGAGCTCTGTAGACGATCAGACCCACCGGAAATGGCAACCATTCGTCTAGTTTCCTGAGTTGTTCGGTTAGTTCCAGATCAGTGAATAAAGCCGCCAGGATTTCGTTTGTCTCCTGGCGGATGCGGTCTACTGCATGGACAAAGTAGATTTGCTCAAGGTCTTCATATAGTTGCATACCATCTACGCCGCCGTTGGAAAACCCTTTGGCAATCCTTAAGAACACACTTTCCGTTGCAAAAATTTCAATGGCTATATCCGCGAGACTCGACATCAATTGTTGGTTCTCCGCATCAAACATCCGCTCTCGCTGGACCTCGGCGCATACCTCGGCGACAAGATGCTGGTAGACGTTCTTGAGGTTTGCGATATCTAAGTGACGCGAGCTTGAGCCTAAGGCTTCATCATAACTCACCGAGGAGAGGGAATCGCCCGTCTGGTCTTGGGCGGCCCCACTAAGGTCCAGCCGCCCCGACCACGAGCGGCGCAGAATCGCCCGCTGTGCATAAAGACGGCAGATCTCGTTCGTGCCCTCATAGATACGAGCAATTCGAGAGTCTCGGTACATCCGGGCAGGCGGGTATTCCTCGCTGAAACCGTAGCCACCAAAAACCTGGACTGCTTCATCGGCAAGATGATTGTAGGCTTCGGAGGTGTGTACCTTTGCCATAGCGCACTCCACCGAGAACTCAGAGAGCATCGCCAGTTTATCGTCGAGAGTTGGTCGATCATTTCCGGCCTTAGCCTCCAATGCTTGGTAAACCAACCCTGATGTTCGATACGCAACTGATTCCGCGGCATATGCGCGCGCAGCCATGTCAGCGAGCTTTCTTTGGATTAATCCGAACTCGCCAATCGGTCGACCAAATTGGGTGCGCTCTGCAGCATAACGCGAGGCGACTTCGACCGCGGCCCGTGCTCCAGAAGCGCTATTCGTGGCCAGCTTTAGCCGACCCATATTAAGAGTACAAAACGCCACCTTATGTCCCTTCCCAACTTCGCCCAAAAGGTTCTGGACAGGGATATGGACGTTTTCAAGTGAGAGTGCAGCAACGGAAGACCCATGCTGCCCTAGTAGACGCTCATTCGCTCCTATCTCAAGACCATCGCTGTCGCGCTCCAGCACGAATGCTGTGAAGTGCTCACCATCAACCTGAGCGAAAAGGATGAAGATGTCTGCCCACCCTGCATTTGTGATCCACTGCTTACCGCCATTCACTACATAGTGCGTGCCTGCATCATCCAAAACGGCCTTAGTTGTGATGTTCATCGCGTCTGATCCGGTGCCGGGCTCAGTCAATGCAAATGCGGATAGCATCTCTCCATTCATACAGGGCACTAGATAGCGCGCTCTCTGCTCTTCTGTAGCAAAATTGATGAGAGGAAGCATTCCGATCCCTTGGTGCCCGAAAATGAGAGAGCCCAAACTTCCAAGCTTAGCTCGGATCGAGCACATCCCGGTGACGGCGAGCACGTTAAGATCGAGTCCTCCAAATTCCTCAGGAACCTCTGCCATAAAGATCCCGAGGTCGGCAGCCTTCCGGAAAAGTTCTAGACCTATATCCGCATCACCCCGCTCAAGCGCTTCTAGGTGGTGGGCGACTTCTCTCTCCGCGAAATCTGAGAAGGCCTGCATGAGCATCCGCTCTTCATCTCCAAGATCCTCAGGGGTCACAACCTCTTCAGGATCGGTGTCATAGAGTAGAAAACTCGCACCGAAAGGCTGGATCGTAGTTTCCATCGTCAATCCGATAAGAGCACCTCTATAAGCGTGCCGGGTTGCATAGGAGCGGACCCCATGCTATCCGAATCGTATGCAGACGGCCACTGACAGATGCCAGACAGCTATTAGCAACCTCAAACCAAGGTCCCCATATGCCTCATCCGGTACGCTTCGATCGAGTCGGAACAGTTGGAGTGATCACACTTGATAATCCACCAGTAAACGCGTTTTCACTCAGTCAACGTATTGGTGTCAGTGAGGCACTCACTGCAGGGTTACAAGACCCTGATATCCAGGCATTCGTGATCTGCGGCTCTGGTCGAATGTTCAGTGCTGGCGCGGATATCCGAGAGTTCGATACCGGTGTTTCCGGAGAGTCGCCCACTCTCCTGGACCTGATCTCCCTCATTGAGGATTCACCGAAACCTGTTGTATGTGCATTACACGGGACTGCCCTCGGGGGTGGCTGTGAACTCTCTCTGGCATGCCATAGCCGAATTGCCGTACCGGGTACAAGAATGGGCTTGCCAGAGGTCACTCTCGGTATCGTACCAGGAGCCGGAGGAACACAACGGTTACCGCGCCTGATCGGCGTGCTGCCAGCCCTAGATGCGATTGTCTCCGGGAAGCCCATGACTGCTGAGAAAGCACATGAACTTGGATTAGTAGACGATCTCGCAGATGACGGTGATGATTTGCTCAAGATTTCGGTGTCTCTAGCTCATCGTCTCAGTATTGGGCCCGAGCCACCAAGAAAAACGCGGGATCGGGATGGCCATCTCCTCGAGGCTCAAAACCAACCTGAACTATTCGAGGAATTCCGCTCCCGTATCTCTCACCGTGCACGGGGATTTGAAGCACCCTTCGCTTGTATTGACTGCGTTGAGGCGGCAACAACGATGTCCTTCGAGAACGGACTGGCATTCGAGAGAGAGGTATTTCTTCGATGTAGTTCATCCAATCAGTCATTGTCACAACGACATGCTTTCTTCGCAGAGCGCGAGGTACGAAAAGTCAGTGGCTTAGGACCGGAAACATCTCAAACGGACATAAGGCAGGCAGCAGTCCTGGGATGTGGAACTATGGGAGGCGGGATTGCCATGTGCTTCGCGAACGCCGGAATACCCGTCATCGTAACCGAGTCAGAGAAAAATATGTTGGACCGTGGCATGAAGATGATCCGCAAGAACTATGCTTCCACGGTGTCAAAAGGGCGCATGACAGAGGAAGAAGCGGAAGCACGGCTTGCCTTGATCGAACCAACGCTGGAGTTCGAACAGGTATCGGGTGCCGACGTTGTGATCGAAGCAGTCTTCGAGGAAATGGAACTGAAGAAAAAGATCTTTACACGTCTTGATGGCCTCTGCAAAGCCGATGCAATCCTTGCAACAAATACCTCTTCATTAGATGTGAACGCAATTGCAGCGGTAACAGGACGACCCGAGCAGGTCGTTGGAACTCACTTCTTCAGCCCAGCCAACGTCATGCGCCTGGTTGAGATCGTGCGTGGGGACCATACCTCACCTGAAGTACTCGCAACTACTCTCACTCTCTCCAAGCGGCTAGGTAAGGTGGGCGTCGTCGTTGGGGTGTGTGACTCATTTGCTGCGAACCGCATGCTCTATCCATATAGCCGCCAAGCCCAGTTCCTAGTTGAGGAGGGGGCATTCCCGGAGCAAGTCGACAAGGTAATCTACGATTTCGGGTTCCCGATGGGCCCGTTCGCGCTCAGTGACCTTGCTGGAATCGACGTTGGTTGGAGAGTTCGGCAACACAGGGAACCCAGCCGCCCCAAACATCTGCGTTACTCAGAAATAGCTGACCGACTTTACGAAATGGGGCGCTACGGCCAGAAAACCCGAAAAGGTTGGTACAACTACGAGGAGGGCAGCAGGATCCCAATGCCTGATCCCGAGGTCGTTGACCTTGTCGTCCGTACCTCAAGAGAGTTGGAAATTGACAGAAGAGAGATTTCAGATGAAGAAATTCTACAGCGCTGTATCTACCCTCTCATCAATGAGGGCGCGCGCATCCTAGAAGAGGGCATTGTACAACGCGCAAGCGACCTCGATATCGTTTGGCTCTATGGCTTCGGCTTTCCGAGATACAGAGGGGGGCCAATGTTCTATGCCGACTCAGTCGGCCTACGGCATGTCTACGAGGTGATGCAAAGTTTCTGCGAAATCCACCAAGATTGGTTAGAGCCAGCACCACTATTAGAGAGGTTGGCCCGGGAGGACAAAACCTTTGCAGAGTGGGATGCAGAATGATCTTTCAAAGCCCCTACCCTGATGTCACGATTCCAGATTCTTCAGTCACAAACTTCGCTCTCCAGAGAGCGGCAGAGTTCTCAGAGAAAACTGCTCTTATCGATGGATCCAGCGGTGCAACGATAAGCTATGGGGAACTCTCAAGTAGCATCCGCAAAGCAGCATCAGGGCTGGCATCCCGCGGCTTTGAGAAGGGTGATGTACTTGCCATTTACAGCCCCAACTGCATCGCGTACCCGATAGCATTCCACGGAGCAGCCTACGCAGGCGGAGTCGTTACGACCGTGAATCCGCAGTATGCCCCCAAGGAACTCGCAAGCCAGCTGAAAGACTCACAAGCACGGTTTCTGGTTACGACCAGCATGTTTCTGAAAAATGCGCAACAAGCTGCTGCAGAGGCAGGCAATATCCAGGAGATCTTCACCTTTGATAACGCACCCGGTGCCACACCGTTCTCAGCGCTTTTGGAGGCACCCGAACTAGAGATAGGGCCTGCTATCAACTCGGCGACAGATCTTGTAGCCCTCCCGTACTCTAGTGGCACGACTGGTGGCTCAAAGGGTGTAATGCTGACGCATCGGAATCTAGTGGCAAATATGGCTCAACTTGGTGGCCTAAAGTCACAGTGTCGACCAATTACAGAAGAAGACAAACTGATCGCAGTCCTACCTTTTTTTCACATCTACGGTCTGCTCGTGATCATGAACTATGCCCTTTCTTGTGGTGCGGCAATCGTCGTGCTAGGACGGTTTGACCTAGAGGAATTCCTTGGAGTCATTCAGGATCAGAGAGTAACGTTCGCGCACCTTGTACCACCGATCCTACTTGCGCTGGCTAAGCATCCCCTGGTTGATGCATATGATCTCTCGAGCCTTCAGGGAATCGTTTCCGGAGCCGCGCCACTCGGAAAGGATCTCGCACAGGCTGTAGAGGACCGACTTGGGTGTGTAGTTGCTCAGGGTTACGGATTGACTGAAACGAGTCCGGTGACACATCAGGCTCCAAACCAGAGGCGTGGACAAACTCCGCACCACTTGATTGGCCCATGCCTGCCAAATACTGAGGTCAAGATCGTAGACGTAGGTACTGGTGAAGAGTTGGGTCCGGAAGAGCAAGGAGAAATCTGGATCCGAGGCCCCCAAGTGATGGCCGGCTATCTCAATCGTCCTGAAGCAACAATGGCCACAATTGATGAAGATGGGTGGCTACACACTGGAGATATAGGCATAACCGATGCAAACGGATATTGCCGCATTGTGGATCGGGTGAAGGAACTCATTAAATTCAAAGGCTTTCAGGTCGCACCAGCGGAGTTAGAGGCACTACTTCTCACCCACCCTAAGATCCGTGACGTGGCCGTAGTGAGAAGTCCCGACGAGGAGGCAGGAGAGGTGCCGAAGGCATTTGTAGTCGGAGATGCAACACTATCACCTGAAGAGGTCATGAGCTTCGTTGCAAACAATGTCGCACCACATAAGAAGATTCGCAGAGTCGAATTCTTGGACGAGATACCCAAGTCGGCAGCAGGAAAGATCCTGCGACGCATATTGATCGAGCGTGAAGAAGCAGCCGTTGGAAAAACCAATCCACCTGACAATCAAGCAGTCGAGGAATAGAGCACATGAGAGAAGCTGCTATCGTTTCGACCGCACGAACCCCGATAGGTAAAGCGTTTCGTGGAGCATTCAACCAAACCCACGGCGCGACACTTACTGGTCACGCAATCAAGCACGCAGTGAGACGAGCCGGTGTAGACGCAGATGAAATCGAAGATGTCATCATTGGGTGTGGGCTACCAGAAGGTGCCACAGGCAAGAATATAGCCCGCCTCTCGGCGATCCGGGCCGGGCTACCCGTGAGCACGGCAGGCAGTACCGTGAACCGCTTCTGTAGCTCTGGGCTTCAAGCGATCGCGATTGCCGCTAACCGCGTTGTCCTGGATGGTGTTCCAATTGCAGCCGCTGGAGGTGTCGAATCAATCAGCCTGGTTCAGAATAATCTGAACCAACTGCACTGGAATGAGGACTGGTTAACAGAACACAAGCCAGATCTATGGATGAGCATGCTCGACACCGCGGAGGTGGTCGCTAAAAGATACGGGGTCGACCGTGAGAGCCAGGACGAGTACGCGCTTACGAGTCAGCAGCGCACAGCAACTGCTCAGACGCAGGGCTATTTTGACGAAGAGATCGTGCCATTAACGACAACTAAGCTGGTCACTGACAAGGAGACTGGTGCGACCCATGAAGAGCAGGTCACCCTAACCAAAGACGAGGGCAACCGACCGAACACAACGGCAGCAGGCTTGGCAGGGCTCCACCCGGTGATGGGTGAGGATAAGACGGTCACTGCAGGTAACGCCTCCCAGTTGTCTGATGGCGCATCAGCATGTGTTGTCGTAGAAGCGCGCGAGGCTGAGCGCCGCGGGCTAGAGCCGCTGGGGATCTTCCGTGGTCTAGCCGTCGCAGGATGCGAACCTGACGAGATGGGGATCGGTCCGGTCTTAGCAGTACCGCGATTGCTCGAACGCACTGGTATGAAGATGGATGATATAGACCTCTGGGAATTGAACGAAGCTTTCGCTGTCCAGGTCGTGTACTGCAGAGACCAGCTCGGAATCCCGTCCGAGCGCTTGAACGTCAACGGAGGTTCGATCTCAATCGGCCATCCGTTTGGAATGACGGGTGCTCGGTTGACAGGGCACGCATTGATCGAGGGACGACGCCGGGGAGCCCGCCATGTTGTTGTGACAATGTGTGTCGGCGGCGGGATGGGTGTCGCAGGCCTCTTTGAAGTCGTCTGACAGCGCAGGAGCAACAATGGACCTTCAGGGACGTGCAGCTGTGATCACAGGCGGCGGACGCGGTATCGGGAGTGCCATCGCTCGGATTCTAGCTGAAAACGGGGCGAGCGTGGTAGTCAGTGCCAGATCAGTAGACGAGATCGAGAGCGTGGCGAAGAGCTTACGATCCGAGGGATACGAGGCTCACGCAATCCCCTGCGACGTAGCCGACGAAGCCAGCGTTGAATCGATGGCCCAAGAGGTCTCAAGAAGGATCGGTGACATCGACATCGTGGTGAACAACGCAGGTATCGCTCGTTCCAACCCAGTCAAAGGGCTCACCCTCGAAGAGTGGGATAGAATCCTTTCGGTTAACGCCACCGGGACGTTCCTCTGCACCAGAGCTTTCCTGGGAGGCATGATCGAGCGAGGCTGGGGACGCGTGATCAATGTGGCATCCGTCGCTGGATTACAGGGCGGACCATACATGGCCGCATATAGTGCTTCGAAGCACGCGCAAGTCGGGTTTACCCGGGCATTAGCTGCAGAGGTGGCAGATCAGGGGGTCACTGCTAATGCGATCTGTCCGGGCTACGTCGACACGGCCATGGCTGACTATGCAGTTACCCGCATTGTAGGTAAGACAGGGCTCTCTTACGAGGAAGCCCTGCAAAGCATACTCGCGACAAACCCACAACAGCGTTTGATTCGCCCCGAAGAAGTGGCGCACGTCGCACTGATGCTGTGCTCCACTGACGCTGAAGGCATCAACGGTCAATCAATTGTCATCGACGGAGGCTTAGGAGTGCACTAATTGCGTTGATATCCATGACATCAAATTTTACCGGAAGTGGTTCCACCCTGAATGAACGCTTCCGGTTCATTCCGAGCGGAAAAGGTCCAAGAATGCAGAAACAGAGATGCGCGACGGCCATCGCGTTGGCCGTGCAGGCAGCACTGGTGTTCCCACTCTCTACGGCGGCACAGCGACTGCCTCGTGCTAACCCAGAGAGCGTTGGCATGTCGTCCGAACGACTTGAGTCTTTGGATGCAGTCATGCAACGCTATATCGACGCGAATATGCTGGCTGGCAGCGTGAGTCTTGTAGCAAGACAAGGGAAGGTCGTCCACCTGAAAGCTCAGGGTGATCGTTACATAGAGGGGAACGCGCCGATGACGGACGATGCCATCTTTGTAATCATGTCGATGACCAAGCCTATCGTGAGTACTGCGCTCATGATGCTCTTTGAGGAGGGCTACTTCCTCCTAGACGACCCGATTTCAAAGTACCTACCGGAATTCTCTGAGAAGACGGTACTCGTTGAGACCGACGAAGGGGTCCAACAGGTACCTGCAGACAGGCCCATCACATTCCGTCATGTGTTGAGTCACACCGCAGGTGTAGATCCTGCTCGTAATTTGCTGACACCGGAAGAACAAGCACAATCAGCGCGCAAAGCGACACTAGAGGAGACCATAGTTGCCCGGGCACCACTACCACTGGCTTTCCATCCGGGAGATGAGTGGCGCTATGGTAGTTCTACTGATTATGTGGCAATCCTGGTAGAGCGGATTTCGGGGCAACGTCTTGATAAGTTTCTACAGGAACGGATTTTCGACCCACTCGGGATGGCTGATACGCACTATAACGTGCCCGCTTCCAAGGTAGACCGAGTGGCCGCTGCATATAGCCCGACAGGCCCAGGGAACACGATTGAATTGCGGCGCGCGCCGGAGACTAGAGAACCCACATCTTACTTTGGCGGTACGGCTGGGCTTTCCTCAACGGCACCGGATTATTTCCGCTTCTCCCAAATGATCTTGAATGGTGGAGAACTCAACGGAGTTCGTCTGCTCAGCCCGTCTACGGTCAACCTTATGATCACCAACCATACAGGTGACTTCCCCATCTACATCAAAGGCTCTGATGGATACGGTTTTGGCCTGGGGTTCAGCATGGTGACTGATCCGGCGAAAGCTCGGCAAGCCGTAACACCGGGGACCTTCGGGTGGGGTGGCGCCTGGGGTACTGTCTTTTGGATTGATCCAACCGAGGAGCTAATCACTATTCTCATGGTACAAATCACCTCTTATCGCCATTTCAACATCCGTCAGGATATCGCGAACATGGCGATGCAGGCGATTACAGAGAGCCTTTACGCTGGCCAACAGAAGATCCGTGGCTACAAGGAAATTCCACGGAGACGACAGAGCTGTTCCGGCGTCTTCCATGATCACTACGGCCAGCGCTACCTCACCTGCTGATCAGTCGCGGAATAAACTTTGTGAGCCCCTGGACGGGACCCACCTCACCACCGTAGACGTTACCCTCAGCATCCACGGTGACCCCTTCACCCATCGATCCAAATCCCCCCATCCCCGATGCGCGCTCTGAGACATGCTCTGGGACGAAGTACCACACTTCTCCAGTCCTAGCACTACCCACTCTGAGCCCCTTTCTCCAACCGGGATTGTAGTTGTCATCTGATTCTGAGTCGATTGCGTATAGGACGTCGTCCTGATCGATGAAGAGCCCACTGATTCGGCTGAACTGATACCACGTATCGAGGTAGGTGCCTTCTTGGTCGAAGATCTGGATACGTCGATTACCCCGGTCGGCCACAAATAGTCGCCCCTGCGAATCCATCGCCAACGAGTGTGGTGCCCTGAACTCGCTAGGCCCGTAGCCCCAGGAGCCCCAGGTTTTGATCAGTGTCCCGTCAGGAGCAAACTTGGAGATGCGACCGATGGCATTCGGTCCCGGCTCGTCCAGAAACTGAGCACCATGTGATTCTGCCACAAAGATATCCCCGTTCGGCGCAACGAGAACGTCATTGGGGTCAGTGAAGTGTGTGGGAGGGGCACCGGCCTCACCTGGAGTGCCGAGTACGAGGAGCACTTCACCTTCCGGGCTGAACTTGATGACCGAGTGCCCCTTACCTGCTGAGTTGGGGAAGTTTTGCAATTCCCTCGCATTTGCAGCGCGAGCATCGACAACCCAGACGTTGCCTTCCCTGTCTACGTCCATTCCGTGAGGCCAGATAATCAGCCCTGCCCCGAAACTCTGAACGACATTACCATCCGGATCCAATTTGACGATGGGGTCCACGTCAGAGCCAGCACACGAGTTGGTCCCGCATCGATCTCCAGCCCAGATATGCCTTCCGTCGATATCGACATTGATCGCGCTTACTGATCCCCAATTCCGGCCATCTGGGAGTGTCCCCCAATTCCGCACTGTCTCATAGGGGTTGGGGAGATAGTTCACCGGCTCAACGTCAGCATGCTCGGGTGGGCCTGACGCACCACGCTGTGCCCAGACTACTCCCGGTGAAAGTGCCGACAAGGCGCACACGAATGACACCAGAAAAAGGAGGTTGAAACCGGAAGTCTTAAGAAGCTGGTGCGTCCTAATCATCGAACACCTCAAGTCACGAGATAACACAATTCCTGTACGAAAACCTTGAAAATCTGAGCCAACCCGAACGGTCGTGCCAGCTCCCCTAGTTCGTGAGTACGAGTGACCTGCCGATGAGTTTGTTTGGATCAGCGTCTGGCTTCGGAACAAACTTGTCCATCCATCCGCCGTCCCAGCTGGCGATATACAGATTGCCTTCCTGATCCACGTCAAGCTGGTGTGGACGCGACAACCCACCCGCAAACCCACCCCTCGTCCCTCCGTAAGCACCCAAGTAGTACTGGAGTTCGCCTTCCAGACTGTACTTGAGTATCCGGTTGAGTCGAGCGGAGATGACCCAAACCCCATCGTTTTCATCGATGAATACACCGACCGGATCAGAAATATCTGGCCATTCTTCAATGAATTCACCGTTTTCCGTAAAGACCTGGATGCGGTTGTTCGTACGGTCACCAACGTAGACGCGGCGATCGCGGTCGACAGCGACCCCGTGAACTAGGTCGAACTGTCCGGGGCCACTCCCAAGTTCCCCCCATTCCATCACGTACTCCCCATCTGCATTGTACTTGATAATGCGCGAATTCCAGTAACCGTCACCGAGGTAGAAGCTACCGTCCGGGAGAAAAGCCAGCACAGCCGGGTCCCCATAGGTGAAGGGCCCGGGATTCGGGTTTGCTCGTGCCTCTGCCCGGGTCGTCGGGTGGTCAGGATCGACAAGCCTCATCACCAACTCACTACCGTCATTCGTAAATTTGAGGATCTGCATGTTGACCCCCCTGCCACCGCCACGTTCAACAACCCAGACGTGGCGTTCTGGATCATAAGGGCTGATATAAATCTGGTGTGGCTTGTTCAGGATTGAATCCCACTGGGTCCATCGCTCCACAATATTTCCGTTACGATCCGCCACCACTAGGTAATTCGTCCCGCCTTCTCTCCCCTGACCTTGTGCATTCCGGTCACCCCAAACCCCAACGATGATTCGGTCGGGAGTATCCACCGCTACACCTGATACCTCTCCCCAAGTCCAAGGCCCTTCATGATCTGGAGCTGGTTTCCACCAGTTTTCTACAGCCTCGTATTCTCCCGTCCTGTCATCCCCACCTTTCGTAATAGCCCCTTGAGACCTCAGATCTTGTGCAGCTTGGTTTTCACCTGCGCAGGCAGAGTAAACGACTAGTGCAACGACCAAGAGGGATGCACCAATGCTTTTCAGCTGATCTCTATGGGTCATCTTCACATTGCCTCCTTAGAAAGTGGAGCTCCATGGCAAACGCTCATTAGTCGCGCAGCCCAAAGGTTACCAGTGTGTGACCGGAGATCACCGACACATACTGTTCACCATTCATCATAAACGTGATCGGTGCCATTACGATCTGCGCTCCGAGGCTTGCTTTCCACAATAATTCTCCAGTTCGCGCATCGAGCGCGTGGAAATAACCCTCACGGCCACCTGTGAATAACAGGTCTGAAGCTGTTGTCAGCATACCGCTATCGCTGACGTCAAATTGCCCGAACTTCCACTTTTCCTTGCCCGTTTGCGGATCGAGTGCGATCACAGCACCGTGCCCGACTTCGTCCGTCCAGTTATTGATTGGCGAGGTTCGGCCAATACCGATAGTCGGAGCACCCGGTACCGGTGTCAGCACGCTGAAGCCGCCACCAAGGAACATCCGTCCTGGCTGATATTGCGACTCTTCTTTCTCATAAATCGTGGCGTAATCTTCCCAGGCGGATACATAGAACAGTCCCGTTCGTGGGCTATACGAAGGAGGATACCAGTTCGTGCCACCCTGATTACCGGGCCAAGTCGGTGACCCCGGCGGCTGAGGTGTTGGTATGGGTCTTCCGTTTTCGTCGAGTCCACTCGACCAGTTCACCTTCACAAATGGCGTGCCTGAAAGAAACTCTCCAGTCACACGATCAAGCACATAGAAGTACCCATTGCGGTTTGCCCAAAGCATCAGCTTAGATGGCACCCCATTCCAGTCCATGTCCGCCAGTATGGGGACTTGAACGGAATCGTAGTCATAACCGTCATTAGGTGTGAATTGGAAATACCACTTCAATTCACCTGTATCCGCATCGAGAGCAACAACTGCATCAGAGTACAAATTGTCTCCAGGACGCTGATCAGCATTCCAGTCAGGTCCAGGATTCCCTACGCCCCAGTAGGTCAAATTAAGCTCTGGATCATACGAGCCAGTGATCCACACCGGTGCACCGCCATGCTCCCAGTCGTCACCACTCCACGTATCGTGTCCGGGCTCGCCGGGTCCAGGGATGGTGTAGAAACGCCAAGCTTCTTCACCAGTGGCGGCATCATACGCCACAATGAACCCGCGAATACCGAACTCTCCACCGCCGACACCGACAATTACTTTGTCCTTCACGACAAGCGGTGCCATCGTAATCGAGTAGCCAAGATTTTCATCCCCTACCTCGACATTCCATAGTGGCTGGCCATTCGTTGCGTCCAGCGCGATGAGGTGGGCATCCAATGTGCCCATGAATACCTTGTCATCGAGCACTGCCACCCCACGGTTGTTCGCACCACAGCAGATCCTCGCATCCTCAGACGGTGTGTGCCGATAAAGCCAGAAGACCCTCCCAGTGGCCGCATCCACCGCCATGACATCATTAGGTCGCTCGGTGACATACATAATCCCGTCGACAACGATCGGGTTAGACTGCCAGGCCCCAAACACTTGATTTTGGAGCATCCATTTTAGCTCGAGGTTATCCACATTCGCGGGCGTGATTTGGCGAAGTCCACTGTAGCGTTGACTCGAATACGTGCCGTTATATGTAAGCCAGTTCTCTGGTTCATTTTCGGCACTTAAGACCCTATCGTATGAGACCTGAGCACTGAGATGAGCTGGGGCCCAAGGTCCTAGCAGAACTGATAATACCAGTAAGACTGGCTGAAACGTTTTCATCGCAGACCTCCCAGTGTAAGGAGATACCCGATGAGGTCGGCAACCTCATCACTGGAGAGGGTGGTCGGCTCCATTGTAGGGGTTTCGCTCACCTCATATTCGACCAAATCAGACTTGATCAGTGAAAGTAGTCGTTCCTCCGAGTCAATCAGTTGCACCGTATAAGTATCTTCATTGAGCCGTCTCCCTCGAATCGTCTGCCCGTCTTGGGTCACTGCTCGCACCGGTCGATTGATCGGAAGAAGTGCACTGCTTGGTTCGAGTAGAGTTCGTTGCAAGGCAGCCGGAGTTCGGATCACGCCGATGTCACTAAGATCAGGTGCTAAGTAGGGCCCTCGACCATTCACTCGGTGACACGTTGAGCACTGCCCTTCACCCTCAAAAAGCATCTGGCCACGTGCTGCATCACCAACTTTCACAGCAACGCCACTTGGATCGAAGCCAGCACGGATGTAGGCGACAATTCCATCAAGCTCATCTTGTCGTAGATCAAGCCCAGGCATCCGACCATTGGAAACACCGGTGGTTATGACCTCGCGAAGATCATTGTCTGACAAAGGACGACGGAACTGTCCCAATCGAAGGTCCACACCATCCACGCCGTTGCCATTACGTCGATGGCACAACGCGCACTCAGCGACATAAACCCTCGAGCCTGCTTCAATATCCTCGCTCGTGTACTGATGGTCTGCATAAGCGCTCTGGGCCAGGCTCTGTTCAGTGGTTGTAAGAAGCAGAGCGAACACGCTGAGCAAAAAAACCGATAACGATATGAATGAATGCATCCGGTGTCTGATCTTCGAAACCATCACCCTCATCGAGCAACCCAGGGCGGTTTGATTAATAGAGCAGGGTCTGCATCAGGCTTGGGTACAAACTTCTGAGTACGGCCGTACTGGTTGTCTCCACCGTAGAGGTTGCCATCGGAGTCGACTGAAAACGTATGCACCTCAAGGTATCCATCTGGCAATTCACGTGGGACAGCCCAGGTGTAGAGCCGATTACCCTCGAAATCCATCTTAACGAAGTTCACGAGGCGGCCGGGGCCGAATGTCGTGAACCAAATCGAATCGTCATTGACGATTATATCCAAAGTCAGGCCAAACCCTCCCCAAACATCAACAAACTCGACTTCCGCTGGATCATCGGTGGTGCGGAATACGTTGACCCGCCCACCCGACCGATCTAGAGCGAAAATCAGGCCTTCAGGCCCAATACCCAGGGCGTGGATGCCATTGAACTGACCAGGTCCTTCACCGAAGCCGCCAAACTCGGAGATGTAATTTCCATCGGCATCTAAGATGATCACGCGATGGTTATCGAGGCCGTCAGCGACCAGAATCCTCCCATCCGGCAAGAACGCCACATCCTGGGGACGCCCGAAATGCGTTTCATCGTCTCCGGGAACGTTCTTCTCACCCAGTGTCTTGATTAGTTCACTTCCATCATTGGAGAACACATAAATCTGATGGAAGGTTTCGTTAACGAGCCATACTCGGCGTTCCGGATCATATGGGTTAATACGGAGCCTGTGGGGTCCAGGCCCCTCCGAAGGGAACGCGATTGGCCCGTCAAGGCGGAGCGTGGCGGTTCCTTCGCACAGGTAGTCCCACTGGTCCCACATCTCTCGTACATTGCCATCGGAATCAAGCGTGTAAAGACAGTGCTCCCACACCCGCATATCAGTAGCAAATAGAACGTTGATACCGATAGATCCAGCAAACCCGGAAAACTCTGCAGGAATCGGGTCAGGGAGGCGGGTTTCACCGCGCTGGGCAATGAAGATTCGGTTTGGCGACTCTGCGAAAACACCTGAGCTACCGCCGAATGCGAAACCCTCTTCCGCAAACGGCTTGTGCCAGCCACGGATGATGTTGTAGGGGCTGGGTCCAACGGGCCCTTCGATCGGTCCGGTCGATTGAGCACGTAGAGCCGAAACTTGTCCGGCAATTATCAGTATCGCTAATGCAACCAGGGTTCTGGAGATCTGAATCATCAAAATTTCCCGCGAGAAGAGAGTTGGGCAAATATAGGGTGGGAACCATTCAAGCAGACGCTACTTCGGAGTGGCTACCGTGGCAAATCTCCTATAGCGACCACAAAGCGTTCCAGGCCCTAACGGGTCCAGGGGGCATCGCCCCTTCCCCGCAGCCAACCTAGTTTGCTTGAACACCATAACGCGGTGGCTAGAACCGCTCTTGTACTGCTCGCATCCAGGAAGCACTCATATGACACGCCCTGCCCTGTTGTTTCAACTAACCAGAACTCTGCCGGCTATCGCTATCGCGGCTATCCTAGTAGCAATTACGGTAGCGCCTGCCGCCGCTCAGTTCCCGCCTGCCACGGACGACCAGCGCGCCACCGGGGCGATGGTCACCGAAGTCCGCTTCGGCCCGGAGGAGCTTGTCATCTCCCGAGGTGAGACGGTCACACTGAGGACTGGTCTCTATGATGCGAATGGCAATACGGTCGAAGGGGCTGTTGCAATCGTCATGACTAGCGGCAACGTGAGCCCACGCTTCGCAACGATTGCAGGGCAACAGGTGGAGTTGACTGGTCAACAACCCGGTGAGGGCACTCTCTCTGCAATCGTGATGGTACCGCTCGATCAGGGGAGTGTGCGCGGCACCGCCGGAGCGAGCCAGCTCAATCAAATCCCGGTGCGTGTGCTCGACTATCCTGCCGCATCAATCGCTATTCCCGAACCCTCACACACGGTCTACACAGGCACGTCAATCCAGATGGCTGGTAAGGTGATGACAGTGAACGGCACGGAACACTCGACGGCCACAATTGCTTGGCGTTCCTCAGCTACCTCAGTCGCGATGGTTTCGGGTGGCGGCATTCTCACAGGCGTCTCAGCAGGCAGTGCGACACTCACGGCCCAAACTGAGGGTGGCATTTCAGCCGAATATACAGTCAATGTAGTCACAAACCCGGTCACATCGATTTCGATGTCTCCTGCCTCTGTGCAGACCCGCCGAGGTGATGTCGTCGAGTTCGAGATCGTTGCTCGTGATGCAAACAACAATGTGGTCACAGACGTCGCGCTTGACTTAGCAGTTTCGGGACTCGAAGGCACAGGTGGATTCGTGTACAACGATGGCACCTTCGTAGCTGAAGAGACGGGCGCATACCGTGTCATCGCGAGCACTGGCTCCGCTTCCGCTGCTTCCATCGTCGAGGTAGACGAGCGAGCTGGGCCGGTCGAGGTCGAATTCCTTGATCATGGCGTGCGTGCTGAAGTCGCCACATCCGACCTGTGGGTCTTTGAGGGTGCCGACGGCGAGGACTACGCGTATACCGGCACGCACTCGCGGGGGGGCGGTGAGCGGATGTTTGTCTGGCACGTCACGGACCCGACAAACATCAGTCTACTCGATTCTGTCGTCGTCGATGCACGTGTCGTGAACGATGTAAAAGTCAATGAAGATGCGAGCTGGGCGATCATCACGCGCGAGGGCGCGAGCACGCGGAGGAACGGTATCGTCGTACTTGATCTCGCCGATCCTGCCCATCCCACGATTATGGCTGAACTAACCGACCAACTCACGGCCGGCATCCATAACGTCTGGATCATGGGGGATGTCGTTTATGCAGTGAACAATGGTACCAGTGCCATGAACATCATTGATATGAGTGATCCGGCGAATCCAACCCATGCCGGCCGTTACGAGATCAAGCCTGGTGACCAAAACAAATCACTGCACGACGTCTGGGCTGAGGATGGTTACGCGTACCTGTCGTACTGGGATGATGGACTGGTCATCGTCGACGTTGGTGCAGGGACACACGGCGGAACTCCCACGGAGCCGGTCTTCGTGTCGACCATCAAGTATCCTGAAGGAAACACACACGTTGCCTGGCGCACGAGGGACTATGTCTTCCTCGGAGATGAGATAGGAACTTCGGACGGCATGCGCGGCTTTATTCACATCATCGATGTCAGCGATATCGACAACCCGAGACAAGTGGCTAAGTACGACCTACCTGAGGCAGGTGCACACAACATATGGGTCGAGGAGGACGTCCTGTATATCGCTTACTACCAGGGTGGGCTGCGCATTGTCGATGTGAGTGGCACCCTGCGAGGGGATCTGTACCGCCAGGGCCGGGAAATTGGCTTCTTTCGCACGGAAGCCGCAGAAGGTGAAGGACTGCAAGCCAATAGCGCGAACGCGTGGGGGCCGCAGCCATTCAAGGGCAACCTGTTCGTAAGCGATATGACGAGTGGGTTATGGGTGGTAAAGCACGCTCGGCCGAGGCCAGTCACGTTCTGATGAGAAATTGGCCACTCATCTTTGTAGCGCTTTTGATTGCGGGTCCAGCGAGAGCCCAGCCACATCCGACGTACTGGGCATACGTCGCGAACGAATCGTCTGATATCGTCTCACTCGTGCGCTTCGACGGCCGCGAGGTCGTCGAGGAGAAAGCGATCTCCGTCGGATTCCATCCCGCGGATCTCGACGGAGCACACGGTATCGCCGTATCGCCTAACGGCACGCATTGGTACGTGTCGATCGCGCACGGTCAGCCGTATGGACAAATCTGGCAGATGGAGACCGGAACCGACCAGTTCGTCGACTCGGCTCTAGTTGGTCTCTTCCCTGCGACGATGTCGCTGACCCCCGATGGGGCGTCTTTGTTCGTCGTGAATTTCAACCTACATGGCGATCATGTGCCGAGCTCGGTATCAGCCGTCTTCACGCCCTTGATGGAAGAGATCACACAGATTGAGACGTGTATCATGCCTCACGGCAGCCGAGTGAGTAATGATGGTCAGCGGCACTACTCGACATGTATGATGTCCGATCAACTCGTTGAGTCGAGTGTGATGAACATGGGCGTCGAGCGGAGGATGATCCTAACTGGCGGGAAGGAGCACGTAATACCCGCCGATCGTTCATCGGCCAGTATGGACATGGCATCAGGTGAGATCTGTAAACCCACCTGGGTCCTTCTCTCTCCCGACGACACTCATATCTACGTGCCGTGCAATGGCCGGGGGGATGTGCTTGAAATTGATGCCGGATCGATGACAGTGCTGCGCCGCTTCCCGACCGGAGCCGGGCCGTACAACGCGGACATCACTCCGGATGGCAGCACGCTCGTCGTCACACTGAAGGGAAACCAGGCCGTAGCGATCTTCGACCTGGAGACCGGCCAGGAAACCCGAATCAAAACGACACAGCCTATTACACATGGGGTATCGATTACGCCGGACGGACGGTTCGCATTCATCTCAAACGAATCAATCGGGGCAACACGTGGGACCGTGGACGTAATCGATATCGCTGCTCGGCAGATCGTCGCATCGACTGAGTTACACTATCAGCCCGGTGGGTTGGCAATATGGAAGATGGAGGGCGGAGGTTAGGGCACGGAGCAATCACGGCCGAAGCCGGCAAGAAATGTTAGATGTATGCTCGCCAGACAGCCTATAAACTCAGTTCCGTAAAGAGTTCTTTGAGTCGATTAGCGACCAGCAGCTCTTCACCAGGACGGAGTTGGCGGGTGCGTACGGTCGTGCCATCGTAGACGATACTCGGTGTACCCTCACGCAGAATCCGCTTGAATTCACGGGGCTCAACTGGAATCACGGACTGATCCCATTCAAGGTCGACATCTGCATAGCCACCATTGTTCATCGCGTAACGCGCGACCACCCCCGGAATAACAGCTAGTTCTTCTGCAAGCCACCGGGCTCGGGCATTCCAATCTTCGACTTCAGCTGTCTGGTCTAGACGTACTGCTCGCTCGAGCCCAACCACAAGAGCGATGATCTCCTCTTTCCCAATCTTCATGCCACGCCCGATGTAGTCGTTGGGCGCATTTTGCATGCGAGCTGCCTCAATAAGGTCGGCCCGGCCTGCCAGGATTCCAGTGGACTGAGGGG